>Ga0209427_10001626_pt1 | contig 26076 bp, 33 predicted proteins | sample DeeMarSWOR136_30_FD_187465 | JGI IMG/M metagenome (GOLD analysis project Ga0209427, IMG submission 187465) | Marine sediment microbial communities from White Oak River estuary, North Carolina - WOR-1-36_30 (SPAdes) (version 2) | ecosystem: Environmental > Aquatic > Marine > Intertidal zone >...
TGCTTTTGTCCAAAGACAGGTTACCGGAATGTAAGTTGGTATTACCAATACCGCTATAGAAACCTTACACAAAACCAAGGGATATTGTTCCTTTTTCTATGTATTGACAATCATGCAAATGTGAGTATAATGATTCGCACTTGAAGTTAATCTTGCCTAACAACTGAATAATTTGCAGGGATTAGGAAAGACTGCGGTTATTAAAAAGGTACCGGAACAGGCCAAATACGGTGGTTGGTGCCAATGCCCGTTCGGAAAGTAACGGGATTATTATCAATATGGAAAGAGTCCCATTAACTGATTGGATTAAACGCCACCGAATCCTCCTATTGTTAAGTATTATTTTAATTATCAGCATATTCCTCAGGTTTTATGATCTTGGCACAGAGAGTATCTGGCTGGATGAAGCAGCGAGTATAAAAGAATCCTCATTAACGTTACAGGGAATTGCTGATCATACTAATCAACCTCCCTTATATTTCCTGTTATTACGAGTTTGGATATCACTTTTTGGTACTAGCGAGATAGCACTCCGCTCTATGTCAGCAATTTTTGGTATTTTCGCAGTATTAATTATTTATTTGGTGGGTAAATCGCTTTTTAACGATAGAGTTGGCCTGATCGGTGCCTTCCTTTCATCATTCGCTTTTTTCCCTATTCATTATTCTCAAGATGCCAGAGCCTATAGCTTATTACTCCTGCTATCGCTATTATCCTATTGGTTTTTTATAAAACTCATAAAGAAAGATTACTATCTAAATTATTTAGCCTATTTTATATCAAGCATTTTACTGGCATATACACACTTCTATGGATTATTTATCATTGCATCCCAGTTTATCTTCTTTCTTGTGTTTTTCAAGAAATACAAAGCACAGGGATGGAAATATTTAACCACTATACTGGCATTGATAATAGCCCTCATTCCTTTCGTATTGCTTCTAAAACATAAAATAACTGTCATCGCTGGTACTGGTTTTTGGATCCCCAAGCCAGATTTTTCAACTTTACTAGATACTCTAGTTATTTTTTCAAGCTTCGGTTCCACCAGATATGTGGTATTTATTATTTTCATATTGCTTGCCATATCGGGCATTTTTATCATTAAGCAGTCTGGAAGGAAATTGGCTCGAGGACAATTAAAAAAACACAAGGATAAATTGGAGCAACAAACTCAATTGGGTTCTTCCGAAACAATTGCTATGTTAATATTATGGTTATTCACTCCTATCTTGATACCATTTATCGAATCCCAATTTATGACACCTATTTATCAGTCTAAATACGCTGTGGGGGCATTCCCAGCGTTCTCCATCTTAGTTGCTAACGGATTAAGTCGTATTAAGTGGCGTTGGGGGTTTTATTCTATTCTAATCTTGATTGTGATTCTATCGTCTATCGGTTTGCAGACTTATTATAAATACCCCGTCAAGGAACAATGGAGAGAAGTGGCCCAATTGATCGATTCAAATTCAAAATCTGACGATATCATTTTGGTATCTGAGGGATATTATCTGAGCCCTTTCAACTACTATTACAAGGGGAATCTCAGAGAGGTGGGAATAAACAACTTAGAAGACGCTCAGCAATTTGTTAGGTCCGAAAATGAGATTGCTTCTGACAAACAAACGAGATTCTGGTTAGTATTAGCTTATAATAAGAGGCAAATACTCAATTATTTTGTCAATACCTATGGGAAAGATTCCGTAGAAATTGCGCAGATATATGGGGGGAAAATTACTGTTGTTCGCTTTTCTCCAACTAGTTCATCAAAATGATAGTATATATCTTTCTGACCTGCCCCCATAAGGTGTACCACTTGTTGAGTTAGAGTTACCGGTATTGACCTTGCCCTACAATTTAGTGAATTATCTCGCATGGCAAACGAAATCAGTATTTAGGTCTTGACAAATTATTGTTTAGGTGCTAAACTATATTAATCATGACAGACATAACTAATATCTACGAGGAAATTCTGCAGAAGCTTGAAAAAGTAATTGTGATGATAGAGTCAATGCACACTCCATCACTTAGTTTTGGTACCGGTGTATTAATGCATACTAAGGAAATACACACTATTCAAGCTATTGGTCAGCACTCCGGAATTAATGTTACCAAACTAGCAGAACATACCGGAGTTACCAAAGGAGCTGTATCACAAAATATTAATAAATTAGTGAGAAAAGGTCTGGTGCGGAAAACATACGCACCTGGCAATGACAAGGAGGTTATATTGGAGCTCACTAATCTCGGTCGGATTGGCTTTCAGAACCATGTAAAGTTCCATATGGATACTTTAAATATAGCCCGCGAGTACTATGGAGATCAGCTTAAAAGCAAGCTCGAAAGAATAAATCTGGCTGTGGATGATATCTATAAAATGTTAAACGAATATGAGAAAAGAAGAAAAATGGAATAGTATATTTTTTTGATATTATATTGTTTAGTAGCTAAACATAAAGGAGGTGAAACAATGAACATTGAACATGTATGTAATTCACTTATTGAGAAGAAGATTGTTTGTCCATGGCAGCTCGCACCCGTAATTGATAATCGACTGCGTCCATTTGTCCATAACCCTCAAAAGATCTTCGCTCCCTATGTGGCTAAGGGAATGACTGTATTAGATGTAGGTTGCGGTGCTGGTTTCGCGTCCTTAGGGCTTGCCAAACTTGTTGGCGAGGAAGGCTTGGTTATCGCCGCAGATCTGCAATCTAAGATGCTTTGCATGGTGAAAGAGAGAGCAATGAGGGCGGGGCTATCGGATCGCATTCGCATTCATCTCTGCACACCTAATCGTATTGGTGTGCGAGAAGAACTAGATTTTGTTGTAGCCTTTTTTATGGTACATGAAGTACCAGATGTAAGAGCCTTCCTTGAAGAGATTTATGCGCTACTTAAAACGGGCGGTCGATTTTTCATTACGGAACCGAAGATTCATGTAGGCTTAAAGGCGTTCCAGCAAATACTGCGAAAAGCACAAGTTATTGGCTTCGAAATAGCAGAAAGACCGAGCGTGATATTTGGTCGAACGGTATTGCTTGTAAAGAGTATGTGATGTTTATCATTTCTGGCCCTACATTCGATCGCTAGGGGGATGGTCCTAAGTATGCGAACCCAGAAATCTGGTGTTTGTGTGAAGGTAACATTATAGTAATTTGGAACTTCTGGATGACAAGCCCCCAAATTTAACGGGATTAGACCATCTAATTGTCCGAATCCCAACAATCGTGTGATATAATCAACAAAATAAGGTGTCAGAGAGTTGAATCATACAACAGAAGAACAAAATAAAGGCAGAACTGAGGTATATTCGCAGTTTGTCCTCAAGATATATGATTGGTACGTTCTTTGGTATAACTGTCGGTTTTTATGGGAATGTCCAGCCCGTTACTTGCTGGATTTATATAATCAGTATGTGTCAGCCAACCATCTTGATATAGGTGTTGGTACGGGATATTTTCTGGATAAATGTGAGTTTCCTGGTAGAAATGTCAGGCTCGCTTTAATGGATTCAAACGTCAATCCCCTTATAGTCGCCAGTAAACGTTTATTTCGATACAAACCTGAAGTGTATCAGAGAAATGCCTCAGAGCCATTCGGTATTAATGCCCGGCCCTTTGATTCAATTGGCATGATGAACCTGCTACATTGTATACCCGGAAATTTAAAGACCAAGGCTATTGTGTTTGAATATGCAAAGGAAGTAATGAATCCCGGAGCGGTCATATTCGGATCAACTATACTCTATAAAGGGGTCAAACGCAATGCTCTAGCGACATTGGCGATAAAATACTACAATAAAAATGGATCCATGGCTAACATGAATGATAGCCTCGAAGATCTTCAGGAGAGTCTTCATGGCAGTTTTTCATATAGTTTTGTGAAGGTAATTGGTTGCGAAGCACTATTTTGGGCACGTAAATAGTCCCCGAAATGGTCATTTACAGGTAGTAGTCGAACTGAGATATCAGTTAGTAGAATTTTTACAGCGTCACAAAGAAGTAACTTGTGACTAGTGAAGAAGTGAGGAGTTGAAGGCATACATGAAAGAGGATTCCCAGGCTGGGAAGAGAGTTAACCCTGCGCTCTTACCCACAAAAGTCTCCCCGTTATACAAGAGGGCAATCCCTCATTCATTTCGGTAATCCCTTGTTTAGCATAAAACCCAGGAGTTGAAAAAGTCAATCGAATTTTGTCAAGATTTTTTCGAGTATCATGAACAAGACAGAAACACTAACGCCGTGGGAGCAATTCTATCGGAGGTGTCAACCTTGTGTCTTCATGTGAACTAGGTGCCAAATAGCGTCAGATTGTGTCGTTTAGGTTACACTTATAGATACGATTTAAATTTTTGGATTTAAATTTAAAGCTATGGAGAAAGGAGATCGGTGGGCGGGTAAGAAGGGGGTGTATTCCATGATACCCACGTGTGATAATGCCATGCAATGTACAGCCTCCTCCTACTAAAAACACACTTGGAGATTACTCTTTTAAGGTACCACCAGACGCCATAACTGTGGATAATGTGTACTTGTTTCGATTCTGTTTTTCGAAAAATAACCCTATAAACGTTCCTTTTTAACGTATTGACAACCTCTTAACGGAGGTATTAGATTATTTGTCATTATAGGATATGATAAATAATTTGAGGAGAGTGAAAAATGGCAGATGATACGAGCTTCGAAGTATTTGGGTACCGGACGAGCTCCCGTTTCGCAAGCCACCTCAAAGTGTCAGTGGACAGCCGGACGGTGTGGGTCACCGGTCCACGGGTAGGAGTCACCATTTATCGCCTGTGGATAGCCCTACAGGCAGTCCTCCTTGTGCTGACAGTACCGATGCTCATTGCGGCGGTTGTCCTTTGGGATTGGAGGTATCTGGTTACCGCGCTGGTGCTGGTGTTCTTTTACTGGGTCATTAGTGCAGTTGGAGCGGTTGCCCTCTGGGAATATCAGACTTTCATGGCATTTGACCGTGGAGGCTACCAGACCACCTCATTCCCATTGAGTGCTGTCAAGCGCGTCAAGATAGGTCGTGGCTGGGCTAGAAACGGCCTCTGGCTGATCCTCCTGCCGTTTATTGTCTCTCTTAACAAAGCATCGGAAGGGCGTGTCGTGTCGTTCGAAGCACCGGATGATGATACGGGGAAAGACGCAGTCTACGCTTTTTATATGCGTATTGAGGATGATCCCCAGGACTTGGCAAGGCTACTCGAAGACAGATAATCCACTAATTGATTAATTCTCAATTATCTTTCATGCATAGACTATATAGTTAAACGGAATTATCCAATCTTCCGTATGGCTGGACAGACATTCCGATATTTATCTAATTATGATAGAATGCTAGGAAAGATGAGTAAGGAGGTAGCAATGTCCACACAACCAGATGATCTGAAGAAACATTGGAGCATAACTGGGGTGGCAATACCTGCAGGAGTCCTTACCGGTTTAGGTGTTGGTTTTTTAATCAATAATATTGCAGCAGGTCTCTTCCTTGGTCTAGGTGGTGGTTTTATCGTCATGATGATCGGTATGTTGATTTTGCAGATCAGAAAATGAAGCCATCCCTTGAGCTGGTATTTGGGTGGATAGATACTCTGGGGGCTACGTTATTCAACTCTTATGGTGCTGTATGTTTATTAAGAATCATTCCTTTTTAGTAGATACTAGTTCAATGGCTTTATTGTAAGTTAGTCTATCTCCTCTACAAGTACTAGCCTTAAATTCACCATTTGATTGTTAATCGAAACCATTTGTGGTATAATGTTTTTAATTGGTTCTAGTTTAGGTTATTGCAAGCTTTTTATAATCCCCTTAGATTTATTTCAAGTATTGGATGGCCCGAGCTCTGACTAAAATTTAAAAGAGAGGAGGTCATCCAATGAGTTTTCAGGACAAGGCACTCGAATGTTCCGATTGCGGCAATACTTTTACTCACAGCGTTGAGGATCAGGAGTTTTACGAATCCAAGGGTTATACTAATGAGCCCAAACGCTGTCCCGAATGCCGTCAGGCACGGAAGTCAGGGCGCTACGGAAACGGTGGCAACAGCTATGGTAACGGTAGCTACGGTTATAGAGCCCCCCGCCAAATGTTCCCTGCGGTATGCGCCGATTGTGGCAAGGAAACTGAAGTACCGTTCGAACCACGCGAAGGCAGACCAGTGTATTGCAGTGATTGTTACCGTAAAGTCAGACTAAGTAGATAAGTTCGATTTAATCGGCGATATATACAGGCCGGGATATACCCGGCCTGTATATTTTCACTATGGATTTACGTCTTGTTTCTAAGCCCAAACGATTGTACGCTACACTCGGTCAGCTAATCCCTTCTCAGTGAGTCATTATTAAAATGTTCACTTTTTCTTATTGACAAACCCTTAGTTAAAAACTAGACTCAAATCACAGTATTAAGTAAAAGAAGGGTCGTCATGACGCTTATTCCAGCTTTCGAAATTGGGGTATGGAACGCCTGGATTTTAATGAGCAGCTTTATCTTGCAGATGCTGGCGGTTCTGCTGCTGGGCAGGGAGGTGTGGGCCAGAAGCTCGCTTCCTCCTGATATTAAGCGGAGCAAACTGGAAAAGTTTACCCCCATTATCGGCAACTCAGTCTGGCTTCTAGCTACAATCTACTCTATCTTTCTCCCCCTTCAGTTGGGGACGCTCTGGTTCTATATCGGCCTGCCCGTTTTTCTGGTGGGGCTGGTGATACTGACGGTAGCCACCGCCAACTTTTCCACTGCTCCTACTGAAAAACCAGCCACCAAAGGAGCGTATTATTTTTCACGGCACCCGCTTTACCTGTCAATGATTATAATCTATATCGGCATCGGTATCGCCAGCGCTTCCTGGGTATTCATCTTGCTGGGCATTGCCAACATCCACTGGATACGAACCGAGGTAATCGCCGAGGAAAGGTATTGCTTGGAGAGGTATAATAAAGACTACCGGGAATACATGAATAGAACGCCAAGATGGATAAGTATACCGAAGTCAGGTAAGAATTAAGATGTAATGGGGGGTGAATCATGTCACTCATACCAGCTTTTGAAATAGGTGTATGGAATGCCTGGATTTTCATACTTGCTGGTTTATTTTTCCACGCGGTACCTCCGATGATAACCACACAATTCAACACCAATTTGAAAAACAAGTCTTCAGAAGCCCCGGCTGATGTTTACCTCAATAAGACTGAGAGGAGAATTAATACTTTTGAGGTGGCACTTCTTATTCTCCTCTTAATCTACTCCGTTTTCCTGCCGTTACAATTGGGCACGCTGTGGTTTTACACCGGACTGGCTATCTTCTTGATGGCAGTAATTGTGTACATGACTCTTCTTGTGCCCTGGGCTACTACCCCGCCTGATGAGCCAGTTACCACGGGGCTATATCGCTATTCAAGACATCCCATATATTTCACTATACTGGTGCAATTAATAGGGTTGGGTATAGCTTCGGCTTCCTGGGTCTTCTTATTGATTACCATTATATTCATAATTACAATGAATACATCTGTAACTCCTGAAGAACGGGGCTGCCTTGAGAAATACGGCGATGCTTATCGTGAATACATGAATAGGACACCAAGGTGGATAGGAATACCGAAATCTTAGCTATTGTATAAAGGAGGTGATAGATTATGGCGAAAAGTTTTATGGAGAAACGTGTTGACCCAAAATATTTAGCGGACACGGCAAATAGGCAGGCTAATTGGGGTGGTGCTCTCTGGATTCTTGGCTTTATATTCGCCATATTAGGAATCATTGCTGATACTACCGGCACTCTTGGCTTGACTATGATGGCCTGGTTCATGCTGGCAATCGTATTTCATCTGGCTGGTTTGTCTTTCTGGCTCGGCTGGGCATTTGCTGTGTATTTTAGGAGCGTGGGGGCTAAAGAGAAGGAGTAGCCTCTGGCGGAAGAATAGTTCCTTTTTATAACTGTCAGGCTCCGCCTATCATTCAGGCATAAAATAACGCAGGGTTTTTATAATACCTTTTTATCCTTGGGTTGGTAGCATCTTTTCGCCCAATGTTACCGAAAAGTGACCGAATGAGGCTTTTACGTCAAAGGAATGATGGTGTAAACTGATTGAGAAATCAAATCTATTCTGGGGAAGGAAAATATAAATATGGGTACACTGGAAAACCAGATAAAGACAATTGCCAAAGAAAACGGGGCCGTGCTGGTAGGTATCGCCTCTAAACAAAGGCTTAAGGATGCGCCGCCTTCAGGGAACCCAGAATATTTATTACCTTCGGCCCGCTCAGTAATCTCTTTGGCTGTGTCTATCAAACAGAAGACAATACGGGATTTCCTGGGTAAAAAGGAATGGCTTTCTCATGGTGATGAGAGACAGAAGCTTGTTCAGACAATATACTGTATTGGAGATAAGCTTACTGCTTTCCTTCAAGAGAATGGGTTTGAAAGTGTAGCTGTAGAGGTAAACAACAGTTATCGTCCCGAAGGAGGGGTTAGGGATATCACCGAAATGACCGAGTTTTTCCCTGATTTTGCCCACCGTTACGGTGCAGTAGCTGCAGGAATTGGTCGATTGGGCTGGAGTGGTAATGTACTTAATCCTGAATATGGTGCGCTTCTGGAACTCGGCACTGTTATTACATCAGCTGAATTAGAGCCGGACCCACTTCTAACTGAGAATCCTTGTGATAAATGCAAAATGTGTACTCAGGTATGCCCAGTGGATATGATATCAAAAAGAGAAGCAAAGCAAGTTAACATTGCTGGAATTACCGAAGAAATTGCTTTAAAGAGACCGACTACCTGTTGCTGGATTGGTTGCACCGGTTATCAGGGATTATCCACCAATAATAAATGGTCTAGTTGGAGTCCCTACCGGCTGGACTCTTCCTTGCCTGTGGAGAAGAAGGAACTGGACGAGCTTAACGTGCGCCTCCAGAAGGCAGACCCACTATTACGGCTGGAAGAGAGTAGTCTTACTGATGACCGTAAGGCCGCTTTCAATCCGGACTGGCGCTTCGCAACGGTGTGCGGTAACTGCCGGCTTGTTTGCTGGAAGAAGCGGCCTGACCGGGAAGAAAACATGAGATTGTTAATAAATTCCGGTGTGGTAGCCCTATCACCAAACGGAGAGCACATTGTCGCCAATGAAGAAATAATTGAAATTGAAACGCCATATATAGTCAAAGTAGCTGTGCTGAAAAAAGACTATGAAGCCGCCCGGAACGACTCCCCGAGGATTGGTAAAGGATTTACGCCAATGGACAATGAAGTCCTCAGGCACGTCTTCAAGCTATCTAAAAGATAATATTCAAGTTTCTTCCTAAGTAAGATTTGGCCCTATATTATAGTGAGTAATGGACTCTATAAAAAGGTCCGCTGAATTCCATGCTTATAGGATTAGCCATGACATTAAAACATAAAAAAGGAACCTTTCGACACGGCGATCAAAACACTAAAAGGTTCAATTAGTCTATCAGGCTTTGTATGGTAGACTTCTTATGTGGCGAATATCATTTCAAAGCGAGTAAAATGATAGTGGCGATTGCCTTTGAAGTCTTCGAGAAAGAGTAGGAGAGATGAAGAACGTGAGCAAGCATATAGTCGTATGCATTGGTGCTAGTATGGTGCGTGGACAGGTCAGTTATAATTTCGTGAAACTTCTAGATCAACGGATGGCTAAAGATGGCTTCCAATTCATTAACGCAGGCGCCGCAGGCGACCAGGCCTACAACGTATTGATGCGTTTGGATTCCATTATCGATTACCAGCCTGATTTCGTCATCATCCTAGTTGGCACAAATGATGTCACCGCTACGCTCAGTCCAACGCTGGCGCGCATGTCTCGCCTGACCAGGAGGTTTCCTCAACCACCGTCGGAAGAATTCTATCAAGATAATATGCTCAGGATTGTCAAGATACTTAAAGAGAAAACTTCGGCGAAAATAGCCCTCATCTCACTTCCCGTTCTTGGTGAAGACCTGGAATCAGTTTCCAATGAACGCATCAAAGAATATAATGCTGTTCTCAAGGAGATTGCAGATGGGGAGCAAGTTAGCTATCTACCGGTTTATGAACGCCAAGAGGAGTATTTGAGGAAGGTTCAACCAGGTAGTGGCCGTCCATATGAGAGTGGTGGCATAATTTCAATTAAGGCACTTGCCCGTCATTATTTATTTAGACAGAGCTTTGACGAAATTTCCAGGAAGAACCACTTTTTACTGGTGACTGATGGGATACATATGAATAGTCTTGGCGCAACATTCATTGCCGATGAAATCGAACCCTTTCTGCGCTCACATGTGTGATGGGTAAGTGGCTGAAGCATCCTTTTAAAGTCCACATTTTGGATGTTAGTAACTATAAATTTTGAGTGAATGAGACATTATGCAAAAGACCATGGAAGGCACTATTGGCCTGTTCAGCGAAATTGGGTCAACTATGAAACCCAAAGAAAAGGGCAGACTTAAACGGTAGAAATTACCGAATAAATAACACCGTGAGGATGTCAAATGAATGCAGCAATAAGCCTAGAAGATGTTAGGAAGACCCTTGGGAACCGTGAGGTTTTGAAAGGAATAAGCTTTACAGTGGCAATAGGGGATATTTTTGGATATCTCGGCCCCAACGGAGCTGGTAAGACTACAACCATTAGAATACTTCTGGGCTTACTTCAAGCCAATTCTGGCAATCTAGCTATTATGGGGCAGGATATTAATCGGAGTGCAATTCGAATGAGAATTGGCTTCGCCCTCGATCCAGACGGCCTTTACGATAATATGACCGCTGAAGAGAACCTGGGGTTTTATGCGCGAATCTATAGGGTATCCGATGTTGGGCAGAGGATTGCCGAGCTCCTAAAAGCTGTCGACTTAAGCGACAGGGCACAAGATAAGGTAGGCACCTATTCTAAGGGCATGAGGCAGAGGCTGGCTCTAGCCAGAGCAATGGTTCATGAACCCGAAGTGCTTGTCCTGGATGAACCTACAGCTGGAGTTGATCCGTCAGGGCAGATAGAGGTAAGGCAGATCATGCTCAATCTGGCTCATCAAAAGAACAAAACAGTGTTACTGAGTTCCCATAACTTAGATGAGGTACAGAGAATCTGTAATCGTATCGCTTTGATAGACCGGGGCGAAATCAAACTCTATGGTGAGACAGACAGTTTGCGGAGGGGTATGAGTAGCGGCACCGTGGTAATTGAGACAGCAAGTGAAGTTCCCCAAACAATTTTAGATGAACTGAAAAGCCTACCCAAACTGGGTTTGCGGGAAAACCAGGAAAAACGTCTCATCTTCTCTCCCCAAGAAGGCATGGAGGTCTCGGATATCATAAGCTGGTTAACCGAGCGCCGGGTAAAAATCGAAGGAGCTGCCCGGAAAGAAGCAACATTGGAAGAAATGTATTCCGCTATGCTAAAAGAGGTTGAACAGATATGAAAGATATCGGTTTAATAACCTCAGTCAGTATCAGGAATAACCTGCGATCAAATATTATCGTCGCTGTATTAATTGCAGTGGTGTTAATATGTGCTATTAGCTTGGTTCTGGCGTTCTGCCTTCTCGCGATAGCTCCGGCGATGAAGACGGAAATACCCGATAGGCATACATTAGAAATGTTTCTCAGTGTAACCATATATGGTGCCTGCCTTATCGGACTGGGGATAAATATGAATGTTTTTGCCCAAACAATGATGCGGGAGAAGTCACGGGGCAACATAACCGCCCTCCTGGCTACGCCTCTCAAAGCGAGCCATATTTGGACAGGCAAAAGCCTGGCTGTTTTCCTGCCCGGTCTAGTCTTGGGAGAGGTGCTGGGTTTAATTTCCCTATTAGCTGTTAACTATATATACTTCGTTCCCAGGATAGGCTTTCTGATTAACCCATGGATGGCCATTAGCAGCTTTGTAGCAGTACCGATTATCTATCTTGGTTTGAGCCTGCTGGTACACATTATCGGGCTAGCCGGTAAACCTGCTACCGCCAATGTGATTGTCCAGGTATTTCTGCCTGTCTTTGCCGCACTGATGATTAATCTTGGCATACGCCATGTTCTAGACGCTGCATCTTGGTTATTCACAGTTGCGAATCTCGCCCTGTCTGTGATTATCGTTGTTATTGCTATTTTATTGCGGCCGCGTCTTACAAGAGAGAGGATAGTCCTCTCTTGCTAGGAGCCCGATTTGAGAACAATGAATGTCATCCTCTGTAGAGATTTTCGAGAGCTAAGGCAGACCAATGCCTTTCGGATTATGGTCATAGTAGCAGCTGTAATTACCATTGCTGCGGCGGCAGGAATCAGTATCGTTCTAAGCAGACAGGCATGGCTGGGAGAAGAGTTCGCTAGACCAGTATTAGAATTAATAATCAGTCTCGTCGCCTATTATCTTCCCCTTCTTATTCTTATGGCTTTCATTTGGGCTTTTGCCACCCTACCTTTAACTAAAGAGAAAATCAATGGCAATATCGAGTGTCTGCTGGCTACGCCACTTAGACTTGGGTCCCTATGGATAGGGAAATGCCTGGCAATTTTCCTGCCTGGGTTTGGTATCTCGGTTATTGCGCTTTTATTAGTTTTGCTGGTGGTTAATCTAATAACCATAAACCCGGCGACAGGATATTTAGTCCTTCCAATCCCAGCACTGGTTACTGGCTTTATCATTAATCCCTTGTTATTCTTTGGGCTGCTTGCCTTCATTGTGTTGTTTTCTCTTGCCAATAACCCTGAAATAGCCATAGCGCCATCTTTTATCGTCGGATTCGGGTTAATGATGGGACTCCCAATAGGGATCGCCACGGGAGCTATTAATCTGGCCTTATGGTCCTTCACTTTGTGGTATTTTGTAGGTACGGTTATTGTCTGGGCAGTTGTAGGTTATTTTTCACGCCTGCTATCCAAAGAAAATATCGTCCTATCAAGTAAAGGGAGCTGAATTCCAAGTCGTCATATTTTCGGTCATATATACTATTTTTATTCTCCAAGCCAATATTATACCAACCAAGGAAAGGTGATCGAAAAGACTCTTTCTGAAAACAGATGGTGACGATTGCGAAAGGTTCTAGGTATCGTCCCCTCTGTATGCAACGAAACTGCATTTTGTCACCTTGTTGATATTTGACCGCAAAAACGATAAAATCAGGGTGTCGGTTGACCTAGTGTCTTGACACCCTGATTCTTTTCAAAACTTGCTGGCAAGGAAGGTCTCCCAGCTTTGGTAGAACGATGGGTTCCATAGATAGAACCAAGGATATGGCGTTTACAGCGGTATTTGCCTTTGTAAGCAGCTAATCCTGATTAAAAATCATGTGCTAATTTCCCCCCGATTTTCACAATTCCTGAACGTAAATCCTCTAAGAATATGACTCTTTTTTTAACGAATCAGGTGCTCTTTTATTTGACCTCTTTTCGCTATCACCTGCTAAATAGACCATAACATAGTTATCCCCATTTTTCAACAATCCAAAAACGTTCTTGTTACTCTACTTCTCACTTTACTTCTGACGTGGTAATATGGTTGATGATTAGCTATTATTTCTGGGCTTGGGTATTGACAGTAACAAAAAGGAGGTATATTGTTGCCATACGATGAAAGGAGGATACCATGAGTAGAGGCCGACTTCTATTTCTGGCCATTTTAAATTTGATTGGATTTCTTGGTACTGTCGTGGTAAACGGACTCTCTAATGCTCTTCCCATAAACGGTAAGACAGCTGGGGAGCTGTCCGATCAATATCCCAACTTATTTGTGCCCGCAGGATTGACATTTTCTATTTGGGGAGTCATATATATCCTGCTAGCTATCTTCGTTATATACGGATTGATCGTAGCCACCAGGAACAACCCAGAGAAGTCGTCGTTTATTGAGAATATTAGTGTATTTTTCTTTGTCTCCTGTCTGGCTAATATTGGCTGGATCTTCGCCTGGCATTATGAAGTTGTACCTCTATCACTTGTTTTAATGCTTATACTATTAGCAACTCTAATTACAATGTATCTGAAGTTACGGATTGGTAAATCCGATTCACCCCGAATTGAGAAATATGTTGTACATCTCCCTTTTAGCATATACCTAGGCTGGATAACCATAGCCACAATCGCTAATGTTACTGCCTTACTGGTTTATCTTAACTGGAACGCGTTTGGATTGGGTGAACCGTTCTGGGCTATAGCCGTTATTATCGTCGGTATTGGGATTACATTGGGTGTTCTACTCACACGAAACGATATATTTTACTGTCTGGTTGTTGACTGGGCACTGCTCGGCATATTACTAAAACGTCTTACTGATCCTACTCCTGTCCAAAGTGTAATAATCATTACTATTGTTGGTATGGTGCTCATCACTGTTGGAATAATAGTACAAATCATCAGAAGAAAAGTATATTAAAAAACCTGATATACAAATGGTGGTTACAGCTATGAAAGTAAAGGTAATCACCGATAGCACATCGGATATTCCTACAAAACTAGGGGATGCCCTTGACATCACCATAGTACCGGTGTATATCCGATTCGGTGATGTGGTCTACCGCGATGTTGAAGAAATAACCAGCGACGAATTCTTCCAAAAGCAGACCAGCCTACCTATTCATCCGGCAACTTCTCAACCCACCCCAGAAGACTTTACAAAGGTATATTCGAAATACTGTAACAATGTTGATAGCATCGTATCAATCCATATCTCGGCAAAGATCAGCGGTACGTTTAATTCAGCCTTACTTGCTACTAAGACAATGGAGACGCCGTGCCCCATCGAAGTAATTGATTCAAAGTTCAACTCTGCTGGGTTAGCACTCGTGGTCATGGCAGCAGCACGGTTGGCGAAGGAGGGAGCAAGTATTCAGGATATTATTACAGAAACACATAAGGTAATAGATCAAGTACACATGTTTGGTATGTTTAATACCATGAAATACCTTGCCCGGAGTGGACGAATCAGTAAGGCAGTGGCTGCGGCCGCTAATATTATCGATGTAAAGCCTTTACTAACTTTCAGTGATGGAGAAATCGTACGTGCTGGACTTGTCCGCACAAGGGCAAAAGGAATAGACCGAATCTATGATTACATCGGAAATAAAATACCTATACAGGAGTTAATGATTGTGCATAGCGCTGTGCCTGACGAAGCAAATAAATTGAAGCAGCGATTAACCAAATTTTTACCCGCAGACAAGATATTGATAGCGAAGCTAGGAGCCGCACTAGGCGTACACGGCGGTCCTGGAGTTCTAGTGATTGCGCTAAGGCAGCTTAAAGCAAACGAATAGGGAGGTGAATTACAATGGGAACACAGCAGATTATTCTTCTCATTATCAACATACTTGGTGGGGTGGCCGTTATTGGAAGCTATATTTTCGGGCTCAACACACCGACAGGGGGAGCTAATGCCCTCTGGGGAGGAGTCCCGGCGAATATCAGGCCGATATATGGGGTCTCTATGATACTATCTGCGCTCGGTTATTTTGCTTTTCTCTTCTTCATTCTGTTCCGGCTTGTCCCGGCCGAGACAAGGATCTCCGGTTTATTTGGCTTCGGTTTGTTTTATGCCATATTCCTGGTCATTCTCATCCCTTCTGCTCTCTGGATGCCATTAACTAATGCCTATATCGGCAATCCGAACCCAGGTATGTGGATTGGAATACGAACTGTCCTTGCCCTTGTAGGAATAGGATCAATTGCTCTTGTCTGGGCGCTCCTAACGCTACAGACAAAAATTCCCGGAGTTTCGTACTGGTTGGCAGTCGCAGGTAGCGGTTATTTTGCTTTCCATACCGCTATTTTGGATGCAATAATCTGGGCGGCTCTTTTCAAATCATAACCACCAAATGTATTCTCATATTACCACTCCAAACGATTAATAATTATGAAAGGAGAGCCTCACCATGGCTATGAAAATTGACTTCTATTGTTGGGTAAAATGAAACACTTGCCAAAAAGCGAAAGAGTTTCTTTCGCAAAAAGAGGTTGAAATCAACGAGCGCGATTTCTTCAAGGATCCTGTCAGTCGTACAGAAATAGAGGAGCTACTCCAGGGAAAACCGGCAACAGAAATGTTCAACTTCAGAAGTCCCAGCTTTAAAAAGCTTGGGGTGAAAAAGGGAAAGCTCAGCCGTAGTGATATCATCGAACTGATGCTTAAGAAGCCACGTCTTGTCCGCAGATCCATAGCACGTATGGACAATAAGGTATATTTCGGGGCGGATAAGTCAGTTATAGAGCGTATGATAGTATAGTATGGAACGTTTAAATCCAGAGAAACTACATGTTACCTTTTTATCAGATACTGTGGCGGATAAGCTCAGTTTACCCCGGCGTTATACGCTGACTCACTCAGATTTAACTGGAGAACTTTTTCTCTTTATAGGGCATGACTATGATAAAGGGCAGATTTCCAAGCTCTACACCAGATTGATGAGAGACGAAGTGCTCGCTGAAATTGTTAGTAACAAGGGTGACATAGAATTTAATGCATATTGTCATGTAAGCGGAGGATTTGTTGTTGGCAGGGCCAAATGGCGATATGACATCTTCAGATCTGAATTACCGTTGGTATTAGAAGCTATTAGATATGGTGACCGTACCATCTTTCAGCAAAATCCGGACCTTGACCAAATCCCAGTAAATATCCACTTTCATTCTTCTAATCTAAGATTTAACAAGATTGAACAATGGGGGACTATAGCTGACTATAGGTAATGCCTAAACATCGGTGTCTATTATTTTGGATCATCAAAATGGATAACCTGCACTCTGTCAAAATGTGCTATTACATACTCGGTTACCTTCACTCTCATAAACGCTTGATCTGGCATCTTTACAAATTCTGCTAGGTAAGGATGCTTGGAAAGATATATGCTTAGGATTACATCATGCTCACTTTCGGCTACTTCCTCAACGGTTCCTAGTGCAGTCACAGCAAGTGCGGTATTGAAATCTGATGGCTGGTTTGTTCTGCTATCTATCATCATCGCAACTTTATTATTTGATATCGAATTGGTGTATTTTTGGGTATTACGATTGGTCACAAAAATGAGACTCTGCAACTCATCTGTCTCAGCAAACGCTACAAGGTTGCTGTAGGGTCGTCCTTCAGACTGTGTAGCAAGCACACAAAGTCGCTGTGATGCACATAATCTTTTAACTTCTTTTATGAGTCCCGTCATATTTTTCATTTACTCATTCCTCACAACATCAGCATTTAGTCTATACCTTTAGCAGTCTTTAAATAGCCTCTTTGCCATAGAGGTTCTAAATGTCTATTTCCACATAAATCATCGCTGTTCATATGTTCCTCAATAGCCACTTCATCCCCGTATGAATCGACCCTCATTTTTAAGAATACACTAGATTTCTCTTCCTAGTACATGCCTTAATCCATCCTCTAAATACGGAAATTGAAAATCAAACCCACTTGACAGTAAGCGACGTGGTAAAGCACGGGTGCTTGTAAGCAGCAATTCTTTTCCCATTTCTCCATAAACAGCTTGAATGGCCCACGCTGGCACTCTTAGAATTGCAGGGCGTTTTAAGACAATTCCCAGTGTTTTCGTGAACTCTCTATTGCGTACCGGATTCGGTGCGACCATATTTACTGGACCTTTGACGTCTTCATTATTCAAAATGTACTCAATAGCTCTAACAACATCATCAATCGCTATCCAACTCATATACTGACTTCCGGAGCCCAGGATACCACCGAAGCCAAACTTAAATAGTGGCAGTTGTCTCTTAAGAACACCACCTTCTTTGCTTATTACCACCCCCATACGGAGGTTAATAACTCGTATGCCTGACTCTAAAGCTAACATGGTAACCGACTCCCACTCTCGAGCTACATCTACTAGAAAACCCTCCCCTAGCTGATCGTCTTCATCAAGAAGAACATCACCCCTATCACCATAAATGCCAATACCGGAAGCGCAGAGCAGTGTTTTCGGTGTAGGCTTGAGGCTGATTATATTAGCGACCAGCAATCGAGTACCTTTAACCCGGCTATCGAGGATTGATTCCTTCTGCCTTTTACTCCATCGAGCTCTAGCGATGTTCTCACCTGCCAGATGAATCACAGCATCAACATTTACATTACGGGGTAATTCTATTTCACCCCTAGTCGGGTTCCATCTGAAACCGCCCGTTTCTGGTTTCCTTGATAATGACAGAACGGTATTCTCTGATAATTTAAAAGACCGCACCAAAGATGTACCGATAAGACCACTTGACCCGGTGATGAGTATATTCATTATTCTCTTCCTAACAGGGCATCCCGTGTCGCCTGTTGTCTGTATTTAAATATACGTCCAAGCTGTATTCTTAGCAAAGGATAGATAGCTTCTCCCAGTGGCCACAAGGGTAATTGGTAGCGAACTGTGTCCTGAATAACTGTAGTGCTGTTTTCCTCGTAGAACTGGTGCCTGTGGATCCAAAGCCGATAGGGTCCCTGAATCTGTTCATCGACGAACTCGTGAGGAGGTCGCCACACGGTTATTTCAGACTGCCATCGAAACCATATAGAATAAAGCTGAAGCCTATAATCAACAACAGTACCAAGAGTAATCTCAATTGGCTGTGGCGTAGTAATTTGAAAGTGCAGCTCCGGTGGTGTAATTCTTTCGAGGTTTACCGTATCACAGAAGAAGGGAAATACCTCAGTAAGTTTCAGGGGGAGTTCCATCGGTGTTTTGAGGATGTGCTCTTTCATCTCGAACCACCATTTAATAGTGATTAGCATTAGGGCAAGGCTTGGTCTTGCATTGCCTGTTTAATCATAAGCCTACTTCTGTCCCCATGTGAATGACCAGAATAGTCCTGCTCGAACTCGCCATGTTGTGAATCCTGTATCTTGCATTAGATCTTCGATTTCAGTTGGTGTGTAGCTGGCCAGAAATGAACTGGTGGGTTCATTAATACGCCCTAAGGCAGTGGGCAGTATTAGTGACTGAGCGAATCGAACTAACCAGTAGGCCAACCGGGGGCTGTTCCTTTTCAAATCAAAGACGAGGAACTGGCCGCTAGGCTTGAGCACTCTCAATATCTCCTCGAAGCCTTGACTGGGCTGCAACCAGTGATGTAGAGACAATGTACTCACTACGAAATCAAGACTGTTGGACTCAAATGGAAGCTCCTGTATGTCTCCAACCCGGAAGCTAACCCGCTCAATAAATCCTTTACTGGCAATATTACCAGTAGCTTTTTCTACCATCTGTGAGGAGATATCCACCCCAATAAACTTGAGATCGTTAAATACCCGAGCCATGTCTGCCAGGAGATAACCTGGACCACATCCGACATCTACGAGCGTACCCTGGGGATAATGCCTTTTCAGTTCGTGGATGATGATTCGCCTGATGACCCTAAACTGTGGCCATTGACTGATTCTGTCATACGCTTTCACTATTTCGTTATCGTCAATTCCTTCGTCAGGGCCGATCTGTCTGGGGATAGTGACACTGCGAGAAGCAACAGCAAGCAGTAAAAGGAATGATACCAAGACGGCGGCTAGGATTATTATCAACAACATGGTGAGTTACACCCTTTAGCAACAATTAATTCGGCTATACCGCCGACTTATTACACACCCCCGGTATCTCCTGCAATCCTCCCGAACCGGGAGTCATTTTGCTTACTCTCAACAACCGGGCTCCCCCGGATGACCACAGCAGCTCTGCCTTTTTATAATTTTAATTAGGTTGTTGCGAAATAATAGGTAGAACTTCCGGTGAAGTGGCATAGGTACTGACATATTAGTGAAGAAAGCTCTCAGGCTCGGCATTTATGCTCGACTCCTTGTCTCCAACAGGCAATAGGACTTGACAACAATTATACCTATTGCTATTAACTCCTCAGATATTATACACTAAGTTTACTATCGAGCAAGTAATACCGCTATTGGTACACAGACGAGTCTTATAAGAAAGATAACGCGGGTTGAGATGTCACTAAATCATGTGCTCTATATTTCCTATCTTGTTCATGACTAACACCTTGTTACCTCGGTCTGCAGGTGGGAGATAAACTGGCGGGCTTCTTCTTTAGTGATTTCAGTTACCGAGTCTGGCAGTTGATTATTACTTAGGAACTGTGCGAATCGTTTCAGGTTGGTGGTATACCATTTGATTGTTTTAGTGCTTTTGCCTTCCGTGCTCAAACAGAACGCATAACTTTCTATCAGGCGAGCAAGGCTGTAGTTAATTCCTGTCATCGTACCCCCCTTTATTAACGAATCAGGTGCTCAAAGAAAGGCTTTATTTTAGGGATTTTCAGAAAATTGGGGAAATTTAGCTTCAAAATAGAGAGGTTGTAGACCGTGCATGTCAAAAGGTAGAACTAAAACCTTCTCCAAAACCTTTGCTCTTTGTGTATAGATACTAGTTCTTCAGGTCTCCAGCCGAGACTAAATGACCAGTTAAGAAAATTGTTCCTTTACTACCTGTAGTAGCACACAATTTGAGATAACAATCGGTTTAAGGATATACTTATGTCAGAATGAGTCAAAATAAGATCCTAGTTGTAGAAGACGACCCGAACTTGTTAACCACACTAAAATATAATCTTGAAAAAGATGGCTATGATGTTACCACAGCCATTGATGGTGCTGAGGCTGTGCAATTCTTCCGTAAGTCTTTAGCTGAACCTTTGCCATCTTTCCTCAAACGATTACATGTTTTAACACCTGGTGGAGTGGGGGAGCCTGGTATAAAGACCTACTCAATCTTTGAAGCAGATAAAGGAAAGGAATACGACGCACTTATCGAGCTAAACAGAAGGATGGGTTGGTATAACAATATCGAGGGAATAGGCTATCAAATCGAGACTTTACTAACCGCAGAAGAGGCAATACCCCTCCATGTAGGGAGTTAGACGTCATAATCTTAATAGGAGGTATGAAAATGCTATTCATGTCTATTGTTACTTGGGAGCCTGAGAAAAGGGATGAGGTGGTTAAGAGATTTGCCGAAAAAGGAGCAATGACGATTCCTGGGAGGAAAGTCATTGGAACATGGAATGCGATTGGGGGAAATCGAGTCTTCAGGCTGGTAGAAATAGAGGACCCCAAAGCTCTTGTGGCGGCGGATGTTGCTTGGAGTGACCTTGTCAACATAGAGGAAATCCCGGTAATGGAGTCAGGAAAGTTGATGAAAGTTATCTTAGGCAAGTAGATGGATTTGCTGTCTTGCGTACCTATTGACATGCACCCATCTAGGATGCTGCAGTAGTAGTGGGGATTAGTGTAAGGTTCCTTTTTTAGTATGGAGAGATGCCCCTGTCCAGATTAAACTCAATATTTACAGGTGACAGTTTATACATGTCTATCTTGGATTAATGTTTTATTCATACCTTAACCAAAAGCAGGTATGACATATCTCTCAAGAATACTCAATGTTTTTATTTCAGTCTGGTAATTGCCGCCATTGAAAACAACTACTGTATTTACTTCAGGGAAGACCATAATTTTCTGTCCTCCCAAGCCCAAAACATACTTATTTCCTTTTACCCACAGCTGCTAACGGTGCTACTGCTATCCAGAGTGTGATTATTATTAGCATGGACGTAACGTAATTGATATCCACCATACCGAGTTTCGGGGCAATGACGTCCCAGAGGAGCATGAAAAAGAGCGAACTTAGGAAGAAACCCGGAATTGCCGCTAGTATTTTAAAGTAACCCATTTTAATATTCCTTTCTATTTTAAAATTTCTCACTTCGACTACTTGCATTTATTAGATTGAACTCGCACATATTCACTTTAACTATTGTAACAAAGAGCTGAGTACCGAGACTTATAGATAGCATCTGGAGACTTTCTCTGTGACTCCATTATTCGACAAAAACCTTCACCTTCTCTCCCTTGCTACTCACCACATCCACTTCAAGGTCGCTTAAGGCTTCTATAAGTTCCTCGATGTCTTCCGGTTTTAAGTTACGTACATCAAAGTCAATCCCCTTTTCGCGTAATGCGCCATTTACCTTGTCGCGAGCTTCAGGTGGAATTAGAGAGGTCAGCTTGATGCCAGCGCGTATCAGTGACATCGGCACACGCACGTTCACCCTGTCGACATTACCAGAATGCTCATTCTCGGAGTCTGGCAGCACTGTAACACGCAGGTACTTGGCCTTTTCTTTCACGGTTGTCTCTGCATTACTGGTACTTTCCCGTCCGCTCTCCCCGCTTTCGATAACGTTGAGCAGGTGGTAGGCGTCATCTGTACTTATCTTGTTCTGGGCAAGCATCTCTAAGATTTTTTTCTTGTTCTCAGTCATGGTACTATCCTCCTTTATCGTTTATACAACGGAAATATATATGCATTGATAGCCACTCCGAACATCGACCCTGAGGCCGCGCATTGAGCAGAGTGCCTCGCAGGCAGCCCCTAAAATGAGCAGCGCCCTCTTTCCCCAGCCACTCGGCCATAGAACAATGACCGCGATTAATATCAGCGGCGAAAGGACAATGAATACTACCAGCGCTAGTGGCAGCAGCAGGAAGAGTGGCAGCCACAGGCCGAATCCCCTGTCCTCTCCTTGAATTTTCAGGTGCATCAACATCGGGGGTCGCTTCACTTCGATAACCTCCTTATTGCTTCCTCAACAGAGATTTCACCCTGTTCGAGCTCGCCAATCACTTCTTCCTCTGGGCAAACCTTGACGATCTCGACGAATTCAAGTTGCCGGGCGATGCGGTTAATCCGGTTTTTCACGGTGGGATAGCTTATACCGAACATCTCTTCCATCTCTTTGATAGAGCCGTGACAGCGGACAAATGCCATCACGAAGACCTGATCTTCGGCTGAGAGGCTGGCTAGAGGCGGGAGTATAAAGCTACCTTCGATGGCAATATCGCTACCAACCAGACAGACTCGTTCAACTGTTACCGGTTTACCCTGGGTCATCTTTGTCAGTTCGTGCCATTCTTTAGCCATTTTTAACCACCACTATTAATATTATTAATCCAATAATTAATTATCTTAATATATTATAGATAATAATATTCATTTTGTCAATACCTTTTTGTAGCAATTTTCGAGATTGGTGAAAAAATATTGAAACTAGATTCGTGTCCCTTCCCGCTCAATCGCAAGTAATGAGCAAACAGGCCACACCATTGTTGAGAACGAAACAATCGAGACCAATATACAGCTAGACGACGACTTCTTTATCCTGACAACCCCTGAAGAATGATGTGCTGTTCAGTTAGTCGTTAATAAGAAGGGAAGCATATCCTATCCGGTATATAAGTGGCCTACTTCACACGGTTCGACGTGATAACGATGCGAACTGCTAATTTGATTGGGGCGATCACAGCAAACGTATATATGTCGCTGATCATCGATGTGTTCATAGCACGCATGTTGGGGCAACTGGAAATCGGACAGTGGATCGGTTTAGCTGCGGCTCTTGCTCTCATTCTTTTATTCTACCTGTTCGTGGTCGGATTCATTACTTTTTTGATTTCAACATAAGATATAAGGGACCTTTATCCTATTAAAAAACAAAGCCTGATTTTCCCCTATCTCCGTGTCGTGCTAGAATGCGCTAGGATAAATAGCATAGTTAGGGCTGTAGATGAATAAGAGAACATCAGACCAAAATCAATGGAAACCAACTTGGAAAGATATAATCTTGTACGTATTACTGGGCATCTTATTTATTGGTCAGGTGGTACTTTGTTTTGTTTTTTATAATTGGGCTAATCTGGACGTGGTGCTATACATGGGTTGGGTGATTTTTGCCTTCAGTATGGTATTAGGAATGTTACCGCGAAAGGCCTTTCAAAAAAAGGGTAAAGCCCGGGAAGGTGAAAGCTGGATTCAGACCTCGGTGCTCGTTGATAGTGGAATATATGCTGTTATACGACACCCTATGTATTTGAGCTTTATCCTACTCGTCATTTCACTGATTTTCATATCTCAACACTGGTTGAGCTTGATTTTTAGCATCCCAAGTGTGATTTATTTCTACTTAAGCATGGGGCAGGAGGAGCGCTCCAGCATTAATAAGTTTGGTGATGAGTACACAAGTTATATGCAAAGAGTGCCAAGAATGAATCTTATCTTGGGGATTATCAGGCTATGGATATACCAAAAACACAGGTAGAGCCATACAAAATATGCACAACGAGGTACTACTATGGAACAACATTTGAATCCCGAAAAAGTCCGTAAACTCGCCAAGGCACTTGACAGTGCTATCGAAAGTCGGAATATTGAAGATATCGTGTCCTATTTCTATGAAGATTGCAAAATTGAGTTACCCGTCATCAAACTTAGTGGAAAAGAAGATCTGCGGAAAGCCATTAACTGGATGTTCAAGTATTTAAACCAGATAACCATTGTACCGATTACAATAATGGTAGACCAGAACATCTTCTTTGAAGAATTTACTGTAAAGGCAATGGTTAGAGGAGGGAAAGAAATACAGGTTAACCAGTCTGAGGTTCTTGTCTATGATAAGGAATACAAGGTCGTGAGCCTTCGACTGTATTTCGATCGATTGGAGCTTGCTGCCGCTTATACTGCCAATCCGATAGAGAAGTTAATGATTAATCTGATAAGCAAAGCTTCGTTGAAAGGTCTATCTTAGTCTAAGGCTTCAGTCAAGTTATAAAGTCAAGTGTCACCGACTGGATTTGAACTAGTGACTAAGGGCGAATCTATATGAATAAAAAGCAGTTGTTTGTATTTATTATCCCCCCTTTGTTGATAGCTTTAATGTACCCGATTTTCAATTCATTTTGAATTAGCAATATTCTATTATTTGGCTGTTGCTTTTACTCTCTCACCCTGAGACATAGCAGCAGGGCGTTGTACCTCGTTTACATCGAGATTTAAGCCCTCGGCTCCGTTGATTTTAAAAACATCCGTTAGTTCTTGACGGTTATCGCTTACTGATTATCTGATTTTCAGTTCATAATACGTTTCAGAAGCACTCTAAGACGTTTATGCTGCGATCAGGCAAGGTCAAAGCGGTCAAGGCTCATTACTTTATTCCACACTGCTACAAAGTCGTGCACGAACTTCCCTAGAGAGTCCTCACATCCGTAGACTTCCGCCAAGGCCCGTAGTTGGGAGTTCGAACCGAAGATGAGATCCACACGGGTGCCAGTCCACTTGAGTTCGCCCGTTGCGCGATCACGACCCTCGAACACGTCTTTATCTTCCGAGGTTGCCTTCCAGGTCGTGCTCATATCGAGCAGATTCACAAAGAAGTCGTTCGTCAGCGTCCCGGGCCGCTTGGTGAAGACGCCATGCTGGGTCTGGCCGAAATTGGTATTCAGGACGCGCATACCACCAATGAGAACTGTCATCTCGGGAGCAGTCAATGTCAGCAGTTGCGCCCGGTCGACAAGCAGTTCTTCAGCCGATACAGCGTATTTGGTTTTAAGATAGTTACGGAATCCGTCTGCAGCCGGTTCTAGTACTGAGAATGAATTAACATCGGTTTGCTCCTGCGAAGCATCCGTGCGTCCCGGTGCGAAGGCAACGGTCACATCGTGACCAGCTTCCTTCGCAGCCGCTTCGACGGCCGCACACCCGCCCAGAACGATCAGATCGGCAAGTGAGACCTTCTTCCCGCCAGTCTGCGAACTGTTGAAAGCCTTCTGGATTGCCTCAAGGGTCTTCAGCACCTTCGCCAGTTGAACCGGCCGGTTGACTTCCCAGTCCTTCTGCGGCGCCAGACGAATGCGGGCACCGTTTGCACCGCCGCGCTTGTCAGAGCCACGGAACGTGGATGCCGACGCCCAGGCGGTTGAGACCAGTTCGGAGACGGACAGGCCTGAGGCGAGGATCTTGCCTCTGAGGTTCGCGATGTCCTGCGAATCGATCAGCTCATGATCGACTATGGGAACCGGGTCTTGCCAGATCAGTTCCTCTGTCGGTACCTCTGCGCCGAGATAGCGCGAGCGGGGGCCCATGTCGCGATGCGTCAGCTTGAACCATGCCCGGGCAAACGCATCCGCTAACTCCTCCGGGTTATCGTGAAACCGCTTCGCAATCGGTGCATAGATCGGATCCATCCTCAGAGCAAGGTCTGCTGTGGTCATAACGGGGGCATGCCGTTTGGATGGATCGTGAGCACCCGGCACAGTGTCCG
>Ga0209427_10001628_pt1 | contig 26055 bp, 40 predicted proteins | sample DeeMarSWOR136_30_FD_187465 | JGI IMG/M metagenome (GOLD analysis project Ga0209427, IMG submission 187465) | Marine sediment microbial communities from White Oak River estuary, North Carolina - WOR-1-36_30 (SPAdes) (version 2) | ecosystem: Environmental > Aquatic > Marine > Intertidal zone >...
CCGTATCACCGGAAGCAGCCGCATATTTTATCTCGATACCGATAGCGCCCATGTCCACAGTCTTTGACCATGTAACATCAACCGTTGTATCGTTATCTACGCGCCACTCTGTCTGGAGTCCTTCCGAATAAGGAACCCCCGCTTCGGCGATATTGTCGTCTACAAGTTCTGTGAAGCCAGAACCTTCAGTAGCACTAAAAGCTGTTGTGTTGTCTCTATCGCAACCAAACGCGCCGAATGTAGCGTTATTGGCAGACCCGAAAGCGGCGAGCGTTGCTGTGATTGTCGTGCCACTTGTCGGGCCACTGGTGGCAGATTGCACCACCGCACCGGAACCATTTGTTCCAGATGTATCTACATTTCCAAACTCATGCACCGCCCATATAGCGCCATCTTGCGTAGCAGACCAGTCAAACGTAACGGCACCAGATGTGGGACTTGATCCCATCGCCCTGAAAACCGTGGTTCTGGAATAGTTTGTCTCATTTAATACTGTTTCAACTTGAACCCATGTCAAGCCATTACCAGAACAGGTCGGAACAACATTGTCGCCGGATGCGGCAGCGGCTGCCGTTACAACAGCCAAAAGCAGATAATTTCCCGTAGGAGAAATAGACGCCGTACTTATAGAGGCGCTATTTGTTGTCGTGTTTCCGTTAGTCAGTAACGTTTGCGTTACTGTCGGCGGTTCATAGGCATCTATGGTCGCAGCGTAAGTCGTGAGCGTTAACGCATCAACACCCGCATTGATGTTCGTACCGCTGCCAGTCGCGGGGGCAATGGCAATCTGGATGCCGACACGACCATCACTACCGCCAAGTGATACGGCTAGATTGGACGTACCACCGGCAGAGGCTTGGGTCTTGGTATAGACGTCTGCACCAACACCACTTGTATTGTTGCTTGGGTCCTCAAGGCTGTAACCCGGCGCACCCCAGCCTGTACCGCTTGAGTAACTGGAGGGGGAGATGTCTGAGCCATCCGTACCCACCATCGCCACAACAAGGCAGTCGTCAACATCCGTGGTAACAGCGGTTATCGTTAGCGACGAACCCGTGCTACCAACACCGACCCATGAACCGGTCTGGTTTATCGGGGCGGAGGTATCGACTCCGGTGATACGGAAGCACCAGCCGACTGCGTAATCTAATCCACCCGCAACCGCAACCGTAAGCGGGAAGGTTTCACTCCCGGTAGCAACGCGCCAATAGAGAGAAGCCTGAACGTCCTGAGAATTATTGCCGTGGGCTATCTGCGTATAGGCATCGGGACTTGTTATCGTCGGCCAATCTTGCGTGTTGGAGTTTTCATTCGCAACAACTACAAGGATTAGATCATTGGCAGATAAACCCGAGGGTGCCGAGAAAGTTAATGAACTATCCTGAACACCTTCAGTGGTAGCAGTTGTATAACTAGCAATTACCGGGGCTGCCATTATGCGCCCCCGTTATTTATGCGATAAAACTCCACATCATGCCCACTCTGTCGCTGCGATCAAGGAGTTAATCTGTGTAACAAGATCAGGCATATCGGTTGTCGTCACCTGTAGATTCGTAGATCGACCGTTTGTATCCAGTCCGTTATCAGAAGGCATTGGCAGATTGGCAATCATGTAATCCCGATAAGTTGTCATGGCTGTACGGGTGGAGGCTGCCACAGCTCCAATATTGATACCGCCCAACTGATCAGACGCATACTGACCAAGTCCAGTCAGAGTCTGGTTAGCCAAAATCGTATCGTAAGTATCCGCATTCAGGGTTAGAAGACGGCGAAGTTTCTGCTGGGATATAAAGCTGTTTGCTCCAAGCTCAGCAACTATACTATCAGCTTCAACGTTTAACCTACGGACTTCCGTAACGACCTCGTGAAATGCTTCTGAGAGTGTTTTAGCCATTATGCTATAGTGAAGATGCCTGAGGCATTCCAAGTAATAGTTAAATCGCCCGCTGTCATATCTACCGGACCCCCAAGGTCAACAAAAGCAATAGCCCTGTTGGTTGCATCCGTATCATTGTAGATAATCCCCCAGTAGGCATCTGTATCATTCGACGCATTCTGGGACCATGTTGGATTTGTGGCAGAATCAAACGTCATGGTACCCGCAGCTTCAGTTACTACAGTTCCCAAGTTGCCAAGAGAGGTGCCCCCGGCTGTATAAGAACCAGCTGATCCAACTTCAGTATAGTTTGTAGTGCCACCAGAAATACTGGGAACAGCATCCGAAGCTGTGGGTGTGGTAGTGTTATCACAGATAGCTACCTTGATATCATCAGCTGCTTCCCAACCACCATCTATCAAGTAAGCCTTAGCTTCATCAAAAACAGTTACGTCACCTTGTGCCATTTCAATATCCTCTTAATTTCTTAAGCGTTTTTTCCGCTTGTTTAACGTCAAATCGTTTATCCTTCTCCGCCTTCTTGCGAAATCTGTTCGGACCCTTCTTGGCTCCGGGGGTTCCGGCTTTTGGTGGATACTTGGAGTCAAGATTTCTCGCAGCCGCGATCCTCCCGCTCTCGTTGGTATATCCCGCGAAGAGTTTTCCAACCTTAGCCTTGGGCTTAGGCTTTCCAGATTTTACCCCGCCAGTTTGCTTCGCCATCTATAACCTCTACCCGCTCAGCGGTAATTTTACTGCCGTCAATTGTAAGGACAATAAACCCGCTTTGCCAGTCGGTCGGGCTGCCCTCTGCGTAAAGGAAGGCGGGAGAATCCCGACCTGCCAAGGTTCCACTTTCAATGCCATAGCGCGTTCCATTATAATCACTTAATGGATGTACTGTAAGCCTGTGCGTATGTCCGGTGACCATAGACTGTCCTGCTGCAAGAGCATTGTTACGTGCAGCGTAGTGCCCACCTCTAAAACGATGCTTGAGTACAATGGAGTCATTGATTGCCACCCCCCATCTAAACTTCCAATCAGGGAAGTGATCGACCAAGCGGGTACCCTTGACACCCTCAACATTGGGGGCATTGGTCGAAAAATAGGTATCGAACCGAATGTCATGGTTACCCCATATCCATTCAAGTTCCGCATTTCCCGCCGCTTCCCGAATAAGTCTCTGGGCTGTATCACACGCATCAAGCTCCTCAGCTACAGTAGGACCTTCATCCCACCCTATCCTTGAATGACGTGAAATAGAGTACCCGTCAAAGGCATCCCCATTACAGGTCACATTGTGTGGTTTAAGATGCTGGATTACCTGAAGCAGTATCCAGAAGGCATCCGAGAAGTATCCGGGCCAGAAGTGGCAATCGCTGTAAACTACTCTAACATGAGTGTCATCAAAGTAACTAGGAGTAATCGCCGCCGGGTACTGGATGTATTGCTCGCCGCCAATAGAAGGCAAAGATATAGAGTACTTGTTCTCAAGTGACCTCCGTCTCCGGTTGGCTGCTCTGACACTGACTCGGGCTCTCTCTGCGACTTCCCTGACGGATGTGCTTGAGTCCCAAATCTGAATAAATTCCTGATCATTAACTTTTGGTTTTAGACCCAGTTTTTTCGTCATACACCCACCACCCTAGAGTTTCAATCTTTTTAACCCAAGAGCGGGGAATCTTTCCCTTTCCACTCCATTGGTTGCCCCACGGATTATAAGTATCAGCATGAACTACGAAGTTCTTGCCTTTGCTGACCAGCAAACCAACAGTTTGCATATAATGAATCCTCTGATCTTCAATCTCATCATACTCACTCCAGCCAGACTCCGCATCAGCATCCAGCCAATGTATTACAACGATAGGAATTTTCTTGCGGGAAGTCATGAGTAAGAAAGGGAAGCCCGGTTATCCCAGACATTATCAAAGTCGGCATTACCATCTGCCCATTCAATAGTGAGATCACCATCAGTACCGCTGGTCAGTCTTTGTACCTGCCAGACCGCTGAAGATGTAGCCGAAGCAATCGCAGCTTTCCCCACATAGGTGACCGTACTGCTGACCACATCCAATCGGGTGGCCTTCTCAGACGTATTCGACCCGACAACCGTAACGAGAGCAGCTCCGGTTTCTTCATTAACCAACCACGCTGCTTCTTTACCCTGTATGAGTAAAGAGTCGGCCACTACTCACCCTTTTTCTTGGTGGTGTACCGACGACCCCGCCACATGAACGTAGCATCAGCTCCCTTGGCAGCTCGGGCGGCATTAAACGCAGCTCTGAAAGACTTAGCAGAAGCAGAATCTTTCTTGTATACATCATAGCCACCTTTACCCTTCTTGACTGGTTTATCCTTGGCTGCTTTTGCCTTAGCCTCAGCAGCATTAGCTTTACGGACAACCTCTTTATGCTTTCCCTTCTCTGCTTTGGCAGCAGCCTTGGAAGCCACTATCTTGTCAGACATAGAAGGAGCTGTAGCCATTCCGGGTTTAATCTTCTGAGGCTTCTTAAAAGTGCCAAGAGTCTCACCAACTTTACTTTTTGCCATTACCTGTCACCCCACTTATCAATGCCATTTTTAACAGTCTTGATCATAAAAGGCCGCACTTCCTTGAGAGGGATCAGCAAACCTTCATGGCCGGTGACACGCACGCGGTTGTTTTCATCAGTTGTGATAAGAGCTTTCTGACAATCGCTGTCGAAAGACTCAACCCACGTTCCGGTTGGAAAATACGGGTTCCTCTTGTGCACTATATACAGGCTCATCACTATTCCTCATTACCATATCATGACCGTAGTTCAACTTACCAACATGGCCTACTTGCTTACTGACATCATGGTCAATATAAATCTTGGCTCCGGAAGCTGCAATCTTCTCACAAAAAGCCCAATCCTCGCCAACATAACGTCCAGTTGTATTGTTCCACTTCTGTTCAAACCAAGGTTGGCCCATACCCTCTCTTGCAAACAGATTAAGATTAACAAGCATGATCCCGGTTCCGACTCTCCACACTTCTTCAAGACCTGCCGAAGTGGGAGTTGTGTACACCAAATCTCCATAATGCTCTTTACCTTCCTGTCGGGCAGTCGGGTCTGAAGGAAGTTTTTTCGTAGCAACATTACAGGCGACAACAAGCTTCCTATGCTCAAGAAGTCGATGTGCTAAATCTCGTGGAAATGTCTGATCCGAATCGAGAAAGAGGATATGGGTAGAACCCATCTCAAGGGCTTGTTCAACAAGCGATTCCCGTAACTGGGCAAGTATTGAACCTTTTTTATTCCAAACAGTGAAATCCCAACTATCAAAACCTTTCACTGGATGGGACGCAAGGTAGTTGGTTAGAAAAACCAAACTCATACCAAAATCTGACTCCCATATGTTGGTACTGGGAACAGCAATAAACAACCTCAATTGCTTCACTTTTTTCTCCTTTTCTTGGCTCCCTTCTTACAATGCTTCTTCCAATCAGAAGGCACTCGTTCTCCGCGAGCAGCCTTCACCGCAAACGCCCTACATTGAGCTGCTGTATACGGCATTAGTCTTCCCTTGCCATTTTCGCAAACTCATTTTCATTTTCGCCGTAAGCGTCAACCTCCTGAATCTCTATCTGGAACTCATACCGATCAGCATCAGTATTAGACTCACGGTTTTCCAACGATTTGACTCGACCTCGCAGTTTAACCTCCACCGGTTCGTCCAACTCCAAGGATTCGATAATCTCCTTGTTCGCCGGGATATATAAAACGGCATAGGGCTGCGATACGATACCCTCCTCACTGGGTGAGGTTTTTGGCAAAGTGTACTTCGGCATCTCAACCGCCAAACAGCTTAGAGACCACAGTCAAGGCAGTACCTACGCCAACAACAACAAACATAACAATAATAACGCGCAACACAATGTGCTGCTCCATGAACTTAGCTTTGATTTGTTCCAACATGACTACCTCCAGAAAAAAAAGAGAGAGGGGGGCCGAAGCCCCCATCCCTTACTACACTACGAAGTTACCCAGATAAGCCATCGTCTTCTCGTGACGAATCTCCAGCCCGGCTTCAGTCAGCCACTGGCCCTTCTGGAAGTCAGCATCATTCGCTTGAATGTTGTCTTCCATACGGGTATCACGCATATGACGATAGATGATCGCACTCGGGTCGATGATGAAAGCACTATTGGTATAAACCGCATGGGTGTTCATCAAAGGGTGAGTACGAACATACAGCGTACCCTGAGGCAGAACCCAACGCTGGAGCTGCATACCGTAAGTCTTGATCGTGCCGTCAAAATTGACACGGGTAGAACTCGAAGTACGAGCCAGCTTGTTGAGGCTGTTCAGGAAGCCATTACCTGCGAACACAATACGCTCGTTACCGGCAGAACCCGCATCGTAGTCAAACACCGAGTAGGTGTCGTCCAAGAAGGTGTCCTCGGTAGGAGTGGTCGTATAGACCTTTGCATTCGTAGTAATGAAGCTACGCAGACCACCAGTGAAACGCTTCGGCTTGGTGCCCGAAGTATCTTCATTGGCTACGCCGAAAATCCAAGCGAATTCCATTGCCACCGAATGATCGAACATCTTGCGCTTCTTATCATTCTTCAGCGGATCGCCAGTACGGGTACGAGTCAGCTTCGCCGTATTGGTGATCTGGTATGCCGTCTTGAAAATCTGGCAGTAGTTGGTCTTCTTGGTCGGGTTACGGGTTGACGTATCCGGAGAAGTACTACCTTCCTCGTAGGTGTTACCTACTTTGGTCAGGTTGGCACTCGCACCAGTAGCAGCCGCCGTAGTACCAGCAGCACCACGCTTAACCACAATCGCGGTATCAGAGGTAACGCTGGAAACTTCGACCAGTTCGTTGTCGTAGGTGGCAGTTTCAGTCTTCTCCACCAGCAAAATATCGCCGGGGACCAGATCAAGACCACCTGCGGTCAGGCCGAACGCTGTAGACGACGCAGAAGCACCGGTCGCATCCATAGTGACACGGATAGCGTTCAGCTCTTCTTCCCACCAATTGAACTCGGGATCGTCAACACTCTCACTCTTCATACGGCTCATAAGAGCAGTCAGAGGAGCAGAGCCGTTCGGGTTACGCCACAGAATCATTTCACGGAAATTTTTTGGACGCTCGTCTGTAGCCCAGTCGCCCGTTCCGCGCAAACCAGCAATGCTAGCCATTTGTATCTACCTCACATATCTTCGTCAGCTATCAGTTCATCAGCCAACAATTCATATTCATTTTTAGGCTTGGCTTTCGGTCTTGCCGAGGAAGCTCCGGCACCCGGCGCAGCTGGTGTAAACGAATCAGATTTCTCTGCTTCCACCGGCGTATCCGCCTTGAACGGAATCCTCAGGGCAACCATAGCCATAGCCCCCGATTCTTCGATCGCTTGATCCAGACTCACGTTGGGATTTGCTTGCCGATAGGCTTGAATAGTCCGCTCTACAACAGCCATTTGATCCGGGGTATCCAACTCCCCCAATTCAGGCCATCTGGCGTAGAAGGCTCTCTCGCTTTGCTCGGCTACCTGCTGCTGAGTCATGTACTGTCCGATCTGGTTTGGCATGGTCTGTGTGACCGCCCCCATCATCATGTTGTACATATCCAGCGTTGCACTAGCCAAGATTCTCGGCAAAATCTTGTCCGGTTCCGTGAGAAGAAGATCACGATCTTCATCTGACAGAGAACTGTCAAAGTGGTCAACAAGTCCCGCTAGGGCATCTTCCCGCCACTTGGCCTGTTCTTCAGCCAGCTCTTCTTCGCTCTTCCGCTCTTCAGGTTCTACCTCAGCAATAAGGTAGTCATCGGGTTGGAGGTCTTCCTCCTCATCCTCACCTTCATCTTCAGCGGGTTCCTGAGAGTCGTCCACCTCTGCGGTAGTTTCGTCAGTTGGAATTTCTTCCTCACTGTCCTCAGGGGAATCAGCCTTAGCCTCATCCGTGGGGGATTCTTCCAATCCCTCTTCAGCATCCTCAGCAAACAACGCGAGAAACTCGTCTTGCCTCGGATCAGAAACCGGTTCATCTTGTTCTGCCGTATCCGCATTCTCTGGCTTTTTCAGGGCCTCGTCAACAGTAGAACTGTATTTTGTATCACTCTTCGTTGCTGGCATTTTCAGCCTCCTTGTATTCTAAAATAATCTCTTTAGCTGCCGCCAGTGCCCCTAAAGGCAACGCCTTGGCCAGCATTAAACCGTTTATTTCCCCCGATTTAAACTCTTTCGCAAAGACACCGCCAAAATCTGCGCTGGCTTTTGGGGCTTCGAGTTGTCGAATATTGATTTGTTTTTGAAGCATTTCGAGATAAAACTCCCAGCCTTCCTGCTTCGTGAGCGGGTCAAGCATCTCAACCAGCTTTTGTGCTTGCCTAAGCTCTTCAAGTTCTTCATCTGATAATGCCACATAACCTCCTATCCTAGAGGGCCCATGCCCTCAATCTGTTGTCCTGCCAATCCAGCCCGATCGCCCAGAGCTGAATTAAGGCTCACTGAATTGCCATCCTGTACCTGCTGTTGCATTTGCTGATCAGGTACAACCTGTACGTCAAACTGCTTGATATTCTTCATACCCATCAACTGCATGGCATGAGTTAACAAACCCACTACATCAAATCTCTGAGCCAACTGCGGAGAACCGCCAATATCACCGATAAACTGGCGGATAAGATTCGCTTGGGCAAACCGGTCAACCGGCAATGTCCCATCCACTGGAACATAGTCAAAGAACCCCGCAATGTCCTCCGGATTAACCTGCATAAATCTTTGGGCATCACTAACCAGATTTCCCGCAATCTTAAATTGCTGATCTCCATCATATTTTTGCTGGGTTGTCTGCACCAAGGCAGAAATCAGGGGATGCCACCCCATAGCACTCATATACTCAGCATTCGTCTTCAAACGATTAATACCAAACCCCGAAGAAGTTCTCACTTCAGTTGCAGTCTTTCGACCGCCGGGGTCCTGCAATCCCATAATATTATCGGTAACACCTGTCACACGCTGAATCAGGTCCGTAATAATATTCGCATCCCGCAGGTGGTTCTGGGTAATGTCCACTACCTGCAACTGATGTACTGCATCAGCCGGATTAGTTCCGTAATACTCAGGTTTCAACCGGATCAGCTTACCTTCCTTCGGATCAGTAATATCCTTCATCATGATCTTGGAAGGATCAACCACAAACATATCGTTAATGGCCTTCCGAACACTCTGAAGGTGGGTATTAATCAGCCAACTCAGCGTATTCTGAAGTGGGTCCATTACCTCAATCATGGATCGTGAAAACAGTGAGTACCCATCAGGCTCATATTCCTGAATAAAGAACGGGAACTTGTTGTGATACAGCCCCAAAGGCTGGGCTCCAATAATCACAGCATCCTCAGCCAGTGTGAACACCCACTTCTCGGGGTAATCACTCGGCCCCAATTGCCATTCATTTGGAACCAACTCAACATAAATCTCGTGCATCGACACATAAGGCCGATCTTCCTTACTCTTGCCCATTGAAATAGGCGGAGGCCCAATAGCCATATCATCCTTGGCATCCGGCAAGGTGATCTGGGAACTACCCTGCTCCCTTTCCGACTGTTGACGACTCTTCAGGTAATTCTTCAACTCAGTAATATTAAAATACTGGTTTGCTGCGGCTTTTTTCAGCACTGTGTTCCAAGATACTTCCACATACCGACCAACAAACTCGCCATCCTGAAGCCGGGAAATAGGCACCCGGGGGTCGGGAAAAAAGTCCTGAGGCCGCACATTGTATAAACGATTGCCCTTATACCCCGGAATACGCTCGGTAACCCGCCTTTTAACCGTCTTACCATCAATAGGAATCCCGAGATAAGTAGCCTGTTCTTCCTCAACTCGACTGACTACAACACTCTCCTCATCCCAATACGTTCCAACAACACCAAACCCGTACTTGGCAGGATCAAGTAACCAGATATAAAGAGGCACCTGCATTCCCCCCACATTCAACTGGTAATCCAGCAAAGCTTCCATTGCCTGAACGGCCATCTGGGGTTCTCCATGCCGCGCACTCAGCTGGAAGACGGGATTGCGGGATAGAAAAACAGAAGTCCAATAAGTATGAGCAGTAAGAGCAACTGCATAGCTATAAGGAATTTCCAATCGGGTGAGCTGAGGATATCCAGTATTCCTCTTCCCACGGCGAAGCGCATCAGCATTCGTTTCAGGTAAGTAAGCAAGAAATCTCTCCTCATTCTTTTCCCAATCAGAATATCGCTGGGACATCTTTTCACGAGATAGTGCAATACGATCTTTCAAAGCATCCTTGATCAGAAGATGCTTCCGGGACTCATAGGGTATGTTTACTTGGGCCATTATTCACAAATTCTCCAGTCAGGCAGATCGGGAAACAACTTCTCCTCATCCTCGATCCTGTGATAATCCTCTACATCAATAATGCCAGCACCCGGACCTGCAAGGTCCAACGCCATACTTACAGCATCTAGTAGATCGTCATGAGAAACATCAGGATAATCAGAAAACTCCTGAATGAATTCAATGTGGGACTTATTGACATGAAGTGCCCCGTTTGAAGCCCGCCCAGTAAGAGCTTGTCGAATTCTATCATTCTTCTTCCTGCGGTCCACTATCTCATGAATATAAAAGTGATGGCCAGTTGCAATCATCTTCTGACGCAGAAACCACGCCAGAGTTCGTTGGTAGGCCACACTCTCAACTCCAACCATCCGGGGCCGATATTTCAAAGCCATCCTGAAAAACTCAGTACTCAACTGTTCAGGATTCTGATCCTTGGCCAGCGCATAATCCACCAGATAAGCATTACCCTTATGCAATCCAATAACTACGATCGCCTGCCAGTCCGTATCGCGTCCCTTTCTTTTCGCTTCTTCCGACATTGGTGGGGCAGGGTCAATTGCCATGTAGGTAGCCATTCCATCGGGCAGTATATCCCAGAACTGTAACCACTCGGGGTGGAACGCACTAAGCTCAGGTGCGGTGATCTTACATTCCAACTCTCGATACCAGAGAGATAATTGATTACGCGCAATGTGGGCCTCCTTCTGCTTTCGCAGTTCTTCAGTTGTAAATCGTTCTTCCCAACGAGACCTTTGGTCCCTATCAAAACAGCCAAACCTGTGAGAAACCCAAGTCGGGTCCCTCAAGCAACTTTCAACAAGGTCTTCCTTATGCAGAGGAGTCTGCAAAAGAACCATTTTAGCGTGGGGATTTTCAGTAGCGGGCACCAAGGATTTATCCAGTGCTCCGAAAAAAAGATTCGAGGTTTTCAACCTCTGCTCAGGGGTAGCCGTATTTTCCTCGTCACAAGGGTCATCTACGACAATGAGATCAGGACGATGATCGTCAATGTTAATTCCACGGGTTTGTCCAGTAATACCGAGAGCAAGCACTCTAACCGTATGACCAGCGGTTCCATGTATGATCTCAATGTCTTCCCCAGTCCATTTATTTCCCGGCCTAAGCCCAAACGTTTTGGCAAACCCATGATTGTACTCCACAGCTTTTTTCAACCAGTCAACGCTTTGAGCAGAATGTTTCTGGGAAGCGCTGACAAACAGTATGGTACGGCTCAATCCATACGCAATCCGCATAGCGGTAAACATTCTTAAAATCGTAGTTTTAGCACCGCCCCGAAAAACTTCAATAGCCACATGGCGGTTCATAGGATCAACAAGGGTTTCCCAAATCTCCCGGTGGAAAACCGGAGCCCGCATCTTGGCAGCCTTGGGAAAGAAATACGAAGCGAAAAAAAGAGGGTCAGTAGCGCCTAAAGTAACAGCTTCAGCCGAACTTATTTCATGGTCGGTATATGTGGACACCATACTCTCCCGGAGTAGCCAGATGAATCTCACGGTACAACCGTGGTTGCTGGGGGCATCTAACAGCCGGGTCATACCACTTGGTAACCTCAACCGTAGCTATCTGCCATAAATCATCAGGCTCACACAAGGCCATCCTGACAACAGGAATATACTTCCAGAACAACTGCCACCAACTATCCGCAGTATGGGCCAGCTTGGCCTCTATCACATAAAGAATGCCCAGCTCGAAATCAAACAACAATCCGTCAGGCTGGCAAAACCGGGTCTGCCCACCCTTCACCTCCTTGTACACAAACCACGGACTCTCCAGATAAAACGGCCCATACTTGGTCTGCAAATAAGAATGGACCCTCCTCTCATACCGTACCCCGGCAGCCTGCGATCCAGTCCTGTACTCCTTCACCGGTAACCAATCCGGCCTCCTACACAGCCGGGCCCACTCCAGATCACCCACAGGGTGAAATCTAGTCGGGGCTCTCTTCTGGGGACTCTGGCGACTCGCCTGCATCCAAGACCTCCATAGGCTTCCTCAGCAGCCGGGCTCGATCCATCAACTCCCGGGCAGCAACCAAGGTATCACTATCTACCTGATTAATATTAATCTGCTGATTAGTCACATGGGTAGCTTCCCCACCCTTCTTCCCGTAAACCCGATCCAGCACCTTATCCACAGCATCCAGAATAAACTTCGGGTCTTCAGAACTCTCTATCTTCTCAGCCAGCCTCTCAACTCCCACATGAGCCAGCCCATGCAGCTTATCATTCAGCTCCAGCATAGTAGCCGAGAAGACCTTATCCTGCCTCTCAGCCAGCCGGGTCTTAAACGCATCTGAATTAACAATAACCCCCAGCCACGTGGAGGAGAGATCAAAAGCAGCGGCACACTCTTTCAGCGTAGCCGTAGGATGAAGCAACAGCCAGTTCATAATGGCTTCATGCTTAATGTTCCAACTCTTCAGTTCTTGCCCCATTAAATTTCCTTATGCGGGTATAGATTATCCCGCAGTCTAACACCACTTTTTTCACTGTCAAACGGGTAAGCAGTATCGGGGCGCTTCGCGCCCCTCAGAGGGCAAGGCAAAAACACCCATCGCACAATTCTCACAATGTGACTATATATAGAATGAACCCCGCGAGAACCAGCCAGCAAAAATAATCCAGCCGATCAGGCTTACCCCGATGGTCTATGTAGGCTTGGATAAGGGCCTTCAGGTTCATAACCCCAGTGTGCCATAGGAGAAGCCCCGGCCCTAGCCGGGCCCCGCGCAGCGGGGAGTAGCCTTACTTTTTGTAGGGGCTTTCAAAAATTGGGCTAGCGCCGTGTGTGGTCTTTCATGTCGGATCAGGCACATAAGAAGGGGGATGACCGACCGGACGTATCCGATCAGCCACCCCCGGGTTGCTACCTAGCTCTTGGGCTTGTAGGCCGTCACTGAAATTACCAGATTCTCGCCTGAACCCAGTACCGCGAAGGTCTTGCCAGCCATGGCACCCTTGGCCACCGACACGTTCTTACCGCTGCCGGTGTCGCCCAGATTGCCCTTGCCGTCAATCTTCAGGTAAACGTCGCTCCCATCGGTAGCGATTTCCAGATTTTGACCGGCCGGAGCCCATTTCAGATTTTGCGTTGCCATAATTTCCTCTCTTTTCAAGTGTTTAAAGGCCAACCGGAAGGTAGATTGCCTTGGCAACCTCACGTTCCTGCTGGTATTGCAATACAGCTTGCTCCCGACTGGTAAAACCCGTCAGTAACTCGCCGTAATCCTGCTCCCCAAAGGTCTGCCAGAAAACGCAGCAGTATTTTCCCCCGGGGAAAACCATCACTTCCAACACACCCGGCACACCATCCCGCTGAATCTCTTCGGAATAGACCGTCCGGGCTCCCATCTCTGCTAATACCGTGATCTCTGCCATAACTGCTCCCCTTTGCGATTTGGTGAGCCCATTATGCCCGATTATCCCGAACAAGTCAAATTTTTTCGCCCTATATATAGAATCGCGCAGGCGTGGCTGCCACCGGACGACTTGACAAACTCCCATCAATACAATTCCCCTCATTTCCCTCACTTCCCCATGTTAACCAATGAAAACCCTGAACCGAATGGTTCCAAATTCCCAGCCCCATCTTGCTATCTCCCAGCTCTCATATGTACGAAAAAAAATAACCTTACTTTTTATATATATATTCCCATGTATTGACACTCACACCAAAATATCAAAAAATACCCCCGGACTTTTAGAACCATTCAATTCAGGGTTCTTATGGGTTCACCATTATCAAATCGAAGAGCACAGGAGCACACCATGTCACAAGCACGAGAAATATCCTCATACCCTCCCCTCTGGTACGAAGTCATAGACCGACTCAAGAGTAGCAACGAACCCTTCATAGTCGGCCCTCTCTCAATAAGAGAAGCACTGAAACTCCGTCAGAGATGGTACGGATTTCTAAAAGCCCTTGACCGAGCCGGAGACACAGAGGCTGCCCACATGGGTCGCCAGTCCATCTGTTCAATCCGCAACGAAGAGTGGATAGTAGAACGAAAGACCTACACTTCAACCGCCCTGAAGGTCATGGCGCAAGAAGCCGCCAAGTCCAGTGAGAAGAAATGGTTAGTCTTTGAGCCCTACCGTACCAGCAGGGAAGCCCAGCTACTCATGGCCGCTCTGAAATATGACACCGCTGCGATTGACGAATACATGAGGCCCGTTGACGACCCGGAAGTCTAATCCCATCCCAGCTCACAAGAGCAAAAATCGTGCCGCGACTTCGCAAGTTGTTGATTTCGCGGCCTTTTTTTGCCCATAAAAAATTTTAATGCGCCCCCAAAAAAGTTTCATTGGCCGCGCCGGGGAAATTGGGCGAAAATGCGCCCCGCTGGAAGTTTTGCTCCCCTGACTGTCGGCTACGCCCGGGGGGAGTTTCCAGCCCCCTTATCAACTCACACAACGGAGATGAGTACATGGCCCCAACAAACGATCATGACCAACAGATGATGGCTTTGGAAAGCAAACTCCAAGCCTCCTTCAAATACCTGTCCGCTGGGGGTGCTCTCATCCCCGCCGCAGTAGCCCGTGAGTGGCTTCGTACCAGAGCCAACCTCTCCATCAAGACCGCGGTAAGCCACTACACGGAAAGTGACATCGACACCGTGGTGGAAAACTGCATCGCCGATCTACGGGCAGATATGTATATCGCCTAACTGAGTTGCCATAAGCACAAGGACGTGCGCCTCAACTCTCAACCCAACAAACCAGACGGAGACACAATCCATGCCTGAGGAAATGAAAGTCACTCACAAGGTACAAGGCGGCCCCGAGCACATAGTCAGTGACAACGCCCTTGTTCTCTTTAAACAGTTCAGGAGAATGGCTATGCGAGCCCTTGAGAGCAACAACACCCTTGGCCCGCCAATGGCATTTTTCATCAATGAGGGAGGTGCTCCTGTCGGTCAAGTCCAGCAGCAAGACGACGACGACGACAAGTACCGCAACCAAATCCGGACTCTCATCTCGGTCATGAAGCCAACCGCCTACGTGATCCTGAGCGAAGCGTGGGTCAAGACCTTTGAGCAAGGAGAGTCCTTGGACGACGCCAAGCCAGCCAGTGCCTACCCCGACAAGGAAGAGGTAGTAGTCATGTATCTTGAAACCAAGTTCGGTGAGACTGTCACGGCCTACTGCCCTCTGAATAGAAATGAAAGCGATGAGTACGAGAATCTCGGGAGCATAAACATAGTTGGCTCTTCGGGTACCCATCAGGAAGCTGCTCTGGGTAATCTCTTCGCTACAAATCCAGACTCTGTCAACTCTTCTCGGCACTAAGTGATGAGAGAGCTTCTGGACGCCATGACAAGAGCAGCCACTGAGATGATGCCAGCCAGTGTAAAGACATGGGGGGCAAGGGCTTGGTTCCTCCTGTGCTTCACGGCTGTCATGGCCTTTTATCCACCCATACTGGCCCTGTGGCTGTCTATGTGGTGGGCACTTAAAGCAGTCAACTAAAAGGAGACAACCAATGACAAAAGTAACCGTCAAGAAGGGAACCCTCAACGACACCATCGTTATAGAAACCAGTGACCAGACCCTTAACTGGACAGCGAGGGTGGAAAACTGTGGTAAGGCCTACGCTGTCTATGACGAAAACAACAACGAAATTACTCAAGTTCCAACATCGAGTAATTACGGTTACAGAGCAGTTGCAGAGGTAGCGATCAAACAAATCTTCGCTAACCGTCCTTAGTCAACCCAACTCAACCCAGTAAAGGAGAAAGTCTATGTCAATAACACCCAAAGTGATCCTGACCTTCGCGGTTAGCTGCTTTGTCGTACTGTACCTGCTCATCGGTATTACCAGTATCGAGTTGGGTGAGGTCGGCCTGCAAGTCCGTATGATCGGTACTGACCGGGGTAAAACTACCATGCTGCCCCCGGGTACACGTTGGGTAGACCCGACACTCAACGATGTTTTCACCTACGATGCGCGTCTGAAGCAATACTCGCTGGAAGATGTTCCTGCCAGTACCAAGGACGGACAGCCCATTCAGGTTGATCTCTCCCTTGAGATGGGTCTTGTAGCCAAGAACATTCCTACGCTTCACAGGGATATTGGCCGTAGCTATTACGCACAGGTTGTCTACCCGGCTGTTCGTTCGACTCTTCGCAATACCACGACAGAGCAGTTGAGTGACGAAATTTACACTGGTGACGGTCGAGCCTATATCCAGAACAAAATGGAGAAGCTCTTACGCGCCAAGCTGGAGCCGCTTGGATTCCGTATCGCAATTAACTTGCGGGAGATCGTCTTTACCAACTCTGATTTTGTCGCTCTCTTGGAAGATAAGGCCAAGGCACAGCAAACCGTCGAGATCGAAAAGCGCAAGGCAGAAGCGGCTGTCAATATCGCCAAGAAAGTGGCGAACATAGCCGAAGGTGAGAAGCAGAAAGTAATCAAGGCTGCTGAAGCGGAGAAAGAGAAAATCCGTCTCACCGGTCTGGGTCAGCGTCTGGCCAAGGAGCAGGAAGCCAAGGGTAATCTGGCTCTTGCGAAGGCCAAGGCTGAGGGTGAGCGTCTGTCAGTACAGGCTTACGGTGACGGCGGTACTTATGCATCTGTCAAGTGGGCTGAAAGTATCGGGCCGAAGATGCAGGTCTGGGGTGTCCCGACCGGGGCTCCGGGTACCACAACCCTCATGGACGTGAATGGCATTCTTCAGGGTGCTTTCCGGCCTGCTGCAAAGTAAGGAGCCTCTATGTTCAGAACCATAGCGTTAATCGCCCTTGTACTACTGTTGGTGATCGTTATGTCTCCCGCTCTCATGGAGTGGGGCAAGCGATTGGCCCAGTACATCAAGGGTATGTTCAAGTAAGTCAACCCAGCAAAGGAGAAAGTGTAGTAATGAAATCTACTGTCAAGAAAGAGTTGGAGTCCTTGTCCAACGATGTCAAGGAACACTTCGAGGTTAAAATCCCCGATCATCGGTCTGCCATGCCGGAGATCAACGAGTGGGATTTGATTAACTCGATTCTGCCCAAGACTCGCCGGGTACTCCTGTACGGGCCTCCGGGCACCGGCAAGACTCATGCGGCCACGTATCTCGATACTGAAGGCAAGACGGTGTATTCCCTGACTCTCACGGAAGCTACGCCCGATGCCGAGATTCGCGGTCACTTTGTCCCGGCTGGTGACGGTAAGTTCAAGTGGATGGACGGCCCGGCTATCAAGGCATGGAAAGAAGGCTGCCCTCTGGTTATCAATGAAATCAACCGGGGTAGCCCTGAAGCCCAGTCCTTCCTGTACGTGCTCTTGGACGATCCCAAGACTGCTCGTATTACGCTCCCTACCGGCGAGACTGTCACTCCACAAGAGGGCTTTCGCGTAGTGGCTACCATGAATGGCCGACCGGATGAGCTGCCGGAAGCACTGGCTGATCGTTTCCCTGTCTCCGTTGAGGTGATGCAGACGAACCCTCACGCCCTTACCCAGCTTCCTACAGAGCTGCGTAAATTGGCGCGGGATACGTCCAACATTGTCGATGAAGAGCGTCGCATTACTATCCGTAGCTGGTTGGCCTTCGCTGATCTTCTGCGTATTGGAAGTGACGTAGACAAGGCGGGCAAGGCGGTCTTTAACGCGAAGTGGGAAGATTTACGTGTGGCTGTGCTTGTAGCTATGCAACCTTCCCCGGACAAGACCCGGGCCAAGTAAGGTAATTAGTGGGGGTAGGGAATGGGCCTTGCCCCCCAAGTTACCAAGCAAAGGAGATATTTTTATGCCAACAGAGAAGAGAGGTGGTCACTAATGGCTAAGAAACCGTTTTATCCTGAGGGTCACGACAATCAAACCGAGGTCGGACATTTCTACCCTGAGGTTATAGCCCCGGATATTAAATCTGGAGACAAACAGTGGGAGATTCATGAACCTGAGACTTGTCCCCGGGTAAACGCTGAACAGCGGATTGCCGAGATACCTAGAGGCAGGAATAACATAGATTATTTCTCCAGAGTGCATGAATTGGCTCATGTAAAACTGTCTCCCCTGAGAAAACCGACCGATGTTAACGATCTTATTCTCAATTCTGTTGAGGATATGCGGGTGAATGGTTGGGCTACCCGGGTAGCAAGGGTACCTCTTAAGGTTTACAAGGAAGATGAGACTGCTGAACATTACCAGATACGGGCTAAAGAGCAGGCTAAGGCTATTAGTACCTTCGTTCAATTGCCTCCGTACTTGCAGTTTTTGTCTGCCTTGTCTGCCAAGGACAGTAATTTTGAAGAGGTCTTGAAACCTTTCCAGTCCAGAGACGTTACAGACTGTATAGACCGGGCACATAAACTTCTGTGGGCAGATGGTGTTCCGACTTTCAGTCGGGTACATGAGCTGGCTCGCTGGCTTCAGTTTTTGATAGCTGAAGAGGAAGAAGATATGCAGCAGGTAGCGGTAGCCCTTCAAGAGGCTCTCGACGGTATCCCGGTACGGAAGGTCGGTGAAGGTGAGCTTGAGGACGGTGACGGCCCACCCAACGCGAAGGCTCAGGGTGCTGTCCAAGGTGACGGTACGAGTAAGGGGGATTCTGACGAAAGTGATCCGACAGAGCTTCACGTGAATCCTTACTCTGTTCCAAAGGTGCCGGTGAATAGCATTCACTATAACAAGTTCAAGGTACCCTCTAGTTATCTCAAGAAATTCTACAGTACCTTGGGAGATCGGGTTGGTAAGTTAATCACGGACAAGGTAGACGGTAAGCCGTCTACCCAGAGTGCTGAGTACTATCCGTGGAATGACATGAGGATTCTCATGCCGGATATGCCGCATCCTGCCTTGCCCCCCAAGGACAAAGCTATGCGTAACAAGTTCAACGCTACTGACAGGGGTTCAGTACCAACTCATATGCACCGCTATCATGTGGATTTGGCTATCTTTGGACGAAAGACCAAGAAACAGGAAGGTATCAGTATCTTGGTTGATACTTCTGGTTCCATGTCTCTGGATGAAGAAGATATGACCCGGATATTGACTGAATGTCCGGCAGCTACAGTAGCAAGTTATTCCGGGCCTTGTAGTGGGAGTCGGGGAACGCTGATTATTCTGGCCCGGGGTAAACGAAGAGTTGCTCTTGACAATGTACCTTCTGCTGGTGGTTGTAACACTATCGACCTTCCGGCTCTTCAGTGGTTGGCTCGACAACCCGGCCCTCGTTACTGGCTGTCAGACGGTGGTGTAACTGGTAAGGATAATATGGGTAGTGCGCGTAACTCGCGACAAGTCTGGGATTTGTTGAAACAGGCTGACATCTTTCAGGTTTTTGACGTTGATGAGTTGATTAAAGTCATGACAGGTAAACAGAAACTGAAACCTATTCGCCTGTACAAACTTGACTGGACGTAAGATGTATGGCGGGTATGAAGTGTGACTGTTCTGTCTACACTGAATCCCACCCTTTACTGTGGGGTAGTTGTACTGGTGAGCCACTTCATCAATCAATGTTTGAGCAGGCTGTTGGTTGTATGGAGTGTCCTCACCGGGGGCAACACTTGCAGCGGGTTAAAGGCGAGAAGGGAAACTCAGTAGTAATTAAACGAACGTGCAAAGCTCGGGATGGAAGAGACTGTCCCACTGTGAAGCACCTAGCTCAGGAGAAATATAGAGATGAAAATGTTTGAAGATATGACAGCGATTTCTTTTATCCTTTACGGTGGTATAGCCGTTTTGTTTGGTGTGCTTGTGGGGACTAGTAATTTTGAGTCTGGCGCAGACCCGGCTACTGCTGTAGTTACGGGTATTCTGTATGCGCTTACTCTTTTCGCTCTGAATATGGCCTTTCACCACTTCTGGCTGTGGGTTTTCTCCAAGAAGAAGAGGAAAGGTTCAGGCTCCAAGATACCACAGGAATTGGATGCTATGTTGGAACGGTTACAGAATCTTCCCGGGGTGAAAGTTACGTCTTACCAGTTTAACGAACGGGATGCCGGATTAGCTCATGCTGCTACCTTGGCTCATGTCATGTTGGCCAAAGCTATGGCACAGATTGAGAAACATGGTTATGACGAAGAGGCGTTTCGTAAGGCTGATATTGAAGTGGATTTAGAGTGGTTGACCAAGCTAGCTGCTGGTTTCATGGTTCTCTACACTCATCTTGTTACAACTGATGAGGGTTTCAAGAGTTCTATGGATGGTGCCCTTAAAATACTCATAGAGGGGTTGAGAGCAGATGCGCCTGACTCAAGAGCAGCTAAGGCTTTTATGGCTAATGCCAGTGAGATTCAGGTGTTACATGAGATGCCTAAAAAGACTCAGGAGGGATTCTTGAAGAGGAATGTCGCCATGACAATCGATACCTATGGGGGCTTGCAGAAACTCATGCGTGATGTTGAGGGTGGCAAACGGAAGGCTTCCAAGATTGACCCGGAGAAATTGAAGGAACACTTCAAAGAGATGGGTCTGCCGGATGAGTTGGCAGATACTGTTGCTACCAGCATAGAGGAGGAACAAAAGAAAGAGAAACGAAAGAAGGCTAAAAAGGATAAGGCTAAGGACAAGGATGAGCCTGTTGTCGTGGAGTTTGAGCCGGATGAGGTTACTAAGGACGGTTGGGAGGTAAAGGCTCGTGGCAAGAAAGCAGTCAACGATGATAAGTAGAAAGATTACTTGGTATCGGTTAGGGGGTAAGGACGGGCATACGCCTGTCCCTACCCCGTTAGAGGGTGTTGACTGGAATACCCATCGTGTTGCTCAGACTCAATGTTGGGTACTGTGGAGATGGTGGTGCCCAATCCCGGTTTATATACGCTTGTCTACGGTATTTTTAGCCTTGGATCATTCATTTGGCCCCGGGCCTTCCTGTATCGGGCCGCGCGTCTTTGAGACAATGGCTTTTTACCCTTCCACTTTTAGTGAGCACCCTTACCACCAAGCGGAGTTCCGTACCTGTACGTGGGAGCAGGCTGTTCGGGCTCATAAGTTGATTCTGTCCTATTTACGTTGGGGGCTGATACCTCCTGTGGAGAATATTACCCTCACCCTGATAGAGGAGAGTGTTCATGATTGACAAGATTGCAAAAGAGGAAATGCCTGTCGGTACAAGGTTGCTGGTAAACCTTGAGCTGTGGGTGATTATTACCATTCTTAACATGGCTGATTTTTGGGCCTCCCGTATTGCTTTCTCCCGGGGGGCTTATGAGTCTAATCCCCTCATGGACAAGCTGATTGCTCACTACGGTATTGACGGACTGTTGGTCTGGAAGATGCTGTTTATGACAACCCTGCTTTTTGGGGTGGTAGCTGTTCCTAAACGCTGGTTCACCTACGCCTTGCTTGGGGTAGCTTTGGTCTATGGTGTGCTCTTTGGCTGGCACGCTTGGGGTCTTGGGAGGTTTGAATGGTAAGCGAACAAGATATGCTGACGCTTCTTATTCTCGCGGCCTTGTTTGTCCTGTGGCTGTTTGCCCGTAAAAACAAAGGAGATTGATATGGAACCTATCGCATTGTTCATTTTCTTGTCGGTTAATACTGTCCTTCTGGACATTGAAGGCACCTACATAGATGTTGGTGTCGCTCTTCACTCGGAACAATATGACGACCCGGAATTTATCGCTCCGAATCCTATCGGTCTTGCCGAGATTGGATACACCCGGGGCCGGTGGAATTTTGCAGTTTCTCACGACAGTAGCTTTACCAACCATGAGTACGGATATGGCTACAACAAGTTTAGTGTGAAGTATCGCCTCTGGCAGGGAAGGTCATGATGAAAGTCAATTCTACAGCCTTGATGGGAAGGGGTAATGAGTACAACTGGACTAGCACCCTGCGGGTTACAGATGAAAGTCGGAACTCCACTCATACTCCCGGTAATACCCGGGTACAGTATGTTGAGTCGGGAATAGCTTTACGCCCTCCCTGTGATACAAGTAATTGGCAGCCTTTTCTTTGCGGTAAACATACACCTGTACATGAGTAAGGAGAAGAGATGATGTTTAAACTTGAGAGCCATATCACCGGCAAGGTATATGATCTTACACAAGAGAATATGCAGGCCATGATTGAAACAATCGAACGCCTACAGGCAGAGATTACCAAGCTAATGCTAACTCCATGCAAGTTCCATGCTGGCGGTGTGTGCGCCATCAGTCAGGAGAATCAGCGCCTACAGGCAGAGCTAATCGAAGCGAAGGAAGATGCTTCCTCATGGCAAAAGCAATCTGATAAGGATGTGGACTTGTTGAATAAGGAAATTGAAAAGAACGCCAAGCTGCGAGAGGCTTTGAAAGAAGCAGAAGAACAAGGACTGAAAGAGCCAGATAAGATGGACAGGGTATTATCCATTTTACATGAAGCACTAGCACACAGTATGACTGATAAATGGATACCAGTAAGTGAGAGGTTGCCGGAACCGTATCGTTCGGTTGAACTATTTAGGCCAGAAGAAGGGGCTGGAGAAGATCAAGTTTTGATAGGGTATTATAGAAAATTACAAAAAGGCTTTTATTCAGATGAGCTTGAAGAAATTATTGATGGCGTAACACACTGGATGCCACTACCTGAACCACCGGAGAAGGAATGATGGACTGTTCACGATGTGGAAAACTACAGGCCGCACTTGAGTTTGCTAATTTTGTAGCTGACGATCAGAGAGCAAGGAAGGCCGAGCTGCGAGAGGCTTTGGTTGGTGTTTTGCAGGTAGCTTGTGACGGTGATGAGTGTTCTACGCTTGAAGAATATCAAGAGCTGTTAAATAAGATTGCTGGTATTTCAGTTAAAGTACTGGCAGAACAGGAGGATGAGTGATGAGAACAGTTGAAGAACAGGCAGCCCGGATGCTGGATATTCTGCTGTCCTGTAACAGTAATGAGGAAGCCATGCAGCACCTCAGGAACGCCCTTCAGCTTGCCTATGAGGACGGTATGAGGGCCGGGGTGCAGCATTTTGGGGAGTTGTGTGCTACCCACTTCTCTGTGGCCGCTTGGTTGGCTCCCCCCGTCAATGAGGAGAGTCAACCTCACTGTTTTGGCTGCTTCGTGGATAACTTGGAAGTTGCCACCCGACGACAGATGATTGAAGGTTTGATTAATCTTGGCAAGTTGCCACCCGACGCCTTGGAAAATTTCAACAAGGCAATTGCAAACAAATAAGCTAAGTTTTTGATTTTTCAACTGAAAAATTTTTTGTTGACAATGGGGCGAAGCTATGTTCAAATTCGCTCGAAATATGAAATTTTTTCGATTAACAGGAGCTAACCTATGGGCGATGATCTCATCGAAGCACAGAAGAAACTACAGGACTACCGGGTACGGATACTAGCTGGAGAGGTGATACCTCCCGAAGAGCTGGCTGGTGCTCTGGATGAACTCAGGGAAGCCCGGCAGACAGAACTGCTGGTGACTCCCCGTAAGAAAGCAACAAAGAAGAAGGTGAACAAGAGTGCCGAGAGCTAAACAATACGAGAACTACCCCCAAGGGTTCTTCGAGCTGTTCCGTAGGGCTATTAAGAAGCCCATCACTATCACTTGTGAGAGTGAAGCGGCAGCCAAGAACATGAGAGGAGAGCTGTATGTTTTCCGTAGTGTCCTGTACAAAAATGCGGGCAAAGCCCCACTATTAGCTGCTAACGCAACCAACCTGCAATTCAGTATTGACGATAATCGGTTGACTATCGGTCCCAAGAAGATCACCCGGGATTCTGTAATTGAGCAGGCACTGAAGGAGAATGACCATGACAGCACAGAAACTTCCTATTAACGGGTCGGGTCCGGGGGAACTGGAGTTCCCGCTAGCGATCGACAGCACCATGAGAGGGGCTTTCTCGGCGTGTCCGCAGAAGTTCTTCTGGGAATTTATGAGGCATTTGCAGCCTAGTCTGGTGAGTGTGCATCTGCACGCCGGGGCTGCCTATGCGAAAGGGTTGGAGGTGGCTCGGAAAGCCTACTACGGGGACGGTGTCTCCGCTCAAACAGCGAAAGGCTTGGGGGGCAAGGCGCTGATTGAGGAGTATGGGGAGTATGAGCCACCTTCCAATAGTCCAAAGACGTTGGAGGGTATGTTGGGAGCTTACAGCTTCTATCTGGAACAGTTTCCATTCGAGACTGATACCCTCACTCCGTTTCGTGGGTCGGATGGTGTAGAATTCTCCTTTGCGCTACCCATCCCCGGTACTGCCCATCCAGCTACGGGCGAGCCTATCCTGTATATGGGCCGCTTTGATATGTTGGGTCAGATCGGTGGCGATCTGTGGGTTGTCGATGATAAGACTACTCAAGCCTTGGGTCCCAGCTGGAGTAAACAGTGGGACTTGAGGGGGCAGTTTACCGGTTATTGCTGGGCTGCAAGGGAATACGGATACGATGTGAAAGGAGCCCTGATTCGAGGGGTTTCGATTCTAAAGACTAAGTTCGGTCATGCACAGGCTCTTACTTACAGGCCTCAGTGGTTGATTGATTCTTGGCTGGAACAATTGGCTCGTGATGTGAACCGGATGATTGCTCTCTGGGAAGAAGGCCATTGGGACAGAAACTATGATGGTGCTTGTGTAAGTTATGGCACTTGCCAATTCCACACGCTTTGCTCAGTACCAGAACCTGAACGCTGGGTAAAGGCAGATTTTGTGGAGAGACAATGGAACCCCTTGGTAGGGGAACGCAAACCAAAGGAGAACGCAGCATGAGAATCTCATTCGCAGAAAAGAAGCGAAGTTTAACTCAAGCCTTTAATCTTTACTCGGAGAACTTTATCTCTATGGAAGCTCTGACCAAGATTACAGGCTACAGCCCGCAGCAAATTAAGATGACCCTGAACAAGATGTCTGATGTTGTTGATGACAACAAACGGCCTCGTGGGTATCAGCTGAAGGTTAATTTTCCGCACAGTAGTCGGTCGCATAATCGCTACCCGGCCAAGCGGAAGCAGGTTTCATCCTACAAACCCAAGAAGTTTCCCAAGAAGTCTGAAGTTGAGGCTCCAGTAGTTCAGAAGAAAGACTTGACTACTCAATTGGACTTGGTGATTGGGGATGTTCTCATGCTCGCTGACAAGTTGATTACTATGAAAGATGAACTTGAAACCCAGCGAGAGACAATCCGTAAGTTGAAAGAGGTGATCTAATGGCACTACCCGGAGCGAATGTGATGCTAGTTGGGGCTACTGGTACGGGTAAAACGTACTCGGTTCGTAGCCTGCTTGATTCTGGTGTGAAGGAGGTTTTCATACTCTTTACCGAACCCGGAATGGAAGTGGTGGGCGATATTTCTTGCGATAAGGGTCTTCACTATCATTACATTCCTCCGGCTAACGCCCCGTGGACTGCCATGATTGACTCGGCCAAGAAGATTAACCAGTTCGATCAGGCAGCACTGAGTAAGCTTACCGGTATTAACACGAAGAACTATGCACAGTTTATTGAAGTACTCCAGTGTTGTAATAACTTTACCTGCGACCGGTGTGGTAAAGAGTTTGGAGACATTTCCAGCTGGGGTACTGACAGGGCCTTTGTATTGGATTCACTCAGTGGATTGAATGTAATGGCTATGGATTTGGTGGTAGGTAGTAAGCCAGTCAAGAGTATGGCTGATTGGGGTATTGCTATGGACAATCTTGAACGTCTCATACAAAAACTCACTACCGACACCAAATGTCACTTTGTCATGATTACCCATCTCGAACGGGAACATGATGAAGCGACTGGAAGCACACAGTTAATGGCAAGCACCTTGGGTAAGAAACTAGCACCCCGGATGCCCCGCTTCTTTTCTGATGTGGTTCACGTGGTAAGGAAGGGCGATAAATTCAAGTGGTCAACGTCAACGTTGAACGTAGATTTGAAGGCCCGGAATCTACCACTTTCAACCGATCTCGAACCCAG
>Ga0209427_10001630_pt1 | contig 26027 bp, 21 predicted proteins | sample DeeMarSWOR136_30_FD_187465 | JGI IMG/M metagenome (GOLD analysis project Ga0209427, IMG submission 187465) | Marine sediment microbial communities from White Oak River estuary, North Carolina - WOR-1-36_30 (SPAdes) (version 2) | ecosystem: Environmental > Aquatic > Marine > Intertidal zone >...
GGCTGGGTGACCACCATGATCCCGAGTGAGGCTAACCGAGACGCTAAAAGGGGAGTGCACAAAGAGCAGTGTTCAATCCTGTGTCTATGATCCGGCCTGGGAGATCTTCTAAGAGCGTATTCTACAGCAGAGCAGGCAGATTCGACAGCGGATTCCTCAACGGCATGAATGGCAACTTGAAATCCAGATTCATGTATCTCTAACACTGTGTTGTTCAGTTCTTCTTGTGACGGATGCAGCCGGCCTGTGGTTTCATCAAGGATTATTTTCACTCCATTCAGCCGGAGCTGATTCTCTTCGAGCCTGCTTGAAAAGTCTTGTGCTCCAAGTTGTTTTAGCCCAATGGGGCCAAGCATGAAGTCTATCCTGGGCATGAAGAGTCCGGCTTCTTTCCAGGAACAGATTTCTCTCCATCGCTCGCTATCATTAAGGTGCGAGGCATCTTGCACAGATGTTATGCCTAAGGAAAGCAGTCTGTTATTTGCGAGCCCTACGCCCCTTATTAGTTCTTGGGGATTCAAACGGGGAACGCGTTCGGACAATAATTGGCCCATCTCATAAAGCAAGCCGGTTGGCTCACCGGTGTTAATATCTCGATCAATAAGGCCACCTGGGGGATCAGCTGTTTCCATTGAGATACCGACAAGCTTCAGTGCTAGGCTGTTTAGGACATGTGCATGCCCTGAGCGATGCGTCAGCTTGACCGGATTATCAGGCGACACTTCATCAAGATCCCAGCGGGTAGGATGTCGTTTTTCGGCAAGGTAAAATTCATTGTATCCCCTGCCTCTTATCCAAGATCCGGGTAATGTTTTTTCGGATAGGTCCTTTATCGCCGCATTTATGTCAGCAAGGGACCGGAAGCCATTCGAAGGATTCAAGTCGAGGGTAAGGAGGCTTTCAGCAAAAGCTCGTAAATGACAGTGAGCCTCGATGAATCCGGGAATAATTGTTTTACCCTTGCAGTCTATTATTTTGGTGCCAGAAAAAATGTTTTCAATGAGATGCTTCTCTTCACCTATGAAAGCAATTCTTTCGCCGTTTATGACCATCCAATTCGCGCTAGGCCTTTGCGGGTCTAAAGTCATGATGTTGGCATTGATAAGAGCTAGGCTTGTAGAAGAGTCCACGTAAATTCACCACAGTAAGAGAAAGCGTAAAAATGGTTGTCTTAATGCATAAGAGCCCATGGCTCAGCAAAAATGTCAAACAATGGTTTTCCTTATATCATGGAATTTCAGCTAATTCCAGGGTGCTGACGTTTTGAAATGAAAGGATTTGCCTCCAGCCCTGGGGGCCTATCGGGTGCTTGGTGGCCCGATTCTTTGCTTGAAATCGATCTCTCTATATGATGTTGTAACGCAGAAGCATCAACCTGGGAATTAGGTCTGATGCGCCTTTAGAATAGAATGGGCTTTATGAAATCACTGCGCGATTTCATATTTGATGCCCCGCCTTGTAGACGGGGAGCGTCAGTTCAATGAGAGGCCCTCTGAAGCAAGGCCCTTTCCTCTGAGACGCTGTGTCGCAATTTGTCACCCCCGTCAAGTCCCGCCAAGGAGGACGTGAGCCGAGATTCAGAGAGTGACCTGTGGTTCCCCGCCTTCGCGGGGACAGGTCTGGATTCCCCTTCGACTTTGCTCAGGGTGGTGAGCCTGTCGAACCACGGATCTCGCCCACCTGCGGTCGGCTCGTCCGGAATGACTATTTTGGGGGAATGCGACACAGCCTCCCCGGCGAGAGAGGGTCACACAGGAAGATTGGAGGGCGAAAGCAATGGATGTATACGAAATCATGATGAAAAGGCGGTCGGTAAGGCAATTCAAGGAGGAGCCCATCCCGGAGGAGGTCATCGGGCGCTTAATGGATGTGGTCAACAACGCCCCCTCCGGGGGGAACATCCAGCCCATCTCGGTGATTCTTGTTCAGGACAGGGAGGCACGAAAAGAGCTGGCCAAAATCATCGGGGGTCAGCCTTGGGTGAGGAACGCCCCGCTTTCTATGGTTTTTTGCATCGATTTTAACAGGATAAAGCGATGGGCCTCTCTCATGGACACGGAATTCAAAGGAGAAAAGGCACTCCCCCATTTCCTGATTGCCTATGCGGACCTCATGTGCGCGTCTCAGAATGTGGTGATCCTGGCTCAAAGCCTGGGGTTGGGCTCGGTCTATATCGGCACCATTCAAGACAATACGGAGGAAGCGAGAGCCTATTTTGCACTGCCGGAATATGTGTTGCCCATGATGCTCCTGTGCCTTGGATACCCAAAATCTGTGCCAAAGACCATGCCAAAGCTTAACCCGGAGATCCTAATCCACAGGGAAAAATACAAGGACCTTCAGGAGGAGGACCTGAAGCGCGCCTTTGAGAACAAATATGGTGAAATGGAATCGCAGGCGGAAAAATACCTGGAAAAGGCCTTCATTGAAGTCTTGGAGGCGGACAAACAGGACGATCAGAACTGGACGGCCCGTGTCAAAGAGGAAATGAAGCGGCTGGCAATCAAAAACAACGCCCAGTTTCTCTTCAAGGTCCGCTACACTTCCGAGAGAATGGTGCGGATGAACGAAGGCTACATCCGCTCGTGGAAGAAGGCGGGATTTGACTTTTTCTAGGAGGCTGTCGGAAAACGCGCATCTGCGGCGTTGCGCTCATCCTTCGTCACTGCAACGTACGTTTATGTACGCTTCATTCCTCAGGATTTCGCGCGCCTTGCATCTGCACATTTTCCAACAGCCTCTAGAGTTCCAGTATTTCGACAGGCTCCTAGCCCCCCATACAAAGTGTGGACATGACCGTCAAAAAAAGCTATTGTTGCAATGAGTTTCATCCAGCCCAGTCTTGCCCAACCAACACTATGATCCTTACCTTCTGCCGTGGCACACGGGAGAGTGCTTCCAGAAGGTTTAAAGCGTGAATAGAGAAATTACCCAGAAGCAGCGACGACACTTGATACCGGAGGTTCTACATGGTTACAGCTTTCGCGAAGGGCACTGTATTTGTTGGCAACGGGCAAATCTTGGAGGGCAGCACTGTTCTGGTCGAAGGAGAAAGAATCGTCAAGGTGTCCAAAGGAAAGGCAGCCATTCCCAAGGGGGCCCGAAAAATCGATCTGGCCGGACAATTCCTTTTACCGGGATTCATCGATTGTCATGTCCACCTCTGCCTGGATGGAAGCCCTGACCCCCTTGCCACATTAGGTGGTGAGTCGATCCCGATGACCACACTCAAGGCAGCACGTTTTGCTCGGCGGACCCTGATGGCCGGTGTAACATCTATCAGGGACATGGGCGGGCGAGGAGAGATCGACCTTGTCTTGAGGGACGCCATAGGATCAGGATTGATATCCGGCCCGAGGATGTTGGTGAGCCGGCAGCTGGTCTGCATGACGGGCGGACACGGCTGGCCTATGGGAAGAGAAGCGGATGGGCCGGACGACGTGAGAAAGGCAGTGCGAGAACAGATCAAAAGAGGTGCGGATCTCATAAAGCTCATGGCCACGGGCGGCGTTATGACCCCAGGTGTGGAACCGGGGGCAGAGCAGCTTACCGAGGAAGAGCTGCGCGCCGGGATCGAGGAGGCTCACAAGGCTGGGAGGAAAACAGCCACCCATGCCATGGGAACCCAAGGGATTCTCAACGCCCTCCGCGCGGGAATAGACAGCATTGAGCACGGCGTGTATTTGAATGAAGAGATCGTTTCATTGATGGTGAAGCGGGGCGTCCCTCTCATACCGACGATCTCAGCGATGTATCACATAGAAACCAGGGGCCTTGAAGCGGGGATTCCCGCCTTTGCTGTGGAGAAAACCCAGCGTGTCAAACCCCACCACCTGAACAGTATTCGGCTGGCTCGGGAGGCCGGTGTCAAAATCGCGATGGGAACGGATGCGGGGACGCCGTTCAATATGCATGGTGAGAACACCATGGAGCTGAAGCTTTTCGTGGATCAAGGCTTCTCCCGTGGTGAAGCGATTCAAGCGGGGACCCGGATCGCAGCGGAAGTCTTGGGTGTGGAAGGCGACCTGGGCACGATTGAGGAAGGCAAGCAGGCGGATCTCATCGTGGTTGATGGGAATCCCCTTGAAGACATTACCCTCCTTCTCAAGGCAGAGCGTATTTCCCTGATTATGCAAGGAGGGAACGTGGTCAAGGAGAGGTGGCAAAAACCTTAAGGACAGGAGGAGCATTATGAAAAAGACAAGAATCTCTGTAAAAACCCTTGTTGTCGCGTCTTTTCTGATTGCCGGGCTGGCTCTTTGCTTTGCCCCGGTGCACGCCCGGGCCGAGATCGATGAGCTTATCATCGGCATCGGCATAGACGCCGACACCCTGAACCCCCAGGAGCAAACCACGACCCTGATGCAGAACATGTGTGACCTGATCTACGATAACTGCCTCTACCAGGACCCAGAGGGCAGGCTGCACCCTAGGTTGGTCAGCGAGTACGAGGTTTCCAAGGACGGGCTGACCTACACCCTGCATCTGCGTAAAGGGGTCAAGTTCTCGGACGGGACGAACTTTGATGCCGACGCTGTCAAGCTCACGTGGGACCGCATCATGGACCGCAAGATGCGGGTCCCTTTGCGCTTTTCCGTATCGATGGTGGAAGAATGCGTCAAGATCGATGATCACACGGTCCAGCTCAAACTAAAGTACCCCTTCGCGCCCCTGGCTATGAATCTCTCCATCTCCCTCCCCTCACCCATCAGTCCGGCTGCCATTGAAAAGTACGGCGAGGACGTGCGTCAGAACCCGGTGGGTGCCGGCCCATACATCCTGAAGGAGTGGGTCAAGGGGGACCGGATTGTCATGGTCCGAAACGAAAACTACTGGGGCGAGAAGCCCACCGTGAAAAAAATCACCTGGAAGATCGTTCCTGAAGCTGCCACCCGCGAGGCCATGCTCAGGGCGGGCCAGATCCATGTCTGCTACAAGCCGTTGCCTTCCAATGTGGCCGCACTCAAGGCGGACCCGAATATCACTCTAGAGATGCCTTTGGACACCAGAACGATCTTTATGGGGCTGAACTTTCAGAAGGGCGTCACTACCGACAAAAAGGTGCGCCAGGCCTTCAACTATGCGGTGGACAAGAAAGCGATTGTGAAGAAGATTTTGTTTGACACCGCTGCGCCCATGGACGGCCCGGTCTCTCCCAAGCTCTTCGGTTATGTGAAAATGGCAAAACAATATGACTACGACCCGGACAAAGCGAAGCAGCTTCTGAAAGAAGCCAACTTCGACTTTTCCAAAACAGTCAGCATGCGCACGCCCAACGGGAGGTACCTCTTCGACAAACAGGTCTCCGAGGCCGTGCAGGCGTACCTCCAGGCCATTGGGGTCAAGGCTGAGCTCAGGGTCTATGATTGGCCTACTTACGTGGCCGGCCTGTTGAAGCCGATCGATGAGAGCGAGTTGGAAGTCTTTCTCCTGGGCTGGGGCCCCCTCTTCCTGGATGCGGACATGGGCCTTTACGGTCAGTTCCATTCGAGTGTAAATCCGCCAAAAGGGTTGGGCGCCGCTTTTTACAGCAACCCCGAGTATGACAAGGCCATTGAGGCCACCAGGCTGGAGCAGGATCCTCAGAAGCGATTGGAGCTCTTTAAAGCGGCCTCCAAGATCGTGTGGGACGACTGTCCCTGGATCTGGCTCCATGTGGAGAAATTTGTGATTGCCTATTCAAGCAAGATCAAGGGCATGGTGGTTACCCCTACGGAGAAGTTCTACCCGACCTACATCACCATGGATTAACAAAAAGCGATCCACCGGGATCAGGACACGCAGAGGTCCTGGTCCCGGAGACCCCCGATGAGGGGGCGGGATCAGCGCAGCATCGAAAGCGCATGACCGCCCATGTTGAATTATGTGATCAAACGATTGCTTTCCACTGTTCCGGTCCTCATCGGGATATCCCTGCTTCTTTTTTTCATGCTCCGGATGCTACCCGGTGACCCGGCTCAGGTCCTGGCCGGTCAAATGGCCCCTCCGGAGGAAATCGAGACCATTCGCAAGCAGCTCGGCCTGGACCGGCCGATCTACATACAATATGCCTCATTCCTGAGTCGTCTGGCCCGGTTTGATCTGGGGCGCTCAGCGCGAACGCAGAACCCGGTCACAGAGGAGATCTGGGCAAGACTTCCCAATACCATGCTTTTGGCTGTCGTGGCCATCACACTCGCCTGTCTTTTCGGTATCCCCGCTGGCATTATTTCGGCTGTTCGACCCTACACGTGGATGGACTATTTGGTTACATCCTCCGCCCTCTTCGGCATATCCATGCCCGTGTTCTGGCTCGGCCTGATGTTGGTCATTGTTTTTTCGATCATGCTCAAATGGCTGCCGGCCGGAGGCACCGGCAGTTGGCAGCACGTGGTGTTGCCCTCTGTCACGCTGGCCGCGTTTGTTGTCGCATTCATCGCCCGTATGACGCGGTCCACCATGATGGAGGTCCTGTCGCAGGATTACACGACCACGGCCCGCTCCAAAGGCCTGAAGGAGCAAGTGGTTGTCATCAAGCATGCCTTCAGAAACGCCCTCATCCCGATCATCACGGTGGTGGGCCTCCAGTTCGGGCTTCTTTTAGGCGGTGCGGTTTTGACCGAAACGGTCTTTGCCTGGCCCGGCCTGGGCCGCCTCATCGTGGATTCCATCCTGGCACGGGATTATCCCGTGATTCAGGGCGTCATCCTCATCTTCGGCCTCCTCTACATCCTGGTGAACCTTGTCGTGGATGTGATCTACGCCTTCGTGGACCCGAGGATTCGATATGACTGAAAGGGTGAGTCCAGCAGCCTGCCGTGTGGAGAGTCAGCGGAAAGACAGCCGACTCCGACGCAATTGGGCCAAGCTGAGGCGCAACAAGGCTGCTGTTTTTGGCGGCATCTTGCTCGTGATCTATCTCTTTACCGCGCTGCTGGCTCCGGTCATTTTTCCAGGAAGCCCTTCCGCCCCAAACCTGATCCAATCCCTGGAGCCACCCACCGCTAAGAATCTGCTGGGAACCGATGAGTTGGGTCGCTCAATCCTGGGCCGAATCATTTACGGTTCCCGAATTTCCCTGCTCATCGCTGTGGGGGTTGTTTCCGTAGGTCTCCTGGTCGGTGTGCCCCTGGGGCTCATCTCCGGGTACTACAGGGGAAAGGTCGATTTCGGTATTCAGAGGGCAACCGATGCGATGCTTGCATTCCCCGGTTTCCTGCTCGCCCTCGCGCTGGTGGCTGTGCTGGGCGTGGGGCTTAAGAACACCGTGATATCCATTGGAATCAGCATGGTGCCGATCTATATTCGCTTGGTGAGGGGTTGCGTCCTTTCAGTAAGAGAAGAGGTGTACGTCGAGGCAGCCAGAGCGGTCGGCACCCGCGATTTGGGGATTCTTTTCCGGCACATCCTTCCCAACGTCATGGTTCCCATTACGGTCCAAACAAGCTTGGCCATGGGTACCGCGATCCTCTTCGCGGCGGGCCTGGGCTTTTTGGGCGTGGGCGTTCAGCCGCCGACACCTGAATGGGGAGCCATGCTGGGCTCCGGCAGGGTCTACCTTTTTAATGCGCCCCATGTGGCGACCTTCCCTGGCATCGCCATTTTCTTGGCCGTTCTCAGTTTCAACCTCCTGGGAGACGGTCTGCGCGATGCCCTTGATCCGAGGTTCAAACTATGAATGGGCAAAAGGAACCTCTCCTGGCTATTCGCAACTTGCACACCCGTTTTCACATCTTTGAAGGGGTTGTCAATGCTGTAGACGGCGTGGATTTGGAGGTCTTTCGCGGTGAAACGGTGGGTTTGGTCGGAGAGAGCGGATGCGGTAAGAGCGTGACCGCCCTTTCGATCCTCCAACTGCTGCGGTGCCCGCCGGCCGAGATCCAGGGGCGTATTCTGTTTGAAGGCAAGAACCTCTTGGATCTTGACCGGGAAGGGATAAGAAAGATCAGGGGCAACTCTATTTCTATGGTCTTTCAGGAGCCCATGACGTCTTTGAACCCGGTCCTGACCATCGGCGAACAGATATCCGAGGCGGTGAGACTTCATCAGGGGATGCCTCGAGAGGAAGCGTGGCGATGGGCTGAGCAGATGCTTCAAATGGTTCAAATAGCGGGGCCCAAGGCGGCGGCCAGGGAACACCCCCATAAGCTGTCGGGCGGCATGCGGCAGAGGGCTATGATTGCCATGGCGCTTTCGTGCAATCCGCAACTCCTTCTCGCAGACGAGCCCACGACCGCCCTTGATGTCACGATCCAGGCACAGATCATGAGCCTCATGATGCGTCTCAAAGAGGACTTTGACACCTCGATCTTACTCATTACCCATGATCTGGGGGTCATCGCTGAGATGGCCAGCCGGGTCATTGTCATGTATGCTGGCAAGGTGGTCGAGGAGGCACCGGTCAGGGCGCTTTTCAAGGATCCCCGTCACCCTTACACCCAAGGGTTGCTCGGATCAGTCCCGATTATCGGGCGGAAAGGTGTGACGGGCCGGCGTCTGCAGGAGATTCCAGGGGTGGTTCCGGGTCTTTTGGATATGCCCGTCGGATGCAGATTTCATCCCCGCTGTCCAAGGAGAATGGACATTTGTTGTGAAAAAGAACCGCCCATGGCTATCCTCGGGGAGCATCGGCGGGTGTGCTGCTGGTTGGAGAGGAATGGGGTGGCCTAAGTGTCTCCTCCCCCGGGTAACTGGCATAAGCGCTAACTTAAGGAGTGTCATCTTGCCCCTTCTTCAGTACCGAGGCTTCCGGCCTGGTCATTTCAATAGGTTACGGACGGGTGGATAAAATGGCACTTTTGGAAGTTCGGAACCTCAAGAAGTATTTTCCTGTAAAAAAGGGTGTTTTCTCTCGTACCATTGGCGAGGTGAAGGCGGTTGACGGGGTCAGCTTTGCCCTGGAGCGCGGTGAGACCCTCGGCCTTGTGGGCGAAAGCGGGTGCGGCAAGACCACAGTGGGCCGATCGATTCTGCGCCTGGTTGAGCCCACGTCCGGGGAGGTGATCTTCAAGGGCCAAGATATGCTCCAATTGGATCGTGAGGCACTCAGGCGTGTGCGGGCGTCTTTGCAGATTATCTTTCAGGATCCCTTTTCCTCGCTCGACCCGCGCATGAGCATAGGCCAGATCATCGCAGAGCCGATCAAGAACCATCTCGTGCTTTCTAAAGGGGAAGTCAGAGATCGGGTGGCCTACTTAATGGAGCGGGTTGGTCTCCATCCGGAGCAGATGGGCCGGTACCCTCACGAATTTTCAGGGGGCCAGCGTCAACGGATCGGCATTGCCCGCGCCCTGGCTTTGAACCCTCTGGTGATTGTGTGCGACGAGCCCGTTTCTGCCCTGGATGTCTCGATCCAGGCGCAGGTGATGAACCTGCTGGCCCAGCTTCAGGAGGAGATGAACCTCTCCTACATTTTTATTGCCCACGACCTGAGCGTGGTGGAGCACATCAGCGACCGAGTGGCCGTGATGTATTTGGGCTGCATCGTGGAATTGGCCAATGACCGGGAGCTTTACCAAAACGCCCAACACCCTTACACCCAAGCACTTCTTTCCGCAATTCCTATTCCGGACCCGGAAATTCGCAGACCGAGAATCATTCTTGAAGGGGACGTGCCCAGCCCCTTGAAGCCGCCTTCGGGCTGTGCGTTTCATACGCGGTGTCCGGAGCGAAAGGATGTGTGCAAGCAGGAGCGGCCTACCTTCCGGGATCTTGGCGAAGGGCACTGGGTAGCCTGCCATTTTAGATAGGTGGGATCTTGGGTCAGTTCACAGTCCGGCGCTTTTTGGGGGTCCCCGTTTTGGGGAAGAGACTATTGCCTACGAGAATCAAACCAATCCTTGCTTGCCAGAACAACAGAGGTTTCAACTTGGCGCCGGGGAACCGACCAATATGTCTCGAGCAGTTGATCCTTGTCTTGAGGGGACACCCGTTTGAATCCGCGGGCATCATAAAAGCGAATAGCCCAATCAGCGTCTGCCCAGGTGCCAATCAGGATCGGGCAAGTCGTCCGTTTGCAGAGAAAGGCCAAGAGGGCCGTTCCAACACCTTGACCTTGTTCAGAGGGGAGCACATAGGCATGTCTAATCAGAGTGACATCCTTCACGTATTGGATCCCCATGACACCGATCAGTGTGCCACTTCTTTCATATCCCCAGAATTCGACCCCTTCTTCAATCTCATGATTGAGATGGTCTTTAGACATATAAGGGACTTTCCAACGGTCTTCAGGGATAACCCCGCGGTACTTCTCCGCAGCCTCATTGATAATGGCGTAGATCGTCTCAAAGTCCCCGGCTTCACATCTGCGAATCATGTCGATCCTCCAAGACGGCACAGGGGTTTTTGTGTGGGTCAAACTTGATTATACCCTGTAGCTCGCTAGAGGGTTTCCCCAGATCCCCTCTCCCTGAGGGAGAGGGTTAGGGTGAGGGGGATAAAATAGATTCGATCCCTTTGGATACCCTGCAGCCTGCTTCAGGGAGATTCATCAGAAGGGCCAAACTAAAGTTTCGGAAATCCTGCAACGCATTGGATGTTAAACCTATTCATTGTTGACGTAGCCGCTGCGTTTACCACTGGGATGGTGGAAGGGTAGAATAAAAAAGCCTCGCAAGGCAAAACAAAAAGACGCGAAGGGAGCGCAATTCAAATGCGTGCGGCTTTAAGCGGACTGATATGGGTTAGTCTAGCCCCTGTGTTCTACGCTGCGATGAGCAGTTCGGCCAAATTGGCCGGGGCCCATCTAAGCGTCTGGCAGATCGGCGTGGGCCGTTTTGTGCTTGGCCTTGTGCTTGTTCCCATCGTTGTCCGCTGTCTGGGACTCAGCCTCTGGGGCAGGCAGCGCTTCCTGCTGACTGTTCGTGGCCTGTGCGGTGCCATTGCCTTCTTGCTTCTTGTGGCATCTCTTCAGAGAATTCCCCTTTCCTTGGCGATGGTCCTGTTTTATCTCTATCCAGCGTTCACAGCGCTTCTGTCCCCTTTGCTCACCGGTGAGCCGACGAGCAAGGGTGCTTGGCCTTTTATCATCGGTGCTTTTGTCGGCACCACGCTCATCCTCTGGCCTGCGGAGTCCGGCAGCGCAGGGCTGGGAGAGGGACACCTCTTTGCTCTGAGTGCTTCGGTGTTGTGCGCTGTGACGCTCCTTTTGGTTCGTCGATTGGGCAGGGATAACAATATCTATACGCTTTTTTACTACCTTTGCCTGGCCGGGACGCTTGCGAGCCTCGGCCCCTTGCTTTTGCAGCAGTCCCCGCTTCTGCCAAGGGAGTCCGTTGCCTGGATTCAGGTGGCCGCAGTGGCTGTCTTTTCAGTTGGTGCCCAGCTCTCCATCAATCAGGCTCTGATTCACATTCCAGCCCCAAAGGTCAGCGTTATGATGACCGCTGAAGTCCCCCTTGTCGCTTGCTTCGGCGTTATTTACCTGGGAGAACCGGTGGGCTGGCGCCTGGTGATCGGGGCCCTCCTCATCTTTTGTTGCGGCATTGTCCTCAATATTCTGCCGGGAAAGTCAAACCAAGGGGGTGAAGCCTCCCTTCGGTCCGGCTGAAAGGGGATCCCTGCCTTTAAACCAACGAACATCACCCCCACAGCCTTCTGATCTGAGACGTGAGAGCGAGCGTGACGGCAATCCTCCGTCCCAATGGTGAGGTCCCGTGTCCTCTTGGGGACAGAGGAGACCTTCTCCTGTTACTCCAGCTACAGCTGGGAGGTGCAGAAGGCACAGCGCGTTGCCTTGATCGGGATTGTGGACAAACACTGGGGACACTCTTTTGTGGTCGGCTCTGCCGGGGGAGCCTCCTCTTGTCTTTTGAGCCTGTTTAAATTCCGGACGAGCAAAAAGACAGCAAAAGCCACAATGACGAAACTGATGATCGTATTGATAAAGAGGCCGTAATTGAGCGTAACGGCCCCTGCCTCCTGAGCTTCAGCGAGGGAGGCAAAGGCCCCGCTCTCGGCGCCTGACTTCAAAACGATGAAAAGGTTGGCAAAGTCAACATTACCCAGCAACAACCCAATGGGTGGCATAATCACGTCCGAGACCAGAGACTTGACAATGGTCCCGAAGGCAGCGCCAATGATAATGCCTACCGCCATGTCCACCACATTGCCCCTCATAGCGAACTCTTTAAATTCCTTGAACATTTTACTCCTCCTTGGCTGGTTCAGATACGCGATCCAATGCTCCTCTGACAATGTCGGAAGCATACTATATCTGTGGGGTTCGGAATTCAAGGGGGTGCCAACAGAAATGCGCTGGCCCAGTGAAGAAAAAAGTTGGGGAATTCTTTCAGGTTAGGGTGTCTCTTCTTTATGAAGGTTGAGATGCCTCCAAGGGCGAACAGGATCCGTATCCGCAGGGAATGCTCACGGGGCGGCACTCATCTGCGATTTTTCGGAACCGACAACCGTCAATTGTCTCTCATCCGGCTTTTTCACAGGGTTGGTCCGACAGTTTCCCTGGATGGCGGCTCCTTCATTGATGACAATGGTGGGCGCCTGGATATTTCCGAGAACCTTGCCAGGGGCGCGAATCTCAATTTTCTGATCGGCGAGGACATTGCCATGTATTTCTCCGCTGTTGAGCACACAGGAGACATGAACCTCCGAGTCAATCCTTGCGCCCTCACCAACGACAAGGGTTCCTTCTCCCAAAATTTCGCCCTTGAAATGTCCATCAATTCTGATCTTCCCATAGAATTTAAGGTTTCCCTCAAACTCCATGTCTCTCCCTAGGTAGCCATTAATGCTTTCTTTGTCTTTCATGGCAAACGACCTCTGTTTCTTAATAGGATACGGCAATGAATCGCCGGTGGTTCTGGCAGAGCTCTTTGGCCTCGCTCTGTTGCAGATTCCTATTATTCAGCATAAATCGTGCCATGAAGGGTGTGCTCCCAAAAGAACCCTAATTCGTATGAATTCCATAAAGTTATGGAGGTTTTGCCTCAGAGAAGGGTAAATTGAGGAAAGCGCTTGCAAGGCAAGGTATCCCTACGGTCGATCACGGGTGTGCACTAAACTGGACGTTGCAGTGTGGGATGCGACTACAGGTCGAATGGGTGTTTCATGGGTGGCCATCATAAAGCAGTGCTTTCTTCCGGCCCAATAATGGTCACGATCAACCTATCGCCCTCAGTGTCCGTGAGATAGGTTCTAATCGGTTTCGGGTTTGGACCGTATATTTTATTTCCCTCAAAGTTGTAGGTGGATTTGCTCACGCTACAGCATTGGACGGTGTTTGTTCCGGGAACAGGATCGAGGCGTCGGTGTCCCACGTGGGTGCACCGATTATGAAAGGCGCGGTACCGGCCGTCTTCACAAAATACCACGAGCAGCCGTTCCGGAAGGTTTGCACCCTCCAACCTGATGGCACCACCGGGCTTTTGGAGCTCTGAAGCCCTTTTCAGATCAATGGTTACTTTTCCGTCTGAATAGGTCCAGCAACCCGGGTCTAGAGGTTTGGTCGTGACCGGAATTCCCAGAAGTCGTTGAAACAGACTGCGTTTCAGAAATTTGATTGCCATGATGCTCGCCACCCTTTCGTGGTCAGGTCTCTTTTTGCAGGACCTCCTTCAATTTTGCCGACAGTGTGGCAATGGAAAAGGGTTTTTGAATGAAGTCTTCAGCTCCCGCATCCAGGATTTCCTGAATAGGCTCACCCATGGCGTAGCCGCTGCACACAATGACTTTGAGATTCGGACGGGGTTCCTTGATGAGACGGTATGCTCTGAGTCCGGACATGTCGGGAAGTCCGAAATCAAGGATGGCAAGGTCGATCTCCCCATCAAAGTCTCTTGCCACCGAGACGCCTTCCTTGCCTGATCTCGCTCCGAGCACACGGTAGCCAAGCTCTTCTAAGATCGTCCGGGTCATACGCACGATCATCTCTTCATCATCGATCACCAAAATGGTTCCCGTGCCTCTTACCAACTCAGCGGGGCGCTGTTTTTCCTTCTTCCGTTCAGGTTCCACGGCCGGCAAGAAAATGCGAACCTCCGTACCCTTGTCTATTTGAGAATCTATGAATATCTCGCCGCCATGATTCTTGACGATACCGTACACTGCGGCCATGCCGAGCCCGCGTCCCCTGAGCTTGGTCGTAAAGAAGGGTTCGAACAGCCTTTCCCTGGTGGTTTCATCCATGCCTTTTCCCTCGTCCCGCACGGTCAGACACACATAATGACCGGGCGTGAGCTCGGGGAAGGTAACCGCCTGGTCATCGGTCACCTCTTCATTTCTCGTGCTTATCCAGATCCACCCTTCACCGTCTATGGCTTCCGCGGCATTCGTCAGCACGGCTGAGAGCACCATCTGCAACTGCGTGGAATCGGCATTCACCATGAAAGCCTCTTTAGAAAGATCGGTTTCTATGGTGATTTCGGGATCAATGCTGTATTCAATCAGGGGCAACGTGCCCAGCACGAATTCATTTAAGGAGATATCGGTAGGCTGATATCTCCCTCCTCGGGCATAGGCCAGCAGCTGATTGGTCAGATCGGCCATGCGTTGAGCCGACATTTGCATGGAACCGCAGTATTTTGTGATTCTCTCATGGTCAGCGTAATTCAGCTGGAGGAGGCCAATGTTTCCATAGAGGACGGCCAGGGCGTTATTGAATTCGTGTGCGATGCCGCCGGCCAAATTGGCGATCGCTTCCATCCTCTGGGCCTCCTGGAGATGTGTTTCAAGCTGCTTTCTCTCCTCTTCCTCCTTCTTTCGATTCGTTATGTCTCTTCCCAGAGATTGGTATTCCATGACATGACCGTGTTCATCAAAAATGGCGCGATCCGTCCACTGCTGCCAGCGAGTGCTCCCATCTGGGGTTATGACGTGGTGCTCGTAGGTGACTGTAGGTTTCTCTTTGCTCAGCGACATGAAGTGGTTTCTGACGAACTGCCTCTCGGCCTCCGGAACAAACTGGAAGAAATCATTGCCGATCAAGTCTTGAATGGGTTTATTGAAATAGGTGCAGTAATCCTTGTTCACAAAAGTCAGCGTTCCGTCCGGCAGAAATCGACAGACCAGAGCGGGCAGGTCTTCGATGACCGTGCGACATCTCTCCTCGCTCTCAGTCAGGGCCTTTTGGGATTGTATTGTCTTGGTAAGGCTTCTCTCAAGTTCAGTGGCACGGGTTTGCAATTCCTCGTGCAAAAGGGCGTTTTGCAGGGCAACGGCCACTTGACAAGCCAACGTCTCCAGAAGGGCGGCTTGCTCGCTGAAGTCCCGCTTCCTAAACGAGGCCAGGCCGAGAACGCCCACCTTCCGACGCACCCCGACCAGGGGCAGGGAGACAAAGGAGCGAACCCCAGCCTCCTTACAGTCCTGCAGCGTGCACTGGGGATCCGCGTGAATGTCATAGGAATAGAAGGGCTCTCCCCTTTGCGCAGCCAATCCGCACAGGCATTCGCCCACGCGTTTTAAGGCCGTTCCTATAGGGCTTGTTTCCGTGTTTTCGGGTCGTAAACCCATCAAATGGATGTCCTCTCCTCTCTGAAGGTAGAGGACAGAAACGTCGGCAGAAGTGGCTCTTATGACTTCATCAAGGGCAATAGAAACGATTTTTTTGGGGGGCAAGCTGAGGGTCATCCTGCGAGCCACTCTTTGGAGGCCGGAGAGTTCTTCCGAGCAGTACCTTGCATGTCTGCTTGGGGATTCGGAGGCGTCTTCCTCTGATTCCCTGGGCCCTTCTTCGGGGTATTTGGAGCTTTTTTCTCCGGCCATGAGGGGCTCTCCTGACGAAGGGAAAGGGTCTGGTCATCGTAGGTTTCAAGCGCAACGGGTCGCTCGCGGCACACCGACTGAGGCGTTTCATCATCGCAATTTCCGGGTTGGCCGTTGCGCTTGGCAGGATCTTCAGAAAACATGATTTCAGTGACTTTGTCAAGCTGGGAAGTAAAATGAAGCGAAAAAAATTGAAAGCCCTTCCAAAGCGATGAATGTCCTGCAGGCATGGAAGATAGAGACAGGGTTTGCAAGCAAGATCGCATTGAACACTTTGTTTTCAAAATCAACATTCCAATATTCCATCATTGCATTATTCCGTGTGCGTGGCAGAGTTCAGGCCCCCAAAAACCCCCCTTCGTCTCACTCAGTTGTAGAAATTCCGAGACGTATCGTTATGGGGGTTCACACGTCTTGCATTTGAACGGGCTCTGTGTTAGGGGTATGGCCGTTTTGCTTTTTCCCGGGAGCGTGCCCTGAGCCGCCCAAACCGTGAGCAGGAGAAATGAACGCATGGACAAGGAAAGCCCCTCTCAGCTTTCTTCTTTTTTTGACCCCCGAAGCATTGCCATCATCGGGTCATTTAGGGAGGAATTTTTCGGCGGTTACGTCATTGTGAAGTCTTTGTTGAATGCGGGATACAAAGGCAGGATCTATCCCATCAACCCGGCCTATGAGGAAGTGCACGGCCTGAAAGTGCACGCTTCCATCAGTGAGATTCCGGACAACGTCGATCTCGCGATCATCATGATCAATGCCCGATCGGTTGCCAAAGTCATGGAAGAGTTTGCGGAAAAGGGTGTGAAAGCGGTGGTCGTTGTGTCCGACGGTTTTGCTGAGAGGGACACAGAGGGTGCGCTTCTTCAGGAGGAGCTTGTGGCGCTGGCCAGAAAGCTGGGAGTTCGTATCATCGGACCGAACACCGCAGGCGTTGCAAACACCGCAAACGGTTTCAACCCCTGTCCCTACGAAGCGGGCTACTACACGATCCGGGAAGGCCTCACCGCCATCTGCGCCCAAACAGGCATGATCAATCCTCAGGCTTTCCCGTATCCCAAACTGCGTTTTGGGGTGAGCAAAATCTGTGACTTTGGGAACAAGTGCGACCTGGATGAATGCGATATGTTGGAGTATCTGGAAACGGATCCTGACACCAAAGTGATTAGCATGTATCTGGAGAGCATTCGCGATGGTCAACGCTTTCTTGACATTTCGAGAAGGGTGGCTGCCAAGAAACCCGTGCTGGTTCTAAAGTCGGGAAAGACCCAGGAAGGGGCAAAGGCTTCTGTCTCCCATACAGGGGCCATAGCCGTGGATGACAAGGTCTTTGAAGCAGCATGCAGTCAGGCAGGCGTCCTGCGTCTCGCCGAATTCCATGAGCTCTTTGAGCTTCCCAAGATCTTTGACTCACAGCCTCTGCCGAAGGGCAATCGCCTTGGGATCATGAGTTTTACAGGCGGTGTGGCCGTTCTGGCCATTGATGAGGGCGCCAAGTTTGATCTTGCGGTTACATCACTGAACCCTGAAACAGCCGAACGGCTCAACAGCATTTTCCCCGGATTCGGTGAGATTCCGGTGGACATGGGGCCTGTCATGGCCGCTGTTAGAGACGCCTTTGATCGGTATCCCGAGATCCTGCATGCTGTCATGGCAGATTCCAAGGTGGATGCCCTGTTCAACGTGCTGTGGGCGAATCCTTCAGGCAACATCGTTAAGCGGTATCTAGAAGCCTATGAGGCCCTGAGTGGTGTCTCCTCCAAACCTTTGGTCACCTGGGTTTACGGACCGAGTGCAGAGCTCGCATCGGAGCTTTCAGGGAGGCTGGAGGACATGGGTTTCCCGGTTTTCAGCAGCCCGGCGAGTGCGATCAAGGCCCTGGGGCTGGCTTGGAAATACGCACAATGGCGTAACCGCATCCAGGGCACGGTTTGTCCCGATCGCTGAAAGCGACAAGGTTCCAGAGTTGTGCTCGTGCTCAGCGCAGCGGTGCTCGTAATCGTACTCGAAAAATCCCAGGCCGTGAGATTTTTCTTATGTCGATTACGATGACGAGCACGAGCACGAATCCCATACACTGGAATTCTATTCGACAGTGGTGAAGCCCTCAACTTGAAGTCGAGTGGCTTTCACTTTCTGGATGATCAAGCGCTCAGTGTTCAACATCTCTTTTGGGGGGAAGGGATGTCCAAGCTTTTTGAGCCGACCGAGATCAATGGCATGAAGCTTCCTAACCGGTTTGTCCGTTCAGCGACCTGGGAAGGCATGGCCACACAAGAAGGCGCATGCACGCCGAAGCTCGTGAATCTTATGGTTCGGTTGGTCAAAGGGGGCGTGGGGCTGATCATAAGCGGCCACGCGTATGTTCGGGGGGATGGACAGGCCGGTCCCTTTCAATTGGGCGTCTACGACGACAGCTTGATCGGCGGCTTACGGAATATGGCCAAGGCTGTGCACGATCAGGGCGGTCGCATCGTGCTCCAATTGGCCCATGCGGGATTCTTCGCCAATCGGAAATTGACCCACGAAATGCCTGTGGCCTTCTCTGCGGTGGAGGGTTTTGGAGAGGGGCCTCGCAAGGTCATGACGGCAGAGGACATCCATGACATGGTGAATGCTTTTGGTCAAGCTGCAGCCCGCGCCAAGGAGGCGGGGTTTGATGGAGCCCAAATCCACGCAGCCCACGGCTATTTCCTGATTCAAACACAGATCCTCTCTTGACCCGCAGGCCCTTTTCCGGTTATATTCTTTGTAGTTACGTTATCTTCAGTCGTCAGTACCGCACATGAGGGCAGCCCATGAGTCCCCTGATTCGTCGCAAATCATGGATGGAGGCCATCCATCAGGTCATTGAGTTTTTGAGTAGGGATATCTGGAGGATACGGCAAAAGGATCTTCCTCCCCCAAAGTTATTCCTCATAAGGCTCCTGAGAATCCTGATCCTTTCCATTCGCGGCATTATGCAGGATAGGGGTGCGCTGAGAGCATCCGCTTTGACCTTTTATTCCATGTTTGCTGTTGTTCCCGTTGTGGCCATGGTTTTTGGGATCGCAAAGGGGTTCGGCTTTGAAAAGGGTCTGGAGAAGAACATTCTCAAAGCCCTTGAAGGGCAGGAAGAGATCGCTTTGCGCATTATCGGGTTTGCCCACGCGCTCCTTGAAAATGTGAAGGGGGGCCTCGTTGCAGGAATCGGTCTGCTTATTCTCTTCTACACCATCATCATGATCCTCTCGCACATTGAGAGCGCTTTCAACGACATCTGGGGGATCAAGAAGGGGAGGAGCTTGGGCAGGAAGATCAGCGACTACCTTTCCATGATTCTCGTGGGCACTTTCTTTTTTATCATGTCCAGCAGTCTAACGGTATTCATCACGAGCGGTGTGACCCTGGCGCTGGAGAAGGTAACCATTCTTCAGGTTCTCAGGCCGGGCATATTTTTCCTATTCCAACTCCTGCCCTATGTCGCCCTCTGGATCCTCTTTTCTTTTATGTACATTTTTCTCCCGAATACCAAGATCAGCATGAAGTCGGGCATTCTGGGCGGTGTCATTGCGGGAACCATGTATCACATCTTCCAGTGGGGTTATATCAGCCTTCAAATCGGTGTGACCAAACACAACGCCGTGTACGGCAGCTTCGCGGCCCTCCCCCTCTTTTTTATTTGGCTCCGATTCAGCTGGCTCATCGTGCTTTTCGGCGCAGAGATCTCTTTTGCGAACCAGAATGTGGAGACGTACGAGTTTGAAGAAGAATGCCTCACGGTGAGCCAATCGTTTAAAAGACTTCTATCACTCAAAGTCGCCCACTCACTGGTCAAGAGATTTACGGCCGGGGAAAAGCCGTGGGATGCACCGACGATCGCCCATGAGCTCGAAATCCCCGTTCGCTTGGTCAATCAGATTCTCTTTGAGTTGGTAGAATCGGGCATTGCCTCTGAAGTCATGGTGGACCAGGACAAGAATGCCGGATTTGAACCGGCTCGTGACCCCGATACCATTTCCATCAAGTATGTGATTGATGCGCTGGAAAGGCGGGGGAGCGACAATGTTCCTGTGGCAAAATCGGAAACATTGAACCAAATTTCTGGAAGTCTTAAGGCCTTTAGTGAGTTGGTTGAAAGGTCGGAAGCGAACAAGCTTCTCAAGGAAATATGATCATCCTCAAGTCAGCAGGGCCTCGTCCTTGAGTTTTGCCCCAAAGCGTTTCACAACCTCTTCCACCGTGAGATCCTGTTTTTCTTCTCCTTGTGCCTCAAACTGGATTTTTCCCTCGTGGAGCATGACCATTCGGTTTCCATACCGAATGGCCTGCGGCATGTTATGGGTGACCATAATGGTGGTGAGGTTGTTTTCGCTGACGATTTTCTCAGTAAGCTCCATGACCCGCCCGGCCGTCTTCGGATCAAGAGCCGCCGTGTGTTCGTCCAGAAGAAGCAGTTTGGGAAGCGATAAGGTTGCCATGAGCAGGGTCAGGGATTGACGCTGTCCGCCGGAGAGAAGGCTGACAGAGTCTTTCAGGCGGTCTTCCAGCCCAAGGTTCAACATGCGAAGGATGTCCCTGTAGAATTCACGGCGCGATCTCGACACCCCCCAACGGAGGCCCCTGGTCTTGCCTCTAAGGTCGGCCATGGCCAGGTTTTCCTCGATGGTCATGGAAGAGGCCGTTCCCATCAGAGGATTCTGGAAGATCCTGCCCAGATACTTGGCTCGTTTGAACTCGGGCAGATGGGTCACGACGTTCCCATCAATGGTCACCTCACCCTCATCAGGAGCATAGGTGCCAGAAATCAAGTTGAGGAGGGTGGTTTTGCCAGCCCCGTTACTCCCTATGACGGTCACGAAGTCTCCCTTGCGCACATGGAAGGTGAGCCCGTCTATGGCCACCTTTTCGTCTATGGTGCCTTTCTTAAAGGTCTTTTTGATATCCTCTACCCTGACCATAGGCTTTCTAGCTCATACTAACAGATTAGTATTGTTCAAAAGTGTTGGCATGGACGCTCTCTTGTGTATAACGGCCCTGTTTCCGGCCATGGCCATTTTTCTCAAGGGGATATTTGAGCCGAAGGCGCATGACCAAAGGCTCACGGCTTAGGGCTTTTAACCCAATGCGGTCCCTGTCTCTTTCTGAAAGAGCATCTCCCAAAAGAGATTCCTCAGAAGCACACTCTGGTTTGATCTTTGAGGGTTGACGCCCGTTAAGCCCTGGCAGAATTTTCCGTTCCGACATTCTCCTGAGTTTCTTAAACCCTCAAAGATCAAACCAGCTCCTCCGAAGATAATGGAGATGCTCTTGAAGAAAGGGATTGGGACCGCAAAGCTCTTTTTTGCTGGAATTACTTTTGTGAGAGATCCCCTTTCGAAAAATGTCATGGCCTCCAGGAACGTGTTCAGCGTTCATTTCCCTTGCCAACAGGCTTGAACGTTACCAACAGATTTGCCTTTGGTCTTGCGCCTTGAGCCTTCCCCTCACACCCCTCTGAGGTGGAGCTTGCCTTCTTTCTCCTTTTTAAGGGCGGGGATGCCAAGGGCTAAGATAACCATGACGCCGGTAGCCATCTTCAGGTCTGTGGGGGCGAGCCCCAGCCTGAGGCCGATGGCAATAATGAATTTGTATATGATCGACCCGATGATGGCAGCGAGGGTCATTCTCGGTACGCTCTGTTTTCCGATCAAAGCTTCTCCAATAATAATGGAGGCCAGACCTGCTACGATCATACCGATACCCATGCCCACATCGGAGAAACCCTGGTCCTGGGCAACAAGAGCCCCGGAGAGGGCGACAAAGGCATTGGATATGCCCAGGCCCAGGACCGTCATGTTGTCCGTATTCACGCCCAGGGTTCGGATCATTTGCTCGTTGTCGCCTGTAGCCCGCATGGCGAAACCGAGCTGGGTGTGAAAAAAAAGGTCTGAGAGGAGTTTCACGCCCACGGTGACCACGAAAAAGAACGCGATAATGGGAATAAAGCGGTTGACTTCGAGGTTCTCAAGAGGGGTTAGAAACGTCTCGACCGTGAGCAATTGTATGTTGGATCGACCCATGATCCGTAAGTTAAACGTATAAAGGATCGTCATCATCAAAATGCCGGCCAGGAGGCTGTTGATCTTCAGTCTTGTATTGAGCAGGCCTGTGCAACAACCGGCCAGGAAACCGGCGATAATGGCCAGGCCTATGCCGTAAATGGGTGGCACACCCTCCATGATGAGCCGGGCAACCACGGAAGCGCCGAGAGGAAAACTGCCGTCAACGGTGAGATCCGGGAAGGCCAAGATACGGAAACTGATGACAATGCCGAGAGCCACAAGGCCGTAAGCCAAACCCTGTTCCAGGGAAATGGGAATGCTTCTTAATATGCCACTGATAATCATGGGTAAGTCGCTTCAAGACCAAGAAGGGGAGGCTGGCTCCCCTTCTTGTTTCGGTTTTGCCTATTGGCCTTTGGCCACGTTTCCTGCTTCGTCCCACATCTTGTCTGAGGCCTTTCGCACCAAAGTCATGGGAAGCGTCAAACCTTGATCGCTGGCGTTTTTCAAACTGACCCAGAGACTGTATTCCGAAGCCAATCCAGCCGGGATCTTACCGGGATTTTCACCCTTGAGGATTTGGGCCGCCTTTTTCCCTGCCGTGTATCCCACCAAGAAGTAATCGGGTCCATAGGCTGCAACAGCCCCTCTGGGAACACTGTCTCTGTCTCCTGCAAAGAGAGGAATGTCGTTGGCATTGCAAATCTTCACAATGGATTCGAAGGCGGAAACCGCGGTGTTGTCTGACGTGATGTGAATAGCGTCTACGCGGCCCACCAGGCTTTGAGCGGCCTGCATGACCTCTGAGCTGGCGGAGACGTGGGCCTCCACAAGTTCGCAGCCCATCCCCTCGAGGGCCTCTTTCATTTCCTTGATGTGGAAAGTCACGTTCACATCACCCGGATTGTAAATGGTTCCCCATTTTTTGGCGCTGGGCAGCAGATCCTGATACATCTGGCACTGAAGGGTGATGGGCCAGCGGTCGCTCACGCCGGTGATGTGCACCCCGGTTTCGCCCATTTTTGGGACAATACCGGTCGCCACAGGATCCGTCACCGAAGAGAACACGATGGGGATCGTCTTGCTCACTTTTGCTGATGCCTGAGCACAAGGTGTGCTGATGGCATGAATGAGATCCACCCTGTCGTCCTCGAATTTCCGGGCGATGATGGCACAGTTCGCCTGATCACCCTGGGCATTCTGCCGGTCAATGGTGATATCCTTCCCTTCGACGAAACCCTCTTCTGCAAGGGCGGCTATGAATCCTTTAGAGTCATTGTCCAGTGCCGGGTGGGAGACGATCTGGTACTCGCCGATACGGATCATCTTGGCTGAAACCCCTGCACCAAAAACCAGACCCAGGGCCAACAAAACAGACAACACAAGCATCATTCTTTTCATCGCTCTATCTCCTTTCCTTGGTTAGAAACAATCCTCTCCAATATCCATCCATCCCCATTGGGGCACCGTTACGATAGAAATACCTGTCCTAAAGTCCTGAAATGCGCTGTCACCGCAAAATCGTGGGAGTATGAAACGGAAGGCCTTGACCGGGAGGGTGATGCCTTTTTCTTCTCTACTTCTAAAATCTTTCCATACCCCATGCTTGCATACCTTGTCTGCTGAGGCGAGAATCTACACCACTGGAGCACTGAGAACCGCGCTGGGGGATCGAATTCAGGATGGGAAACCCTTTCCTTTTTTGTAGGTTCCAAAGGGGCAGAAACCCTCTGGGAAAGCCCCGACCTTTTTTCGAAGAGCCTCAATATAGGCAGAGGGCCTTCTCGGTGTCAAGGGAAAAGGCCTAGAAGCCCCGAAGCTTTGCCTCCCAGGCCCGTATCGGTCCGAGACGGACGAGGCTTTCGCCAGGGATGACCATGAACGCTTTTGAGGCGCAAGGCATAAGGCATAAGGCTCAAGGCAAACCGCTCCTCCAACTGATATTTCCTTACGCCTAACGCCGCAGGCGGTCTTGAGATATCGTCTTTCAGGAAAAGGCCATCACTTCATAATACAAGGATATGTGATACGGAGCACTAGGACAGGGCTTTGACCAATTCACGAATAAACTCCGCGTTGGTCCCGCAGCAACCACCGATCATATTCGCCCCGGCATCTCGAATCGCCTTACCATGCTCCGCAAATTCGGAAGGGGGCTGCTCGTAGGAGGTGACGCCTTTTCGGGTTACGGGTTGACCCGCGTTGGGCTGGATAAGCACCGGGTGCTTGGCAGCGGCTTTGAGTTCTTTTGTGAGATCGATCATGTCTTGGCTACCCAAAGAACAGTTGGCCCCGATCACGTCTGCGCCTGCCTCCTCCAGCGCGGAAACACACTGCGCCACCCCTTCTCCCATCATGGTGAAAAACCCCTTTTTCGTTCTGTTGTAGGTCATGGAAGCAATGACCAAGATCTCACCCAGTCTTTTTGCGCCCCGCAACGCAGCAAGCGCTTCCTCGAGAGAGAACATGGTTTCAATGCTGATCAGATCGACACCGCCTTTGATCAGCGCCTCCGCTTGATTTGAATAGGCGACTTCCGCCTCATCGGGGTTCAGGTCACCAAGGGGCTGCATGAACTTCCCGGTCGGCCCCATGTCCCCTGCCACGAATTTCCCTTCTGGACAGACCTTTCTTGCTATCTTGGCGGCCTCTTGGTTCAAAAGCACCACCTTTTCCAAGAGCCCTTGTTCAGCAAGTTTTAGAGGATTTCCGAGAAAAGTGTTGGTGTGGACAGCATCAGAACCCGCTTCATAATATTGCCTGTGGATGTCCATGATCAAGGAGCCCTTTTCCAGGTTCCACGTGACGGGATTCTCTCCGGCGGGCAGGCCCGCCGCCATGAGCATGGTGCCCATGGCTCCATCAAAGATAACCGTCCTTTTATCAGCCAATTCAAGTAACGGATGGTTCATCTCTTATCTCCCCAGCAGTTCCCTCACTTTTTTGACGCCGTCCAGGGCGTCGACGCCATAGGCATGAGCACCGATCTCCCGGCAGAACGCCATGTCAACCGGCGCCCCCCCGATGATGACTTTCAGTGATGACAGATTTCGTTCCCGGATGAGGGAGACCACGTCCCCCATACTCTGCATGGTGGTCGTCAAAAGGGCGGAGATGGCGATGACATCCGCTTTTTCTTCTGCGGCTTTGTCTACGAAGCGCGCGGGTTCCACATCGACACCCATGTCTATGACCTGAAATCCCGCGCCTTCGAGCATGATAGCCACCAAGTTCTTACCAATGTCGTGAATATCGCCTTTTGCGGTGCCGATAACCACCTTTCCGGCGCCTCTTTGATTTGTCGCCATCAAATGGGGTTTGAGAAGCTCCATCCCGGCTTGCATGGCCTTGGCGGACCAGAGCACCTGGGGGATGAAGATGTCACCCTCACCGAATTTCTCTCCCACAAGGTCCATGGCGGAGATGAGCCCGCTGTTCAGGATGTCGTCCACGGTGACACCGGAATTCAAAGACTGTTCAACGCCGGCGACGACGTCTTCTACCTTTCCCTCAACCACGGCCTGATAGATCTCTTTGAGAATGTCCACCATCATCTCCTCATCTTTTGTTGTGTTTCTCCCCAGATGTTGTCGAGGTGGGTTTTCACCTCCCCAGGCAACTGTTCCGGATTATGGGTCTTTGCAATATGGAGCGCCTTTTCAATGAGCTTCTCATTGAGGGTCTTTCGTCCTTTCTTGGTCCACTCCTCGAGGCTTTCTCTATTAAGAAGGTCCGGGTGCCAGTGTTCTTCTTGGAAAAAATCCAGGGTGTGCTTTTCAACCAAGAAATGCCCCCCAGGCCCAACTTTTCTGATCACATCCATGGCAAGATGGTCCTCATCGATGGCAAATCCTTTCATATATCTTTTCACCATGGCGATCACTTGGTCGGCAAAAATGAGCATCTCCGGAGCGGCGATAAATCCCTGGCCGATGTATCCGCAGTCGTGAATAAGGTTCGCACCGTCCAGGGCTGCGTTGAGAAGGGTAAAAGCATATTCCGCGCCGGCCTGGAGGTCTGGAAACTGGGAATCGCTGCAACCCGCGGTTCCCCAGATGGGCAGATCATAAGAATGAAACAGATCGGCATAGGCGGAGTGGGTTAGACGAAATTCCGGCGCAGCATAGCAAGGCGTGGCACGGAGCATATCCATGCTGGTCGCCACGACGCCTGTAATGATAGGGGCGCCCTTGCGGACCAGTTGATGGATAACCAAACCGGAGAGGGCTTCAGCCACGGCCACGGAAAGAGCCCCGGCCAATGTCACAGGACCGGTGGCGCCTGCCAGGAGGGCCGGGGTGTAGTTGA
>Ga0209427_10001631_pt1 | contig 26013 bp, 22 predicted proteins | sample DeeMarSWOR136_30_FD_187465 | JGI IMG/M metagenome (GOLD analysis project Ga0209427, IMG submission 187465) | Marine sediment microbial communities from White Oak River estuary, North Carolina - WOR-1-36_30 (SPAdes) (version 2) | ecosystem: Environmental > Aquatic > Marine > Intertidal zone >...
AGCTGGCTGAATCCCTCAGGCTCATCTTGTGTTAGAAATCGATACCCCTTCCAGGCTCATCTTGTATTGGAAGAGACTGGGACTGGACAAAAAGGTAGGTTTTGTGATATTATAATATAACGCTAGGAAAGGAGCGGTAAATCTTACGAGGAGGTAAAGGAGTGATCTGAAGCTAGAAGGATGCCATATTAGGTGGGAGTCTATTTGTTTACCAATTTTGCTTCAACTCATAGACTAGTTCATAAACCAATTAGCCCATCCTCAATGAACCCTAACTAGTTCGTCAGCATTCCATCTTCTGAAATTCTTCTCACAAACCAGCAGGTTTACTTGCTCGCCACATGTCGCCCCCTTAAGTTCCCACGTATTTATCGCCAACCTTGCCGATTTTTATAACACGGACTGTAAGACTTCCTGCCGATACTTTATGCTTCAGACAAAGCCTGAGAGCAAGAAATATGATTGCCATAAGTAACCAAATCGACATCAATGGTCAGCATGTATTAAACAATATGGGATACGATGATGACTACAAACTGCCGGCACGTATTGCATCTTTGATTGATGAGTATTTAGAGAACGCTTGCCACCTTCTTGAACCAGCGTATTCATGTGTCATTAGGGATGTTATCTTTGTTCAAGGAACGTATATTTTTCTCGAAGATTCGATTACCTTTGAAAGTGAAGTCATTGCCCAGCTACTGAGGCAGTGCGATAAGGCTGCCATATTTGTAGCGACAATAGGCAGTCTCCTGGAAGAAATGGTTGGCCAGCTCGCTGATGATGGGCTGATGCTCCAAGCGACTGTGCTGGATGCAATAGGGTCAGTTGCTATTGAGAGCGTAGCCAATTTCGTCCAAGAGAGGATAGAGGAAGTAGCTCGCGCTCAGGGGCTATGTATAAGTCGGCGCTTTAGCCCCGGTTATTGTGATTGGGACATAGGACAACAGAGGACGGTTTTCCGGACTATGAAAGAAAGTTACGCCGGTGTTCGCTTGACTGAGGGGTGTCTGATGTTACCCCAAAAGTCAATATCAGGCGTTATCGGTATCGGCCCCTGCGATAGCAATGTAGAGAATTATAACCCGTGCCAAACCTGTGACAAATATGATTGTGTGGGTAGGAGGTAGAATCCAAAAAGTATGATTCGTAAGGGATTGGAGGGGGGCAGCTTTAAGCCCCTTACCGAAGAGGCTATATCCAAAGTGCACCAGACCGCAATGCGGATAATCGAGGAAGTAGGCTTTGAGGTAAACTCAGAGACAGCACTGGAATTCTTCGAGGGGGCTGATGCCTGGGTAGATTGGGAAAGCCACCGGGTGCGCTTGCCCCACGAGATAGTCTCAGAACTGATAAGAACAGCACCATCAGAGGTCAGGCTCTGCGGTCAGGACAAAAAGCATGACCTCCTCCTGGGTGGGAAGCGTGTGTATGTTGGAACCGGGGGAACCGCCCTCTATATCTACGAGCCGGACACCGGACAGAAGCGTCAAGCCACTCTAGAAGACCTGAAACGTATCGCCAGACTGGTCGACCAGCTGGGTAACATCCACCTGTTCATGCTGCCTACTTATCCCAGTGAGCTTCCCTTGGAGCAAGTAGATGTAAACCGCTTCTTCGCCGGGCTGGACAACACTACAAAGCATGTCATGGGAGGTGTTTACACCCTGGATGGGGTAAAGCAGGTGATACGGATGGCGGAGATAGTTGCCGGCTCGGCTGAGGCACTTCGGCAGCGCCCCCTCATCTCCATGATAGCCTGTAGTATAAGCCCGCTGAAGATGGACGGGCAATACGGTGACCTGGTGGTAGCCATCGCCAAGAGCGGTATTCCCCTGGTATGTCCTGCCGAGCCGTTGTGCGGAGCCACTTCACCGGTCACGCTTGCCGGAAATCTGGTGGTCCAGACTGTAGACTCCCTGATGGGCGTAATGCTTACCCAGATCGTCAATCCAGGGACACCGGTCATCTTTGGCTCGGTGGCCACCAGCACTGACCTAAGGGACCTTAAGTACTTAGCCGGCTCAGTTGAGATGGGGCTACTCAACGCGGCTGGTGCGCAGATGGCCCAGTTTTACCAACTTCCCTTCTACGCTACCGGCGGTATGACCGACTCTAAAGTATTAGATGCCCAGAGTGGCTATGAGTCTGCTCTCACCAGCCTGCTATGTGCCCTAGCCGGCGCTAATTTCATCCATGACGCTGCCGGACTTATGGAATTCGCACTAACAGTGTGTTATGAGAAGTTCGTTATCGATAACGAAATACTGGGAATGGTGATGAGGGCAGTTGAGGGCATAAGGGTGGATGATGATACCCTAGCCTTTGACCTTATTGAACAGGTGGGACCAGGAGGTAATTTTGTTACTGCCAAGCACACCAGACATTTTATGCGTAGCGAGCACTACCAACCTTCCCTGAGCGACAGGAATAGCCGGGAGGAATGGGAAGCTAAGGGGAGGAAAACCACCTGGGAGAAAGCAGCGGAAACAGTACACAGGCTAACAGCCAACCATAACTACAGCCTGCCCGCAGCAACAAGACATCAGGTGCTATCACAGATAGCAGGTATCGTGGACTGACATATTGACGGCAGCCTGTGCCGGTCTCGATGCTATAATCCTTGTCCCGATGCTGAGATAACGAGCCTCATAAGGTAGCCGATATTCTTATATGGGAAAGGACCTTTGTGCAAGAGGGTATGTTAGTGCTCACAGGAAGGGCACTATAGCAGACTGATAGTAGCCTGGGAGAAATGAAATGGTACGACAGGCAGTGCTGGACAACACCCACATAGGTATGATGAAAAGATTTGTCAGACAGCCAATAGTTACTGTTGACAGAGTTTCAGAAAGTCTGGGGCAAATACGAAGGGTCATGGGCACCTCACATAAGCTCTATGTTAGGTTTGTACGGAGTGCGCTTCGTTCTGAAGAGATTGCCCCCCATACCCTTTCGAGGGCAAAGATATGGTAGACGAGACGCTGTTTCGGGCGCGAGAGCGAATGGAGGAGATACTGTCGCTGCTACCTCACCACTTAGATAAAGCAACTATAGGCAGGGTATTTCAGCAGGTGCCTGGCCTGCTAACAAGGTTGAGAAATCACTAAACTTGGAGAGTGAGAATGAGCGAAGATATAATCAGTCTAATTCGAGAAAATGTTATCCAGGGCAGAGTGACCAAGGACGATGAGGGTGTGGACGAAGAAATGGTGGGACAGCCTGGAGTCAGTGAGCTCATCGATAAAGCCCTTGCCTCAGGCATAAGGGTGGAGGACATAATCAATCAGGGGCTTACCGTCGGTATGACAGTCGTGGGACAGAAATTCGAGACCAAAGAGTACTTCATCCCCGATATGCTGGCCTCAGCTGAAGCGGTAGGAGCCGCTATGGAGATACTGGAGCCCCATCTCGCCAAGAGTGGCATTAAGCCCAAAGGTAAGATAATTGTAGCCACGGTGAAAGGAGATCTCCACGATATCGGTAAGAACATAGTTTCAATATTGCTTCGGGGAGCAGGCTACCATGTCTTGGATTTGGGGAATGATATAGAGCCCCAAGATATCGTGGATGCGGTGATAAAGGAGAAGCCCCAGTTCCTCGGACTATCGGCACTGCTTACCAGTACCATGCAAAGCATGAAGGGCACCATTCAATTACTCACAGAGAATGGGCTCAGGGACAAGGTGAAGGTTATCATTGGCGGGGCACCTGTCTCGGAGGAATTTGCTCAAAGCATAGGCGCTGATGGCTACGGCGCCGATGGCTTTCAGGCGTTAGCGGTAGTCGAATCTTTGAGTCAGGAGGAATAAAGTGCCCAGAGAAGGAATTTTGGTTCATAATCCCTACGAAAGAATGACTAAGGAACAAGTACAGCAAATTCACCAGGCTTCCATAGAGATTCTTAACGACCTAGGTCTCCTATCCTTTAATCGCAAGGCAGCTGAGATATTCAGCAGCCACGGCGCAGAGGTTACGACTACTTCCAGTGGTGATACTCCCTGCTGGCATGTGAAAATTCCGGAGAGACTCGTTTTAGACGCTCTGGCTAGCACACCAAAGACAGTCAAGCTGGGGGCTAGAAAACCTGACAATATTCTAGTGCTGAAGGGCGACGAGCCGCGGGTATTCTTTATTACCGGTTCTGAAACGAATATCTGGCTGGACGTTGATTTTCCCAGTTACACCAGGAAGTCTGACCCTAGTATCGAGACTAAGATAGCCGAATTTCGCCCACGGCGTGGTACTGTCGCTGACCTGTGCGACTCGGCCCATGTCTGTGAGCACCTTGAGACTGTCGATGGCTATATACGGACGGTGAATATCCAGGATAAAGATATTAACGAAGACAATAAAGACGTCAACAAATTCTTTGCTTCCCTAAATAACACTACCAAACACGTAATGTCGGGGCTAACCAACCCGAAACAACTGGACAACGTGGTGAAGATGGCAAAGCTCATAGTGGGCGGCAAAGATAAGCTTAAGGAAAATCCCATCATTTCTTTTATTACCTGTTTGACTAAGAGTCCACTGCAATTCGTTGATGATACCACGGAGACTTTTATGGATGTTTGCCAGAGAGGACTGCCTATAGTAGTCTCCTCTTCACCCCAAGCTGGCACCACTGCTCCCATCAAGGAAGCCGGCATTATAGCACAAATAAATGCTGAAGTATTGGCCGGCATAACACTTGGCCAACTGGTAAATAAGGGAACACCGGTACTATACGGGAGCGTACCAGTGAGAGCCCGGATGGATACCCTTGGCGATTCGTATGGTTCGGTGGAAACCAGCCAGTATAATATCGACTGTGTTCAAATGGCGCGATTCTACAATATACCAAACTATTCTACCTCAGGCGTTTGTGATGCCAAGATTCCAGGACAGCAATCATCGATAGAGAGACTGTTCTCGAACATTGTGGTCACTTTAAGTGGACCCCAGTATCTGCATTGTGCCTACGGCCTCCTCGATTGCAACTCTGTGTTCTGTCTGCTCCAGGCTGTCCTAGATGATGCACACTTCCAGATGATCAAGTTCTTCCTTAACCCACCAAGAATCAGTGAACAAGAGCTAGCTTTGACACTTAAACAGATAAGAGAAGTACTAGCAACTCCGCAGAAGCTGTTCATTCGCTATATTCGTCCCGTGATGCGTAGTGGAGAAATCTCAGCCCCTTATCCGTTTGAAGGGGATGGAAATAGTGATAGTGTGTTCGCTTTAGCCTATGAGCGGATGAAAGAGCTTCTGGCAAAGCCCGTAGAGCATATAGATCCAACTACCACTGCCAGGATATTCCAGGAAATTCCTGGACTGCTGCCAAGGTTAAACGTATATGGAGAGGAAAGATAGCAATGAGTGAAGACATTATAGCCATACTCAAGAGAAATGTCATACAGGGAAGAAAGACCAAAGATGATGAGGGTATTGACGAAGCACTATCAGGAACACCGGGTGTGATGGAGTTGACGCAGTTAGCATTAGACAATAACATCCCTCCGGCGGTAATAATCACGCAGTGTCTGACTTCAGGAATGCAGATTGTCGGCGAGAAATTTGCTGCCAAGGAATACTTTATCCCGGATATGTTAGCCTCTGCCGAGGCGGTAGGCGCCGCTATGGATATTTTGAAACCGTACCTCGAAGCGTCGGGCGTGCCCACCAAGGGGAAATTCGTAATAGCCACGGTAAAGGGAGACATCCACGATATCGGTAAGAATATTGTGGCTATCCTGCTCAAGGGCGCCGGCTACCAGGTAAGTGACCTGGGTGTAGACGTACCAAAAGAAAAGATTGCCAAGGTCATTAGGGACGAAAAACCGGAATACCTCGGGCTTTCAGCCCTGCTCACGACCACAATGGTGGAAATGGGAGCTTTAATCGAAGCCCTGAAAGAGAACGGGCTTAGAGATAAGGTCAAGGTCCTTATTGGGGGAGCCGCAGTCTCCGACGAATATGCTCGGCAAATAGGTGCCGATGTCTATTGCGTGGACGGTTTTCATGCCATTAAGGTGCTCGACGCCTTTCAGGAAGCGAAGGCATAATTTAGATATATCAGTGTCAAGGAAAGGAGAATAATTATGGCTGGAATTGCTGGAATTTTAGGCGCTGACAATGGTGAGTTAGCTCGTATGCTTGAGAGAATCAAATATAGAGGTCCTCATGAGACATGGATAAATCGGGAAGGCCAGGTAAATTTGGTATGCCTCGAGCTGAATGTTGGCGGTGACTCAAAGGCTGGTGCACATCATGCATCCGATGGTCAGAGAGCAGTCGTCCTTGATGGACGTATATATAACCCAGAGAAATCAGATAGGACTGACGCAGAAGCTGTGCTGCGTTTCTATGATAAGTTTGGTTCTCAGTTCGCCGGTAAATTGGATGGAGACTTTGCCTGTGCCATATCTGACAATGGTGGGGTGATACTCGCGCGTGATTGGGCGGGTATAAAACCGCTTTACTACGGGCATAGCAACGGCCAGCTGTACTTTGCCTCAGAAGCCAAAAGCCTGGTAGGAATAGATGATGATGTTAAGGAATTCCCACCGGGTTACGTTTACTCCCGGGAACTGGGGTTCCAGAGATATACCCCTCAAGCAGTGGAAACTCCGGAGTTTGAGAATTATAAGCAGGCCAGGGAGGTAGTACGCGAGCTGCTGATGGAAGCGGTAGAGAAACGGATGAAAGATAACGCTGTCGGGGGGGTTCTATTAAGCGGTGGGTTGGATAGCAGTCTCATAACCTACATGGCCCATCAGATAAAGCCGGATATCGAGTGCTTTACGGTAAGTATGGAAAAAGGACAAGACCTCCCACTGGCCAAGGATGTAACCAAATACCTGGGCATTAAGCATCATATTTTGATGTTTAGCGAGAAGGAAATAAGCGAGATATTACCTCAAGCTATCTATCACCAGGAGATGTATGAGGAAAGCTGCGTGCATGGGGCAATTGCCAATTTCCTGGCTGGGCGCTTTGTCAAGCCGTACGCCAATTGCGTTTTTACCGGAGAGGGTGCAGACGAGTTATTTGCCGGTTACGACGGTCAGTTTAGGCAGGGAAGCAACCCGGAGGAAGTTGCCAGCATAGTTGATAGACTTATCAATGTTGCCCATAACACAGCTTTACAGAGATTAGACAGGTTGGCGGCGGCCAATTCCATAGAGACTCGTACGCCTTTCCTTGATGGCAAGGTGATGGATTTCTCTCTGAAGATTCCGATAGACTGCAAGATTCACGGACAGGAACAGGTCGGAAAGTGGATTCTCCGCCAAGCATTTGATGGTTGTCTGCCCGAGCACATCATCTACCAAACAAAGCGGTTCTTTGCACAGGGTTCCGGGGTAGCGTATCTCATGCGCGCCCAGGCCGAGAAGGAAATATCGAAAAGTGAACTGGAGGAATTCAATAAGGTAGAGGGTAATCCCTGGTTATCTTCAGTAGAGGAACTGTATTACTATCGGATTTTCAAGAAGACATTTCCCCAACCTGCGTACGACCGGCTGGTAGGCAGGTGGGATCCCTTGAGGCCAGCCTTCTTCCGTATGCTTGAGAAAGCGACTTCATAACCTGCATTTACCGATTGCTGGAACTACATTATAGTCTATACCAAGGCACTAATGGAGCAAAGCGCTCCTCCAGAAGCCCCAGCGGGAATACCAACCGCTGCTAAGAGGGTGCTTAATGTCATGAGAAGGGTAGTGAAGGCAGTAGCCAGAATGAGAGTAGGCGACCCGCGAGCTAGCCTGGTAGAGCCACAACTGGGCTACTGCCTCAGGGAACCCGAGATGGGGCTTCAAAAAGGACTCGGCTATGTGCATGGGCTGGTGGCTATCTTTGAGATTGTGAAATAGTCACTTGCTCATATTATTTCATCTGTAAAGGAGGTTCTGTGTCAGCTATCGCTGGGACAACGTCAAATATTATCAACAACCTAGAGTTAATGTTAGGCAGGCTGCGACACCGCGGGCCTGAGCGTACCTGGATGTACCGGGTAAGGGACGTGTCCATTGGCTGCTGTACACTACCCTCAGAAGCAAAGCGCCCGGCAAAAACGTACTCACAGGGAGCAGACACGGCTGTGGTAATAGATGGTCATCTCTACCATGCCGATGAGCCGCAGATACCTAAGGCAGACCTTTTGCTCCGCCTCCTTGGCGAGTTCGGGCCTAGCTTTGTAGAGCATCTGGATGGCGATTTCGCTTTTGCGCTGGCTACCGATGGTGGGCTAATGCTAGCCAGGGATGCTATAGGCTTACGTCCTCTCTTCTATGGCTACAAGAATAACGAACTATACTTTGCCTCAGAGTTAAAAGCTCTCTCGGGCTTATGTGACGAGGTTGAGGAACTACCGCCAGGTCATATCCTCACCCAACAACAGGGTCTCCGTCCCTTTAAGGCCCTGTCACACTCGGTTCCCGAATTCGACAGCTTTGAACAAGCAGCTCACATTCTCGCTGACCTATTACGACAAGCTGTGCAGATACGACTGAAGGATGGTAATATTGGTGGCGTACTGCTCAGTGGTGGACTGGACTCCAGTATCATTGCCTACTTAGCAAAGCAGTGTCAACCCGAACTAAAGACATTCACCGTGGGTATTGGCGGAGGTGAATCTGAAGACCTGAAGCAGGCACAGGAGGTGGCACAGTACCTTGGTACCGAGCACCACGAGTATATCTATGGGGAAAGCGAAATAGAGCAGGTGTTGCCTCAGGTTATTTACCATCTGGAGTCATTCGATGAGGATTGTGTGTATGGGGCGGTGGCCAACTATTTCGCCGCCAGGCTGGCTGCACAGCATACCAAAGGTGTCCTTTGTGGTAAAGGTGCCGATGAATTCCTGGGCGGCTACCACGAACTGAAGGAAGCCAAAAACGAGACAGAGTTTCTTCAGTTAATGGAGGACCTGATTGGAAATGCGTACCACACGGGGCTCCAGCGGCTTGACCGTATGATGGCGGCTCACTCACTCGAATTTCGTCCCCCCTTCCTAGATGGGAGAGTTACTGCATTTTGCTCCAAAATTCCCCCGGATTGGAAGGTTCATGGTAAGGAGAAGGTTGAGAAATGGATTCTACGGAAGGCCCTTGCTGGCTTGCTACCCAATCACGTATTAAACAGGGTAAAGCAACCGTTTGCCTCAGGGGCTGGCTCAGCAAAAATCACCAAGTTGATTGGACAAAGAGCCAAGGTTGGTGCAGGTTCTGGATATAATTGGCAGACCAAGTCGCACCTAGCACTGAAGTCTGAAGCCGAAGTATACTACTACAACATATTCAAAGAGAAGTTCCCTGAAACTTCTTTCGAAAAGCTGGTCACAAGATGGGACCCTCTTACCAGGCGACGCTAGATAGCTGGTGATACTTCCAGCTCTTTACAGCTATCATTTTTAGGTTTAAAATAGATACGATTTGAGCGGGAGTAGCTCAGTGGTAGAGCATCTGCTTCCCAAGCAGAGGGTCGCGAGTTCGAGCCTCGTCTCCCGCTCCACAAAGCTAATTTCATCTGCCATCCCTCCTTTTTAAGTAAGTTAAGTCGCCAATCTCTGCTACCTCTTTTTACAATTCAACTTTCGCCCCCTTCCGACTCTCTACAGCGCTTGAAAATATAGAATCTTGTGGGTCTGTCTGTAGTGCCTTTTAGTGTTTCATAGCCAATTTCTATAGTTACCAATTCCCAACCAAAATCGCCGTATTCGTTTAGCCTCTCACCAGTCATAACCTTACCAGTCTTCCGAATAACTAAATACTCCCACTAGCCCCACACTTATTCAAAGTTAATCATCTAGATATTCACAAAGCCTCGAAGGAGATTTAAACTAGAGACCCCTAACATTTGAAACGACCTTAAAAATAGATGCTAGCTTAAGGAATATGTGAAGATGGAAGAAGCGGCATATTGAGAACCTGTCTTATCCCTTTTCGTCGGCAAGATCTAAAAGAGATTGAGTAATTTCCAAGGTAGCTTCTTTACGTGTATTGCTCTGAACTAAAAACGGGTTACCAATCTTAATAATAATCCTATGCCAAAGCCTTGGGAGAGGAAACTTATTATTTGGCAAAACTTTATCCGTTCCCTCAACCCAAATTGGTAAAATCTTGGCGTGAGTGTTCAAAGCCAGCCAAGCTGCTCCATCTTTGAGTTTCCCGAGTTCTTTGCCATTTGCGCTTGTAATCCTGTACTCCTTCACTGCTTTATATGTACGGGTTCCTTCTGGGAAAATAAGAATCCTTCCTCCGTTTTCTAAAATTTCCTTGAGTGCCATGACAGTACCAATTCTCCCACGTGCGCCACCATTCCTATCGACCGGGACATTTATTCCTTGAAGCAATCTCCAATATGGAGGCTCATAGAAATTTTGTTTATCTGGAGCATTTGCAGGAATGAGTTTTTTATTTAGGGAGAATTCTTTCTTTAACTCTTCAAACCAACTGAAAGAAAACCTTATCCTGATCCATATTGGGGAAAACACCCAGGGAAAGTTCATCCACGGAAATCCCATTAAAGTAAGTATTACTGGTTCAAGTAAAGAAGGGTGATTTGATACGATTATCAGTTTCCCATCCCATATGGGAAATCGTTTAAAATATAGAAACTTTAGTCTACCAGAAGCCTCCAATAAACAGACAAACATCCCTAGAACTGGTGCTAAGAAATGATTGACTATAAAAAACTTTGTCTCAACGATGAGTTTATTATTTATCTTCACGTTGTTGGCAATTTTGGTAAAATTCAGTAACTAATGATTTTAAGTAGTTATAACCATCTTGTCAAGACCTCAAAGTTATTTAACAATTCATCGAAACATGTCATCCAGTATTAGGCAATACTAAACAGTTTGTCGGCAAAATTGGAATCTATGACAGAGTAGGCCGTAGTGTTCTTTGAGTTATGCTAAAGATTGGGTCAGATGTTAGCTATAGGTACTAGTTGATTTATGAGTTATAATACTTGTTAGCTGTATAGGCAAGAATAGAGATGATTATTGATGCTCATGCTCATGCCTGTGGTGAATTTGCAGACCCAGGGCAATTGATCGAGATACTAGACAAACTTGGGGTAGACAAAGTTGCTCTTTGTCCTGGACTAAAGGGGCACACTAATGCACCTTCCCCTCCAAACGTCCCAATATCAGCTATCAAGCAACATCCTCTTTACTCACGATATTTCATAAATCCTGGAATTAGATTCAACTATAATTTCCTATTAAAAGAGAAACAGGATGGTAATGAATTCGTATACTCTTTGGTTGGAAAATGCCCAGATAGAATAATTCAGATATATTGGTTAGATCCACGAAAACCTGATTTCATGGCGAAATTGAAAAACGACTTTCAGAAATGGCACTTCAAAGGAATTAAGCTGCACCAGGTATGTACTCCATTTAAGAGTGATGGAATTGAGATTAATAATATAGCTAAATTCTGTGAAGAGAGGCAACTCCCGCTGTTCATTCATCTATGGTCAAATAAGGAAGCTATAAAATTGATGAATGTAGCAAAAAATTACCCTGAAACTACTATCGTATTGCTTCACCTAATTGGCTTAGAGGTAGTCGTCAAGGATGCGAGTAGCTTAAAGAATATTCATTATGAGATTTCTCCATATTCCTACATAAGCGAGAATAGGTTAAGCTATGCAATCGACAACTTGGGTGCAGACCATATCATACTGGGCTCTGACACACCCTGGGATAAAGACTCGCTAAGAAACAACATAGCAAGGATCAGTAGATTGAATATAGATAGTAGTGACAAAGAGCATATTCTTGGGGGCAACATTACGGATATATTGAAGCTATAATTACCAGATAGACGTGCCTGCGCCGGACTATGATGCGTTTGGATAATCAGCAAAAAGGTATGATACAAATGAATAACAAAGAAATACCTAACCAGAGTCGATGGAAACCAACATGGATGGGAAGACCGAAATCGGTGAAGACGTAAACTAAAGGAGGAACACAAATGAGCAAGTATAAGATTCTGTGGCAAAGCAGCACAGTTATTGCAAAGTTTCCAGATTACCAAGAAGCGATTGAATCCCATGCCAAGAGGATTTTCAGCTCAGATTTTGAATTGGAGGTACGTGGCGTGCAAAAGGGAACATCGGAGATTCAGTTTATGGCCTTCGATTTTCTAAACAACTTCCAGCTATTTGACAGCGTCGTGCGAGCTGAAAAGGAAGGTTATGATGCTGTGGCTATAGGCTGTTTTTTGGACCCTATTCTGGACGAGATTAGAGAAATCGTGAATATCCCGGTCGTGAGCTTGGGGGAGGCTGGGATGCTCACTGCCTGTATGTTGGGCAAGCGCTTTTCCATAGTCTCATATGCTCCCCAGATGAAGAACAAGCGCTACGGAGACTTAGCCCACAAATACGGACTGTCGGAAAGGGCCGCTCCACTTGTTAGCTTTGACCTTCCGTTGACCGAGTTGGAGAGAGGATTCAAGAACCCTGGACCAGTTATAAAAAAGTTTAGCCAGGTAAGCATCGACGCCATAAGACAGGGGGCGGAGGTTCTTCTTCCCGGATGTGGTGCTCTGAATTTGGTTCTCATCGAAGGGGGTTTGAGCAAGGTGGAAGGTGGAACTGTCCTCGATGTATCAGGTGCTTTAATGAAAATGGCCGAGATGATGGTCATTTTAAAAGAAGTTTCCGGAACAGGAGTCAGCCGCGTGGGTTATTATGAAGCACCACCAAAGGAAATGCTGGATCAAGTTCTTGAAATTTACAAGAGGTAAAACTGACGCTTCACTTCTTAAGGGTCAAGTGTTGTTAACCGAATGAAAGAGGAAATTCAGGCAGGAGCCACCAGGCGAAACGAACCAAACAGGTTAAACATACAGGAATCATGTTTGGAGTCTAATATTTCTAAGGCTGCTGTGGCTCGACATGACTAAAGCACAACATCTCTATAAGTTCTTCCATATTAGTTAGCTTCTCTAAATCTAATAAAATGCTGGCAGTCCTCTCAATTCGGTCTTCCGGGATTACTCCTCTTACAAACTTGCAATAAAGTTCTTTAAATTGGTCCTTTGTTAGCGGCTGTTCAGGTGAACCAATTGGATACTTTCTTTCCTTGGTGAATTCTGTACCATCCTTTAGTTTAGCAACCACACGAGCAACCCCCGAATTAAACACAGCAGGCCAATCGGGGTGGAGAACAAGTTTTACCTTAGAACGCGCTTCCTTAAATTTTGGGGCAAATATTTTTTCGGTAGTGATGTGAGCAAAATTTACATCTTTGTCAAGCATTGCAGCAGATAAAACATGCTGGAAACTAAATTGAAGGTCACCGATAGTTTCAGGCTCAGGACGGTTACAACGGTCGAAATCAACAGGACCCGCATGCGTCTCAACTTCCTCTATCTGCTCATATGAAAGACCGTGCTCTTTCACCAGTTCAAGAAGCAGATCAATTTGACGATGCGTTAAGAAACAGCAAGGATACTTTTTTACCCAGATTTCCCGAAAAACCCACCGAACTCCCAGCTCTTCAACGATTTTTTGAGGGGTAACCTTGTCCTCACCAAGTAAATTAATAAGATATGTCCCTATATCTGGGTTGCCGGTTAAGCCTTCTTTAGCTAATTCGGCTGACATCAACCCTTGCAGACATTGAAGTGACGACTCAAAATAGTGAGCATCCGTCCCAAAATTTGGCAGCGAAATGCCAACCCCTGACATAGCCAGCCCCAATGCTGACATAGTCTCTTCAACATTCAATCTCAACGCTTTAGCCGCCGCTGCTGCTGGGCCTACTGCGCCGGGAACTACGGTAAGTCCTCGGTGCTCCGTCGTAAACAAGCAAGTTCTACTATGAACCTCATGCCCGACAGCGGTTGCCACTAACAAATCTTTGCCTGAGAGCCTTAATTGTTCAGCCAGCGGAAAAATAAGAGGGAAGATTGTTATATCCCATGAAACTCCCCCATTGAACCGATCATCTTCTAATTCACTAGCATGAGCAAAAATCGCTTGCGTAAAAGCTGCATTCCAAAGCGAAGCTTTAAAGTCACACCCTATAACTCTAACTTCAGGCAATCCACCACGCTCTTTTATAAATCTAGCCACTCTTCTACTTGCAGGCATGATTGAACCAGCAGTCATGCCTGCAACAGTTTTTAAAGCAAGCCCCTTGGAAAATTCCACAACCTCATCCGGAAGGTCTGCAAACTCAGTTTTGACCACAAACTCAGCTAACTCCCTGCCGATTTCTATGTTCTTCTTCATTTCACCTCCCATGGGATCATAGTTAAGCACTCAATTGCGGATCGACCTAGAACTTTTGTTTTCTGTGTTATGTTCCTAAAGAGTCTCCGATTTCTTTTCTGCCGCCTTGCCACGAATAAAACTGATAATATCCTCGAGTTTTGTCCCTATACCAAAAATTTCATCTATACCCTCCTCTTTGAGGGCCGGAGTGTCCTCAGGTTGAATAAATCCACCCAAAATTACTGGGATACTAGCTCCTTTTCCCCTAAGAAGCTTAACCACTTTGGGAGCCAAGGTTCGATGTGCGTCCGCCAGTGAACTTAACCCCACTATATCTACATATTCTTGCAGTGCTGACTCAACAATCTGCTCAGGTGTTTGATGGCGCCCCGTATAGATTACCTCCATCCCTGCATCTCTTAGCGCCATGCCTACCACAATAACCCCTCGGTCATGCCCATCTAATCCTAGCTTTGCTAGAAGAACACGAATCCTTCGCTTATCCTTCATATCATCCTCCTCAACTATAGAATTAAGGGCTCAACATACTCTCCCCAAACCTCCCTCAAAGCGCTGCAGATCTCCCCTACAGTAGCATAACTGTTAACTGCCTCAAGGACAGGAAGCATTAGATTGTTAGCTGGTGTGGGCTCCATGCGAGCTACCTCCGTAACTCGCTCCAAAGTAGTTTTTACTGTCTGATTATCACGATTTCGCTTTAGTTCCTTTATTGCAGCTATTCGCTCCGCTTCAACTTTTGGGTCAGCCCGATAGATCCTGGGTGGCCTTTCCTCCACTTCACTAGGAAGATAATTTACACCTACCCGAACTATCTCTCCACTCTCAAATTTCCGTTGCCACTTGTAAGCATCGCCCGCTGCTACTCTCTGGACGTAGCCCCGTTCTATAGCTTTTACCATTCCTCCCATCTCATCAATTATCTTTACCTCTTTATCGATCCTCTCCTCGTACTCGCTAGTAAGCCACTCTACGAAATACGAACCGGCTAAAGGGTCTACGGTGTCAGTGACTCCCGTTTCCTGAGCAACAACATGCTGACACCGTATGCTTTGCATAATGGCCTCATCAGTGGGAATGCCAAATGCTTCGTCATAGGCGCGTGAGTCAATCACCTGGCAGCCGGCAAGAGCTCCCGCTAGAGCTGATAGTGTTATACGGCCAATATTATTTAAGTACTGTTCTCGATGAAGAGAGGTGCCCATAATTGCTGAATACCATCTGGCCTTCATGGACTCTGGATTTTGAGCTCTAAATCTCTCTTTTAGCACTCGAGCGTAGATTTTCCTCATAGCCCTAAGCTTTGCTATCTCTTGAAAGAAGCCAACATGTTGGTGACCAGTAAGGAACTGGATGGTTGGGGCAATAGTATCGACATCCATTCCTCGATCTGTGGCACTTTGGATGTGAGCAAAAGCGTCAGCTAAAGCAAAAGCTGCCTCATGGATTGGATTAGCCCCCCTCTCTGCCGGATGATAGGAAGAGACTTGAATAGCTTGGTAATTGGGGACATATTTTCCACAATAATATAAAGCATCGGTCGTCAGCCTCAAGGCTGGTTCTGGAGGAAAGATATAATTACCCCGGGCATAATATTCCTTAAGGATTTCATTCTGGCAGACGCCCTTTAGTTCTTTGAAATCTATGCCACGCTGTTGAGCAAGAGCAAGATGGCTGGCTATCCCAATAATGGCTGGGCCATTCAGCACTTGAGAAATAGTTATCTTGCTAATATCTATCCCGTCAAAAGCGATTTCCCAGTCCCTGAGACTTGACATTGATACTCCAACTCTCCCCACTTCACCCTCAGCTTTAGGGTGATCGGGGTCGTAACCTAACTGGGTTGCCAAATCATAAGCGATGTAAGCTAAATTTCCTCCCCCGGCAATCTGTCTTTTCCAAAGCTGATTGGACAATTCAGGAGTGGGATAGCCTGAATAATGAGAAATCCCCCAAAGTTGACCCCGATACATTGTAGGGCTTATCCCTCTGGTATAAGGATATTCCCCAGGAAACCCCAGGTCCTTCAAATAATCGAACCCTTTTTCCTCAAGCTCTAAGGGGGTATATACCCTTTTGATTGGGATCTCATCACCAGAGCTAAACTGGCGCTTTCGCTCGTGGCTAAACTCTTCCGAGTGTTCCTTCTCCCATTTCTCAAAAACATCCCTGAGCTTTGCTAACTCATTGTTCTTGTTCATTCTCCCCCCTTCGTAAAACCTAAATCACACGAATATTTATTATAGATACTAGAATCCCATATTAATCTAGTTGCAACTCACTTTCACCCGTAGATGCTAGCACGCACGATATTGGAAATCAAGACCTATGAAATCTCTTCTGCCGCCATCAACTTATCATTTCTGATGCTAACTTCAGGCTTCTGTAAGTAATTTGTGATGCATAGTGCACCGTATGTGGAATCTGCCGTCCCAGATGCCAAGAAAAAGGTAAGTCAAAGTGAAATCAGCCATACATTGCCCTCAATTCCTTTTTCGAGACCTTCCCCAACGGATTTTTAGGTAAAGCATCAACAAAAATGATTGATTTGGGTTTTTTATAACTGGCAAGATGCTCTTTACAGAATTCGATAACCTCGTCTTCTGTCATTTTTTCACCTGCCTTCACTGTAATTATCGCTCTCACCGACTCACCCCAGATCTCGTCAGGAATCCCGATGACTGCAGCATCAGCAATTTTGGGATGTGTGTAAAGCACGTGTTCAATCTCCTGGGGATAGATGTTTTCGCCACCACTAACTATCATGTCCTTCTTCCTGCCCACGATATAAAGGTAACCTTCATCATCTAATCTGCCTAAGTCCCCAGTATATAGCCATCCATCACGGATAGCCTCCTCTGTCGCCTCTCTATTCTTATAATACTCTTTCATCACATTGGGCCCCTTGCATATTATCTCGCCTACTTGCCCAACTCTTACCTTCTGGCTTTCATCATCTACTAACTTTGCCTGAAGAAAACTCACTGGTTTGCCAACACATGCTTGCTTCCTCAAGGAATCTTTACCGCTAAGGATAGCTATAGATGGAGATGCCTCAGTACACCCATAGACATCATAGACACCCACAGCATTAGGGAATAACTGAATTAACTTATCTTTTGTCGCTGCACGCAAGGGAGCAGCGCCACTTTGAACTTGCGTGACCGAGCTGGTATCATATTTGCCCACTTCGGGGAACTGTAGCAGAAGGTTGAACAGCGTAGGAGAACCAGAAATGACTTCGACCTTCTCATTCTGGACGAGCTCCATAAAAGTCTTGGGGTCAAATTGCCTCATAATAACACAAGTACCGCCGAGGGCCATCGTAGTAGTAAAATGATTATTTAAGGCAGCGCTGTGAGAGAGTGGCCCTGCTATAAGGCAAATTTGCCCTGGGCGCAACTCCCGGCCATTTATAGTATTCATTAGGTTCCAACTAACATTCTCGTGAGTAAGAACTACACCCTTGGGTCTCCCTGTAGTACCCGACGTGTATAATAATTCGCAACCATTCTTCTCAGAAACAGCTACATTAAGCTCGCTATCAGGTTGGCTGCTCATTAATTGCTCGTAATCCAGAATGTTTGGTCGAGTATTGCCCCCTATGCAAATATAGTGTTCTATGTTGTGTATAGCAGGGCGGATAACGTTTACCACTTGGTCAAACTCTTTTTCGAAAAGAAACACCCCGGCATCAGAATTATCTAGTATATAGGTAATTTCCCCAGGAGTGAGCCTAGAATTTATCGGGGTGAACATACCCCCCGCTTTCAAAGTCGCAACGTATATTTCAACAAACCAACTGGAGTTGAACGAAAGCAGAGCTACTTTATCTCCATTCCTTAACCCCATGCCTAATAAGGCATGAGCCAAGCGATTTACTCTCCTATTAAATTCCTTATAGCTCAGCCTCAAACTTCCATAAACTATAGCAGTTTTGTTTGGCTCTTTACTTGCCGTATTGTTCAATAGATCTCCTATATTCATTTAATCCTCCGCCTGAGCTGCTCAACACGCTATATAATATATTAATAGGGTTACTGAAAGAGCATTTCAAGAAATAATTATAACGCGACTGGAGAAATTTCGTCTAATCACCGATTTGTATTATTTATAATGTCACCCAAAAAGGTGGATCATTAAATCATCAAAAAGGTCACCCAGGAGTGAGTTTTCAGGGAGTTCAGCCTCTTCAGGCTCTGGTTGAAAAAATTAACTTGAATGAGCTAAGGTGGGTGATAATTAAGGTAAGATAGGCTAAACTTAAGAGAAGTAGGAGGTAAATGAAATGGGGGAAACACCTGAAGAACTATATAAGGAAAGGAAAAAAAGAATCGACGATACTATCCAGTTAAAAGTGCCGGATAGGGTTCCAATCTGGTTCCAGGACTTGAGTTTTTTCCCAGCCAAATATGCAGGGATAACCTTTGAAGAAGCAATGTACGATGATAACAAACTATTTGCGGCCTACAAAAAAACTATCATTGATTTTGAACCAGATATGTACTTTAACCCAGGGCACGCAATACACACCCCAGGAGATGCACTTGAAGCTGTTGACTGTAAGCAAGTTAAGTGGCCTGGGCATGGAGTTTCCCCTCATCATACATTCCAGTTTGTTGAAGGGGAATACATGAAAGCCGACGAATACGATGTATTTCTTGATGACCCATCTGATTATGTAATAAGGACTTATCTGCCGCGTATACTGGGTACTCTCAAGCCCCTTGAAAAGCTGCCTCCAGTAAAGACATTTTTGCTTGGCTATTTTGGTATGCCGGCGAGTTCAGCATATGTCTCACTAGAGATTGCTAGTGCCTTTGAGTCCTTTTACAAAGCCGGGCTTGCCGTATTGAGGCATAATAATGCCGGTGCCTCATTTAACGAAGAAATGAAGGAGTTGGGGTTCCCCTTATCATGCGGAGCGATTACATTAGCCCCCTTTGACCTACTCTCTGATACGCTCAGGGGGATGCGTGGATTGATGCTGGACATGTATAGACAGCCTGATAAGCTCCTTGCTGCTATTGAAAAAGTATTGCCACTGCTAACCGGGCTGGCTATTTCCGGAGCCAAAACAAGTGGAAATCCAGGAATATTTGTGCCTCTTCACAGGGGAGCCGATGGTTTTATGTCCTTGAAACAGTTTGAGACCTTCTATTGGGACAGCTTAAAGAGGCTTCTGTTGGCCCTAATCGACGAAGGGTTGACCCCTTGTCCGTTCTTCGAAGGAGATTACACATCGCGCCTCGAATATCTTGCCCAACTACCTAAAGGAAAAGTCCTGGGGCTCTTTGACAGTACCGATATATTCAAGGCAAAGGAGGTACTGGGTGATACCATGTGTATCTCAGGGATGATGCCGCTCTCACTGCTGCAGACGGGTACCCCTCAGCAGGTTAAAGATTACGCCAAGAAGCTTATTGATACCGTTGGTAAAGGAGGAGGTTTTATTATGGGGCCAAGAAGTGCGATGGATGAGACAAATCCGGAGCTGGTGAAGGTGTGGGTCGACTTTACTAAAGAGTATGGCGTATACAAATAGATGCTTAAATGAAGGCTACTCATGAACTAGGGCTTGACAATCAATTAGTGGTAATTAAAATGAATTACAGATTAGTTAAATCTTTCGGCTCGAACAGGGACTTTAGGCCGTGGCCGATGGGACCTTGAAAAGGATATATGAAGCAGTATAATGAACCTGTTAAAAGCTGCTGGCATAACTTTGCCCAGTCTTTCAGCCCATCTGTCAACGAGCGATATTGGAGTTGTGCCAGCACAGCCATTCTGGAAATAAAAACCAGCCTCAGTATGAATATAGCTAATAAGGAGGGTATTATGTAATAAAGATAAATCGAGGAACGATGGCTAAAAATCTTAAGGAAAGGAGGTAAGCAACAATGAAAAAATTTCTTTTAATTCCAGTGGCGATTATTTTAGTGGTTGCTGTGATTTTCGGTGGCTGTAAGCCGGCAGAAGAAGTCACCGACGAAATTCTTATCGGCTTTACCGCCCCAGAAACAGGTCCAGCTGCAGGTTTTGGCCAGGGTAACGTATTTGGTTTCGAGGCTGCTATCGATGATATCAATAACCTGGGTGGAATATATGTAGAAGAGTACGGCAAGAAACTGCCCGTCAGAGTTATAGTTCTTAACAATGAGAGCAACCCAGAAAAGGCTGGGGTTCTTGCCGAAGACCTGGTTCTTCGCGATAAGGTGCAGTTCCTCTCGAATGCGGGACCATTGGATTTCGACCCTCCTACAGCCGTAGTAGCTGAGCGCTACAAGATCCCAAATATGTCCGGGCCCGGCCCCTATGAAGCGTGGCAAGGAGTACGCGCTAGTGTTGAACCAATGTGGGAATACACTTACATGATAGCCTTTGCTATAGCCGTCCCACCTGGACCGGGAGATTTTCGGTATGAAAAGCCTGGATACACTATGTTCGAGGTATGGGCAGGGGCGCTAGACGAGATCCTTCCCCAGACCAATAAGAAAATAGCTCTCCTTGCCTCGTCTGACCCGGACGGCACAGGATGGTACCAAGCATTTGCTCCGGCAGCAACAGACTTCGGTTGTGAGCCTTATCGTGCGGATGAAGGCTTTGGCATCACCCCTGTGGACACAACCGACTTCTCGCCTCTAATAAATGAATGGAAAGCTGCCGATTGTGAACTGTTTTGGTGTAATTGTTCGGCACCCTTCTTTGGGACATGCTGGAGGCAATGTCACACGCTGGGCTACCAGCCCAAGCAGGTTTTTGCCAGCAGAGCCGGACTTTTCTACACCGATATAAATGCCTGGGGTGGTGACCTGCCACAGGCCATTTGCAATGAAATGTTCTGGAACCCAGAAATCAAAGAGGCCGTCGGCATTGGTGGCACAACTCCGAAGGAGTTCACTGAAAGATATATTGAAGAGACAGGACTACCATACCACCAGGTCATGGGATTGCCCTACTCCAGTGCCCAGGTTCTCTTTGATGCCATCGAAAGAGCCGGCACGCTTGACGCAGAGGCAGTCCTTCAAGCTTTAAGTGAAACCGACCTGATGACAATGTGGCATCGTGTGGCTTTTGATGAAGACAAATTCAGCCGGCAGCCGTGCTATTTCGGGCAGTGGCAGAAGACTGATAAACCCTGGGTATGGGATAATCCAGTAGTGTTTTCTCAGCATGATTTCTTACCGGCGACGGCTGAGATAATATTCCCCATCCCTTACGATTAAACCAAGGTATAGAACGGGGCTAGCCCTGAAATAAAGCGAGTGGACGGGGGCCTGGAAGTTTACGTATGCTTCTGGGCCCTCTTCTTTTGGCACAGGGTATCTCAACCTCTCCAGGCTCTGGTTGAAAAGATTAACTTGAATGAGTTAAGGTGGGTGATAATTAAGACGAGATAGGCTAAACTTAAGGGAAGAAGGAGGTAAAGAACTATGTCCGGGGATTTAGTTAGTGTGCTAGCCGATTTGAAGGAAAAGGAAGCCCTGGAAATTGCCCAGAATAGATTGGCTGCCGGCGATGACCCCCTCAGTATCCTCGACGACGCCAGACGTGCCTTGGAAACCGTTGGTAAGCGCTTTGAAAATAGTGAATATTTCATCCCAGACCTGATATATTCCGGTGAAATCTTAAAAGAGATATCCGATATGGTTAAGCCAAAACTGACCAGGGCTGCCGAGGTTAAGCGTCTAGGTAAGGTTATCATGGGTACTGTAGCCGGGGACATACATGATATCGGTAAAGACATCGTGGTCTTTATGCTTGATGTTAATGGCTTTGAAGTCTATGACCTTGGCGTGGATGTTACGGCACAGAAGTTTGTTGACCGGATAAAGGAGACTAACGCCGGTATTGTAGGGTTAAGCGGATTTTTGACCCTGGCTTTTGATTCGATGAAGGAGACAGTAGCAGCCATAACTAATGCTGGTCTGCGAGACAAAGTGAAGATTATGATTGGTGGTGGTCAGATTGATGAGGAGGTCAGGAAGTATACCAGAGCTGATGCCTATGGGCGAGATGCCATGGCTGGAGTATCCCTCGCCAAAGAATGGGTAGGAAGTAAATAGAAATGCAAAAGAAATGGGAAGAATTATCACCGGAAGAGAAATCGGAGGAGATGTTTAAATCATGGCTTTCACCAAAGGACGTAAAGTTTGTGAGCCCGGAAGCTGAGAAAGCATACAAAGAAAGAATAACGAGAATAAAAGATGCTATTCAGTTGAAGAAAGTGCCCGATAGGGTGCCGGTTGTTCCCTTTATCGGGTTTTTCCCCGGTTTTTATGCTGGAATAACCCCAGAAGAAGCAATGTATGACTACGACAAACTCTACATGGCATTTAAAAAATATGCCCTGGACTTTAAGCCGGATGCACAGATTGGTATATTCCAGCCCGGCCCGGCGAAGGTCTTCGAAATTCTTGACTACAGGTTATACGCATGGCCTGGCCACGGAGTTTCCCCTTACCATACATACCAGTGCATTGAGGGAGAATACGTTAAGGCGGATGAATATGACGCCTTGATTCAGGACCCCTCCGATTTCTTTGAGAGAGTCTATCTACCACGCGTATTTGCTGCCTTAGAGCCGTTTACAAAGCTGCTTCCTCTCACTAGCATAATTGAATTGCCATTTACCGGTGGTAATCTTGTGCCATATGGTAGGCAAGATGTCCAAGCCGCATTTGGTGCCCTTTTGGAAGCCGGACGTGAAGCCTTTAGATGGGGGGAGATTCTCGATGAATTCGATAAAGAGATGACAGAATCAGGCTTTCCAAACCTCCTTGGCGGAGCTACCAAGGCACCTTTTGACATAATTGGGGACACTCTCAGAGGAACCAGAGGGATAATGTTGGATATGTATAGGCAACCTGATAAGCTCCTTGAAGCCCTGGAAGCAATAACGCCTTTAGCGATTAAGATGGGGGTATCCGCTGCAAAGACAGCCGGAAGGCCTATAGTCTTTATGCCCTTGCATAAAGGTGCTGACGGTTTCCTCTCCAATGAGCAGTATAAAACCTTCTACTGGCCTACCTTTAGAAAGGTCCTCATGGGCTTGATTGATGAGGGGCTTGTACCATTTTCTTACGTTGAAGGGGGCTATAATTCACGTCTGGAGATTATTAAGGATTTACCTAGAGGTAAGGTTATATGGTCGTTTGACCTTACCGATATGGCTAAAGCGAAGGAGATATTAGGTAACACGGCGTGTATAGGCGGCAACATGCCAATCGTATTATTGAACATAGGAACAGTCGAGGGAGTGAAAGATTACGGCAAAAAACTCGTAGATACTGTTGGTAAAGACGGCGGTTTTATAATGTCCAGCGGGGCTGTGATTGATGAGGCAAAGCCCGAAAATGTTAAAGCAATGATAGATTTCACCAAAGAATATGGTGTATACAAATAGATGCCCAAATGTTTTAACTGATACCAGCTAAAGAAATTGAGGCGTGTCTAATACCGCCAGGAATAATGATTTCGTATAATTGGGGAAAAGACCAAAAGTATGACGTCGTATAGAATTGAGTTCGAGCCGATAGGTCGAAGAGGACAGTGCCCGACTAATCAATCCCTCTTAGTCTGCGCCCGCCAACTCGGTGTGGGTATCATCAGCCTGTGTGGGGGACAAGGCAACTGCCACTCCTGCAAGGTGCAGGTTTTAAGCGGAATTGTTTCAGAACCGACCTCCAACGAACTGGATACCTTTTCATCACAAGAGCTAAAGGCTGGCTGGCGTCTGGCCTGCCAAACTTATCCCCGCAGTGATTGCAAATTGGGTGTGCCTTCTGAGTCAATGACCACATCGCAGCGAACCCAGGTGGAGGGATTAGAGGTAACAGTTCACCCGGAGCCACCGGTTCAGGCGTATCCCTTACAACTGCCAACTCCGTCCCTGCTTTCGCCTCAGGCTGACGCCGACCGCTTACTCAAAGTGCTGAACCAGCGGCACCAGTTACACTGCGGCAAAGTCGATATTGATGTCCTTCGTGCTCTCCCCCACCAGCTACGGTCATGGAACTGGCAGTGCCAGGCTACAGTCCGCAATGACGAAGTGGTAGCTCTTAGTTCCTGGCCAAGCCGCCAACTGGGGCTGGCAGTAGATTTGGGCACCACCAAGATTGCTGGCTATCTGGTTGATTTGAGCGATGCTCGGACTTTAGCCGCTAAAGGGGTTATGAACCCCCAGATCAGCTATGGGGAGGATATCATTAGTCGCATTACCGATGTCACAAACTCACTAGCTAATGGCAGGCAACTGCAGAGGTTAGTTGCCGAAGCATTCAGCCAGCTAGCTCTTGACCTGTGCCAAGAGATTGAGGCTAACGTTGAAGAAATTGTCGAGGCGGTAGTAGTAGGCAATACCGCTATGCACCACCTGTTCCTTGGTCTGCCAGTTAGGCAGCTTGCTTACTCTCCCTTCGTCCCCACGGTTAGTGAGTCTCTGGATATCAAGGCTCGCGATTTGGGCCTACGTATTGCTCCGGGAGCCTATGCACATATGCTGCCTAATATAGCCGGTTTTGTCGGTGCCGACCATGTGGCTATGTTGCTAGCAACAGGGGTCTGGCAGGCTGAGGGGTTAATAGTAGCTCTGGACATTGGCACCAACACCGAGGTTTCTTTAGTAAATAATGGTGAGATAACCACTGTTTCCTGTGCCTCTGGCCCTGCATTCGAAGGCGGTCACATTAAGGATGGTATGCGGGCAGCGAGGGGAGCTATTGAACGGTTACGGATAGCAAATGATAGTATCCAGTATCAGACCATTGATGACGCTCCACCGATTGGGATTTGCGGGTCAGGGATATTAGATGCTATGGCCCAGCTCTATCTGGTTGGAACCATCAACAAAGGCGGTAGGATGAAGGATGGTCACCCTCGCCTTCGCACTCGCAAAAAACAACGTGAGTTTGTACTGGTCAATGAGGAGGAAAGGAAAGGACACCCCGCTATTGTTATCACGCAGCACGACGTGCGAGAATTGCAGCTGGCTAAGGCAGCCATTCGCACTGGAATCCAGGTACTTCTGGAAACAAATGGTTGCTCCGAGGAGGAAATTAGTCAGGTGATAATTGCCGGGGCTTTTGGTACGTATATTGATGTGTCCAGTGCAATCACAATCGGCATGTTACCGTCAATGCCTCTAGACCGCTTCCAACAGGTAGGTAACGCTGCTGGTATGGGAGCTAGGCTGGCTTTAGTCTCCCTTAGTAAGCGGGCTGAGACCCACACTATAGCTTCCCGAGTCCGCTACATTGAACTAGCCAGTTCCCCTAATTTTATGCAGACCTTTATTCAGGCAGGTTACCTGGGACGATACCGCATGACACACAGTAAAAGGGAGGAAATTGATTGATGGAAACTAGGGTGTCAAGTGCAACGAGCGAAGTAATCATTGGACATGACCGACCAACGGTACTTATCGGCGAGCGTATTAATCCTTCAGGCAAGAAAAAACTGGCCGAGGCTCTGAAGGCAGGCAATCTTGAGCTTATCCGCCAGGAAGCCCTGGCTCAAGCGCAGGCTGGGGCGGACATTCTCGATGTCAATGTAGGCACATTCGGTGTGGATGAGGTAACCCTGCTCCCTCAGACAGTGCGGGAGGTGATGGATATCGTAGACCTACCGTTATGCCTTGACAGTACCAACCTTGAGGCCTTAGCTGCAGCCCTCAAAATCTACAAGGGCAAGCCCCTCATCAATTCGGTCACCGGTGAAGAGCATTCCTTAGCTAAGGTTTTACCTCTGGTTAAGCAATATGGAGCGGCGGTT
>Ga0209427_10001632_pt1 | contig 26007 bp, 20 predicted proteins | sample DeeMarSWOR136_30_FD_187465 | JGI IMG/M metagenome (GOLD analysis project Ga0209427, IMG submission 187465) | Marine sediment microbial communities from White Oak River estuary, North Carolina - WOR-1-36_30 (SPAdes) (version 2) | ecosystem: Environmental > Aquatic > Marine > Intertidal zone >...
CAAGAAATCATTAAACAGACACATTGGCGACCCCGAATTCTAAGAAGCCCACCCATACCCTCCAAAATCATCGCACACATGCGACATTTTCTTTACTCAGAAAGCAAGGAACGAGAGAGGATACTACGTTCCATTGGTGAACGAATTTTTAGACCCTCAGTCTACGAAGCTGGAGATGTCCGCCTCACCGCCTTGGGTGGCTTCCAGCAAGTGGGAAGATCAGCGATTCTTGTTCAAACAAGGGAAAGTAATGTGTTACTGGATTGCGGCATCAACCCAGGGTCTACAAGTTCCCTGAAAGCCTTTCCAAGATTGGATACACCCCAGTTTGATATAGACGCCCTAGATGCAGTGGTTATAAGTCATGCTCATCTGGATCACTGCGGATTTCTCCCCTTTCTTTTCAAGTATGGTTACGACGGGCCAGTTTACTGTTCGGCTCCCACTTCGAGCTTAATGACCTTGCTTCAACTGGATTACCTAGATGTTGCGAACAAACAGGGAATTATGCCGCCTTACGGTCAGAAGGACGTACGAGACACGGTAATGCATACCATACCTTTGCGATATGGCTCTGTAACTGATATAGCTCCAGATATTCGTTTGACTCTGCACAATTCCGGGCACATTCTCGGTGCATCGCTAGTTCATCTTCATATAGGCGAGGGGCTACACAATCTGGTTTACACTGGGGATTACAAGTTTGGCAAGTCAATGCTTCTTGAGCCTGCCGTTGCCATGTTTCCGAGAGTAGAGACAATAATAACGGAAAGTACGTACGGCGCTCCTGACGACATTATGCCCACAAGAGCAGAGGCAGAACAAGGCATTATAACGATAATTAATCAGACTCTGGATAGGGAAGGCAAAGTTTTGATTCCAGTTCCTGCGGTGGGCAGAGCACAAGAAATCATGTTGATTATTGATGATTATATGCGACGAGGACTGTTGAAAGAGGCTCCGGTATTTGTGGAAGGCATGATCTCTGAGGCAACTGCGATTCACACTGCATATCCTGAATATCTGGCTAAAGGAGTTCGAAACAGTATCCTTTATGAGGGAATCAATCCTTTCCAGTCGGACTACTTCACCATTGTCGAGCATCCTAGCGCAAGGGAAGAGATTGTGGAGGGAGATCAGTGTATCATCTTGGCGACGTCAGGTATGCTGGAAGGAGGACCAGTAATCGATTATTTCAAACGTTTAGCAGGGGATAAGCGGAATATGATAATATTTGTCAGTTATCAGATTGAGGGAACCATGGGATCGAGAGTCCAGAAGGGCTTAGCTGACGTCCCCATTATAAACAGCAACGGAAAGATGGAAGTGATGAAGGTTGAAATGCAGGTTGAGTCAGTCAGCGGATTTTCTGGGCACTCGGACAGGAGGCAGCTTGTCAATTACATCCATAGGTTGAGGCCTAAACCTGAGAGAGTGATTGTGGTTCACGGCGAAAAAACAAAGAGCATAAGCATTGCTAACCTTTTCAAGAGAAAATACAATGTGGAAGCGCTTGTGCCAGAAGTTCTAGAAACAATCAAGCTGCGGTAGGCGCCTTTTCAGAGACACCAGTTTCTTGGCGCCAGATTCTGATGAAATTCGGAACTATAACTACTCGCTCTTCTCCTAAGCTGGCGATGTCTCCTCCGATGGATTGAGTGAAGCCAGAAAGTTCGTTCACAGCCTTCTTGACATCTTCAACGCTCTTTATAGCGAGAGGAGTGATCTTAATAATGAGGATGTTTCCCAAGCTAAGTTCATGTTTGATAACTTCTACGTCGTCGAGGGTGCGTAGGGGCATAGCTTTCAGGTAGGCTTTCTTTCTAGTTTTTTCGTTCTTTTGCTCTGAGGTCGACAAATGACTTCACTTCCTTAACTAGTTACAGAAGTTTTATTTTAAACATTTCCGCTTGGTGCAGTCTATAATCTTCAAAAATCTAGGTTTCAGATTAGCAGTTTATAATTCTTGTGAAGCAACCATACTGTTTTGCAATAATTTTTCTTGAATTGCCATGAAACTGACAAGAAATTTTCAGTCAAGAACCCCTCAGATAGTTCCAGAGTTTGTCACCAATATAGTGGAGGTTTTTAACGGTTTTTCCATGGCTAACAGTTTTCATGGCTTCAGAACTGAAGAGTGCTACACCTATAGCTAAGGGCTTACCGTGGCGCTCATCAACAACGAGAAGAAGGTCATTCTCTCTGAATTCGCCTTCGATGGCAACAACTCCGGGAGCCATCACATCCGCCCCTTTGCAAACATAGGGGACGGCACCCATGTCCACCACTATTTTGGGGATAATGGAAAAAAGCTCTTCAAATGATAGAGTGGGAAAAAGCGCTCCATTGGATCTTGCCAATAAGGGTCTTCCGTTAAAAACGAAGATTTCAGCGGTTTCAGTTTCATTCAATTCAACGCGAGTTTTCGATCCAAGCAATTGCTCAATGTCTGTTCCCAGCGTTTTAGAAACCTCTAGGAGAAACCTCTTAGTCTCTTTCTCTTTTAGGAAATATCTGCGACGCTTCTTTGGCATATCAGGCACCATGTTTCATACAATGTTTTCAGAAGAGCATAACTTTTGTGCATTGCCACTTTTCAGTCTTTTAGGTCAAAAACTTTAGGGCGAATCCGGCGCTCCTATTGCAGATAATAGTTTAGCAATTCTTTTTAGCTGTTGGTGGACAAACATCGCAGACTTCTGGAACGACTAAGAAACTCTTGTGCCAATCAGACATCAGGTCTCCGGATCTTAGAGCTTCGCATAACTTGCAGAACTGCAGCATAGCATCGAAGGGAGAAATCTTTTCGGCAGCTATGCCTGCGGCGATCTCAGCTACTATGGCTCTAATAGAGGAAGAGGCTTCAAGCTGCTTCACCATCTTTTCTCCCCGTTTTGAGTAAAGATAATGACTTATGGAGGCTTGAGTTGTTCCAAGTTTTTTTGCCGCAGCCACTTGAGAAAAGTTGAAGTTCTCTATCAGACTCCTTGCTACCAGAGAACGAAACGCTGGCAGAATGGAGCGTACAATAATTTCACATGGCGGTCGCAACTGTGTTCACAAGGTTATAACGGCGTTATTGCTTATAAATAAAACGCAAAAGGAGAGCTATAACTGTCCACAATGCCTAGGGAGCGGAAGAATGGCAGCTGAACTTGAGAATAACTGAGAACGCCAACATCAATACAGCGTTTCAGATTGTACGGATGATCAGAGGTAACACTAATGCTCTAAACTAGTTTTCTTCCTCTGAATGCGTAGGGGTTGGGTCGGTATTGAATCTTTGATGTGGAGTGGAACTGTTTTTCGCGGAGACCTGCGGCAATATCTATGAACTCGGGCAGAGTTTTATACTTGAACTCCTGAGTTGCTTTTCCCCAACTTAATCCCATGCATGCAGGATCCACATAAACGAAAAAGTTTCTGTCCCGATATCTGTATAGCGCCTCTCTCGGCATGCCATACTTGGGGCTGAAAAAAATTTTGAAGGGCCATATCTTACAAGCCTTGGGTTTCATGTTTTGTAGTCCGCAGAAGTAAGTGTCCCCGAGTTTGGTTAGGAAGATGCAGGTTCCGTCACTCTTTTTTCCAAGATAAAGCTTGCTTATTCCTGGTCTGGTAGCTTCTACTCCATAGTTTCTGACGATGTTCACCCACTCGTTAAAATCTAGGACTACTTGATAGTCTCTGCAGCATATGCCACAGTCAATACAGTTCCAAGATTTCACGTTTCTCCAAGAGACAGGAATCATTCTTTATCCGCCAAGCTAAATCAAGTAATCTGTAAACTTTGGAAGTATTCAAGAAATCATAAATTTAACTGTGTCGTTGCTTTGATTCCAAGTTTGTAACTCATTTAGTCTTGCAGAAAGACTATCTTTTGTAGACGTAGAGTGTGTGAGACGGGTAACCTAGCTTAGGGTTTTCGCAGAAGTTGTCAACTTTTGAGGGCTTCCACCCCAGAATTTCGTAGTCGTGAGAGACAACTCTAGTCCCATGTTTGAGTTCTGCTTCCAGTTTTGGCTTGATTTTTTCGTTTGCGCTGGTTGTTAGATATAGAAAGACGACATTAGCGGAAGACAGGTTGACAGTAAATATGTCTTTCTGGATGATCCGGGTTTTCTCCGTTAAATCGAGTTTCTGAATGCTGTCTAGGGCTCTCTTTGCCAGGTCGTCCCTCAATTCAACTCCCACAGATTTCGCTCCGAAGTCTTTGGCAGCCATTATGACCGCTCGACCGTCTCCGGAACCTAGATCATACAGAACCTCTCCTGGCTTGAGGTCTGCTAAAATAAGCATCTGACGCACTACTGGCGTGGGTGTAGCAACAAAAGGTGCAAGGAACAATGCATTCTCCTCTTGGTTTTCTTTTATAGGTAAGCGCTTGCTTTTATGGTTTTCGCGGAATTGTCGGAACAGAAACTCTCCTCTTTTTTTTACAAAAACAGTGAATGTCCAATAACCGACTAGGTTAAATTGTATGTTTACATAACTTTACTTCAGAACAATCTGGGGGGACACGATTGTTCAAGAGGGAAAATGAGGGCCGAAAGGTTGTTTTAACCGCTGACAGAACTTTAATGAGCGAGTATAAAGGAGGAATTTTTCTTGGATTCAGCGCCTGCGCACCAAAAGGGCTAATTCCTGACTGGCTGTACTTTTCGATGTTTTCTCCATCTGTCCCAGTGAATGAGGATGGATCCGTTAAATATGCTCCCTGTGGAACAAGAAAAATTGAAGCCGCCCTGCTGGACTACGGTTTTAAAAGGAAAGATGTGATTGTTGCTCACCCGGAACATCTTGACAAAGTTGTAGGTTCCAGAACGAAAGTCATTGGAATCACTGAAACAGATCCGTTGGGTATCGGTCCAGCCACATCTACATTCACGCAACTGTTTGATGGCGAAGCGTACATGAACATAAAATTTAGAGAGTTGGTGAGCCACTCCGCCATCGGAAGATACAGACCTCGAATCATTGTTGGAGGACCTGGAGCTTGGCAACTGGAAGACAAAGAGATTCGAAGCAACTTGGGAATAGACTGTGTGGTCGTTGGTGAAGGAGAAAAGGATGTGGGTCCGCTTTTCAAGAGAGCATTGGATGGAGAATCGCTTCCAGAAGTTGTACATGGAAATGTGGCTGCAACAGAAGAAATACCCTTGATTAAGGAAGCAACTATAGATGGGATAGTTGAGGTTGCTCGGGGATGTGGACGCGGCTGCGAATTCTGTGTTCCCACGCTTCAGCGTTACCGTTGCCTCCCCATAAGTGACATCTTGAAGGAAGTTGAAGTTAATCTTAGGGCTGGGAGACGACCGTTACTTCATGCAGAGGATGTGCTCAGGTATAAGGCTAAAGGCTTAGAAGTGAACGGGGCGGCAGTGATAGACCTTTTCAAAACTGTGAAGAATTATCCGGGAGTTAACGCTGTAGGGATAAGCCACTTTGCCCTCTCCTCTATTGCAAGCGCACCAGAAGTTGTTGAGGAAATCTCGAACATTCTTGGTGCAGGCGAGGAGGGAAGATGGCTTAGCGGGCAAACAGGCTTGGAAACGGGTAGTCCTCGGCTTATCAGGGAGTTTATGAAGGGAAAATGCAAGCCTTTCGAGCCAGAGGATTGGCCCCAAGTGGTTACAGATGCTTTTGAGGTTATGTCAAGAAACTGTTGGGTTCCATGCGCCACACTAATTATCGGTCTTCCCGATGAAACCGAGAAAGATATTGATTTGACAGTTGATCTTGTTGAAGAGTTGAAGAGTTTCAAGAGTTTGATTGTTCCGCTGTTTCTTGTTTCGATGGGAGGACTGAAAGACAAAACTGAATCGTTCACTGTCGAGAAGATTACGCCTAAACAGTCTGAACTTTTCCTGAAGTGCTGGGAGCACAACATCAAATGGGGGCAGACACTTCTTCAAGAATATTTCCTTACAAAAAGTGGAGTCAAGGGATACGGACTAAGATTCCTGATTTCCTATGGTATCAACCAAGCCAAGAAATTGATCCAGCACTGCAAAGAAGATTACGATTATGACTTGGCAGCCATGATCCAAGACGAGAGAAGCGGAAAAATAAGTGTCGGACCCGCGCCCATACGTTTCATCTACCGATACCTACGCGAAAACAGATAAGTTCATCAGTTAAAATGGTGGATACACTTCTACCAGAATTTGCGTTTTAGAGATTTCCTTTCAGCCTCTGTTATCAACTCGAAGAAGTGATCTGAAAGCGCATTCTCTTTCTTTAGGATTTCTTCTGCGTCAGGAATTTGCATGTTTCGTCCGGAGAGAGACACAGCAGCGGGTTTGCCATATTTGGAAATGAACCTAGCCGTTTTTACTGCCTGTCGGTTAATTTTATTCTCGCTTTTCGTCAACTTCTCTCCTCTTTTGTCCACCAAAGACTGAACTCCATCTTCGTCCCTTCTAAGCACGCCTAAAGCGGGAGAGCCACATTTGGGGCAGACAGGCTTTTCCGGCAGATCATTCAGGCGAATCATTTCCAGATAGTCCCAGCATTTGGTGCAGACAAAGGTTCGAACCTCGTTAAGGAGACGCGCCCTAGCCGACTCCACCAGAATAAGCTTCATGCGTTCAGGGGGAATCAAATCAGTTTTCATGCTGACTTTTTCTATTCCAACCCGCGCAACCGGAGAGGCATCTCCAACAGTCTCTAACTTCCGGATTTCAATCTCGCCAACCCGAATAGCAGCCAGAACACTGATTGCCCGTTCCAGATCCAAGTCTTTCCTGAAAATCTCCTTCAGAGCCTCATCGTAGATGGCTGTGCCCTCGAAACTCTCCAACAATTTGCGGAGGCTCACCCTGCTTAAGTCAACCCACTTCTGTATGCCACCAAATCTTCTGGCAACATGAAACATCCGCCTCTTGAAAAGCCCAGTTTTGACGGTAGACCGGATCATGATATCTCGGATATCCTGCGCACTCATCATCTTCATTGAATCAAGCACTGCTATTATACGGTCGGCGTTGACTGCACCCATTGTGTTAACGAAAATGCGGTACGGGTCATGCTGAACCACGACGCTGTATCCGGTCTGATCAGACAAAATGTGACCCAATAACTGAGCCAAAGCCCTGTTCGCCAATGACCCAAAGTTGGCTTGCATTATCACGAAGTCTTCCCAATCTTCAACCAAGACTCGCTTATCTGTGGGGACAGGATACCCCTTCTTGACCTGCTCAACGGTTTCACGAATCGCCCTTGCAACAGTTTCTGGGTCAGCAGGGTATTTCCCAGCCAATTCCTCGGCGATTCTGGTGGTTGTTTTCCCGTTTTTGTTCTGTTCTTCTATGAAGCCTCTGATTTGTCCGACCTCTTGAGCCACAGCGAAGGGAACAGGAATCTCCTCTCCTATCCAGCTTGGAATGGCTCCGGTTGGGTCTTCAGTCTGCTTCACATATATTTGGTCGCCGGAAACGCTTACGATCTGCCAAGGTCTACCCTGAATGATGAACTTCACGCTGGGTTTGCCGTATTCGGCGATGAAGGCTTCATCCAGCACACCCACAGCGGAGTCTTGCTCCTCGTCAATAACCAGAAACTTCTTTTCTGCAGGAATCATGGATAGGTTGTCGAAATAGTATTCGTAGAGAGGCTTTGTTTTACGTGGCTTAATGACTAGCATGTCTTCTTCAGAAACCCATGCAAACCTTGGAAAACGGCGATGCATATAATCCAAAACGTTTTCGATGTCTTTCACTGTAAGGTCAGCGTAGGGAAAAGCCTTCCTGAAGAGATCATGAATTTCACTGAAACTCCAGTGTTTCTGTTTCATCAGTAGACCAGCAATCTGATGCGCAAGAACATCGTAAGGCTTCGGCGGAATCTCCAGAGGCTCCAATTCTTCGTTTATGGTTCTGCGAGCTATAGCCATAGCCTCTAACGTGTCATCTGAATCCATGGTGATTATAACGCCCTTTGGAATGCGTCCAATCCTGTGCCCACTTCTGCCAATTCGCTGAATTAGGCGCGTAACCTGCCGAGGACTCATATACTGGATCACCATGTCAATGCGCCCCACATCTATGCCCAGCTCCAGAGAAGAAGTTGCAACGAGACCCTTCAACTCGCCGTTCTTCAGTCCCCGTTCCGCAGCTATTCTAGAGGGTTTAGCCAAGGAGCCATGATGAATGGAAACGGGGAAGTCCAAATCCCAAACCTTGAATCGGCTGGCTAGAACCTCTGAGATGGAGCGGGTGTTCGTGAAGAGGAGAACTGATCTGTGGTCTTCGATGTATCCGCGAATAACGCGGAGGCGAGCGGCAACCTCAGGATGAGTAAACAATGTTGCAGCTAATTCGTAGTCTTCTGTTGTGGGTTGTGGAAAAAGTATTTTCAGATTCATTTGCCGCTCTAGGGTAATCCTCACGATTTCGACTTCACGTCCGGACCCGACTAGAAACTGAGCGACCTTTTGTGGACTGCCAATCGTGGCTGACAAGCCGATGCGTTGAAAGTCCCTGCCCGTTACCCATCGCAGTCTCTCAAGTGCCAGAGACAGTTGGCTTCCCCTCTTGCTGTCCGCCATCTCGTGAACTTCATCCACTATCACCCATCTGACAGAACGGAGATGCTGACGCATCAGTCTTCCCGGCAGGATGGCTTGCAAGGTTTCGGGGGTGGTTATCAGCATGTCTGGAGGGCTTCTAGCCTGTCTAGTTCTCTCCTTGGTGTCGGTGTCACCGTGCCTAACAGCCAATTTAACATCAAGGTTGTTGCACCACCATTCCAGACGCTCAAGCATGTCCCTGTTCAAGGCCTTGAGGGGGGTCACATAAAGGATTTTGATTCCCCGTCTTCTTTCAGGGGTCCTGAGAAGCATGTCGAGAACCGGAAGAACAGCTGATTCAGTCTTTCCAGTGGCGGTGGGAGATATGAGGAGAACATTTTTTCCCTCAAGAATTTTTGGGACAGCCTTTTCTTGTGTTTCAGTGGGTGTTTTGAAGCCTTTCTCCTCAACCAATCTTCGGATGGGTTTAACGAACCCTTCGAAAACGTTTTTGGGTCTCTCTGGCAAAGTCTATATGCACCAAAGCTGAGAAGGTAAAGCAAAGCCGTTGTAAAAAGCATTTTGGAACCATAAACTAGCGTTTCAGATTAAAAAAGTGGCTCTTCATGAGGTTATCAGGTTCCTCATTAGTCAGAATGGAAGGCAAATCTTTTATTCATCATAAGCAAAACATGAATGCGACATTTAATGGAGGAATAGAAATGGCTAAATGTAAAAACTGTGGAGCTGAAGTTGCCAAACCTAGAAAAAGCTGGAAAATGGCTGGTCGCCCAGATAAAGCAGGAAAAAGAACCCAACTAACAATAGGACTTTTCGACTGCCCCAGCTGCAATAAATCCTTCAAGGTTGTCTTAAACAAGCAAAAGATCTAATGCTCCGACCTCGCCGAGGTCTGTGTGTCCTTGAGTACAAGGAAACTTCAGGTTGATAGCTGGCAATTGCCTAAAGGTAGGGGAATCCAGATATAGACGAACTCTGAGATCCGCATTATCCTCCTTTTTTATTTTTTTTAGGCGTTAGGTTTTTATGGTTTGGAATGAAGAAGAAACCTAAAAAAATTAAGCTTACTGGAGTCAAGAGCTAGTATGAAGTTGCCTGAGGTACTCAAGCGAGATTACGTGCAGACCGTTATAATGATACTTGCCGTGATACTTGCCGTCTTAATTTTCTGGTACGGTTTAAAATTCGCCTTCAGAACAGAATATCCCATCTTAGCTGTCGCTTCGGGAAGCATGGAGCCCGTATTGTATGCAGGAGACCTTATACTTGTTGAAGGAGTACAGAATGCCACTGATATTCACGCCGCACCTGAAGACGCTGACCCTCCCGGTGACATACTCGTGTATCAAGGAGCAGAGGATCTGATTGTGCACAGGGCAATTGATAAAAAAGAAGATGCAGATGGAAGAATTGTGTTCATAATACATGGCGATGCTAACCCGGATGGAGCTAATGAGCAAGTTGATGAAGACAGGATTGTTGGTAGATATATAGGGGTTAAGGTGCCGTGGCTGGGTAACATTGCCCTGTTTTTTGCAGATTCTGAGGTGAAAGTAGCCTTCATCGCGTTATGGATAATACTTCTGATAATCATAGAATTGGCTCCTTTGGTGATAAAGAGAATCAAACGCGGCGACACTGAAGCAAGCCTTTATAAATAACTGCAACAAATTCATGGTGTTTTATAAGGAGGGTCTGGATATACCCGAGGTTGTAGCTTCTATCCGAATAGAGAATGTTGTGGCATCTGCAACGTTAAATCAGAGGATTGACCTGAACGCTGTTGTTAAGGGGTATCCAGGAGTTGAGTATCGTCCGGAACAGTTTCCAGGCTTGGTTTTCAGGTTAAAAAGACCCAAAACTGCTACCTTAATCTTCAATTCTGGGAAGATGGTTTGCACAGGAGCTAAATCGGAGAAAGAGTCAAAGAGAGCAGTGATGAAAGTTATTAGGGAACTGAAGAAGAGCGGGATAATCATCATCGGAAAGCCCGAGTTGAAGATACAGAACATTGTTGCTTCAGCGAATTTGGCTGGCTTGATAGACCTTGAACGGTCTGCCTACTCTCTGGGCAGAACCATGTATGAGCCCGAACAGTTTCCGGGTCTCATCTACAGAATGGATGTGCCAAAAGTTGTGATTCTTCTCTTCGCCAGCGGAAAACTGGTTTGCACAGGCGCCAAAAAGGAAGAAGACGTTTACGAGGCGGTCACTAAACTTCATGAAACACTCGAACTCGAAGATTTGATATACTACGAGTAAACAGGATCAAGTTCAACCGTCTTTATTTTTCTGTGGAAGTTTTTCATCACAGGTAGTTCAGGTAGAAAATAGAGCATGGACGGCAAGTCATGGAACATGTTTTATTATTTTTCCACATTTAGGGCAGTGGATATGGCGGAGAAATTGCTGGGAGTCCCATCCTGAGATCACGGCTTCTTCTTTCGGTAGCTTGTCTCCACAGTTTTGGCAGCAATAAAACTTTGAGCGTGTGAAAAACCGCTTTAACCTCTTCAGTAGCCTCACTGCTGTACCCCTCTTGTGAAGGGTCAACCACATCCTCCTTTTATGAACAATGAAAACTCGATAAATATTCCAGATCAGGATAGCTACTCTACACTACAGAAACTGAAACTTTGCTGTAAACTTATTTTCTTTTCACTTGTTTCAGTATGGTATTCAACTGTTCTTCGGTTATAGCGTCCATGTCATGCAGTTTGCGGGCAAGTTCACTCATTGTAAGCAGATAATGAAGCTTGATATCGTTCTCAGCCAAATTAGCTTCTCCATTCTCCTCTCGATCCAACAAAACAACAGCGTCAGTTACCATACCCCCCTCTGCCCTGACAGCTTCAACGGCTTTCAGGATAGACCCGCCTTTGGTTATTAGATCATCCATCAACAAGACGCGGTCGCCCGGCAAAAGAATCCCCTCCACCCACCTTCCCCTCCCGTGCTGTCGTTCGGTTGAGCGAACATAAAGGAAAGGTTTTTTGAGGTGATACGCAGTGATGGATGCAAAGGATATGCCTGCGGTGGGGATACCTGCGATTCTATCAAAGCCGTCGGCTCCGACATCGCTTTTTACCAGTGCAATGTAGAGGTCGCAGATTCTTTTAAAGGCGTCAGGGAAGCTTGGAACAATTCTTAAGTCTATGTAGTAGGGGCTCACCTCGCCGCTGGTGAGCTTGAAAGTTCCAAATTTCAAAGCGCCAATCCTGTTCAGAATTCTGCTCAGCTCAGCCTTCATTTCTTTCTTTTCCAAGTCCTCGCCTCCTTGCTGGTGAGAATTATGTGTGGACAGTTTTAAAGACGTTACGTAGGTTTCTCCGTTACTTTTAAATGAAGCACAAAGAAAACCTTCTAGCCAATCAGAAGTGGCTTATATGGTTGATGTGTGGATTCCCTACGGGAAAACTGAAGTTTGTGCAAGGATACCCACCCGAAATTTTCTGGGTTCTATAGAACCTAAAGAGAAGCCGGGAGTTACAGATTCAAGAGTTGAGATTGAGAGAGCATTAAGCCAACCGATCGGAACAACAAGATTAAGGGAAATAGCAAAGGCAGGTGACAAAGTAGCCATAGTTGTTGACGATGCAATGCGGGCAACTCCAAGTTACCTGATGATTCTTCCCTTACTTGATGAGCTTAACGAAGCTGGAGTGAAAGACGAAGACGTTACAGTGATCTTTGGCTGCGGCTCTCATCGCCCAGTAAACCCAGAAGAGAAAGAAAAGCTCATAGGAAAAGAGGCGCTAGCAAGAGTAAAAGCCATAAACCATGACTACGAGGCGGAAGATCAGGTTTTTCTAGGCAAAACTTCCAATGGAACCAAAGTCTACGTGAACAAAGTCTTCGCCGAAGCCGATGTGAAAATTTTGGCAGGAGACATAAACCTGCACTATTACGCTGGCTACGGAGGCGGAAGAAAAGGAGTGCTCCCCGCAGTTTCAAGCGCCGAAACGATTCAACAAAATCACGCATTACTTTTGCATCCTAAAGCTACAACCGGTGTTCTGGACGAAAATCCTGTGCACGAGGACATGATGGAAGCGGCTAAACTCGCTAAAGTCGACTTCATCTTGAACATTGTAACAAACAGCAAGGAAGAGCTGGTTAAAGCCTTCGCCGGAGACATGGAACAAGCTTTCCTTGAGGGAACAAAACTCGTAGACGAAATGTACAAAGTTCCAGTCGAACAGAGGGCAAACATAGTTGTCGTAAGCGCTGGCGGATATCCCCATGACATTAACTTCTATCAAGCCTCCAAAGGAATACACAACGCTTTAGAAGCAGCGAAAAGAAGAGGCGTAATCATTCTGGTGGCAGAGTGCCCTGAAGGACACGGAAACGAAGTATTCTGCGAATGGATGGAAAAGTTTACTGACTTGAAACCTATAGAGAAGGAGATAAGGAAACGTTTCGTGGTAGGAGGACATAAAGCCTACTACTTAACTAAGGCATTGCAGAAAGTTAGCATTATTTTGGTTTCGGTTATGCCTGACTGCTACGCAGTTAACACCTTCAAAATGAGAACAGCTAGAGCCTTAAATGATGCCCTGCGAGACGCCTTCGAATTAGCAGGCAAAAACGCCAAAGTTTACGTCATGCCTCATGGGAGCACTACCTTACCCGAGTTCAAAACTGCAGAACAAAACGCTAATGAGCCGTCTTTATAGGTTTCTGAATTTTGCGGTTACTTCTGCGATTTCTTCAAACTTGGTTAGAACCTTGTCGATTTTTTCGCCCATTCGGTAGGTATCCTTGTCGAGTCTTCCTTTAGGGTTGAGTTCCTTCAGCACGTTAGATTGGTTAAGATTGGGGTTTTTGTGGGCATAAGGCCATAATCTAAAGGAGCCTCCTGTAATCTCATCTATCAAGTAAACAGCGCCCTCGATGATGCCATATTCAAGCTTCATATCAACTAGCTGGATGTCAAAATGTGCAAAAGCTTTTTCGAGGTGAAGAAAGACTTCAGCATTAATCCTACGCATTTCAGCGTATTCGGTGCCTTCTTTCGCTTTGACAATATAGTCGATATACTTGTCATCTAGCATGGGATCATGAAGAGGATCATCTTTATAATGAAACTGGGTGATCACAGGGTCAAATCTGGTTCCTTCGGTTCTGTTTCCCCACTTTAGTATGGAGCCTGCGGCGATTCTTCGAGATACAACTTCAAGGTTTATCTTCCAATCAAGTTTCTTCACGAGAACAACTTTTTCCTGAGGGCTAGAAAGGTAGTGTGTCCGAGCGCCTTTACGGTTTAGCAGTTCGAAAATGTCCCTGTTGGTTTTCCAGTCGACCAAGGCTTTGCCTTTGATGATGTCGTGTTTTACTCCGTCTCCAGCGGTTATGTCGTCCTTAAAGACCATGTAGACCGTCTTTGGTTCTTCCGGGTTCTCATATATTATCTTGGTTTTGCCTTCTGCAACTTTTTTCAAGGAACCGAAATTGATCGGCATGAAGTTTACCTCAAGTTTCAGGTATGTGAAACACATTATTTTAACTTGTCTAACCTCTGGATAAATTGAGTCGCTTGTTCTGGTGCCGAATTTTGATGTCAATACAGGTTAGAAATTATTACATTACCTTGCAGAGACAATGCGATAGTTAGCTGTAGAATCTTTTTAACACTTTTAGTGCGTTTAGGGTAATCCATTTGCTTGGTTTGCCTTTCTGTTCAATGTTTGTTTGAAAGCGCCCGTTGAAAGTTCTTTCCAAGCTCCATCTCCCATAATCATCTTGCTTAGAAATCACATAATCTACGGCTTCTTGCATTCGTTCGTCCCTGTAACCGAGCGTCGTCAATATACCCAAGATTTCCAAGGCGTCGGTCTGGTACATAAGGGGAAAACCGAATTTGAGCCAGCTAGGCTTAGAAACACGACTCAAGTTATGGCTTCTTTTGTGAATATGATGAATCAACAAGTATTCTGCACCCGCTTCAATACTGCCTTTGACATCACTAGACCTTTTGTGAAGAGGGATTGCCGCTAATGCCTTCAACGCTTTAACAACACCCATGTGACAAGAATGCTTTGAAAAGCAGCTCGTAGCCTTATCATAAGGCCAACCTTTAGGCACATGCTCTATTCCATCATCAAATCTTTGATACGTGGTAACCCAGTTTATTCCACGTTCAACTCTAGAGTCCTCCAAAAACCCAAGTTTAATTAGGCTCCAGACCATGTTGCCTGTTAAGCAGGGAATAACTCCGCTGTGCCTGCCTCCGCCAATTTTTGCGCTTGTCCATATGGAAAAACCGCCGCTCTCGTGATCTTGAGAGTTCTCCAGAATGAATTCGCATGCTTTCTTGATTCGTTCATCGCTTCCATCTGCCCCAAGTTCCGCCAAGATTATGAGCTGCCACACCGTACCCTTGTATTTAGCTGTGTAGAATCTCTCAGGAATCTCCCAGTAACCTTGGTCACTTTGTTTAGCCAAAATCCTAGGCACTATCCCGATGTGCATTATTTCCTTTTTTGCCGTAATTACTTCAGGCTCAGTCTCAGGTTTTTCTAAAAGTTCTGTGAGGAAGAAATATCGCACCGAGGGATTGTTGGTTTCCAGCAGCCACTCTGTCGGGTCTGATTTCAAAAGGGATTTCCAGTCACTCACGTTTTTCCCCGTTACAGTATAGAGTATTAGCAGTTTTTAAGAAGTGCCACGAAACTCGGTTTTACATGTTAAGGGAAAGAAAAGAGTCGTATTCATTCCCTTGAATGGTTTTGAGAATTTTTCTGGTTTTTAGAACAGAAAATAGAGATCATAGTATCCGTTTATGGGAGGATTAATTTTGTTCTGCATTAGGATAGAACTTGAAGAGGCGAGGATGGGCAATTGTTGTCTTTTAGACGCAGCCGCCGCAGTTGACGCAGCCGCTCATGATGCCTCTGCACCACATGGGTAATGGTCTTTTGGGTTTCTTGGTTTCTGTTTCCGATTTTATTTTCGTTTTAGCCAAGGTTTGGCTACTGCGAGGATGTTTCTTCATTTCCTTTCACCGAATTAGTCTAGTGTGACAGGGTGGATTATTCTTTAAGGTTGAAAAAATATACGTTTAGAATTTTTCGTTGCAATAATTGTTACTTAAACTTATATATGATAAACGAGAAATGCGGTATGTAGAAGTTAGTTACAGTTTATGTTACTTTTATCCCAAATAAATGAAATATATGTAACGAATTGAAAAAAGGAGGATGATGTAGGGTGGGCACCAAAGATGTGCGAGAAGGCATTCCATTGCCTTTGCTGACTGAAAAATGGCTCAGCCAACGTTTTCCCAAGATGGGAAGAATTCGAGTTGTTGAGGGGGTAGGTGAACAATGGAAAAGACGGAAACTTAATTCTATTATCGTGGTTGCGTTCCATGCAGACTTGGAGGTGGCGCAGCTAAAACATTTTCTTCCTCTCTTTTTTGTTGAGGAGCTAATCGACAGCGGCTATTCCATCAGTCCAGTTGTGTATATTGGAGCTTTACGGGATATTGGCAGAGGCTATCACCGCGGCGACATTAGAGAGCGGGTTGCAGAGGCACACAAATTTTTTCAAGGAGTCTTTTCTCCAAGTGCAAAGGCTGTGATTGTTGAGGACCGCGTTGAAATCCAGAGAGACGTTTACAGCATCTTAAGAATTCTTGATTTCGAAAAGAGCCTCCAGAATATCCTCAACCAAATAAACACACGAGAGAAGCTTCGTGAAGCAACAACAGTTAAGCTCAAAGAAAAGACGTATAATCTTACAGAATACGAAAAAGAGCTTCTTGAGATTTACCTATTTGACAGAAACAAACTTGGAACAGAAATAAAGGCGTACCCGTATGTCAGCTGGGGTTTAGAGTCCCTCAGTTATTTAGGAGCATCATACAACATTTTTGACAAATCAAATGCAGGTCTCTCCATACTCAAAAAGTTGATCTGCGCAGATCACGGTATTGAATATCCCGCAACTATTGTTTTACCGGACCCAGTTACGATCTCAGGGAAGCCTATGAGATACTTGCAATCAAGAGACCTGAACCCAGACGAGGCATTATTTATCGTTGACGCCTATAGAGATGTTAGCCGTAAGATTTACGAGCAAGAAAACGTGTCCCAAAAATTCGTCAACTATCTCGTGAAGGATATTATTCGGCCTTTTGCTCCAGCGTCCATTAGGAGAGATTTGGAGGCTAATTTTGAGAAGCTCACTTCGAAAAAGCTTGGGGATGAGGAGATGGTGCCCCGTGAGCTAAAACGTCTTGTTTTGAAGTATTATTGGGAGTTCATAAAACCGTATTACGATTCTAGTGAAACAATTCTTGGCACTCACGAAAGCTTGTTTGTTCCAGAGGAATTAACTGAGAAAACAATGGATGCTTTAGGCTCGAAACGGAATAGACAGATACTCATTGAACTGGCTAACCATTACCAGAAACATGCTTCATCGATGACAGTGAATGAACTGTTTGAAAAGATGGGGTTGAAAAAAGGGTCTAAGAAGGGGCTTTGGAGAAATTTGGAGACTCTTGTAAGGTGCGGCTTGGTGGACAGGATTCCGGAAGGCAGGAAACTCCACAAATACAGCATATACGGAAACAAAACCACAATAAGAATAAGATTGCCTCTTACCGAGATGAAACAACGAGAGCGACAGAAAAAATAAGCTTTTGATGTGGTTACGGGGATCTGAACCCCGGACAAATGGTGACATCAACCGTTTTTATCCCGCAAACTCCCCTTTTTTTCGTTCCGAACAGATTCATGTGAGGTTTTCTACTCTTCTATATAATCTGTATCCGATATAGGCGCCTGCTATGGCTTCAATTATCATCACTGGAAGCATCAGAGAAATTAGAGGAATAAAATAATTCTTTAAAACCATTTCAAAAGGATAAACAAGCAGAGACAAAAATACTACGTCAAAGAGGGGAGCCGCTACCCAAAAGAAGACTTGAAGAATAATAATCCACCAAATCAGTATATTCTTTTTTTTAAAGAATCCGTAAACGCTGTTGAAAATTAAATCAACAATAAACACATTTGCTAACGCACCCAATACTATTGGTGACCCTCTACTCGGGATGAATAACAGGGTGAGTGAGTTGAACAGTAAACCTTGTGCAAAGATTCTCCATCTCCTTCCTTCATACATGAGCCAAGCAACACTGGCAATAATGGAATAAAATATGATGAAAACATAACCGATCCCATAGATAGGAATCGCGCGTGCCACTTGACCTATTATTAACATAAAAATAAAATTCATAACAGCAAAAACTATAATCAACCCAAGATCTCTACTATCCTTCATCAGTTTTCCCCCAATGAATAAAAAAGCCACTTTCAGTATTCATATTAAATTTTAGTATTTAATCTTTTAGTTCGTTAGTTTTTATGAAATTCTCCAATATCTTGTTGAATTTGTTGGCTGCAAACATATTCAGAAAACACGAATCAATTCCCTTAAAAATAAATGTTTTAGATTCTGGAATTTTTTCTTTTAAATACTTAACTTTCTTCAGTGCAAAAGCAGTCTTATCTCCGGTAAGAATCAAAGTTGGGATGTTTATTTTTTCTAATAGTGGACGAACATCCTCTTTGAAAAGATTATATAGACTCTTAACAAAAATCTCTGGAGGCGTCTTTTCAGAAGATTTAAGCCCCCACTCTCTCAAAGACTCAAACCTAGGATCCGGAAAGGTTTTTTCCCAGAAGCGCCTAACACCCAGAGAAGGAGAGTCCAATGCTCTTTCACGATTCTCCTCAAATACCTTTTTATCAAAACCCGGCATAGTACTAACAGGTGCTGGATTAAAGCTCGCCAACACCAATTTGGAGATTTTTCCAGGATAACTGGTAACGTATTTGACAGCTATCTTTGCTCCACTAAATGAGCCCACAAAAATGATGGTTTTGTCTTGTAAGTCATCAATTATTGACTTCAAATCATCCACATACATGTCAAGTGTATATTCGCTTGGGGGCTTGTCTGATTCACCGGTTCCCCTCATATCTACAGTAACCACTTTACACTTCTGGGAAAAGTATGTCACTTGAGGAATCCACAATTCCGCAGTTGGAGTCCTAGCAAGCAGGAATATTGTGGGTTCACCCTCGCCATAAACATAATATGCTAGTTTCACCCCGTCATTTTCCACAATCTTTTTCCTGCGAATTTTCCTCCTCATCCTATCCTTAATTGCTTCATCATCTGTACTGGTTATACCTTTCTGATAACATTCATTTGCTTCTTCAGGCTCAGCAGCTAATCCGTAAAGACCTCCAAGTGCTTCAAGAGTCTCTATTCGTTCTCTGTTCCATTTCTCGTCATCCTTCATTACCTCCAAAGCTTGCGAAAACCATCGTATTGTTTCAAAAATTGCCCAATCTCTTCTTGATCTTTCACCTGCTTCAAGAAGATAAGGAACTGCTTTAGGAGCAATTCCAGATTTGTAATAATGGTAGGCAAGCTGGTTTACAACTTCATCTAAATGGTCCTTGTACTTCTCTTCCAATTGTTGTGCAATTAATGAATGATATTCTTTTCGTAGTTCTGGTGCCATTTCCTGATACAGAACTTCTCTAATTTTTGCGTGGTCAAATCTGTATAAACCATCGGAAGAGTGGATTAGCTGATACTTCCTCTCAATATTATTCAACTTCTTAAGCAATCTAAGGCGGTTAAGACCGGTAACATTCTCAATCAAATCTGAAGAAAACTCTTCTCCGACAACTGAAGCACAATCTAGAATGTCCCTTTCTTCTTCTTTTAGAATATTAATTCTGCGAGATATTACATCATGGATTTTAGGTGGAATTTCTATCTCTTTTAGTGCTTTAGCAAATTTCCATTTGTCACCTTTTCTTGTCAATAATCCCTTATTTATCAAAAACTTGAGGGATTCAAGGACAAAAAAGGGGTTTCCCTCAGTTTCCTCATAGATTCGCTTATTAAACAAATCATCATCGATACCCAAAACATTATTGATTAGAACCGAACTGTCACCCTTGCTCAATCTCTTTAACTCAATTTTTTGGTACAAAACATCTCTTTTCATATTTTGCGCGAAATCAAGAAACGGATAATTTGTTCCTTCGCCAGTTTTGGTTAGGGCTTCTTGACGATATGCCCCAACTAGAAAAAAACGTGATTCTTGAATTGCCCTAGCCAATTTTTGGAAGAGCTTTAAGGTAGAGCTGTCGGCTAAGTGCAGATCGTCAATGAATAACATTATGGGCTGTTTTTCTGAAAGTGCAGCCAATAACTGAGACACAGCTGCAAGTTCTCCTGCGCTCTCAAAAAGAGATTTCAGATTACTCAAGTCAATCTTGAATTGATCTTCCGCGTAGGCAGTAGGAACTATAGAAATGCCTGCAATAATATTATCAATAACTGGAGTCAGGTGAACAAATTCTGGGGCAGACTCTTCAATTATTTTGCCGATTTTGTTTCGCCGAACATCAGCGGTATCTTGCTTTGATATATTGAAGAGTTCCTCTAAGACTTTCCTAACAGGCAATAAGGGCATTAAAGACTCATGTAAACAACGACATTCAAGAACCTCAAAATTCTGCGATTTAGTATAGCTTACAAGTTCATTGGCAAGCCTTGTCTTGCCGATTCCAGCTTCTCCAGAAATAATTACGGTCTTTCCATTTCCTCTGAGGGCTTTCTCCGCTGACTCTTCAAGTTGCCACAGCTCTTTTTCTCGACCCACCAAGTTAGGCAAAGAATGTTCTATTCTTTCTAGTTGCGCAGCCAATAGAGGAAGCTGGTGTGCATGCTTCTTTACCTGAATAAAAGCTTCATCATAATCCTTGGCAGTTTCCACCGTCTGGGTGAGTAATGGTTTTGGCGGGAGTTTGCCAGTTTCAATCTCAGAAATTTTCTTTTCTATATCCGTTGAGTCTTCCCATAAATCATTAAAGATTCCCGTTAATGCTCGTACGAGAGATTCATTGTCAGTGCAAATACATGCCTCATCCTGCCCTATGCTAAAAATGTCACTTTTTGGTGAGATAAAGAACAAAACTTCTTCGTTGTCTCTTATCACCATTCTAGGAAGCATAGCAAAGCTTGAGCCAGGGTTTCTTCCTTTAAGGTCAAATCCCGCTTTCAGTTTTGTCTTAAGCAGTTTCATTGCCTTCAGATACTGATTGGACAACTCGGTGAGAAAATGGAAGTTGATCTTGGATTTTAGCGGGTGAGTGTAAATAGCGTCGAAAACACCAAACTGTTCATTCCGTACCAATCCTGGAACCGTTAATATTGCTGAGAATTGGTTATTTGTTTCTTTTATCATCTGAGAGATTTTGGAATGAATTTTACGGTTTCCCTCAATTACAACAAATTTTCCTACATCAGGCACAATTCTTGTGCCATAGATTTTCTTCCAATCACTGAGTAAACCGTTTTTTGCCTTTTCTAATGAAACAGCTTCCTCTTGTTTGAGTTTAATGTTTTCATCTAAGACTTTTTCGAAGGGGACTGAGGAGAACCGGACTGGGGACTCAAGGGTGGACTCTACGACACCTTTTTTCTGGAGGCTCTTAAGGATGCGATAAATCAGGGCTCTGTGCGTTTTAGTTTGTTTCGAGATTTCTCCCCCGGTTAGAACATCGTGTTTGGCAAGGAAAATGTAAATCTCTGCCTCTTTTTGTGTTAACCCGAAATCTTTGAGAGCCTTTTTTATGGTTTTTCTGCTCACTTCCCCTACGTCCCCCTTTAGTTGTCACTAACTATGGTGACAAGTACATTCTTAATACAAAAAACAGACTTAACTCATTTTCGATGACTAAATCTGAATTTTCAGTCAATCCAATGAAAAAGGAGGTGAAAGAATGAATAAGAAAATTATGGTTATTGTTGCGACCTTGTTAACTGTAGCTATGATGGTAACTCCAGTCTTAGCCTTTGGACCAACAAAAGCCGAAAACAACAAAAACATAGTTTATCAAGCAGAAGATCAAGTATGGATGTGGAATCAATTAACTGGTGATGTAATGCCTTCAAAGCCTTGTGAAGGTGTTTTTCAGGAATGGGGGCACACTATAACAGGTGGAAAATTCCGTCTTATGCGACTTGATGCAGCCAGAGTGAATATAGGCAATGCTGTGGATGGCTCATCATTGCCTTTTCCGCCAGATAATCCAGGACCAACTTTTGGAATGTTACTTACGGCTGAAACTAGATGGGTATACCTAAACCAAGCAGGTTACTATAATCTGATGCGAGGATTTGGATTTCCAGCGGGTCAAGCAGCTATGATTTCTAGTTGGTTCCCAGAAGGTGTTTACTTTAAAGCAGATGTTCTAGGCAATTAATAAGAAAAACAACATTTAATCCCTATCTCCTCTTTTTTTAGTTTTAACACTCTAGAAGGTTGGATAAATTGAGTAGGAAAAGAGTAATTAAAGCTTTGAAGGGGCTTGGGCTTACGGAAGTTGATGCTCAGGTTTATGTCTTCCTTGCAAAACAGGGACCACATAAAAAGGGAGAAATTGCATTAACGCTGAATCTGCATGAGAGAAAGGTAGATAGAAGCCTCAAAGAGTTACAGAGCATAAGCATCGTCAAAGCGTCAATCCAGGTTCCTCTAGAGTTTATGGCAGTGCCCTTCGAAGAGGTGATAGACCTTTTCATAGAAGTCAAGAAGGAACAGGCAAAAACCATGCATGAAAGCAGAGAAAAACTACTCTCCAGCTGGAAAGCCACAATAAAGAAAAAATCATGAAAAATGTGATAATTGGAAACTTTTTTTCTCAGATAACAAACTTCTATCTAAAAACAAGAAAAGCTTATTTTCAATATTATTTAACAAAATAATCAATATTTAGGCTTTATTTAGTAAAGCAGTCTTATGGTGGGATCTTGGGGATCTGAACCCCGGATAATGGAGACATTTCACGATTCCTTTTTTGTGGGCATGAGTTAGTTGTTAAAACTTCAGGCAGTTTACGAACTAGGGCTGAGAAGTTACGTGAAAAAAGGAGCAGGGAGGTTTTACACGCTTACGTTCCGAAAGGATTTTAATCTAGATAAAAAAAGAAGGTTTAGCCATGAGTAACCAAACTGTGCTTGCAAAATTCTCCGGAACAGAAAGCGTATGCAAATCGTGTAAACACTTAGACAAGCTAGATGGACGATTCTACTGTAAGTTGCTAGGTGCCTTCCTTGCAGAACAAACGCTTTATCTTCCCTGTGACTTAAAAGAAGCGCGCTAAAGCAAGAAAGCTACTCAAACTCTTTTCGAGTCCAACCCTGAAAGTTAAAGTCCATTTTTGATGGGGAGTCGCGCGGGGACTTGAACCTTCCCGACCATGAATTTTTTAGGATTTTAGATAAATTTAAGAAGGTTGCTGAAGAATGCATTTTCAATTAAAAGAGGGTTTAAACATGAAATTGAAGGGAAGTAAAACTGAAAAGAATTTGCTCAAGTCGTTTGCTGGTGAGTCACAAGCAAGAAACAGATACACATTTTTTGCTAGCGTAGCAAAGAAGGAAGGCTACGAACAGATATCAGCAATATTTACTGAAACAGCAGGCAACGAAAAGGAACACGCTGAACTCTTTTTCAAACACCTTGAAGGCGGAATGACAGAGATCACGGCTTCTTACCCTGCAGGAGTAATCGGAACAACAGCAGATAACCTGAAGGAAGCAGCAGAAGGAGAGAAAATGGAATGGGGAAAATTATATCCCGATTTTGCTGAGGTAGCGGAAAAAGAGGGCTTTCCAGATATCGCGAATACTTTTCGTATGGTTGCGAAAGTAGAGAAGCAGCATGAACGAAGATACCGGAAGCTGCTGGCAAACGTTGAACAAGGAAAAGTTTTCAAAAAAGACAAAGTTATCAAGTGGAAGTGCAGAAACTGCGGTCACGTATACGAGGGCAGCGAAGCTCCTGAGAGATGCCCAGTCTGTGACCACGCAAGAAGCTACTTTGAAGTATGGGTAGAAAACTACTGACAACTATTGCGTGCGCAAAAGCCCAAAAATTAACTCCATTCTTGTTGGTGGGGTCGCGGGGATTTGAACAGGGGACCAGTGGAGACATCACCCCTTATTATCCCGCAACTCCCCTTTTTTTAAATATTGACTGAGAATAGTCTCTCTGAAAACTCTGCAATTACAGGTTGTGTTGCAGGATTTGAAGAAGACCGTGGAGCAACCGGCAAATTAAACAGTTGGAGTGGGCATGTTTCCCTTTTTTGGTCATTTTAACATAAATTCATAATTAAACATTACTTTTGTGCCCATTAATAACGAATCAGAGAATAAACATTAAATATTACTTGCTGAAACATCAAGTGCTTGTAGAAAAATATACAGGTGAAAAAATGAAAACTTCAATAAACAAAACAAAATTGACAGCATCAATCGCTATAGTTCTTCTGATAGCTTCTGCTTTTATAGTAATGATTAATGCGCCAGTGCAAGCTCAAGTTTCAGTATCACCAGCGGTTGCCTTACTCTACCCAGAACAGATACAGGATAGTGGTGGTATACCACTACCATCTGGTGTTACTCCGGATTTGACAGTTGACACTATCGCCCACATGAGCTTTAGACCTAACCCCACAGGAGTTAATCAACCCTTCTTAGTCAACCTATGGACGCAACCCGCGCTTTATGCAAGTCGATACTTCAAAGACTACACAGTAACAATCACAAAGCCAGACGGAACCCAAGAAGTCATTAAGATGGATTCTTATTATGCAGACACAACGGCTTGGTTTGAATATATAGCTAATCAAGTTGGCACATGGACACTCGAGTTCAACTTCCTTGGAGCCTTTTACCCAGCAGGGATCTATTGTCGGCCTGGGTCGGAGGCACCGCCAGGGATTACAGGGGTCGGGGCAGGGCAAACTGTAGATCGCTACTGGAACTTCACCGAATCAGCCTACTACAAGCCCAGCTCCGACGGACCATACGAACTTGAAGTGCAAGAAGACATGGTGCTTTCTTGGCCTCCATCTCCGCTTCCAACAGACTACTGGACACGACCAGCATCACCAGAGAACCGAGAATGGTGGTCGATACTGGGAAACTATCCATGGCATGGTCCTGGTGGAGGACCTGACTGGCCAGCTGACACGAACATATACTGGAGCGATCGCTACGGCTTCACTCCTTGGGTCCAAGCGCCGAACTCTGCCCACATAGTATGGAAAAGACAGGACGATATAGGAGGACTCATCGGAGGGCAGCTAGGACAAACGACCATGTCTCTAGGGTCAAGAGGATACGGCACGGCTACCAACATTCCAAGCATAATTTATGCTGGAAGATGTTACCAAAGCATTACGAAAACAGGAACTGGAACGAGCGCACCTCTGTATTGGCAGTGCTATGACCTCCGCACCGGGGAAGTGTATTGGGAATATCCAGCAACGATTACGGGGTATGGATTTTTCGGACCAACGACAGCTACGCCTACGGTCATTGAATATTATTCAGGCGCGGGAGAAGTGCCAGGTGGTGGAGCCGGAGCGATGGGTATGGAAATGTCTCTTGTGTATATAGGCGGCGGAAGGCTGATAAAGTATAGTCCATGGACCGGAGCTATTAGCTTGAACGTTTCAATTTCTCCAGTTTCGTCAGGCACATACTACAGGAACGGGTATGCCTTGAGCGTGCAGAACCTTGGCGGCGGTCAGTACCGTTTGATTAACTGGACCACACTTGGACCCACCGCCAATTTTGCTGAAAGAGTAGTAAGCAACACAACTTGGCCATGGAGTAGCACAGGTCAATTTGATCTTAATGTTGGCATAGCTGCGACCACACAGTCGATAACTCCCCCTGCCACAGGTGTGGCCACAGATGTACGCATAAGTGCTGCCAACCTAAAAACAGGCGCAGAACTGTGGGACATTACATCCGACGTCGGTTTTGGCCTTTTCAGTGGAAGCACAGCAGTCGCTGACCACGGAAAATTTGCCGTACGTTTTAATGACGGAAAATGGCGTTGCTGGGACCTCTATTCAGGAAATAAACTGTGGGAAAGTGAGGTTTCAAGTTGGCCTTGGGGAACCTTTGGATGCTACGGTGTACAATCATATGGGGGTATGATACTCTCATACCAATATGACGGTGTCGTCGCCTATAGCTGGATCAACGGAGAACAAGTCTGGTTCTACCAATCGAAAACGCCATATCCATACGAAACTGTTTACCAGGACAACTATCCATTCTTCCCCGGCATTAATCAGATTGCTGATGGAAAACTCTACACTTATAATGTTGAGCACACACCCAGCCAACCCTACACCAGAGGGTGGAGGCTACACTGTATCAACATCACTACAGGCGAGGGGATATGGAATATAACAGGATTGATGACCCCAGGCCCTGTCGCCGATGGATACCTCACAGCAGGCAGCATGTACGACGGCTATATGTACGTTTTTGGCAAGGGCCAAAGCACCACAACAGTCTCAGCTCCTGATGTTGCAGTGCCGAAAGGAACAGCCATTACGATAAAAGGT
>Ga0209427_10001633_pt1 | contig 26007 bp, 28 predicted proteins | sample DeeMarSWOR136_30_FD_187465 | JGI IMG/M metagenome (GOLD analysis project Ga0209427, IMG submission 187465) | Marine sediment microbial communities from White Oak River estuary, North Carolina - WOR-1-36_30 (SPAdes) (version 2) | ecosystem: Environmental > Aquatic > Marine > Intertidal zone >...
CATCGAAGTCAAAGAACTGACCAAAATCTTCGACAAAACCGTTAAGGCAGTAGACGGCATAAGCTTCAACGTAAAAGAAGGCGAAATCCTAGGCTTCCTCGGCCCTAACGGAGCCGGCAAAACCACAACACTCAACATGCTATCAACATTACTACGTCCAACCAGCGGCACCGCCACAGTGAACGGTCATGACATTCTCACAGAACCGGATGCTGTCCGCCGCAGCATAGGCTACGTGTTCCAGGACACCACACTGGACATAGACTTAACTGGCAGAGAGAACCTCGATTTTCATGGGCGCCTGTACGGTCTTGCCCGAAATGCGCGGCAGCAACGAATCAGAGAACTGCTGGAGCTAGTGCAATTAACCGATCGCGCCGACGACTTGGTGAAGACCTACAGTGGCGGCATGAAACGCAGGCTAGAAATCGCCCGAGGATTACTGCACCACCCAAAAGTTCTCTTCTTGGATGAGCCGACGCTGGGTTTGGATCCGCAGACTCGGCGTTCCATTTGGGAGCATATTCAGCGCCTCAACCAAGAAAAGAACGTCACCATCATCTTAACCACCCACTACACAGAGGAAGCCGATTACCTGTGTAAACGCATACTCATCATAGATTTTGGCAAGATTGTGGTGCTGGATACAGCCGACAACCTGAAAGCCCGTTTGGAAGGAGACGTCGTCAGTTTACTTTTCAAGAATCCAGCGGCAATAGAAACGTTTCGTCCCCTTCTGGAGAGCAAAAATTGGGTGCATCGAATTAACGTTGTTACCTCCGGCAACAATTACGCCGCGATGAGCCGCATGATGCAGACTATGCCAACAATGCCGGGTGACATAAATATAGGAGGAGCCATGCCGGAGATGGGCTCTAGAAGCATCGGAGACCACAAAAAGATTCCGAAACCGTCTCAGCAAAAATCGAAACAGCCCTTGGCTGACGAAAGCCCTCAATTTGGGGGCGAGACATGCCCGAAATGCTTGAATCTGCTGGTGGATAGTGGCGGACACCGAATTCCGGAGATTGTCAAATTAGCTGATGAAGCAGGAGTTATTCTGGAGTCTGTGGAGCTGCGTAAACCCACCCTCGACGATGTCTTCCTGTCGGTGACCGGCCGCAATATACGCGAAGAAAAAGGAAGCATCGTTGACATGGTGCGGCGTCACCGCATCATAAGGCAAGCCCGTGGACAGCGAGTCAGAGGTTGAGATGATCGGATGGAAAGGTGAAATATGAGATGGTGCAGCCGTTATCTGGGCAAGCGATATATGTGGTTTTGCTGCGGGAATTGAAGCGTTACTGGCGAGCTAAGGCAAGAGTCATCTCGTCGGTAGCGCAAAGCATCTTCTTTCTGGCCATTTTCGGTTTGGGGCTGGGAGGCTTTGTCGGCAATTTCGGCGGAGTCAAATACCTTTCATACATGGCGCCAGGCGTGATTGGCATGGGGCTTCTCTTCGGCTCCGTGTTCTCCGGCGTTTCAATCATATTCGACCGGCAATTCGGATTCATGAAAGAGATGCTAGTTGCGCCTGTCAGCCGAACCAGCATTATCCTAGGAAAAATTCTTGGCGGAGCAACCACGGCGACAATCCAAGGCATAATCTTAATGACAGTCGCGGGAATTATGGGTGCATTCACGCCGTCTCTCGCATTCTTGGCAGGTGCATTTACTGCGATAGGTGCGATGCTTCTCATCACCGCTGGCTTTGTTGGCCTTGGTGTGGCAATCGGGTCAACGCTAAACGATTTCCACGCGTTCCAGTTGCTGTCAACTTTTGTGATGTGGCCAATGTTCATGTTATCGGGCGTGTTTTTCCCCATCGACGTGTCGCCTCTGCCTCTTCAGATTGCCATGTTATGTGATCCCATGTTCTATGGGGTCGAACTGCTGCGTTGGTGCCTCCTAGGCGCTGGAACACCGTTACTTGGTTCGCTTGGCTGGCTGATTAGTTTGGCAGTGGTGGTTGGTTTCGATGCCTTTATGGTGGGCTTGGGCACCTATCTCTTCTCCCGAAGCCAAATCTAACCGCAGCATCTTTTTGGTCAACTAAATACTTTTAAGAGTTAGTTCTGGTTTTGTTTGTGGTTGTGAGGTTAAGTTTACTATGTCAACTGTGGTGGTGGATGTTTCTGAGCTTCAGAGTTTTGATGACGAGTGCGTAAAACTCTTGGCGGGGTTTTTGGAGGGCAAACTAGACGCTAAAGTGGTTGCCTCAAAGAATGAGGTAAGCATGGAATTTGAAGAAGGAAAAGAGGCTTCCAGATCGTGTCTGCGTTTGCTTCTTCGAAAGTTTTTGCATAAAGAAGCCTTGAAAGAGGATTTCAGGGTTATTTCTGGCGGAGAAAACAGTTTCATAATGAAAGAGAGAAAAAGGTACTCTGAGTAGGCAGCAGGTTAATTTGAATATTGATTTGCAATTCATAACGCTTATCAGAAATTCTGGTCCATACCATCAATCTGACAAGTTTAGATTGGGGTGTGCAAAAATTTGGAAGTATTGAAGCGAAGGACCTCTTCTAGCCAATGCCTAAATTGTAAAGAAGCACTAACAATTTCGTCAAGAACATATTGTACCCGGCTTGAAGAATACGTGGACGACGTAGTTTACTGTCCATACTTCGAACCGAAACCCATGGTTAAACTGCAGACAGTAACATAGCCCGCAAGAAAGTTCCTCTAGCTTTCTCTCTTTTTCTTCTCGAAAGTTTTAAGTGGATAAGGGAGTTTAGCGTTTAGTTCGAGGCGTGAAACCGCTTGAGAGACAGGTCTTTGGGTGTTCTGATACTTGCCCTAGCGATAGCGGCTATGGTCGGGTATTTTTGTTGGCTTTTCCTGTCTCCAGAAGACGTGACGTTCCTGGGAAAAAACCTCAGCGAATGGGCGATAATTTTCCCAGTGATAATCATAGTTTACGCTGTTCTCGTTGTTGTGGCATGGATCGGCTGGGCTCTGGCTTCCACAGCGCCGCCCCTACCCGTTACAGGAGAGCCCGCAGAGGACTAAGAAAGGCCGCTCTGGTTATCTCTTCATCTTGCGTATCAGAAAGATTGCAGATGCCAAGACAGCAACTATAAGTAGTACTAGAGCAATGAAGACAGTTTGGTCTAGCCCAAAAATTTGTGGTTGCCACATATTTGTTTTTTCCACTTTTGTAAACATAGTGAACTCGGAAGAGGACGAATTTGCTTCAACAAGAAAGCCTGTGGACCTGTCCCAGTGAAACATAGTTTCTGAGGTGTTTGCCTATACCACACTTCGGGTTGCGCCTGCGCAGCTTGTCTCTTCAACTCCGCTGATAGTTATGGTGCCCTCATATGACGAGAATGTGTCACCTTTTTTCGAGTTTGCTGGGATAATAAAGGCTTCGCCGATCTGACCGGTCTCAAGTTTCACGGTTGAAGATACGGTTTCCTCACTGCCATCATCGTATCTTGACGTGATATCAACGTAGACGTTTTTTCCTTCGACAGCCGTGACCTCAATTTTGCACCAGGTTACATCATGTTGCAGGGGAAAATCTCCAGTAAATTTCACATTGTATTCTATCCAGTCGCCCGGTTTCACGCTCACCACAATCTCAGTTGAGGCAACCGCCGAAAAAATCATGCTAACGAGAACTGCCGAACATATCATGCACAATGCAAGTTTTCTTGTCATAAAACCCACAAACAGATTGGTGCCTCACTTTTTTATGATTTGCGGAAGAGCTAAAACCTGCGTTATTCCTAGTGAGTTCAATTTATTTCCAGTCCAGAAGCCTCTTTTCGCCCTTAATCTTTTTGATGTCGGTGATGTCTTGGCTGGCTTCCAGGGTGCCCAAATATTTTCCATTCTTGTCTCGAACTGGGAAATATCTGATGTAAATCTGTCTGTCCTTCAGATTAATCCAGAATTCAGCCACATCTTTCTCTCCCTTTTTGAATGCCTCCAGAATCTGGAGCACCTTGTGCACGCTCTTTGGGGGATGGCACTGCTGAACCCTCTTGCCCACTATGCTTTTGGGTCGAGGAAAGATGCGTTCACCATTCTTGTTGAAGTATCTGACTCCATCATTCTCATCTACAAACGATATTTCTATGGGCATAGCGTCAAGCATGGCTTCAATTACTTCTGGTTTCAAATTCTCTATCATAAGAGACCCCTCTTGATTATGAAAAGGGGGTTTAAAAAAATAACCTTTTTCACTCCTTCCCAGCTTCATCGAAAGCTAATGGAGATTATTTCTCTATGAAAACTTGGCTTTCTCCAGCCTCTTTTTCGATTCGTATAACATGCTCCGCCTTTTCTGCGAAGGCTTCGTTGTGGGTTACAGCGATGATCTGTTCGATAGCCTTCAAGCGTCTAACCGCCTCAGCCAACCTGTCCACGGAGCCGTCTTCTCTTCCCAGGCTCTCTGTTGGTTCATCCAAGAGAAGCATGTAAAGTCCATGCCCGGTTCTAGAATGCATAATCAGTTGCCCCAGACCTATGCGGTAGGCGAAGGCTAGCAGTGTGCGTTCGCCGCCTGAAAGATTCGTAACCTCCCGCTCATAGCCTTCTTCGCTGCACACATAGGGCGAGTAGGTCTCGTCAATTTTAAGGTTCAATGTGGGTCCCACATCCCCGACTAGGCTGTCTAGCACCTGCTGAACCGTTATTTGAAGGTATTTCACGAATTCGCTTCTGAGTTTAGGCTGGATGCTTCTGTAGGCGCCTCGTATCCGGTCCAAGATTTCAAGGAGCTTCTCGATTTTTTCTTTTCGCTCCAGCTTCCTCTGAGCGTTGTCTAATCTTTCCTTCAGTTCATCTACTCGTAATCCGAGGTCCGCTTTTCTTTGCTTCAAACCGTCCATTTCATGCTTGGCAGTAAGATGCTCAGTGAAAGCGTTTCTTTGCAGTTTTCGGGCGGACTCCAGTTCAGTAACATCGAATTTTGTTATCTCCTCCCGGGTTTCATCAAGCTGTTTCTGAAGCTTTTTGACCTGTTGCTGTGCTTCTGCAACTTCGGCAGAGAGCTTACTCAGTGCCTCCTTCTTTTCTGTAATCTGAAGTTTTATGTCTTCGATTCGAGGGAGGAGCTGTTGCAGATTCGAGAAGGCAAGATTGACGGTGCTGTGTAAGCTTTTTAGGCTGTCAAAGCTTTTCTGCAGTTCCGCCAGCTTTTTTGTGCGGTCAGCTTTTTCTTGTTGAAGGTTTTCGAGGAGGCTTTTTTTGTAGTCTCCGGTGAGGTCCTGTAGGCAGGTGGGGCATTTGCTTTCTGTTATTAGGCCTGAAATCCTGTTCTGAGACGCTTTCATCTCTCTTTTTGTGGCTTCCTGTTCACCGCCTATGGCTCTCAGTTGTTCCTCCACATCAACAAGATAGTCTCTCAGCTCCTCCATTGTTTTGTCTGGTTCTAAGCCAGTTTCTTGGAGCGTATTTCGATGGGACTTTTCTTTTGTCTCCATCTTTTCCAGCTGCTCCTCTAGTTCGCTAAGACGCTTCTTGCTGTTTTCCGCTTGCTCAGCCCGTTCTTTGCCCCTGCTGACGATGTTGTTGATGTTTGTTTGAAGCTGAATCTCCCTTCTCTGCAGCGCCTCTGTTGTTTTTCGCAGCTCTTCTTGTCCCTCAAGATGTGCAGTTGCCTCTTTGAGAGCAGATTCTGCTTGGGCAACTTCTTCCGTTGCGTCCTGAAGCTGAATTGTGAGAGACGAAAACTCTTCAACTGCCTTTTTGTAGTCGCCCTCCAGCTTGCCGATGCGGATTACGTCTGCGTCCCGCTCAAAAACGTTCCTTTCGGTATCATAGTCTCTTTCAAACTGACGCAAGCCGCTCCAAGCTACCTCGTAGTTAGAGAGCTCGAATAGTTGGTCCAGCTTTTTCTGGCGCTGCCTTGGCGTGATGTCCAGCAGCTCTTTGAGGTGTTCTTGGCGCACCCAAACGATTTCTCGGAAAATGTTTTTGTCCAGTCCAGTCAGAGCCTTCAGTTCCTCGGCAACTGCCTCGTTTTTGGTGTCTGCAACCAATCTGCCGTCTCGGTAAAGCTTGAGTTGGTCAATGTCTTGGCTGATCCCGTCTCCGCGTCTGTAGAGTGCTCTTTGAAGCTTGTAGGTTCTGCCGTCCTGAACAAAAACTGCCGTTACTTTGCCTTCCTTGGCGCCCTCTCTGAGGAGGTAATCGTAGCTTCTGCCTAAGGGGTCTCCGAAGAGCACGAAATCGAAGGCGTAGAGAACCGTGGATTTTCCCTGTCCCAGACCGCCAACCAGACAGTTGAAGCCGTCACCGAAGTGAACCGTTGTTTTGAGGTGCGACCTGATGTTCTCCAGCTGCAGGGACTCCAGCTTCAAAGAAACTCCTCCAGCTTCTCCTTTACTTTTGTTTCTCGTTTATTCACCAGCGGGTCTATGAGGTCGAAGGCTAGCCGCGCAATCTGTTTGCTATCTTCCCGCGGGTAACTCTCAGAAAAAATCTCGAAGAAGTACTCGTAAGCTTTCGTGTTCAGGTCCTTCATGTCGCCGCCGAAGATGGAGCGGATTATCTCCTCTGAGATTTCGGTTTCTCTAAGCCGAAGAACAGGGTGAACAAGAAGAGCCTTCTCCGCAGCATTTCTTATCTGTGCAAGGTCAATTTCGCTACGTGCTGCCTCGGCAGGTAGTACTCCCTTGATAACAGGAACAACAACCGCTTCCGGTTCTTCGCTCTCTTTAACCAGCTGCACCACTGCCTCAGTTATCTTCGCGGGCGTTAAACCAGTGTAGGTCTGCTTCACAATGATGAATTTGCGTGGGGTCTCCAGCCGTATTCTGTCCAGTTTTGGTTTGCCGCTCTTGCTGACCTTAACATGATAGAAGCCCTTCTCAATCTTCGCCTCATCATAGCTTGCCGTTTCAGTGCCACCACTGTAAACCAAGAGACCACCCTTGAAAACTGACTTGAACGGCTTATGGATGTGCCCGCCCGCGTAATAGTTGAAGCCTTCAGGAAGAATTTCCGGTGCGGCTTCAGCCTCCATTTTAGGCGGCTTAATAGCGGGAATATCTAATGCCATGTGAAAAACTAGAATGTTGAACAGCGACGGGTCGGGGGTGGGCTTGTTTTTTTCCAGAAATTTGGGCAGCTCTTCTTGGGTTTTTCTGGCTGTTCGAAAGTTGGGGATGCCGTAAACGTAGTAGTTTTCGTTTCTCCAACAGGCGCCTTCATGACGGGGTAAGTACCAGATTAAACCTGCGCTGTCTAATGGGTTGAGGATCGTGCTTGTGATGACGTTGGGGGCGGAGTCGTGGGAACCGTCAACAGCGAGAACTGGTATTCCAGCGTCTTTGAGCCTCCGAAAGTTGGTTACAGCCGCTTCGAGAGTGGAGTTAGAGGGGCGGGCGTGCTCAAAGATGTCCCCCGCAAGTATCATGAAGTCAGGCTGTAACTCGATTGTTTTGTTCACCAGCTCCCCAAACACCTTGTTGAAGTCTCTGCGGCGCACATCCAGATTATACTGAGCGTAACCCAGATGCAGGTCAGCAGCGTGAACAAAACTGAAGGGCTTCATAGCATCCTCGTTCTCCTCTCCAACCCATCAACTCATAAACAGTTAGTTGCTTCAGTGGCTTTTATAATTAAAGCCGACGCCTGAACAGTTTCAATCAGTTTTTAGGTGCATCCGCGGATTCAACATTCATATTATGAGCCTAATAACAGTGCTATGTTGAAAACAGTCTGTAACCTAAATTGATGGGCTGTCTGTCAATCAGTGGTGTTGGGGAGGAGGAAAACGTGCTAGTGACAGAAAGCAAAAGAGAGGGTTAAATTTTAACCCCAAACCCAAAAGTTGAATTTTAACCCTCCAACCCAAAAAAATGCTTTAATCTAAATGAGCAATCCTGGAAGGTAAACAAGTAATGCAGTTATCATAGGTACTGTGATGTTATCATCTATTTCTGGGATTTTTTCAACAAGCGCTGCAATTAATCCAACAACTACTCCGTAAATGCCGATGCTTAGGAAGCCAATAATCGAACAGATAAGAAACATGGCCAATGACCCTTCCCACGATTTGACGTGCCTCTTTTGGGTTACAGCTCGAATAAGACCTGTGGCAGAGTCACCAAATGACATAAAAAGGAGGGGTATTAAACCGATCCAAAGGTTTCCGAGGATAACTCCAATCAGAAGAATTGTGCCATAAGCTAAAGCAAAATGTACTTCGTATCGGTTTTCTCTGATTTGGAACCAATACATCAAACCATATTTCCGTCGCAAGAGCAAATAACTGGCGAGACCAAAAGCAGATATTGTCACAAGCACATAGTAGCCCTCATAGAACACTGGAATTAACAGAGCAGTGATCCCGCCGCCAAACAAGTGTACAATTTTTCTCCCAATGTACGCAGCAGGTATATCGTTGTATTTTTGGGCTATATTATACGCCCATTTTGCGAGGTAATGGATGACTACTAAATTCCATAGCAGTAATAGTAATGTAATGACCAATATCATTGAAATTGTCAGTTTGGTTCCCAGCAAATAGCATATTCTAGGAAGTGATTCTAAGCTTTTCGCATATTTTGTTTGAACATGGGCCCCCAAATTGTCTAAGCAAAATTGTCAAAAAAGAGTCATTACGAGTGTTCAAGCTTCTCCGTGAAAAAGATGTAACTACCAAGACAGTGCTGACAAAAATGCCGTAATTAGACATACTTGGGATCATGAGCAAATTTCTAACTCTTTTTTCCGAAAAAAGGTTTGGTTGATGGGGATAGATTAGAACTTTCGTTTAAATCTGTCACTTTTTTTGGTTGATTACAGCATCCTCAATAATAGTTGGGGATGCTCAAAGATTTAGACTCAGATTAAGGTGTTTCATTTTCTACCAATTTGAAAGATATTAGAATATTTAGTTCATTCTTAGAAGATGCAAAGAATGTGCGGTTTTATAGACTGGTCAAGTTCAATCTCTGGATATTCATGATTTTCAATTCTTCTTCGTCAGAGTTGACATTTTCAATTGAAAAAATTGGAATATCATAAGCATGAGCAAAAATCATCTCTGCCTTGGTATTTAAGCCAATATAACCATTGAAATTACAAATGACTATTCCCCGTTTACAACATCTTATGGCTTCAATATGTTGTCTTTGATACTTTGTTTTTGATTCCCTGAGTGCATCTATTCCGTCAGCCTCTATTCTAGGGGCAGGTTCACTTATGAGTTTAACTTGAAAGCCTTTTTCTATAATCTGTTGTCCAATCCTATTTGCCTCTTTCCTAAACTTCCGGCTACCCACAATAACGTAGTCGTAAATCATCTGATTCACCTTTCTTTTTTCATACATTAAATCATTGTATTCCGTATTTTTGGTTTCACTTTTTTAGTTATCGGACACAATTAATGTTCTTTTCCGAAAATTTCCTTGACAAATCGTTCCACAAGTTCCTTCTCCAATCCTATACTAATCAGCTTTTCTTTGATATTTGTCACGGTTATTCCTTGTTGGACATATTTTTCCACGATTTTTCTGACGGTTTCTTTTATCTCCCAAGGGAAAACTATCCAAAAACATGTTTCTTTTGCATAATAGTCTGGGACTATTAAACTCCAAGGTTTCCTGTAGATGGTTACAATTTTGATTTCCGATGCACCATCTTCTCCAAGATGCGAGTTTACAAGTTTGAGGCTCTCACCAGTATCTGCCACATCATCAACAAGAAGTATCTTCTTGTCTTTGACCGAAACAGAAACTGCTTGTGTGATGATTGGTTTGCGCCTAATTTGGGTGGTTCCCATATAGAACTCTGCGGTGACATTTGCTAGTTTCGGATTTTCAAGCAAATCCGACAATACTCTAGCTGGAAGCCAGCCACCTCTGGAAACGCCAATTATTATGTCAGCTTTAAATCCGTCATTTTGAATATTCTTAGCGAGATTGAGTAGAAACCAATATATCTGATTCCATGAAGGAATTTCGAACTCCAGTTTATCCAGCGAGATATTGGAATATTCTTCTCTTTTTCTTTGATTCAACTCTCTCATCGCATACGACTCCTATGTTGACTCGCAAGTTTAAGGTAAAAACCTTTTTTCTCCTATTTTGTGTTGTACCTTTGTTTCTTTTTCTAGTTTCCACGCACACAAGCATAGAGTGACCGCGAAAATATCTAGTTCCTCTAGATTATTGACTAATATTCTGGTCGAAGTTACATCCCTAAAAGTTATGTGCCTTTGATTATTGAAACCCCTGAACTGGTACCTATCCTATTGGCTCCAGCTTCAATCAGCTTTATTGCATCTTCATAGGTTCGTATTCCTCCAGAAGCCTTGACGCCAAACTCTGGACCAACAAGTCTCCTAATAAATTCGACATCCTGAACCGTAGCCCCTCGGCTGTTTATTCCAGTAGAAGTCTTCACAAAATTTGCTCCCGACTCTTTTACTACCTTGCAAGCCAAAGCCTTCTCACTATCAATGAGCAAGCCAGTTTCGATGATCACCTTTACTATTATACCTCTCTGAAAGCGAATACCCTGTTCCACAACAGATCTTATATCTCGCTTTACTAGTTCATAGTCACCAGATTTCAAAGCCCCGAGATTAATAACCATATCAATTTCATTCGCTCCATCTCTGAGCGCTTTTTCAGCTTCAAATGCTTTTACTTCTGGAGTATTTGCACCCAACGGAAAACCAACAACACTACAAATCTTTATCTCAGTATCTTGAAGAATGCTGGCTGCCAATGGTATGTAACTGGGATTAATGCAGATAGACCAAAAGCCATAATCCATTGCTTCGCGGCAAAGTCGCCTAATATCATCCTTTGTCGCATCCGGTTTCAACAATGTTTGGTCAATCAAACTGGCTATTTTCTCCCTAGTAATCATAAAATTCCACCTCATAGTACATGTTCCATTATTCGCTACTATTTTTCCCCCTCTGACATTTAATATTTGCATACTGCAAGGATCTGCTGACAATTTCCGAACCAATATCTTCAAGCAATTGGAGCCTGCTCAGTTCCCGACTCTCCATATAAATCCTGAAAACTGCTTCAGTCCCGCTGGGCCTAAATAGTAGCCATGAACCATCAGGATAATTAATTCTCAATCCATCGATGGTAACAATTTCTGCGTCCTCTCCTCTTTTCTTCCATTCCTCTAAAGCCTGAGTCAGAACAACATCTTTTAGTTGCTCCGAGCAGTGAAAGATCTTTTTTCTCATATAGAACTTTGGGAAATCCTTTACGATTTCGCATAGAGATTTCTGTTCTTCTACCATGATCTCAAGCATCTTGAGTGTCGACAAAACCCAATCACCATATAGTATGCTATCAGGCCAAATGTTCTTGCCAGTTTCTTCTATACCAATAACAGCATCTTTTGTTTTCATATTACTAGCAATGGCAGAGGGACCAACCCGAGTAAACACAAGGCTTCCATTATAATTATCACAAGCCCAATTTAATAATTGAGAAGTATTTATTGGCACAACCACGGTCCCACCGCCATGCTTCAGTAAAGCATCCTTGACAAAAACGCAACCTGAAATGTCTCCCCAAAGTATTGTTCCTTCGTGGTCAACAAAAATTGCTCTATCACCATCTGCATCTGTTGCAGATCCGATGTCAGCTTTACATTTCTTGACTTCTTCAGCTAAACCACCTAAAACTTCAGGTCTGGGATAAGGATCTCTTCCTGGAAACAAGCCTTTTGGTTCACCGTTAATCATAATTGTTTTGACCCCTGCGGCCTGGAGAATATCAGCACCAATAAAGGCAGAAGCACCGTTTCCGGGATCTAACACAGCTTTGAAGTTTGAAGAGGATATTTTTCCAAGATCAACATTGTCAAAGAGGTTTTCAAGATAGAGATCAGAAATATCAACATCACTGCATTTACCCACTTGATTCCAGGTTACTGGTTTGGCCTTGCTGAAGAAAATCTGTTCAAATTGATGGGCCTGTTTACTTGATAATTCAGCTGTATCCTTCATGAAAAATAGGAATCCAATCATTTCTTTTGGAGTGTGGCTTCCTGTAACTACAGCCGCGCCATTCAATTCTTTCCTCTTCAAAGCCCATAGAACCGCAGGAGTTGGGGTAACACCACAATCTTCAACATCAACACCACCAGAAAGAAGACCGGAGATAAAAGCAAAAGATAATGCTTCAGCTGGTAGTCTAACATCCCTCCCAACAGCAACTGTACCCTCGTTGCCAAGAAAATAAGCGTATGTTAATCCAAGTTTAGTCGCTAGTTCAGGTGTCATTTCCGTGTTTGCCATTCCTCGAATACCTGATGTCCCAAAAAATCTCAACTTTTCCAAATAAAATTCTCCTAGAAAGTCTCTATCAGTCATTCATTCCCAAATCATACAAAAGACTTTAAAAGATTTTCATACAATCCAATCAACAGGGTTTGAAATGAATAGAAAGGGGATTTCAAAAACTGTTGTTGCCGTCGTGTTACTAATAATAATCGTTGTAGCTGCGGTTTCGGTCTATTATTTAACATTACCCAAAGAATCGGAAGAAAAAGTTGGCTTAATAATTGCAACCGGAGGCCTTGGAGACAAATCCTTTAACGATATATCATACGCAGGTGTATCGCGAGCAAAAGAAGAGTTGGGAATAGACTTTGACTATGTGGAACCTGAAGCAATAGCTCAGTATGAAGGATTTCAACGGGATTTCGCAAAAACAGGTGATTATAAACTAATAATTTGTGTAGGTTTCGATCAGGCAGACGCGTTGACTGTCGTTTCACAAGAATACCCAAACCAAAACTTCGCCATAGTTGACATGGTCGTGGTGCAACCCAATGTAGCTTCTCTTCTTTTCAGAACTAACGAAGCCTCATTTCTGATTGGAGTAGCAGCAGGAATGATGACAGAAACCGGAAAAGTAGGATTCGTTGGAGGAATGGACATAGATCTCATCAACGATTTCTTTGTAGGATATGAAGCTGGTGTACAATGGGCAAATCCTGCAACTACTGTTCTAGAACCAGTATATGTCGGTGACTGGGGTGATCCAACTAAAGGAAAAGAATTAGCACAATCACTAGTTGATCTAGGAGCGGACGGAATATACGTTGCTGCGGGGAAGAGCGGTTTAGGCGCCTTAGACGCCATCAACGAAGAAAACATAATGGGTTTTGGCGTAGATGCATGCCAATGCTATCTCTATCCAGATAATATTTTGCTTAGCATGACAAAGAGAGTCGATGTAGCGGTATATGAGATGATACAAGATGCTATTGAGGGAACATTTGAAGGTGAAATCTACAGTAAAGGTCTTGCAGACGAATGGGTTGGAGTTTGCAGACTTCCTGAAGAGGAGGGTTTCTGGGAAGATCAATTCGATTTTACACATCCACCTCTAGACACTGAAGTAGAAAACAAAATACTGGAAGCTAGAATCAAAATCATCTCTGGAGAAATAAGTGTACCAACAGTGTACTAGGATAAATGTTAAATCCTATTCTCATCCCCCTTTTTTTGATACTATGACATTAGCAATAGAAATGAAAGACATAACGGTAACATTTCCGGGTGTAATTGCCAACGACAAAATCTATTTCTCTTTACAAAAAGGAGAAATTCATGGACTTCTAGGTGAGAACGGGGCGGGAAAATCAGTCTTGATGAAAACTCTTTATGGCATGCATAGACCTGATGAAGGTAAAATAATAGTCAATGGAAGTGAGGTGAGAATTGATAATCCATCCACTGCCATAAAATTAGGCATTGGGATGGTTCACCAACATTTCATGCTTGTTCCCCACCTAACTGTCGCAGAAAATATAATATTAGGACATGAACCTACAACCAACAAAATTCTCTTGGACACAAAAAAAATCAATAAAGATCTTTCAGAGTTTTGTGACCAATACAACCTATGCATAGATTTGAAGTCTCCAATCTACACTTTACCTGTAGGCATGCAACAGCGTGTTGAAATTCTCAAAGCACTATATCGGGGAGCTGACATCCTAATTTTGGATGAACCCACCTCAGTACTGACCCCTCAGGAAGTAGAGGAGTTGTTTAAAGCAGTAGAAGTTCTGAAAAATCAAGGAAAAACAATTGTCTTCATCTCACATAAACTAAAAGAAGTATTGGAAATTTGTGACAATATTACGGTATTAAGAAAAGGAAAAGTAATAGGAACAGTGAAAGCTTCTGAAACCAACCAAAACGAATTAGCTAAAATGATGGTTGGAAGAAAGGTCAAATTATCATACAAAAAAGAGGAAGCAACAAAAGACAAAATTGTTTTGAAAATTGAAAATCTAGAAGCTGTCAATGATGTGGGTATTCCTGCATTGAAGGGAGTCAACCTGAATGTCAATGTTTCTGAAATTTTGGGGATAGCTGGTGTTCAAGGGAATGGTCAAACCGAATTAGTAGAAGTAATAACCGGACTTAGAAAAGCTACTGTAGGAAAAATAATTCTGGACAGCGAAAATATTACAGGAATATCTCCGAAAGATAGGCTGAAAATGGGAATTTCTTACATACCGGAAGACAGACAGAAAAGAGGATTAATATCAGATTTCTCAGTTATGGAGAATTTGATACTTGGAAGCCAAGATAGTCCATCTTTCTCAAACAACAAATTTAGGATCAACTTTTCAAAAGTTATTGATTTTGCCAAGAAATTGATTAAAGATTTCTCAATTAAAACACCAGACAAAGATACTAAAGTCCGATATTTATCAGGGGGAACACAACAACGAGTAGTAGTGGCAAGAGAATTTAGCAGAAATCCTAAATTAATAATAGCTGCTCAACCCACAAGAGGATTAGACGTTGGAGCAACAGAGTATGTTCACAACAAACTTATTGAGATGAGGGAACAAGGATCCGCGATTCTTTTACTCTCCGCTGATCTTGATGAAATATGGATGCTTAGTGACAGAATAGCGGTAATATTTGAAGGAAAAATTGTCGCCACTGAAGATCTTAGAAAAACAAACAGACGTAAAATAGGATTATTAATGGCAGGTGCTAGTCTTGAAAACGATTGATTTAAACATAAGAGAACTTGTACAAAAGGTTCTTGAAACGTTTAAAATCGAGTTAGAAAAAATTGTACCCCAGCTAATCGCCATATTCATCGCATTATTAGTAGGTTCAATGGTCCTCCTAGTCGCCGGCTTTTCGCCCATAGAAGCATACGGGGCTCTTATTGTCGGAGCATTTGGAGACGTTCACGGTATTGGCCAAACCTTAACGCAAGCCACCCCAATAATCTTCACAGCATTAGCATTCTTGTTCGCTTTCAAAGCTGGTCTTTTCAACATAGGAGCTGAAGGCCAATTCCTAATAGGAGCTCTTGCATCCGCTATAGTCGGCATATCTTTGAACGGTTTACCAAGCATAATCCATGTTCCACTAGCACTCCTAGCAGGAGCATTCTTCGGAGGACTCTATGCTCTGATTCCAGCCGTCCTCAAAACAGAGCTTGGGGCACACGAAGTTATAACAACAATGATGCTAACCTATGTGGCAATTTATTTCACCGGATATCTAGTGACGGACATATTCAAGGCACCAGGCTGGGTATCTCAAACGCCCCAAATTGCTCCAACTGCTGAACTCCCACGAATACTACCGCCCACACAATTATCAGCCTCATTATTCATGGGAATCTTTCTAGTCATTCTAACATATTTCACAATTCAAAAAACTGTTCTAGGTTACGAAATTAGGGCAATAGGGCTAAACCCATTAGTAGCTGAGAATGGAGGAATCAACGTAAAGAAAGGATTGATTATTGCATTAGTTATCAGTGGAGCACTGGCAGGTTTAGGAGGGGCAGGTGAAATTTTGGGAGTTCATAGACGCTTCATCGACGGATTCTCTCCAGGTTACGGATGGGACGGATTAGCGGTTGCTCTAATGGGAGGATTGAATCCATTCGGGTGCTTTTTGGCAGCGATACTAATTGGGGTTCTAAGAAGCGGCGGAATGACCATGAATAGAATCACAGGTGTACCAATCGATATCGTGACAATACTCCAAGCTCTAGTCATCCTGTTTGTGGCAGCCCCAGTATTAATCAAATATCTAACTAAGAGAGGTAAAAAAAATGACTGAAATTTTTGATTTGATCACCGTTGGACTGTTTGCCTCGGCTATAAGGATGGCAACTCCTATTGCGTTTGCAGCACTTGGAGGAATCTTCTCAGAAAGGGCAGGAATTATTAACATTGGACTGGAAGGTATGATGCTAACTTGTGCATTTAGCGCAGTAGCAGCGACCCATTTTCTCGGAAATCCCTGGATAGGAGTCTTGTTTGGTCTATTAGTTGGTGCGTTACTAGGTCTTCTCCATGGAGTAATAACAATAAGATTTTCGGGAAACCAAATTGTAAGTGGAACAGGAATAAACATCTTGGCATTAGGATTAACCGCATTTATGAGTCAAGTAATTTGGCGCTCAAGAGGAGCATCAGAGGCGGTTCAAGGAATCGATCCCATATCAATTCCCCTAATAAAAGACATTCCAATAATTGGAGATATTATAGGAGTTCACTCCCCATTTGTTTACATTTTAATAATCTCCGTAGCAATTTCATATATTATTCTATTCAAGACCCCATTCGGACTTAGAATAAGAGCAGTAGGTGAACATCCCGCAGCCGCAGACACAGCAGGTGTAAATGTTTTCAGAACCAAATATTACTGCTTAATCATAAGCGGAATATTGGCAGGATTGGGGGGTGCATTTCTTTCCTTAGGACACCTTAATCTATTTGCATGGGGAATGACTGGAGGTCGAGGCTTCATTGCTTTAGCTGCAATGATATTTGGAGGATGGATGCCTCTTGGAGCTTTCGGAGCTAGCCTTTTGTTTGGTTTATCAGACGCTTTACAAATGCGACTTCAAACATTAGGAATACTTCCACCACAAATAGTTCTTACAATCCCATATATTCTAACTATAATTGTGTTAGCAGGAGCGATAGGAAGAGTTACTCCACCCAGCAATTATAAACCATATGTAAGAGAATGAAAAAAATTACAATTACTCTGATTCGCCTTCTAGGATCTTTACTGCTTCAATAGCAATTCTAATTTCATCTTCAATTGCTTCTTGAACACGTGGATCCAGTTCTCCTGTTTTTTCACCAGTATCGAATTCACCCTTTTTGATACCTGTCATTAAATTACTATCTACAACCAAAATCGCTCCTCCTCTCAAGCGCTTTAGATTTGTTAGCGTAAAAATAACAGATGCCTCCATTTCAACTGACAAAACATTTGCTTCACTGTAAGATCTTACAAATTCCTTATCCTCCACATAAAAAGCATCTGAACTAACAACAATTCCAAGATGAAATCTCTTTCCCAATCTCTCAGCTGCCTTAATTAAAGCCCTAACAATCTGGAAGTCAGCTACCGCCGGGAATCCGGTAGGCACATAAGCATTAGTTGTTCCATCCGCTCTGACGGCTCCAGTTGCAATAACTATATCCCCTATACCAATATCAGGTTGAAGAGCTCCTGTCGTCCCAACCCTAATCAAATTCTTGGCACCAATTTTTATCAACTCCTCTACCACGATTGCTGCTGACGGGCATCCTATACCAGTTGAAGAAGTCGAGATGGCGATATTACCAATTTTGCCAGAGTATGTGACATATCCGCGATAATCTGCAACCTTTCGTGCAAGATCAAAATGTGTTGCGATTCTTTCAGCTCTTTTCGGGTCACCAGGAAGCAGAACATAGTCTGCAACGTCTCCCACCCCACACATAATATGAGGTTGTATTCTTTTCTTCATAAATGCCCAACTCAAATCCTGGAGAATATTTCTAACTCGAATATATATTCTCGTTCGCTCAGTTTATTACTCTTTTTCCAGTTTGAAACAGAATTCATCAATGTTCTTGTTTTCTGTCTTTTTTCTGGAAAACCAAGCACATACTTCATCTGTCTTTTAGGCTTTGAATGCTGAGGGGCAGAGCTTGTTCAAGACGCAGGATTCACATTTTGGTTTTCTTGCAATGCAAACGTTTCTTCCATGAGATATCAGCAGGTTGGTGATTCTTTTCCATTGGCTCTTCGGAACCACCTGCATAAGGTCCCTCTCGATCTTGTCTGAATTCTTGTTCTCTGTCAGCCCAAGCCTCTTGGAGAGCCTGAGAACATGAGTGTCCACGGCTATCCCCTCGATAACACCGTAGGCGTTCGACAACACTATGTTAGCGGTCTTTCGGGCAACACCGGGCAGCTGAAGAATCTCCTCCATCGTATTTGGAACCTGCGAACCAAACTTTTCAACCAGCATCCGTCCGGCATTCTTTATGTTCTTGGCTTTGTTTCTGTAGAAGCCCGTGGACTTGATGTCCTGTTCCAGTTCAGCCAAATCAGCGTTGGCATAATCTTCCGCGGTCCTGTACTTCTTGAAGAGAGATTTGGTGACAATGTTCACTTGCTTGTCGGTGCACTGAGCAGAAAGGATAGTGGCTACCAGAATCTCCAGAGGGCTGGTGTAATGCAGGGCAGTCTTCGCTTTCGGATACTCTTTCTCCAGCAACTCGATAATTTTCAGCACCCTCGCTGCGTCAGCGGTTTCTTTAGATTCTTCCATTACAGCACCCTCCAAACGTTGGTTATTCCGCCCAACATCCTCATCAACCTTCCGCAACAAAGCTAATCAGACATAAGGCGTCTTTGTGGCTAAATAGTTTGAGCAAACCAACCCATTTCTTCCGATGCTTGCCGCAAATGAATGTCCAAAAAAAGGGAAAGCGATGTGCTTCTTGGGAGAGCTGCTAGATTAGGAGCGTAATGTCCGCGTCTGCGGCTATGTCTAGGAAGGCGGCTGCCCCCGCGATCTGATCCACCTCAGGAATCAGAGTTTCCCTCGTCACACCGAACATCTCCATGGTGGGGCTACAAGCATAGATTTTCACGTTTCCCGACGCCTTCATCCGCTTAAGCATCTCGTAGGGCGTGGGATAATTCATCTCCTTCAGTTTTGTCTTCAGCATCTCCTCATGTTGCCTGTAGGTTGCGGGGAGTCCGGCTTTCTCCATGGCACCCTTCTTCAGCATGTTGAGTCCCCAGAAAGTGAAGTACAGATGCACTTCCATGTCCATGGCTGCTGCTGTGGAGCCCAGTGTGAAGGCGCAGAGGAGCTTGTCTATGGTTCCGCTGTGAATTATTAGGGCAAGTTTCTTTTTTTCAGGCATAAAAATTTCCAACCTTTCCGTTGCTACCATGGAATTAGTTATAACGGTGTTATAAATTTTTTGTGGAGGCACTTGAGTCATATGTTGCGAATTGTTTGGGTTTGCCGCAAAGCTTATAAAACACACATGAATATATATTCATATGAAGTTTATCTCAAATAAATGGAGGAACCACTGAAAAGGAGATAAAAAATAAAATGCAGAAAACCGTTATAAAAAATAAGGAAAAAGAAGCCCCATTTCAGCTGTTCTTCCTCAAAAACGACTCCACCCAAAATGTTGAGGTCATAGAATTGGATGAAGTCGACTTCGAAGAAGTGAAAAGCCATCTAGAAAGAGGGGACTCGGTCTTTATAACCCGGAAACAAAAGCAGAAATCAGACATGAACTTCATCGCATATGAAGCAATAAAAGAACCGTGGTACCTTCTTAGAAGCTGAAAAGGGAAGAGGAAAAAATATGGTGTTAAGAAACATCATCAAAATCGATGAGAAAAAATGTAACGGCTGCGGACTGTGCATACCCGCCTGCGCCGAAGGAGCCCTCCAAATAATAGACGGAAAAGCCAGATTAGTCAAGGATATATACTGCGACGGGTTAGGAGCCTGCCTACGAAAATGCCCCCAAGACGCCATAACCATAATACAGCGAGAAGCAGAAGAATTCAACGCAAAAGCAGCAGAAGAACATGCAAAAACAAGCCAAACACCTCCTGCAGATCACACACGCTTTAGCGGCTGCCCCTCCACACAAGTAATGCAAATCAAAACTGACGAGAAACCAACCGTAGACCTTACAGAAAAGAGGACGTTAAGATTGTCCACTTGGCCAGTTCAGCTGAAACTGATGCCGCCCAATGCGCCTTTCCTCCAGAATGCAGATTTGCTGATAGCCGCTGACTGCGTGCCCTTTGCGTATGCAGACTTTCACGATGAGATGCTAAAGAATCGGACTCTTGCCGTCGGATGCCCCAAACTTGATGATGCAACCCTTTACAGGAACAAGTTAGCTCAGATGTTTCGGATGTCCAACATAAGAAGCATCACAGTTGTCAACATGGAGGTCCCATGCTGCTTCGGCTTACATCGCCTAGTTCAAGAAGCCCTAGAACTTTCGGGAAAGAAGATTCCTTTGAGGCAGGAGACAATAAGCATTAAAGGAGAAAAATTATCGTAATAAAACGCAAGGGAGAAGTAAGCGAAGTTGATAGATTCCAATGCAGAGTCGTGCCCGGGAATAAAGAAGTTCCTTCGCCCTAAACCAGAATACTTTCCCTGCCCCCATTGCAGCGGAAGCGTGGAGATTTGGAGCGACGAGGACACGGGCACATGCGACGCATGCGGCAAGGAAGTTGGCAGACCCGGAAAGGAGCCGTCCTGTCTAGACTGGTGCCAATACGCAGACAAATGCAGAGAAATCATCAACAGTAAAAAGCATTAACGGTTAAAAGCGCACTGAAACAACTGAAATTGCAGCAAAAGTGCTGAGGGCTACTGAAAAAAGAGGGAGAAGGTCAAGAGGACAAAAAGCTTACGTATTATCTCAAACTATATTGCGGTTGGGTGTAGCTTTGCCTGATTCAGAAGAGCCGATTAAGGTTGTTTTAGACGCAAACTTCTTTTTTGTTGTCTCGCAGTTCAATGTTGATGTTTTCGAAGAACTGGCGAACCTTTTGAATCGACGTTTTGAACCCGTTCTTCTCTCCTCGACACAGAAGGAGCTTCAAGGACTCGCCGAATCAACTTCTCCAAAACAGCGGAAACAGGCACAGTTAGCCCTTAGATTGGCTGAAAAGTGTCGCGTTGTTGCCGCCGAAAAAGGTTCAAAGGAAACCTATGACGACGTGATTGTCAGAGTGTCGGCAGAGTGGAAGTCTGCTGTTGCCACAAACGACAGGGGACTCAGGAAAAGATTGAGAAAAGTTGGATTACCAGTCATTTTCTTGAGGCAGAAGCGACGTTTGGAGATGGAAGGCGCGGTATAGGCTTATAAATAGGTCTGTGTTTTATTTGGAAACGAAAGCCCATGTGGTGCTTTCGCGTGAATGTCATCAATTTAAGAATGGGTGAGAATGAGTGTTCAAACTTGTAACTCTTGAGGATGCGATTCGGATACCTCCGGAAAGGTTCGGAGAAGACATCGATAATGTGGGTTATGAACAGCTGAAAATGAAGTATGATGGCATGGTAGATGAACAGCTTGGTTACGTCATCGGCGTTACAAAAATCAAAGTGAATCCGTTCGGAAAAATCATTCCGGGAGACGGCGCCACCTTCCACAAAGTCGAATTCTCTCTCCTCACATTCTATCCGAAGATCCAGGAAGTCATCGAGGGAGAAGTTGTGGAAATAGCGGAGTTCGGTGCCTTTGTTCGTATAGGACCCGTTGACGCCCTCCTCCACGTATCTCAGCTAATGGACGACTATATCTCCTATGATGAACGGCAGGGAGTTCTCATGGGTAAAGAAACCAAAAGGAAGCTGCAGACCGGAGACCGCGTGCGGGTTCGCATAACAGCTGTTTCTCTAGGTCGCAGCGGAGGCTCCGGAAAGATTGGGGTGACTGCTAGGCAGCCGTTCCTTGGGAAGCTGGAGTGGATTCAGAAGGATGTGGAGAAGCAAGAGGAAGCCGGTGAAGTTTCAGGGGATGCCGAGACTGCAGAAGGAGAATCAGAGAAATGACGGATAAAGCGTGTCGGGAGTGCCACTTCATATCCTACGGTTCCATATGTCCTAACTGTAACGCCAGCAACCTAAGCGACGACTTCTCTGGTGTAGTGGTGATCATTGACCCTGAGGGCTCGGCCATAGCCCGCGCCATGAAAGTGAAGAAGAAAGGGCACTACGCGCTGCGAGTAAGGTAGGTAACCAGAATTCGTTCATTATGAAATTTATAGGTGAGTGTTGAGCAGTTTTACATCTAAGTTTCTGGTTGGAATTCACAGTCTAGTCTAAAGAATATTCACTGTCCCAAATGTGGAAAGATAGTTAATCATTCAATTTAGCAGGTCAAAGTGTTTTTGATGGTGAATATAATGTACGTTCATGTTAGAAATTGCAATCTGCTTGGATAGAAGATTCCTTGGAATACAATTAAGCAAGTCTTTAATACAACATACTGGAAACACCTAAAAAACAAAATAGAGAGAGTAGAACATCATTAGGTTATCAGAATGTTCTATTCTAGTGAGAAATGAGAGTGGAGGTGAAAAAGTAATGAAAAAGAAATTCTGCGCACTAACCATGATAGCCTTTATGGCGTTCTCGCTGGTAAGCGTTGGAGCCATAAATTATGCTAGTGCGCAAGCCGCCGAAAGAACATCCTACTCTACTGTAGTAGAACCTACTATTGATGGAATGTGGACCTCTGATGATGAATGGACCGACGGTGAGGTCACTACGATAGGCGATGTCGTTGAATTCAGAAGTACATGGGATATGGGTGATGAGTATGTTATGACACGATGGATTATCGAATTTTTAAGCGACACCACCGACGATCTTGCAGACTTTTGGAATTTTTGCATTGACGGTGACCAGAGCGGGGGCACTGCTCCTCAGCCTGGTGATTTCAGGTTCCGTATTGCAGGACACACTGAATTCGATTGGTACGAAGGAGACGGAACGGGCTGGACTGCGGTAGAATTAGACGAAACCGAAATAGAATGGGCTACGTCGTTGAGCGCGTCACCGACTGACAGCACACCGCACTGGATCTTGGAATTCCAGATTCCGAAGAATGGAGGGACCGTCCAACTAGGCATTACATGGAACTTGGGACTATCAGTCTACGACTCAAGCAATGCCCAATTGGGAGCTTCAACTTGGCCGGAAGGCAGTGAAGGAGATGTCCCAGATAGTTGGGGAGTGGAAAATTTTACCATGGAACAAATCCCAGAAGGCTTGAGCTTCGGAGTTCTCGTGCTACTGTCGTCTGCAGCTGTAGTAGTCGCGACCGTCGTTTTACGAAAGCGCTCAAGACTTGACAAATCTAGCTAAGGTGACGGGGAAAATTGACTCCACAAGCAATTGTGCCTTAAGTTCAGCAACTTGGGCATCCTCTTTTTTTCTCTATTTTTTAAAGAAAACAATAACGTCAGGTTGTTTCTAAATTCTGTTAAACAAACTTTGTTTCTCTTAAATACAATGAATTATTGTTGGTACCCCCAATCGTAAACTAGCCTTATCTCCCCTTGATGGTGTAGTACAATTATTGGTTGGGGTATCACTTTCTCATTATCTCAACAGTAACATCAGATACTCTCTTGTACAATCAAAGTTAGCTAATTGGTTAATCTGTGAAGTGAAAGATTGAAAGTTTGGAAATATGTAATGTAAAATTGCTGAGGCTCCAGAACTAATCTTTTATTGAGGAGGAAAAAATGAACAAAAACCTCCTCAATCCCTTCCCTTTATAGCACGTATTCTGGAGCAACTCACCAATATTCAGCATCTTCAAAGAGAAGAAAAGGTTTTTTGTCAAGAAAACTTGACCAAAGTTAGTCAAGAAAAATTGACCAAGCCTATCATCTAAACAATTTATTCATATCTCTGCTTTCCTTTTCTCTCCAGAAAACAGTAACGTCAGATATTCGCTTATACAATCAAAGTCTGCTGATTGGTCACTGACCAACACCTTTCTAAGAAGTACCAAACTAGTAAGTGCGAGCCCAAAGAATGAAACTTTTAATATTCTCTCTCCGTTATCTACGTCAAGATGAGTACAGTGTCTAAGGCGAAAGTACCAGTAGAAAGCTCTCGCTTACCTAAAAATGATAAAAACGTAATTCGTCTCCTAACCACAAAGCTACGCAAGAAACTGAAGAAGCCTCAGGGACTTTTGATTGAAGGTCCCTTCGAAGAAACCATGAAGAGGCTAAAAGACCTTATCGAAAAGGAGAAGCCCTCCTTGATTATTTCTGTGGGTGACGTAGTGTCCCGCAACATGACCGAATATGGTATCCCACTGAATGTGTTAATCGTTGACAACAAGGTTATGAGAAAACCCATCCAACCGATAACAGTGGATTCTGACCGAACATTACATGCAAGGAATCCTCCGGGAGCCATAACCGACGAGGCTTGGGCTGCCATAAGAAGCGCTGTTGAGCAGAAGGGACAAACAAGGGTGATGGTTGACGGCGAGGAAGATTTGCTTACCCTTGCGGTGGTGCTGGCTGCGCCCCAAGATGCCATCGTAGTCTATGGGCAGCCTCACAGGGGAGTTGTTGTAGTCAAGGTTACAGAAGAAACCAAAGAGAGGATGCGCCGATTTGTTGACTCCATGGAGGAATCTTCGAAAAGCTAAAGTAAGAGGGATGTGTCAAATCAACCACAACCTGCGGAAGTGTGACAATGAAGCTTAAGATCGTCTCGAAAGAGCAGAATCCTCTGATGAAAAGAAGGGAAGTAACCTTCAGCGTTGAACATGCCCAGACTGGGGGCACTCCAAGCCGCGTTGAGGTTAGGAAACAGCTTGCAGCACTGCTGAAAACGGACCTCGATCTGGTTTACGTTAAACAGCTAGAAACGAAAACAGGCACAACAGTTGCCATTGGCGAAGCCAACGCTTACGACTCAGTTGAGCAGGCGAAGCTCGTGGAACCCGAGCATATAATCGCCAGAAACGCAACCCCGGAAAAGCCTGAGGAGGCGCCAGCCCCAGAAGAGGCGGCAGAGGAAGAGGAGGAGGAAGAGTAGATGTCTGAAAAAGAAGCTGGAGAGAAAAAAGCCAAAAAGAATCGAAGTGGGGTCTCTTCATACTACAAGATTGAGGAAGGGAAACTCAAAAGACTGCGTCCCAGTTGTGAACGGTGCGGACCCGGATACTTCATGGCTGATCATGGCGACCGTTACACATGCGGGCATTGCGGTTTAACCCGATACAAACAACAAGAAAGTTAGCCTAGCCAAGTTTTAATAGTGAAGCTTGGAATATACAGATTGGATGTGCGTTCTGAAGAATGGTTAATGTAAGAGTTTTTGTGAAAAACATTTCCGCTGAGAGTTTCTGGGAGATCGGGAAGCCTATTCCGCCTGTTCAGATAGCCACCAATCTTAACGTAGTTGGAATCAACAAGAAAGGTGAACTGCTGGAGGTTCCTTTCGTTTTTACCATAAACTATAATCCGGGAGTGGCTCAGATCAGCTTGAAGGGAAAGAGTCACGTGAAGGGGTCAAAGGATGAGCTTGAGCGGATTCTTAAGGAGCACAAAGAAAAGAAGCCTCCCCCATCTGTTGTCCTCCAATCTATATCTAATGTCGTTTTCTTGGAGTCGGTGCTCATCTGTCGAAGCCTAAACATTCCTCCGCCTATTCCGCTCCCAAAAATTTCTGCTGCCCCAAAACAGAAACGGTCTGAACCAACCTACAGAGCCTAAGCTACCCATCTTTCGATTTTCAGCAAAAATAGTGAATTAGGTATGTTTCTGCCCTTGTTACGTTCTATTTCAGGGGCACATACATAGATGACCTTGACGCGCCGATACCTGGAGATCCATGTCTCACGGGTTTGTTGGTGATGGCGAACTCTCCCAGGTAGTATCCAATCATTTCTGGCAGTATCTCCACTGACGTGAACTCTTTTCCGTTGTGGATTAGGAGGGTGGTGCCTACCATTTCTGGGAGGACTATCATGTTGCGGGCATGGGTTTTGGTGACTGCTGTTTGTCCTTCGCTTTGGCTTTTTTTTGCTCTTCTGATGTTTTCTAGGAGTGTCCTCTGTTCTGTGTTGAGTCCCCGTTGTAGGCTTCGGCGTTGCCGCGATGGGAGCAACTTGATGAACTCGTCCATGGACATGCCTTGCAGTTCCTCTATGGTGTGTCCGCGATAGGTGAACTCTTTTTTGGGC
>Ga0209427_10001635_pt1 | contig 25979 bp, 19 predicted proteins | sample DeeMarSWOR136_30_FD_187465 | JGI IMG/M metagenome (GOLD analysis project Ga0209427, IMG submission 187465) | Marine sediment microbial communities from White Oak River estuary, North Carolina - WOR-1-36_30 (SPAdes) (version 2) | ecosystem: Environmental > Aquatic > Marine > Intertidal zone >...
AACCAGCTCACATCACAACCAGGCAACTCGGCAGGCAGAATCAGTCTGTCATCATCAGCCAAGATTTCCTGATAGCATTTTGCGACCTGTCGGCGTTTGGCCTTGAACTGCTCAATTCTCGAAAGCTGGACAATGCCAAGAGCACAATTGACGTCGCTGAGCCGGAAGTTATATCCCAGCCTTTCGTGACTGAGCCAACTGCCATTCTTTCCCCTGCCCTGATTGCGAAGGGATAGGCAGATATCCGCCAAATCGTCGTCATCAGTCAAAATCATTCCTCCTTCGCCGGTGGTTATCTGCTTATTCGGATAAAAGCCAAATACACTCATTTTACCAAAGGTCCCGACTTTTTTTCCATTCAAAGCCGAGCCCAGCGCTTCACAGGCATCTTCAATTACGACCAGATTGTGTTTTTGGGCAATTTCACAGACCTTATCAAAACCGGCAGGGCTGCCAAAAACCTCCACCGGCAGAATGGCTTTTGTTCTGGCAGTAATCCTGGATTCGATTTTTGCAGGGTCGATATTCAAAGTTGTGTGGTCAATATCTACAAAGACCGGTGTGGCACCGGCCATCATAATAGAAGTTGCAGAAGCAATGAAAGTAAATGGTGTAGTAATGACCTCATCGCCCTGTCCAATCCCCATTGCCAGCATACACAAGAACAGTCCACTGGTACCGCTATTGACAGCCACGGCCCGCTTTACACCGATATAGTCCGCGAAAGCCGTTTCAAATTCCGCCAGTTTGGGACCGAGCGAAAGATCAGGGCTTCGCAGTACAGCAGAAACGGCTTCGATTTCCTTCTCGGTTATATCCGGCCGAGATAAATATATCCACATAGGAAACACCTTATCAACAATGAAGTAATGAATAGTATTTGGTGAACGAATTCTTTGCAACGCCGGCAACAGCTAATACCAACGAAATTGTACTACCTGTGACCGATAAATCAAAAACATTTTTTACAGGCCGACACAATCGTCATTCCAATCCTTGTCCCTATAGGAGTAACAATCATCTGTGGTACTAACGGAAAAGAATTATAAAAGCAGAAGGAATTATGGGACGTGGTAGTTTAAAGATATTCGTTTATCAGGCATAAAGCTGGAAATTGTGATTTCTAAGTTAAACAGCCTTTGATTTAAAGCCGAATAACAATTCGTTGTAAATACATTGTAGCGGGAATCAAGAAATGGCAAAAGGAAAAAACGTCCTGACGACAGGCGACGTGGCCAAGATTTGTAACGTTGCCCCACGAACAGTCTCAAAGTGGTTTGACAGCGGCCAACTGAAGGGCTATCGCATACCCGGCAGTAAAGACCGACGAATACCCGTCAGCGAGCTAATACGCTTTATGAAAGCGCATAATATGCCCGCGATAACCTTTCCGGTCGGCAAAATGCGTGTCCTCATAGTGGACAGCAACGCCAATGCAGCATCGGCCTTAGCCGATACTTTGCGAACCAAGGCCGATTACGAAGTTCAAACCGTACGTAGCAGCTTTGAGACGGGTGTAGTCGCCCAGAAATTCGCTCCACACGTTCTATTAGTAAGTCTTTTAGCCAAAGGCATAGACGCGATAGAGATTTGCAAAAGCATCCGTGCCAACGAGGATTTGCAGACTATCAAAATTGTAGCGCTCTCCAACCAGTTAAGCCATTCCGAGTCGGCCGCCCTGCTGCAGAAGGGCTTTGACGGCTATATATCCAACGTCGGCGATGCCGGCGAAGTTATCAAGAAGATTGAAGAAGCAACGGCGATTATCTATTAGCCCGGCACATATCTGGCATAGGCCGAAGCTCAAAAGGTGGGGACCGATTTGCTCTCCACTATAAACCAATAAGAAAGGCCGGTTTTGAGACCGGCCTTTCCTTCGTATAACCAATTTTGAGCTGTGGTCTTTAATAGATGTTGTCTGAGAAATTTTTCATCCAATCCGGCCAGGCCCCGGGCCAGCCGCCTGTACTGAACTGCCGGTGCCACTTCAATCTCCATAATCCCTTAAGTCCAACTTTTCTGACAGACCAATCCAAAAAACCGACATTTATACACCCATTATGCCGGTCAATGCAGAAATGATGCATTTCCGCGTCATAGCCGCTCCATTCGCCATTCTCATCAGGAGGCTCAATGCGGATATCGCCGATGCCGTAGGCGGGTCCGCCACCCCTCCACATACTATCCAAAAAAACCGGTATCCTAAATGCACCATTAACATCAATCCTTCTGAAGTTCCATTTAGTTGGACGACCCTGAATTTCGGTAATATTCGATGGTGGATTGTAAAGCCAGTTATTCATTCCATAGCTGCACCGTTCATTCGCTATGCCTGTTCCTCCTTCAGCTCCTCCCATCCTGTAAGTTTCAAACGGGCCACCATAATCTACCCCCGGCCGCGGTTGCATGGCCATTGGGCAGAGGAGCAACTTTGCGCGCCTTTTTGTATCTATATACGACCTCAATGGTATTATCCATACGCCGCGCCTCCACCCCGGGCCTGTACCTTCGCTGAAAGAGCCATCGTAGTCACCGGCATACATCGACCAGTAAAGACCCCATTGGTGCAAGTTGTGCTTACAAATGGCTTCTTTGGCCTGCTTCTTTGCCAATTGCAGTGCGGGCATCAATATTGCCATCAATATCGCAATAATGGCAACCACTACAAGAAGCTCTACTAACGTAAAGGCCGTTAGAAATCTGTTACCTGTCCGATTAGAAACCTTTATTTCGGAGGTGGTAAAGGCCCTCGGTGCGTTCATAACAGTAGGTTTTCCTTCTGTTTGAAAATAATTCTTAAAAATGACTGCTTATCTTTGCAGTGTAGCTATTTTACCGCGCAATCCTCCGCAATTGACACAATAAACGGTACTGTTGAACTGTTGACGACGACGAAAAAAAATAAATAAGCACAAAAAAATGGCGATTAAAGTTTAATTCGGCACTTTCCCCCAGGCAGCCCTGCGCACCCTGCGGATATCGATATCTTTCACACGGTCCACATGCTTCCACAGTCCCTCGTTGTTCGGGTTAAATTTAGGCGTGTCTGATTCTTTCCACTTCCAGTATTCACTGTGTCCGTCTGCAAAAGACCAGCTCGCCCCGTTGCCGTGCCGGAGAGGAGGCTCATCCCACCAGGAGTTGTAACTATAATGAACACTCCAGCCCCCCATTGGCGTGGCCCCGCTATCATCGACAAAAACGACTCTCTCGCTGGCGTTTTTAATCTGCATTCTTTTTTTAATCATCACTCCACCATCTAAATCGTCACAATTCATAGCATCAACCGCGGAGTATGTGCGTATCTCTCCCGGATATGCGACCGGGCACCTGTAAAGGTCTACGTTCTTGGTATATGGAAATAGCGCTCCGGCCTTGACAGCAATTATTTGCTCCGGGACACTTTTCCTTTGCGTGCCACTGGCCCAATCTTGTTCTACCCAAGGGATCTCATCAGGATGAAGACCATCATGCTCACGTACATCGCCGCGAACGAGCTTGTCATCGTTCTCATCTGCATATACAATCCAGGCAAGGGTCAACTGCCTGAGATTGTTAAGGCAGACGGCCCGCTTTCCCTGCTCTTTTGCCCGGTTCAGTGCGGGCATCAATATGGCCATCAATATCGCGATAATGGCAATCACCACTAAAAGCTCCACTAACGTAAAGGCCGGTAGAAATCTTTTACTTGCCTGACGGAGATTCTTCATTTCTAATGGGGTAAAGGCCTTTCGTTTGTCCATAATGCCACCCTTTCTTTCCGTTTCTACAATAAATATTGAAAAATTATTGCATAACCGGGCACCACTAATATTTTACCATACAATCCCTTGCAATTCAAGCAATAAATGGCTTCTCTCAGACAATCAAAGCTGCCGAAAAAAAACAACAAGCACGACAAGTCAGGCCCATCAATGAGTTGGTATATACCCTAATCTTCCCCACGTAGCCTTCTGCATCCTGTAGAGGTCCTGGAAACCCTCGGCTGTCGTAGGAGTAAAGTCGCCGCTGTGGCCGCGCACGGCTTTTCTGCCTTGCTTGATGGTGTCGAGGCCTTTCCACTTCCAGTATTCGATGTGTCCGTCTGCAAAAGAGACGTTTGTACCGTCGCCGTGCCGGACAGGCGGGTCATCCCACCATCGCTCCTCACCACCATAGTGGACAGCATAGGCATCCGGAGAAACCCAGCCTTCGTCAATAAAAACGAGTCTTTCGACCGGTGCAGGATCGGTAATCTGGTTCCTTTTCTTGATGTAGGCCCCACGTACCGACAGGACTTCTGGATAGCCGATACCATTCATTGAAAACATTACAGCATAGGTGAGCATCTCTCCGGCAAAACCGGTCGGGCAACGGTAGAGCTTTACCTGCCTGACATACGGCCAGAGGCTGCCGCCTCTAATAGCGTCTCTCTGTTGATTCACAGGTAATTGTCCTCCGCTGCCCCAGTCGGAAGCGTAGCATATAAGTACCCAGGCCCGTTCGTCTCCGTGGCCCCAGTTGGAATTATAAGGGGGCCCGCAGCCTACTCCCCCATTGACGATTTTGTCATCGTTCTCATCTGCATATACACTCCAGGCAAGAGTTAACTGCTTTAGGTTGTTAAGACAAACGGCGCGCTTGCCATGCTCCCTGGCCAGGTTCAGCGCCGGCATCAAGACCGCCATCAATATCGCAATAATGGCAATTACCACCAAAAGCTCTACTAACGTAAATCCTTTTCGTCCGTCCATAATGGTATTTTCTCCTTCCCCTTTAACAATAAAGTTTTAAATTTGCTCTCAAATATGAACCAATAAAGAAAACCAACCTCCCATCCCCCTTAATCCCAAAATATCTTCCCTGCCCCCCCGCCGAATAAAAATCAACAAGCATAAAAAAACACCTTAGCCTACGACTGCGGCGTATAGCCTACTGCCAACTCCCGGCCTTGGGGCCCCACGAAGCCTTCTGCGCCCTGCGAATGTCCTCATTTCCCTCCTGTCGCCCAGAGAATGCCTGCATCTTCAGGCCAAACTCTATGGTACGCGGGTCTTTCCACTTCCAGTATTCGCTTCGGCCGTCTGCATAAGAGACGTTCGTCCCCTCACCGTGTCGGACCGGCGGCGGGTCCCACCATTCCGGCGTAGTAGCATAATTGGTCCAGGCACCCATGTGGGCATCACCCGCCCCGCCGTCATCAATAAAAACTAACATGCGGGAGGGGTTGGTAACCTTCATTCTTTTTTTAAACCATTTCCGAATGCTGTCCCATTCTATACCATTCATAGAATCAAGGGCAGAGTAGGTGCGCAGCTCTCCCGGCCAACCGGTCGGGCATTTGTAAAGCTCTATGTTCTTGGTAAATGGAAATAGCGCACCATTGAGGATAGCATCTCTTTTAACATTCATATCATTAGTGTGGTAATCTCTGAGTACCCAGGGAATCTCATCCGCATGTATAGAGTCGTACTCACCTGTATCGCCGCGGACAAGTTTGTCGTCGTTCTCATCGGCATATACAATCCAGGCAAGGGTCAACTGCCTGAGATTGTTAAGGCAAACGGCCCGCTTTCCCTGCTCTTTTGCCCGGTTCAGCGCAGGCATCAATACGGCCATCAATATGGCAATAATGGCAATCACGACTAAAAGCTCCACTAACGTAAAGGCCTTTCGTTTCTCCATAATGCTGCCCTTTCGTTCTTTTTTATAATAAATATTCAAAAATTCCCGCTTATAATTACATTATTCGCTATTTTACCACACAACCGTCCAGAGTTCAAGCAATAAAATAGCTTTTTTTTACCGGCTGCGATATTGCTCATTTGGCCTTTTTTTGCAGCATCCGCGACAGCAGTTTTATCGACTCTTCGGCACTGACCGCCTCTGTACTCAAATCAGCAAAGATTACCCTGTACTTTCCATCATCAAGTTTCCATTGCAGGAGCACTGCCCAACTATCCTGCGGGTCAATGCTATCACCGTAAAACCAGACCTGCTTTCCCTGCTGTGCCAAATGCTCGTATTTTTCCCTGCCAACCGCCAGATTGTTCCTGCCGAGCGCTATCCAGCTGCGCCAATACATTATGTCTTCGTATATACCACTTCCTGCCGCATCCCGGCCGCCAAGGAAGTGAACGCACAAAACTATCGTTATAATTATCACCGCCGCCGTAATTAATTTACTTATCCTCAAATCTATAATCGTATTGATAGTGTCCATCCCGCCTCTGTGCGTTATAAGCCTGTGTGGAATCTGGTCCTTTATATCCTGAGCAAGACCTGTACGAACCGGCTCCGGCGTCGTATTTGCCAATTCATTCAATAATTTTTTTAGCTTCTCTTCTCTCATCACAACTCAACATTTTCGGAAATAACCTGCTTTCTTAAAGCTTCTAATGCTCTGTTCAGGCGGCTCTTGAAAGTTCCCTGCCTTACGCCCGCGGCTTCTGCAGCTTCGGCAATAGTCAAGCACTGCATATAATGCAAAACAACGGCCTTCCTTAATTTTTCGGGCAGCCTTCCAACAGCATTTTTCAGGCGGCCGAGCTGCTCATAATCTCCAACTTTGTCGGGCCCGGCCTCTCTACTCTGCGGCTCATTAATCCCTTCGATACCGACCGCTCTGTCGGCCTTGTGCCTGCGCCAGTACAGCTTTGACACATTTGCTGCGAGACGATAGAGCCAGGCATTCAAGGCTTTGCCGTCTCTCAACCGGCTTATATGCTGCCAAGCTTGGAGAAAACTTTGCTGCGTCAAGTCTTCACTGGTCAGGCCATTATGGCCAAGTCTTCTCATAAATAAATATATCTGCTTATAGTATATATCAACAAGCTCGGCTGCGGCCGCCCGGTCGCCTGCCCTTATCCGAACAGCAAGCGAATCTTGCTTTTGCTCCAAAGATTCTTTGTCGCTGTTGACATAACGCTGCCTATTTATAGGATGCGCAAAATCGACCTTCTGTTCCGTTAATTTTGCCTTTTTTCGCATTGTTCCCGGCCTTAGTTTGCTGAAAAGAGAGTATAGCTGATATCTGATTTTCTTTCAATATTAAAGCATCGAGCGTAAATTGCCGGCAGATTATCACAGAGTGGGCTTTTTGGCGTTATGCGCCCGCAGCTCAGTAGGATTGAGCGCCGATTTGCTAAAACGCAATTCCCGTTGTAAGTGCGTTGTCCACAAGACCTTATAGCCGGTTTTTTGGCCAAAATTGGAAGTTACAAGTGGTAACCAAGCTAATAACAAGTGAAGTCTGGAGTGATTTACCAGTGATGACCAATACTTCTTCGAAACCGTTTTCAAGTTCTGCAGAGTACGCAAGACAATTTAATTTCTATTGGTCTGGTAGCATCGGCTCAGCCCGCTTGACGAACTGTATGGCAACGCCCCAGGGATCCCGCAGCATAGCTATTTCATCGCCGCTGGAGGTTATGGATACATCTCCAACAGGTGCCGCACCGGCAGTTATCAGTTTCTCTCGAATGCCCTTCACATCGTTGACCATAAATGCAATATGAAGCAAAAGCGGATTCATCGAAGTGTAATCGGGTACGGCGTCTGGTGGATTGTTGTAAACCTCAAGCATCATATTTCCTCCAGCATCGGAAATAAAGTGCATATTGACCGGAGGATGCCCCTTCCTGACAACCTTCATTCCCAGGTGTCGACAATACCATTTTGCCATGCTCACAGGGTCTTCAACATTTATTGCGACGTGTTCAAGACGTATTCTGTCCTTGCTATCGGTCTTCTTTAATTTCCTGGCAACAACCATATCTTTGCCCTGCCCAATCGAACTGACATACCTCTCACTGCAGCCAGCTACGAGCGTTACGGTGAATATTACAAATACACATAATATGAAACCGAATCTAAATTTACGGACCATTTAAAATTTCTCCTTATATCATCCGATTTTGATAGCATGACCACAGGACTATTTTTCTAACGTAAGCATCTCAACCTTTCGGAATTCAACAGGATGGCTCTCAGCCTGAAGGGATATATAACCTTCAGACAGCATTTTGTCTCCATTGGTGATTAGTTTCTGGGCGTCCCGGTCGTTTTCGTCAAGCTGCGGTCTCTCATATTCCAGCACGACCTCGCCGTTTACGATGTGCTTGATGATGGCGTTGCCGTGGACCTCAACTTCCATCGTCACCCATTGGTCACCGTGATACGTCTTTGAACGGGAAGGGATACAGTGGGTGGTGACAAGTTTGCCATCCATCACGATATGCGTGCCCGGAGTACACACATTGCCGGTTGAGCGCTCATCCCTGCCGTTACCACCAAGAAGCTGAACCTCCACCGAAACTGGAAAACTCTGATCCTTTCTCATGCTTTCGGGCGGCTGACAGTGAATCATTATACCGCTATTTCGAAAGGCCCATCCCGGACCTCCGGGAGTTTGCTCTCCCACGAACCGATACTCCAGGCGCAGCATATAGTGTGAGAACTTATCCTTGTAAAAAAGGTGTCCGAATTTTCCATCGAACTTGTCGTACTGATCGTAAGACACCTTCAAGATTCCATTCTCCACCCGGAAAGTATTCCCATAATTGTCATTCAGTTCATGACCTGTAATCTTTACCTTCCACCCCTTGAGGTCTTTGCCGTTAAAGAGGCTGACCCAGCGGCTTTTGCTCGCCTTGTCCTGTTCCACTGCACAACCACAAAGCGTGCTCGTCAAAGCGACACACAGGACCCACAGGATGCTCTCTGTAAAGATTCCCAAGGACTGCCATTGCTTCATAGCCAAGGGGAGATTCCTGTTAAGAAACTGCTTTCTCGTCATTCCAAACACTCCTTCTTAGTATATTCGGTACTTACAAACAAGTAAAATTGCTGATCAAGATAAGTATATGTGAACCACTTGTCTTTGTCAAATAAACGAAGATTTACTTCCTATACGATCAGCGCTCTATTTAGGAATAAGTTTGATATTGATTTATCTGGCCATTCTGTTAAGAAGCTTCTTGTGGATTGGTGATAGGAATCCTATTCTGCTTATTTTTTTGGTCAGATATCGTTTGGCCTGTATGTAGCCAGCACTGAAAAAGTCGGTTAAAATCGGGAGCACCACAGGTATTGTTCAGAAAAGTACCTTCAAATCCAAACGGAGCAGACAATTCGTCGTAAAGACCTCTATCACATCCGGCTTTCACTTCTTCAGTTTATATATAACAATTTTTTTATTGCTCTTTTCAAATTTCCTTGTAAAGATTTCCAAATCATCTGTCCTAACCGAATCCTTAAAATCGGGGCATATCTTATCAATATCCCTATTGATAATGATAAAATCTGCCCCTTTTCCCCTGGCATTATTTATAACTTCTGCATAAGTCCTGCCCTTTAACTCATACCACTTCGCTCCCGCATGAAAGGATTCTTGAGGAGATGGCGCTACTACGATAAATTCTTTTTGTCCGGCATTCTCCTTCAACCAGTATCCAGCCTCTTTTTGAACAGCCCGATGTCCCCGAATTGGCCTTAGCCCTCTTGGAAGGCATACAGCCATAATTACAACCAAGATTATTATAGAAAAGCGGCTTATCCTGTCTCTGCCGACCGATAAGCTCTTATTCTTAAATTTCTCTTGCAAACGGTAATCGATTTCCCAAAATCCCGTTCCGGCCCAACATAATGCCACAGGGACAAAGGCGTAAAGGTATCTATCGAGTATTCCTGCAGAAACTACCAACACAGTGATCCTAAGCAGAATAAATGATAAGATATAAGCCTCTCCAATTTTAAACCCTTTAAGTCTTTTGCGTCCGATTACACCAAAAAAGAGAAGCAGCAAGAATACGGGATGATATGCCTTTGCCAAAAAAAACGGGATTCGAGGGACATTGGTAGAAATTTGATGTTTTAATACCGACCCTACTTTTTGAAGAGGAGTCGGGCTATCACCGGTTGGTTTGAAGAAGGCATCTACACGCTGCTCCTGGCGAGGGCATATTTGCCATTTTCCTGTCTCTTTAGAGACAAAGAATAAATAAGGGAAAAAGGCCGCAATAAATGTAATTATACAAAAGAAACTACTTACGAGCTTCCAGCGAGTTGCAGTCCTAATTTTAGGAAGATTTATCAACCAAATCCACCCAAGCACCAAAAAGATTAAGGCAAATCCTTCAAATCGTGTCAAAAAGGCCAACGATAACAAAAATCCGACCACTAAGAAGAGAGCACTTCTCTTTTTCTGAATAGCCATCCAGGAAAGAGATGCGATGGATGTTATGAAGAAGAAGTAAAGCGCCTCCGTCAAAACCTCACCTGAAGCCTGAGAGAGATAAGGATGCACAATGAAAAAAAATACAGTCATCAAGGCTATCTTTCTATCAAAGATATTTTTAACTAAAAAAAATAGAGGAAAGACTGTCAATGAACCGAAAAGACAGGAGACTATCCTGCCGGAGAGTTCAAAATCCCGAAAAATATACGAAGCACAAGCGATAAATATCGGAAATAGTGGGGGCAAAATAGAACTAAATACTTCGTGGAAGTTTCCAGCAGCAACCTCTTTAGCAAGCCACCCATAGGCGCAACCATCATCAGCAATGCCAAGTGCAGTCAATACCAAAAACGCCCTCAAAGCGAGGGCGACTAAAAACAAAATTAATATCTCTTTATTTTTACTAAGTAACCTCATCGGCTTTCACCGATTAGCTCATGGAATTGTTTATCTAATTCTTTAAACCTGAAGTCCAGAATGCTCAATTCCTGTGTCAGTTCCTTATTTCTCTCTGAAAGCTGTGAAATAACAGTAGAAAAATGTAAAACTATCAGCAATAAGAATAGAAAAGAGATAACAAACAGGGCAGTCAAATAATACATCCCCATCACCTTTGAAATAATGCCTAACAGATTGGGAAAGATACTAAATATCAAGATAACCACCCCACTTAAAAGCCACAATAGCGAGTACTCTTCTTTTAGTCTTCTCCTTCTAATAAGTTCAAAGACAATCACTAATAGTAAAATACTCGTCGCACCTGTTATGATTTGTATCCTCAGCATTGCCTTGTGCCTCCTTTATAAACTCTTTTTGTAAGGGATTTTTTTACACAAATCAATAAATATCGCCAGCAGTACCTTGGCCATATAATAAATTGACCTCCACAGAGTAATTGAAGAATTTCCTCCCTTGCGTGAGCTCATATTCACAGATATCTCTTTCATAGTAAATCCTCCCCTGTGCAGAAGCACCAATGCCTCAGGCTCCGGATAATCACAGGGATAGAATGCTGAAAAGTTCTTTATAACCTCTCTGTTTACCGCCCTGAAGCCGGAGGTGGTATCTGTGAGCCTTTGTCCCACAATGACAGATAAGACCTTGGAAAAAATCAGTACGCCCAGCCTTCGAAAGACGAAAGACCTGTACCTTTTCTTTCTGAGATACCTTGAGCCAAGAACCATATCAACGCCATCGTCTATCAGAGTATCGATGAGCTTCTTAATCGCCGCAGGATGGTGCTGACCATCGGCATCGCACTGGACAGCTATATCGTATCCCATCGTGTAAGCGAACTTATATCCTGCCTGCATCGCTGCCCCGATTCCTAAATTATAGGATAAATCTAATACCCTGGCTCCTTTCTGTTTGGAGATTGCTGAAGTAGAATCAGAGGAACCATCATTCACCACTAATATATCAGCAAAGGGAAGTTTTCGTTGTGTCCCCTCAATCACCCTGCCAACGGTATCTGCCTCGTTATAAGCTGGAATAATGACCAATATCTTATATTGAGAGAAATGCGAACCGGAAAAATCCTTAGATTCTTTGAAATATTCCTTTTTTAATTTTGTATCTTGCATAACTTAGACTACTCTACCTGCCAGATACTCATATCTTTATTATCAAAGACTAATTTAACAAAAGATAGCTTAGGTAATCTTTCTACAAAAGACTTAGGATAACCACCGAAATGCCGAACTTTCATATCGTCATAGATTCGTTCACAGGGGATATGGATGTACTTAATTTTAAAATCCTTAAAGATTCTTTCCTTTTTAATATCACTATCATCCCAAAATATCTCGTATAAACTCATCCCTGGAGTATATTTAAAAGAATCAGTCCAAATTGTAGGTCTTCCTGTATAAAAAGAAATGAAAGGCTCAGGGCTTAAAATACGTCCATCGGGCAGTTTCTTTATGAGTTCTATAATTCCTTTTTCCGATGATGTGATCTGACGTTCTAAATATAAAAAAACAGTGGTTGAAAAAAACATTATAAGCCCGACAAACACAATAATAGAATGTATCCACGGCTTAAGGCGCCTTATACCCTTCACAGAAAAAATGCACAACAAAGGTATAATAGGTGAAAGATATCTTATTTCCCACCAACCCTGAAATGCTATAAGGTAAAGTGGTATATAAATCAATATATAAATTACTAAAAAAACCTCCATTTTATGAAAATCTTTATATTTTAAAATAGAAATTATCCTCCATAAGAGTAACGGCGGGAAAAGTAGACCAAAATACTTAAAAAATGTGGGAAATGAAGTCAGACTTGATGTAAGATAGTTTACCTCCACTGGTTTTGTGACTTCTGGTTTTGGGACCTCTGGTTTTTGGACTTCATGTTTCAACATATCGTGTATTGACACAAAAATTGCTCCCTCGTCATGTGGAAATAATAGTCCATGAAAGTTATCGAGTCTGAACTTAAAGTTAGGCAATGTTACAAACAACACTAACACTGAAAATAGCATCACTTGTAAAAATCTCTTTGTAAGCTTAATAGGTCGGCTTTTATGAGAATTAACTAACAGGAGAAGGCAACTAGCAGGAAAAAGGGAATATGAATTCTCTTTCAACAAAAACATCAATCCCATAATAATGCCAGCTAAGATATATCTCCTCTTAATAACAAAATAAATAAGATATGGTGTTACTGCTGCTATTGGGACATCTATAAAGAAAAGAATACTGAAACTCACGATAAATGGCATAGTAGCAACGACAAATGCTGAATATAAACCTAACTGCTCATCATAAACAGTCTTAGCCAAAAGATATGTTCCAAAAATTAATAGGATATACCATACAGCCATATATACCTGAGCTAAATTTTTTGAAATATTGCCTGACAGGTTAAAAATTGATTTAAGCTCATAATGCCACAGTGGCACACTAAGATAATATCTATAATACCCATATTCAGGAACTGTATGTAACAACTCGTTATAAACCGGCCGTTCGCCTGCTATATACCAGTCCTTTGCAAACCAGAAATGGTATATTTCGTCAGAAAATCTCAGATCAGTAAATAAACCCGACAGTAGGATTATTAGAACTAAAATAGCAATTAAAATGCCGAATTTTTTCTTATTGTTAAAGATTTTTAATGCCGATTTCATCCTTACTATCCAACTATGTTATAATTTATCAGCCACTACAAAATGATGGAGACTTATGTGCCATAAGAAAAAGGGGGTATTCTTTCTAAAAATAACCCTAAATCCGTTATTTCTAAGCAATTTGGCTAAATCATTGGGTCTCCATTGTCTCACATGACCATGATTATAAAAAGCCTCCTTGAATTTACAGGTTAAGACTCGTGCTATCTTAAAGGTAAGGTCATTTGGGAAAAGGACTATAAACCTTCCTTTTGTCTTTAAGATGCGGTGTATCTCTCTAATAGCCCTCTCTGGATTACAAAGATGTTCAATTACATCAAGTAACAAACAGCAATCAATAGAGTTGTCATTAATCTTCAAATTGTATATATCAGAGGTAATTACTGGTAGACCATACTGTTGGCAAATCGATATATTTTCCTCTGAAAGGTCTGTCCCTAAGACTATTCTGTCCGGAAAGTTCTTCGCAAGCCTTTCTAGGGTTATTCCTTCTCCGCATCCTATATCCACAATCCGTAAATGAACTGGTTCTATAAATGAAAAAACTTGCTTGTCACGATAGTCCCAGTATTTTCTTGTGATAATACTCTTTGTATAGAGTTTGCGCTGGAATATCATATTTCCTGATTGTAATTTAGGACAACAATCTACCGACATTTTATTGAATCACCTTATGACCCGCCATCCTGTTAATATAAGGTCCTTTAAGGACTTAAGAGAGCTTGCCTTTTTTAGTTGATATAATAACCTTTTAGGAGCGAGGTAAAAGCTCCTGTTTGCCATCTTGATGGCTTTTTCAAGCTCCTTTTTAGAGAGGCTTGGATATGTAACAAGTGATTTCTCGGTCGGCGAAAGATTCTCTTCAAGATTATTAATCTCTGACTCAACAAGCCAGCTTTCTTCATACGCCTTTACGTAGAATTCCGTCCCAGGAAAAGGAGTTGCTATGCTGAACATGCAATAATTAATAGGTAAACTGCTTACCTTTTGCATTGTGTTCTTTAAGCTCTGTTTTGTCTCCACAGGAGAAGCTCCAAACATTATATTTGCCTTTGGTTCTATGCCATATTTATTTAATAGGTCTATGGCTCTTCTAATCTCAGATACATTCATATCCTTTTTTATATCGTCGAGGACCTTCTGATCAAGAGACTCAATTCCTAAATCCACATATTGGCATCCTGCTTCTCTCAAAGCGTTAACCATTTCCTCATCTGCTATCAGGTCACATCTAGCAAGGATACCGAAGGGTATACCTACCTCTTTAAGCCCTTCGCATATTTGTATAATCCTTTTTTTGCCACCAAAAAGAAAAAGGTCATCAACGACCGAAACAGCTCTGTATCCGTTTTTTTTTATCTCTATGAACTCCTCACCAATATTTTCTGGAGAGCGTAATCTTACAGGAGGCTTTTTGCCGTTATGAAACCTCTTCCATTCAAGCTCTCTTGCCCAACTTATGGAGTTCGGAACACAGTAATAACACCTAAAACTGCAGCCTCGAGAGGTCAGAACAAGTGCTACAGGTCTTTTGATAAGTTTAGGGTTGAAGTATTTTTCTTTCCTTTCCTCGATGAGGTCTCTGGCTGGAAAAGGAAGGCTATCAAGATCTTCAATGACACCGTAAGTTTCATTTTCAACAACCTTTCCATTTTCAAGATAAGCTATACCCTTGACATCGCTGAATCTTCCGGTCTCAAGATGTCTAACAAGGTCCCTTATGATAAATTCCGCTTCTCCCCTTACTGCGTAACACCTTTCATTCAAAAGGAAATTTTCCACTTTAAGTGTAGGATGAGGCCCGAAAAAGACGACGCTTGCAAAAGTTTTATCAAGTATATAACTGGCGGCTTTTATATCAATACTCTCGGAAAGTAAGACGGTGTGAAAGATATAGAGAGCAAAGTCCGCGTTATCCACAAATCGTGTAAACTCTGACCATGAATTATTATCCGTGAAATCCTTTAGTTCTACCTCATGTCCTTCTTTTTCAATCACTGCTGCAACATACAGCATCGGTAGGGGTTGTTGTGTGTAGTATGTGAATGTACAGCCATAAACCCTCTCCGGAACCCTGCCAAATGACTTGGCCGGAGGTATAATAAAACATATCTTCATGAGCTCTTACTTCCTTGCGCCCTCGGTTTTATCCACTTGAATTCCGCTACCCACTTCAAAAAGGCCCAGCACCAAACTATGTTACGCAACAGGTGTAGAAAGGGCAAAAGAAATACAACAGGCTCTTTCTTTTTTTTAAATACCTTCAAGGCAAACATAAACCTTTCTGCCAGTACAAAACTCAATATACCGAAGCCAGTAAAAACAAAATATTTTCCTGCTAAGGACAAGGAAAACAACTTAAAACCCGCACCCAAAATAAAAAAAGTGATTAATAACAAAGTCAGTGGCACTTGTAGTATCATCCTTAAACCGGATACGCTGTCGCCTCTTACCCTTTTAGGATGTTTCCTGACCAGCTGCATCCTACCATAGCCAGAATGATATTGCTGTTTGATGTAACTTCTAAGATCTGTCTTCCAGTAATGTATACAGCGTGCATTTTTCTTAAGAACAAGTTTGTATCCAGCATCCTGGAGTCTGTAGCTCATATCATTATCATAACCATATTTGAATTGAGATTCAAAAAGGCCCACTTTATCTATAGCGTCTCGTCGGTAAGCAGTATTCGCCGTGCTTACTTGGGATACGTACTTCGATACCAGCATATCATACCTATATTCCAAGTCGTAACCAGCTAATCGTACAAGCAAAGGAGCCTTATCAGGTGTTTTGATATAACCTTGAACAGCACCCACCTTTGGATCGTCAAATTCTTCAATGATCTTTTTTAACCAGTTACTATGAAGTACTATATCAGAATCTACAGAACATATTATATTATATCTTGCAACCTTGAATCCTTTGTTTGTAGCAGCTGGTGCCCCACGATTCGGCTGATTTATAACTTTCAAGTTCCCTTTACACCTAAAGCCCATAACTATCTCAAGTGAATTATCCGTTGAGCCATCGCTTACCACTATTACCTCTATGGGACTTGCATAATCCTGATTAAAAACAGACTCCAAAACTTGGCCTATATACCTTTGGGCATTATACATAGGGATTACAATACTTACCGGCGCGCTCATTTTATAAAATCTCTCAAAAGAGGCTTCTTTTGCCTAAACCATTATAGGCGTCCTTAAAGATGGCATTAGCTATGAGCATCCAATCAGTATAAGCTGGCTCCTGTTTCTGTATTTAACAGCTCATCTTGCCGAACGGCAAAAGTCATCCAGATTTGGTGGATTTAACTTTAATATTTTCATGGTCAATTTCAATTCATTTTCTAATCATCGATTAAAATCGTTTAAAAGCCAGATACACGTTGATAAAAAAAAGTAACACAGCATTGCCGCACATAATGTAGAGAACCTGTGACAGGGTCCGATGGAATACAATAATTGCAAGAATTTGAAGTACTGTAAGAAATACCAGAGAAAAGATGAAATCAAAGCGATGAATGGAAAGATGATAGAACAAAAGGACATACACCAGAGCAAAAAAAAACATGGTAACAGAAAAAATCCTGGCCAGCGGGATACAATGCAAATGTTCCTCACCCGACAGCAACCTTATTATCAAACCTGGAAAGAGAAGGCAGATTAGAGCAGCTGTTGCACACAATGCTCCTACGTACAAGAGACTTTTTTTCAGAAGATGTGATGTAGCCTTGGCTTGCGCATGAAGTTCAGATGTCTTGGGGAACATTACCAGGGTAACGGCAATTGGTAAAAATAGGATTATCTTGCCCACCATTTGGGCTATTGAGTAATATCCAGCATCTAAAGGTTTAAAGAAATGCTTAACCAGTACTACATCTATATTAGTTAGGACCATAAAACAAAGAAAGACCGTAGCTACTGCATAAAAAAATCTGTAAATTTCTGAAAAGTTCATTTCAGGGTAAGAGCTATTCGATTTCAACTGAAAAGATTCCGGAATCAAAGCCAAAGGTTTTGGTAATACAGAAACGAGCATGATAAAGGATAGCAGAAGGGTAATGAATGTAGATATAGCCAAGGCACTTATTGCTCCTATTACTCCAAAGCCGATAATAACAAATATGATACCGAGAAGTAATTTTAAACTGCCATTTGTGATCATGGTTAAACCTAAATATCCAAACCTTTGTAGACCTTGCAGGCATCCTTGAGTAAGAGGTAAAATGATCGAGAAAAATGTTATCACACCTAATATCACTATTAATAGTGGAGAGGCGATTTGAAGAAATGAGGAAATACCCCTGCTTCCAAAAATGAGTATTAAGAAAATAACTAAACCAAAAAGCGATGTTTTCTTTACAAAAGAGCGCAGTAGAAGATTTATCCTTTCGTGATCGTTTATTACATAGAAGGTTGAAATAAATTTTGTAACCACCGTCCTCAAGGTACCACTGGGAACAGATACTATCATCAATATAGAGAAGATAGAATTTAAAATTCCATAATCTGTGGGGCTAAGATTCCTGACCATATATAGCTGATATAATAGGCTAAAAATATTAAATATAGTGACAGCGAGGAACATTAGGCTCCCTTGTTTTATAAGGTCGTCACTATGTTTCATTGTCTTTGGTCGCTCCTTTTGACCCACCCCCGGCGTCTGCGTTGTCACTACTAATCAAGTTTTATTCAAAAAAGTATTCGTAGGTGGCTAAGCTCTTTTAGCTTGGCGGAGATCCTCTCAACAAATTCTTAAGGTAACTGCTTTTCAGTATCGACAACGACTTTTGGATTCAAAGAAATTTAGCTAAATAAAGCCCATCTCTGCATTACACAGCTTTCTCTGGTTGGATTCGCTACAAATCTCATTAGGCTCCGTACCCGTCAGTTGTCGCTGAGCTTTGTGCACGAAGTGCACAAAGCAGAAAGTATCAAAAAATCTGTGACAACACTCTATATATATATCACCAGTCTACAAGGATAATCATTCAGATAGTTTATTTATCAATAAAGTCTCAACGAAGCCTAATATCGACTTTTTTAGCAAGCATTCTATGAAAAATACACCGAATACCTACAATATCAGCATTACCGCAAATACAATAACGGTCTTCTTAACCATGCCCTTAGAAACGGCAAATAATTTTGTTTCTTCGGTGGTTGGTAGACTCGCAGATATTTTATTTTATTTATTTTATATAAGAACTTTGGCTGTTTGGAATATCGTTTTGTGAGCTTCTCATTCTATGAATCCCCTACAAGAACTACAAACAATAAGGATATACAATTCCTGAAAGCAGTATAAAAAAACATTATTCTCAGTTACTTCTTTAACTATTTTATCCCCCAGACAATTCACGCTGAGATAATACCAACGCAATAACCAGTAATCAAGTTATTTCCCAGCTATTCTTAAACGTCAAGCCCGATTGTCTTAAATCCAGACAGGTCTCCCACAGGCTGTCGCAGACAACTCGCGATCGAAGTGAGTTAACCTCCTCCTATTTTCACATATCACTTGTTATAAACGTTGAATTCTTGGCTGTAATCCTTTCTTTTGACCGGGACAGATGACCCCTCTCGTACATAAATCTCTATTTGAACTACTCTTACTGCGATGGATTCAGTCCTGTGCCCCTCAGCCGGTATCATCCGGCTTAATCGGGACGAGTTCCGCCATACGCCTCAGCTATTAACCGAGTTGATGCAGTTACACAAGCAGTTACACAAAGTGAAGCCGTTTCCAAACTGCGATGTTCGGCCTGCTTGTTGATACGTATCACACAAATAACGTCAAGTTACCGCTTCCTCACAGTAATCTCACTGAACAGTCCAGCTTGCTCTCACCAACTCAGCTTTCCAACTTTGGATTGTAAACACTTTGTGACTTGCCGTGCTCTACCAATGGTGAGCGCTCGGGTATGCTTACTGTGGGCACGGCTGAATACCTTTTGGTAGTGCACCAGTTGTATTCGCCGTTATTCAAACGCGTCTTTAAGTCGAAGAAAGCTCACAAACAGGTTTATCAATACTGATAAACGCAAAAAAAATGCGAAAAAAACTTTTTTTTTCTTTACTTTTATATTCCGTACTTTTATTTTAACCCGTTCTTTGGCATTCACACCCAAGCTCTTGTAACAAGGGATATTGTGGAGCTTCGTATCTTATAGTACTTGGGTTGGTTGCTCTCTGGCAAGCTTTAATTTCAGCTTTCGTAGTAGGCATTATCGGTCGTTTTGGCTTCTTCTGCCTAATGATGAAATGTTGCAGCAGGTAAATATAAAGAAAAATCATACGAGTGCCTAAAAAAGAGCTGTGATAAAATAGATAATACCGGCAGTATAGGTAATTTTGTTGTTGACATCGAGGTAGCAAATTTGGTATGATGCTACAATAAGCAAGGCAAATTATAAGTTGTGTCTATTTTACTGGCAGTTTAGAATTTGTTTGCTTTTCCAAAACACGTTTAACTTGGCTGTTTTCTTCCGCGTGCAATTTGCTTGCAGAGAATCAGCGTGAGAGAAGTGTGATGTTGTGGAACTTTCGTGAGACTTTTAGGATTTTGTTACCGTGTGGCAATTAGTGTTTTTACTCTTCGTTATAAGAGTTTGGTGGCTTGTTTCAAGCCTTCTTGAAATGGATTAGTATTTATTGGTTTTTATTTAAGGAGATTAGTTATGAATATCGCTACAAGGATGACAAGGACAATATGCTTTGTTCTTCTCATAGGGTCCATGGCTTGTTTTACGGCGGATGCCCAGCCCGTAGAGGATAGAGCCAGAGAGGCCGAAAAGATGGAGGATATACGAGAGGAAGCCGCCAGGGCCAAACGAGAAGCCGCTAAAGAAGCCAAACGCAAAGCTCTCGAAAAAGCTAAAGCTAAACTCGAAGAGTACATTGCGGACATTGACCTGCCCGAAGACACAACCCAACGTTTTACAGTAAGGGAATTGGTCATCAGCGGCAACACTCTGATATCAACTGACGAATTGTTGAAAAATATGCCTTTGATATATAACGCCTCGGATGAGCCCCTGCGCGAGGCTGACAGCAGCTTCCTTTACGACTTTAGAGTGCTGCACGATGTAATCTTGGATCCCGGTCAGGCCCGCCAGGTATCCGCAAGAACTATTCAGGGCATTACTCAGTACATTCTGTCCGTTTACCAGGATAAGAATTATGCCGGCATATATGTGTATGTCCCAAGAGATGCGATCAGGGAAGGAACCAAGCTACGGGATGATATTTTACCTATAAGAGTTCTCGAGGCCACAGTTACTGATGTTACAGTAAAAACGTACGATCCTGACCAGAATGAAACAGAAAAGGCATACCTTAACCCTTCGGCTGTTATGGATTGGTCACCTGTGAAAGTCGGACAGGTAGCAAATCAGAAGGAGCTGGATGATTTTGTCAACCTCCTTAACCTCAACCCAGACAGATATGTTTCCGCGGTCGTAACGAAAGGACGCGAACCAAACTCACTCGCTGTGGGATACGATATTTACGAAGCAAACCCGTGGCATTGGTTTATCCAGGCAGATAACTCCGGCACCAAGGATAGGCAATGGAGTCCAAGAATTGGCGTCATCAACACCAATCTTCTCGGTATAGACGACACATTCACTGCGATTTATCAGGCTCCATGGGAGTCAGATATATTTGAAAATTACGCATTGTTCGGCAGTTACGATGTTCCTCTGTTAGGACCTCGCACGCGTCTGAACGCTTATGGAGGGCATAGTGAGTTTGATGTAAGCCCTGAGACCGGCGTGATCGATTTCCTTGGTCGCGGTACTTTTTATGGCGGAATACTGACCCACAACATCTTACAAGCTGACGGCTGGTTCTTTGATGTTAAGGGCTCAATGGAGCACACAAGAAGCAAGGTCACTCCTTCGTTGTTCCCGAGCTTTTTGGGAACCGACATTAAGTTCTGGCTGTGGGGAGTTGGGGCTGACCTGCATCGCTCCGATGATATGTCGAACACCTCTCTTACATTTGATCGATATGAGAGTCTGGGCGGCGAATCCACTGCGGACGAGTTTACCCTTGCACGAACGAACTCCGAATCCGATTTTACCATTTACACTGCCTCGGCCGCTCACAGCCAGTACCTGGACCCCAACAAGGTCGGTCGCCTCAGCGGCAGTTTCCGCTGGATAGGCTCTAACGAAAGATTGGTTCCGGCCAAAATGACCGCCTTTGGAGGAATGTACTCTGTCCGAGGATATGATGAATATGAATATGTTGCTGATGGCGGCATACTCGCATCTGTTCAATATGAGTTTGACCTGGTGAAATACGAGGAGTCGATGCAGACTCAGGAAGAGAGGGAAATGGAAGGTGAGGCGCCAAAACCCTTCGTTAAAAAACTTGCTCCGCTGGTTTTCTTTGATTACGGCAGAGCCAAGATAGAAGACCCAATAGGAACCGAAAAGGACTATGAAGAGTTCATGTCGGTAGGTGTGGGTACGATTCTGGAACTCGGTGATAACTTTAGTGGAGTTGTATATTACGGTTATCCACTCGAGGCAACTGATAACACAAGGCAGGGCAAGGGCCGATTGAATGTTGGCTTAATGATGCGATTTTAAGAATTTTGCCCGACGGCGTCGTCGGGAAGGGACTATAGAGTGTAGATGGAACTAAGAAATAAATGATTATTTTGTGATAAGGGGATGAATGATGGAAAATGTAAGAAGAATTTCGAAGAAGTATTATTTTAGGCAGATTGTGGCGTGTTGGCTGGTGCTTTATATGCTCTTCGGCCTGCCAGTCCAGGTTGTCCGGGCAGCCACACCGGTTGTTGGTTCTTATGACCCCGGCACAGCCGGGATCTCACAAACTACCAATACGACTACGGTAAACCTTCTCGCCGAGCAGGCAATCATTAACTGGGACAATTTTAATACCTTAGATGGCGAACTTGTTGAGTTCCTCAGAAATAACGGTCTGAGCCCTTTTGCTGTGCTAAACAGAGTATCTGGCGGCGCAACGCTGTTTAACGGCGACCTCGAAGCTATTAAGGGAACCGTTTTTATTGTTAATCCCCGGGGTATTACGTTCGGCCCTACATCATATATCCAGGCCCGCAACTTGGTTGCTTCGAGCATGAAAATGTCAAACACTGATTTCCTCAACGCAACTGCCGGGGGAACTATATCTGACGACATGAAATTTACTAACCCCAGTAACTATGAGGGCGCCAGATTAGTTGCCAACCGCGGCAATATCAACGCCGACAGTATTTATCTTGTCGGCAAAAATGTCCTGAACGCAGGAACTATAATAGCAAATGAAGGTGGATTGGTTGCGATGGTTGCCGGCGATGAGATGATTCTTGGCAAGCCCGGAAGCGACGTTATTGTTAAAAAATTAGTTGTGAACCACATAGAGAATCATACAGTTGATAACGGCGCGATTGGCGGCACGAGCTCCAATCTTTATAATGAATTCGGCATTGATGAGTCAGGAAACACCGGTTCGGTAAGTGCACCGGGTGGAGACCTGGTTCTTGCTGCCGGCGATATCTGGTCCAATGCAATCGAGAACGTCCAGGACTTAACGGCTACCGCACATGGAGATATCCACTTAGAGGGAGCTATAAACATAACGGGCGATATGCGAGCAGAGGCCGGCCTGCCAACTGAATATGACTCTGAGTGGGTCATCACTGACTGGGATTTCTGGAACACCTACTTAGAGGAGGAGCCTATAGAAGTAAAGCAAGGTGGCGATATACATGCTAAAGATACCATTACTGCCGGTGGTAATATCGATATGATAGCCAACGGTGTCCAGCTCGATGCCGCCGTGGAAGCAACGACCGGCGACTTGAAGATAGCCGGGCGTCAAAGTGAAGACCCCGTTGATGGCTTTCACGATGTGGTAACCGCGGCCCTCACGGCCGGTGGCGATATCGAGATTTCGTCAACCGGTATGGACCGTGAGTGGAGTTTGGATGGATCGTATACAACAGGTCTCTTCTTTAAAAAGCACTGGAATTATGGTTCCTGGAAGGATGTAACTCCGGTACCAGGTCCGCTAACTCTCAATGGTGATGCCGTTGCCGGCGGCAATCTTACGCTCTTCAACAACACTTGGACGGCACCCTATGTGACACTTCAGGCCGGTGTCGACATCATTCTCGAAAATGGCGAGGCCTTCTACCAAAACTGCGACACACTGACAGGCGATACCAAACTGACCCTCGACGCCCAGACGGGCCAGATAGACCAGGGGACGGCTACTATAAGTGTTACAGGCAGTGAATTGGTGATGAGACAGGCCCCGACATTGAATTTGGCCGGCCGCAGCTTTGACAACCAGGAAAACACACACCTTACGCTGGAAAGCTACAATGGCTCCGTATTTGCTACGGATGAGGATACGGCATCAGGTAAGCCGTTTGATGGCGATGATGACAATGCTGCCGACCAGTGGGCTTCAATCGGAGCCAAGGCAAATGGCGGCATTATCCTTTCAGGCCATGAATATAATATAGATGCCAGGAGACTCGAAGCTGCTCATGGTCCTATCGAAGTAGATGCTAAGACTAACGATATATTGGCAAACAACCACGGCTTTACCGGCGACGATGGTATATTAGCCAGTGGCGGTGGAAACATTACACTAACAGGTAATAACGTAAGAGTCGTTGGCGACATAGACGCACATTATGGCTTGGGTATCCGCCCTGTTGGCTATAACAGTGATTTAACTATTGAAGCCGCCGATGACATCGAGATTGATGGTTATGCAGATATCGACGGCGATATGGTTCTTAGTGCTGGTGACGATGTGACCGCCACGGGCAATCTCATTGCCGGCGGCAGTATCGATATTTATTCGTCCAACTATACAACATATCTCGGCGGTGACTTAATCGAGGCCACTGATAATATCACGCTGCATAATAAAACAGAGCTCAATGGCTCGGGTGCTCAGCGTATAGATGCAGTAACAGGGATGCTGACGGCCAAAAGAGATGTTGATAAGACCACAGACGGTACTCTTACGCTGGCTGGCGGAGATAAAATATATTTGGGCGATGATGTGTCCACCGAGAACGGCGACTTGATATTTGAAGATGACGTCATAGCTAACGGCACCGGATGGCAACGGAGAAATCAGTCGTTTGATGCTGATAAGGGCTCGGATAGTTATGAGAACGACTTAGTGGCCTGGGGCGATATTACCAAAACCACGTCAGGCAATCTTACACTTGACGGCGGCTCAGGTGATTCCAAGATATATGTGGCCGGCGACGTATCAACATACTGGGGCAACTTGACATTTGAAGATGATGTTATAGCCAATGGTGAAGATGACCAGACATTTACCGCCGGTCCGTTCTATGGTTACCAGGTACTTTCCAAGCTGAAGGTTTACGGTTCAGTAACCAAAGAAGACGGTGGTGACATTTGTATTGACGGCGACGGCGGCAGCCTTACACTGGAAAGCGGCTGGCAAATGGATGTCGACGGAGACATAACCGTTGAGGATGGCGATTTGACCGTCGAAGCCGATCAGCATATTTATGTTGGTGGAAACGTCCTGGCAAAAGGTGACATACTTATTCGTGCCGATAAAGATTTAGATGCAGATGCACATCAAGGGGACCCGCTTTATGGTGGCGATGTGGATGTGGATGGTGATATTACTTCTACTCAAGGCAACATAGATATTTATTCAACAGACTTCACCACCTATCTTGGTGGTGATGTAGATGCCGCTTATGATGTTACGCTTCACAACAACACAATTCTTGACGGATATGACAATCAGACCATAGAGGCCGGTCTGGTTGGAGACGGGACGCTGACGGCAGAAGGCTGGGTGTGGAAAACAACCCCAGGTCACCTGTATTTGAATGGTGACAATAGCGACCCTGAGCACCGAGATGGTAAAGCTATCGACCTTCAGTATGCAGGGTGTCTGCCTGCTGCAAGTACCTGCTTAGGCAATCTCGAACTTTATGCCGAAAATGGCGACATACAAATCAGCGGTGATTTAACAACATTCGGATACTGCGAATTCTGCGGTCGAGGAGAAAACAGTATAGAAAATGGTAATGGATATTGTTGGGATGGGTGGTACGACCGGGATACCGGTGGCGTCTCGGTTATCGCTCAAGAGGGTAAGATATATACCGATGCTGACAGCCCGGACCCGGAGGCGGGAGACTATATGCTCAACATCGGCATAGTCGGCAATTCTGACGATGCCTCCCATAGAATGCATTACAACAATACATCTGTCGAAATGCCTATGGGAGAACCACTTGGCGTCGACCTGCCCTGGGGCGAAGAAGGAAAAGCAGCTATTGTGGTCTTAAGCAGAGAAGACTTGGTCTTTGGTCCGGATACGATGCTTATAGCTCGTGGAAACTACTACGATGCCGGCGGTTTAAACATTTGGGACTTTATTGACTTTACGGGCGTTGAAAGCTATTGCGACTACTTCGATATCTTTGATGATTTCTTTGGCCAAATTGGTGGATGCATTGCAGACCATGAAGCCTTTTGTTCAGCCGTTTGGGATTTCGTTGGTGATTTGCACGATGCCGGATTTGACTTTGATGATCAGGCAGCCTTCAAAGACCTATTCACTGACTTTG
>Ga0209427_10001636_pt1 | contig 25958 bp, 20 predicted proteins | sample DeeMarSWOR136_30_FD_187465 | JGI IMG/M metagenome (GOLD analysis project Ga0209427, IMG submission 187465) | Marine sediment microbial communities from White Oak River estuary, North Carolina - WOR-1-36_30 (SPAdes) (version 2) | ecosystem: Environmental > Aquatic > Marine > Intertidal zone >...
TAGATGTAGAGAGGGATTTCTTAATTTAGTTAAAAATACTACTATTGACTTTAATGAGAAAAAGGATCTTGAAAAAATTGAGCAATTAATTTATCCAATTCAAAACAGAATGCCACCAATAATCTCGTTAGTAGGGTATTCTAGAGTGGGAAAAACAACAATTTTTAATCTTCTTAGAACAAAGGAGTTTTCTATAGAGAGTCAAGTTAGCATATCAGGAGACGTTGCAACTTTAAAGGTTGGAAAAGTATTCTTTCTTATAAGAGATTTTACTGGTGATGAAAATGTTGGTTTTCTGTGGAATAATTTCATAAGAGGTAGTGATGCTATCCTCTTAATCACGGATTCTACTGAACAAAATATAATAAATTCAAAGTTTTTTTTAAGTAAAATTGAAGAAGAAGTTCCTTATGCTTACGTCGCGGGAATTGGAAATAAACAGGATTTAACAAATGCAGTTGACGAGTCGAAGATAAAGGAAATCCTAGGATTGAACACTTTTTTGATGAGTACAACTGATCCTAATAATAGGGAAAAAATTATTCAAATTATTGCAGAAATCCTTGAAATGAAACGTTTTATTTCACCAATAATAGACCTTCTTTTTGAAAGAGAAAAATTTATCAATGAACTTGAAGAATTTTTAAAAAACGAACAATTTGAAAACAGTGATGAACTCTTTGAGAAAATTATCAAAATCTCTTTACAATTGGGAGATAGTGCGGAACCATTTTACAGAATGCAATTAAAAGTTAAAGATGAGTTGGGAAAAAAAGCTCCTGAAATAATTTCTGGAACAGAAGCTTCAGAAAAAGAACCATCAACGAAAAAACTTTCTTTTTTAGAAAGACGTTTAAAAATTTTATTGAAAAATTATATGGATGAAATAGAGAATATTCTAACTGTCACTATCTGCGATCGCGAGGGATTAATAATAACCTCAGAGAGTAAGGGAGATCTTGAAGATGAATATGTGATTGGAGCGATAGCAGCATCAGTTGACACTTATATTGAGAGAATTAAGAGAGAATTTAAAGGGGAAACAACTTTTTTTAATATCACGACAATTAGTAATAAAAAATTTGCGTATTGTTCAATGGGATTAAAATCCATATTATTAACTATTTCAGATCTTTCAAGTTCAGATACTGAATTAAGAGTATATTCAGAACATATTGCAGGTAAGATTGAAATGATATTAGAAGGCAATGAAAATGTATCGCTTCAAATACCTCAAATAATAAAAATTTTATCTAAGACTAAAGATGGAAAAATCCCTACGGGTGATTTTTCATTAAAATTAGTATTGACAGGAGATTATGAGGTAGGGAAAACTTCATTAATAAGACGATTTGTACAAAATCTATTTACAGAGGGTTATCATAGTACAGTAGGATTAGATATATCAAAAAAAACTATTGAATTAGCCAAAGATACGAAAATGCATTTTGTAATATGGGATATTGGAGGGCAAATAACCCAAATGACTCCATATAGAAAGAGGTTTTATGGAGGTGCTAATTCAGCATTTATTGTAATAGATAGAACTAGGAAAGAGAGTCTCAAATCTGTAGAAAAATGGCACAATGAATTAAAGAAATATGTGGATAAAGATCTCAATATAATATTAGTTGGGAACAAATCAGATTTAATAGATGATTTAGTTATTACTGAAAATGAAATTAAAAATATTGCAAACATGAACAATTTCTTTTATATCCTTACATCTGCGAAAACAGGTGAAAATGTTAACGATTCATTTTTATATATAGCTTATAGATTTTTAGAATCTGTTTCTTGAAAGAATTTCTATTAAGCATCGAAATTATTTTAAATTGATAGTTTTGTGAGTAAGTTTTAATAAATGGATTAACATTAATATTTTAAGTCCGAATTTCATTAAATTTCAATTGAAAATGTCAGAAGATAATTTAACAGATAAAATCAATGATTTAAATGATATAATATATACTCTAAAGAGTCGAATCAGCACGTTAGAAATGGAGCTCGAGAAAAAAGAACATGAAATATATACTCACTTAGAAACCATAGAACATTTAGAAGATGTTATCATGAAATTAGAATCTTTAATCCCAGAGGAGGATAATGGCATAAAAAGTAAGAAACAAAAAGGATTTGAATCTAAATTAACATTAGAGCTAGAAGAGAGAGACATACAAATAAGAGATCTAAAAAATAGAATGGGGTTCCTAAGGAAAGAGAAGGTTCAACTTCAGCAGGAGCTTGAAAGGTTGAAAAAAGAACGACCAGAATCTAATGTTATTCGAATGGAGGATATTAGATCTAAGCCACCATTAGAAATTTTAGTAAAAGATTTGCAAGATAAGGTAAATAAGCAGAAATCTATGATAGAAAATTTAAAACGCGAATACGTCGATGTGTCTGAATTTGATACAAAAATAAAAGAAAAAGAGGAAGCTATAGAACGGAGGATGGCTTATTTATTGCAAACGCAAATTGATGATCAGGGGAAAATAATAGAAACCAAGAATTTAGAAATTGAAGATTTAAAAAGTGAAGCAGAAAATTTGAAAAATAAGGTCGAAGTTTTGGAAGTTCAATTAAATATAAAAGATCAGAGAATTAAAGAATTGACTAAAGATTTGGGGAAGTCGAAAAAAAAGAAGAAATGACATATAATAAGGTTATTCTATATTAAAGCTAAATTTTTCATAGTGGATTACAAATTTATTTCGATTTTCTTCATAATTTTTAATTGAATATAATAAGAATTCTGTTTCTTGGTTTGTAATTACAGGAAATTTATAATAATTTGATTTATATTTAATATCTTTTCCTTCCTTTCTGTATTTTTCAATAAATTTGATATGATTATTTAATCTATATTTATTAATATCATTGTTCAACTTTTTTGCGTTGTTTATTTTTTTTTTAAAAAACTCCATAAATTCAGAGTTAATTTCGTACCCGATTGAATTTCTCATTGAAATAACTGCAGCTAATGAAGTAGTACCTGTTCCCCAAAATGGATCTAATACAGTATCTCCATATATTGAATACATGTTAATTAAACGATAAGGTAATTCTAGAGGGAACGCCGCTGAACGATCTCTTAAGTTTCTTTGATTATTATTCTCTTTAAGCAAGTTTTGACTGATTCCTCTTATGTCTTCCCAAATCTCTGAAAACCAATTATTCCTCTCCTCCCAAAAAAAAGCACTATTATATCTAATTTCTGATTTAGGAGGAATTTTCCTTTTAGCTTTTCCTTTTCTAAAAATTAAAATATATTCATGTTCAAGAGTTACATAGGCATTGGGAGGTAACATCCCAGAACCTAAAAACTTATTGGGAATGTTCGTTGGTTTTCTCCAAATGATACATGGTAATTCATTGAAACCATTTTTATAAAAAAAATTAGTAATTTCTACATGATTTGGGAATAATTGGAAATTGTTTTTGATAGTTCTCGTAGCATCTCCAATATTTATGCATACAATTCCTCCAACCTTTAAAACTCTTCCTACTTCTTTCCATACTTTTTCTAATTGGTTATGCATTATATTAAATGCTTTTTTTCCATTTCCATCTTCGAGTGCCTGTTTAATCTCGTCGTTTGAATTTGAGAAATGTAAATCCCACATATCAATCATGGGATAAGGAGGGGAAGTTATTATTAAATCTATAGAATTTGACTCTACCTCATTCATGTCGTAGGAATCTTTAAAAAATACTCTATGTGTTGTTTTCATTACTATGAAATAAAAAATTCAAATTCCTTACATCAATATACTAATCAAAATTTATATAAGTATTTATCAAATAATAGATAAATATGAGCCGAAATACTAAAGTTAATCAAGTTATATTAATTATCCTCGATGATGTACGGGCAGAACATCTATTCAAATGGATGAAGGAAGGCAAACTCCCAAACATTGCCCAGTTAGCTGAAAATGGTGTTTCATGCCAAAATACAGTTACATCATTTCCTAGCGTAACCTTACCTTGTTATGCTGACATCATAACTGGTGCTAATTCTGGATTTTTTCTCAAAGAAGGAAGTGGTGTCCCCAGTTATCATTGGATCGATCGTACAGTTCCTCCCTCAGAAAAAAATAAACCACCTTTTATTCGTAATTACAGTGAGCGAAGAGATGTGTTAAAAATAAACAAGGACATTGGCAAACATGTTAAAACTATATTTGAACAAGCAGGTGATGGAAATTTTTTAAGCGCAACCAGCTTTTTATATAGAGGTTCTACATTCACTGTTCCAAAAGAATTTAAACCAGACTTAATATTAAAAAGAATAGAAGATATATATCGAAATCCCAAAGAAATTTTCCCAGATTCGGAAGTTCCAAAGGTCTCTGTAGGATATATTCCACATACTGACGAATTTATGCACGAAAAAGGATTTGATTATCCTGATTATATTAATTTGGTATTTAGATGTGATAAATTCATAGGATCTTTAATCAAAACACTTAAGGAAGTAGGATGCTATGAAGATACTGCGATAGCTATCACTTCCGATCATGGCAATTATAAAGCTCCAAATATTTTTGATCTTGAACCGTTCTTTCATCAAAAGGGACTAAAACCATATAATCCTATCAGAGATGTAGGTGATTTTGATGCTAATCTTGGTGGTGTAGGATTTTTCAACTTCAAGGGAGATACATGGTTTCACCATCCTACACTTAATCAAATGAAGAACTATAAAACAAGCGGTGAAGGAACATCTAATCTAGATTTGTTTGAAATATTATGGGAAATACCGGGAGTGAAATTGATGTATTATAAAGATGATGCTAGTACCGCTGAAAAAGGTTTCATACATTTAGAACGAAGAAATTTTAAAAATAATAAAATTCTGAAAGGGAGAATTGAATATTATGGAATAGGAAAAGATCAAATGACCAAATATGTGTTTGATGATGAAGATTTATTTGGTTATGAAAACAATGAAAAATCTTCTTCTCTTTTGGATAATAAATTTCATTCTATTGATGAGTGGGTAGGAACAACTTTTCAAACAGATTTCGTAAATATTATTGATCAACTCCCCCGTCATTTTAAAAATCCCCGTTCATGCGATATTTTGGTCTCTACAGAGGGAGAATATAACTTTAATTATGAACATGGAAAAACAAAAGGTGGTTCTCATTATTCGCATGATATTGCCAGAAGAAATTCAATGCTTGTACCACTGATTATAGGAGGGTCTCTAGAAATTCCTAAAAAAGAATTAGATTATTGTAAAACCACTGATATAGTTCCCACCTTATTAAGTTTATTAGGAAAGAAACCGCATTCAAGCATAGTAGGAAAGTCTATATTGGATTCTTAAAGCAAAATTAAAACTCTTATTTTTTTTATTTTTGCAGAAGATCCAATTGATTTTTATTAAAGTATTCTTTTAGAATCTCAATTAGGATTTTCAATTAAAAAATTCTTTATTATGAAAGCGAATAACATTATCCTTGTTCCTGAAACTCATTGGGATAGGGAATGGTACTTACCATTTCAAGAATTTCGAGCTAGACTTGTATTATTGATGGATAAGTTATTAAATATTTTGAAGATTGACCCTGATTTTAAAAATTTTACATTAGATGGACAGACTATTCCATTAGAGGATTATTTGGAAGTAAGACCTGAGAGAGAAGAGGAAATTAAAAAATATGTTAAAGAAGGAAGGCTTTCAATTGGTCCTATGTACGTATTACCTGATGAATTTCTTGTTAGTGGTGAATCTTTAATAAGGAATCTTATTATTGGACATCGAATTAGCAGAAAATTTGGTAGGGTTATGAAAGCCGGATATATACCTGATCCTTTTGGACACATTGCACAGCTACCTCAATTGGTAAGTGGATTTGAAATTCCCTCAATATTATTTATGCGAGGATTTGGTAACGAATTTGAAGAAAATAATTTAAGTATGGAATTTATATGGAATGCCCCTGGTAATGCGGCATCTGTATTAGGAATTCATCTAATTTTATCTTATTCTAATTTAGCATATTTGAATACTAAAACTGTAAAAGGACAGTACAAAGCAGCTCTAAGAAGAATAAAAAATCTAGTACTAGAGTTTGAAAAATACATCGCGACACCTATCGTTCTATTAAATAATGGAGTAGATCATGAAGAAGCTACCCCAGAAATTCCAAAGATAATCCATCAATGGAATAAATTATATCCTGAAACTCATTTAGAGCAAGCAGACTTTGAATATTATGTTAATAAAGTATTGAAAACAAATGAAGAGTTGGAAGAATATCAGGGAGAATTAAGAGGAGGAAAATACTCACCTCTCTTATCTGGTGTATTTTCAGCACGGATGTGGATAAAACAAAGAAATACCAAAATAGAGTTTTTATATGAGAAATATACTGAACCATTATCAACTATAAGTTGGGTGCTCGATAAATATGGAAATTTCAGATATCCAAAAGATTATATTCTAACTGGTTTAAAATGGTTGCAGAAAAATTCACCACATGATAGTATTTGTGGTTGTAGTATAGACGAGGTTCATGATGAGATGAAAATTCGTTTTGATTGGGCTGAACAAATAGGTGAAGAAGTATTTAAAAACTCATTTTTATACTTAACCGAACTCATAAATCTTAATTCCAATTACGAAGATCGAAGCGCTTTAATTGTCTTCAATCCGCTTCCATGGAAAAGACAAGATATAGTTGAGCTTACTTCAATCTCCAAAAGAATAAAGGGTGAAAAATTACCCTATAACCTTAAATTAATTGACTCTGATGATAATGAAATTGAATATCAATATTGGGGTGTTGAAGAAAAACCAAGGTTTACGCGAAAGCTAGGAATTAGCCATAAGATCTCATTTTTAGCTGAAGTTCCTGCATTAGGTTATAAAGTATATTATTTAGTTCCTATAGAGTCTGAGAACTCCTTTAATCTTGAAATTAAAGAATTTAGAATTACTAAAGATTTCTTAGAAAATGAATTTTATCTTGTTGAAATTAAGTCAGATGGTCAAATTAGCGTTAAAGATAAGGAAGCAGGAATATTCTACGAGAATATCTGTGAAATCGAAGATGTGGGAGATTGGGGAGACGAATACGATTTTTCTGGACCAAAAGAAAATCAGATAGATTTAAGATTCTCTACTGAAGATGCTGCTCTATTTGAAAAATCTGTATATATAGATGGTCCATCTCAAAAAACCTTCAAACTGAGGTTAGACCTAAAGCTTCCTCATTCTCTTACAGAAGATCGATATAACAGAGAAGAATGGTTGGTTGATAACAAAATAATAATTTATATTTCATTATATAGAACTATTAAGAGAATAGATTTCAAAATTATATATGAAAATAATAGTCGAGATCACAGAATTCGTGCATTATTCCCAACTAAGATAAAATCTGATGTGGTTCATGTTGATGGACATTTTTATGTCGTACCCAGAAATGTTGAATTACCTAAGGCAAATAAATGGGTTCAAAATCCTTTACCTACTAATCATCAAAAAGATTTTATATCAATCAGCGATGATTTAAGAACTTTTGCTGTATTAAATAAGGGTTTACCTGAATATGAAGCAATTGTTAATGATGATAAAACAATAACTTTTGCTATTACTCTTCTACGCTGTATTGAATGGCTGTCTCGTGATGATTTCAGTACAAGAAGGTCTCATGCAGGTCCTGGTTTTAAAACCCCAGGAGCTCAATGTTTGGGCACCCATACTTTTGAAATATCTATTACCACAGAATCAAAGTCAAGTTGGTTATATTCAAATATTCATCTAAGAGGAAAAGAATTTAATAATAGATTAGAACCAGTCTTCCCAGCAATGGCTCAAAGTGCTATTAGAACTTCCGATAAGGTTATGTTAAATCCAACAGGCATCATTTCATACCTTGGTAGATCTAAAACAAGACAAATTGAGTCTTATCTTCCTCCCTTCTTATGCTTTCTTGAAATAGATAATAAAAATGTTTTATTAAGTGCCCTGAAAAAAGCAGAGGAGGGAAATTTTATAATTGTTAGAATTTATAATATTTCATCCGAATCTCAAAATGCAAGATTAGCTTTTTATGAGAAAATTTCGATTAGAAATGCTGAAATAGTTAACTTTCTTGAAGAGAAACCTAAGAATAATATAAAATCAAATATAATTGATTTTAATCAAAACTATCTTGAAATAGAATTAAAACCTCATGTTATAGTTACTTTGAAAATTAAATATGAATTTGCGGAGTGATTCTAGACCGAATTAAAACTATCATTACAGATAAAATCTATTTTATAGAAATCCATAAGAAGGAAAAAAGACAACAATCATCCATGAGTAGAAAATACTCGTAAAAATCGTAGATCCTAATATGTTACGTCCTGAGTTTATATAAACCCACGTAACCGTGATATTTTGTATGATAGAAAATATAACCCATGCTAATAGATAAAGTGCATATGGTGGTAAATATACTAAATTAATCTTTCCAACAATGAACATAGCAAGAATAAGGATATTATCCATTAAAATCCCAATACCTGCCATTAAAATATATTCTACATATTTATTTATATTGATCAATTGTCCTTGGACGTTTCTTAAATAGAATTCTCTTATAATGAAAAAAGGGAATGATATTAAAGTTAATAATACCATTCTACCAACACCATTTAGAGTTGGTAAAGTGTTTTGGACGGACCAATGCCAAATCGCTGCTATAGATAATATTGAAACTACAGCAATAATAATTCCAAATAGGGTTGAACGAAAGGGTGTTATGGAACACATTCTTTTAAGCTTAATAAATATATCTTTGATAGAAAACCTTTCCTCCCAGTCCAATAAGAGTAAATTATATACTATATAAGATCCAATTGCAGCTCCGATTATAAGTAACAAAGTTATACTTGATGTAGAATAGGAAACAGCTTCTGGAGAAATGCGTGAAAGGAAGAGAAAAAAGGTAATTTGAATAAGCTCAACAGGAACAGTATAATATATTATTAGTTTTTTAATTGTAGCTTTCTTTAGTTCTTTTATTATCTCTTTCTCTGGTAATATTTCTTTATGTTTGAAAAAATAATTGTTTAAATATACAACCAATATAGAATTAATAGCAATAATCCCCACTAGTGAGACATAAGAAAAGATTAATAAAGCTGTAGCAGTTATGAAAACATTTTTCCCCTTTTCCCCATAAAAAGCTTGTTCAAACCATTGAACTGTTTGATAGATAATTGCATAATCTACTACTTCCGTCAAATGTCCGGCATATGGGCTAATGAAACCTTTAGTGTTATTTCCGCCATTAAAATCTCCATTATACGTTTTTCCAACTTTTACATCTTCTCTACCAGTATATTGTCTTAAGACTTCAAGGATTTTAACTTCAGTCAATCCTGTATCATATCTTCCTGATGTTAAAAGAAAATTAGATACATTCATATATTCTAATGACACCGCCCCAATCGCTATAGTTGCATTAATTCTATCTGGATAAGTCTGTGAAAAATCTATTACTTCATATGCTCCCAAAGAATGTCCAACAAGCCCAATTTCAATGATGTATGGTAGATTATATTCCAAGTAATCGGCAGCTGCTTTTATATCATATACTAATTTTCCGCGTTGAAAATATCCTCCTGAAGCCCCATGCCCACGAAAATCAATGTTTATTACTGTAAATCCTCGTTTAACAAGCTCTATACTAAGAGGTTGCATATTGAGTTTACTACCAAAAAATCCATGTCCAACTACGATTCCCACGTGGCTTCTTTCTCCTTTTGGTGTATATTTAAAAGCACTAATATATACTCCATCCTCAGTTTCCAGTCCTAATGGTTCAATCGTGTATAAATTCTTTAACTCAGGAATAAATGTTAAAATAAGTAATGGAATTACTCCAATACATAATATTGAAATACTGACCAATAAACCTAATTTTTTTCTGTCAGATCTTATTTTATGTAAGATACCCAAAGTTCTCTCTAATCCATGTGTAAAAAATATATTTCATTTGAAAAAATTTTCAAATCCTAATTTTGTAGTTAAAACTTGATCATTTCTAGTAATTAAGAATATTGATAATTTGAAATTACTTATATTCTAGTAAAATTTTTCTTTTATAATTTAGAAGGAATATCATTATTAACCAATACAAAGGTAATACCTAATGAAACTTAATGAGTATCTAAACGAATATAAAGCCAAGATCAATGATGCAATTAAATCTATATATGACAGGAAATTAAAAAATATAAATAACACATTTTTGAGGGATTACTATTCAGAATTAAAAGATTACTTCTTAGCTGGGGGCAAAAAAATTCGACCATTACTATGTATCGGTACTTATAATGCGTTCAATGAGAAAAAGGATGAAAGAATTGTATTTCCAAGCGTGGGTACTGAGTTTCTCCATAATGCCTCGCTGATTCATGATGATATTATCGATAAAGATAATTTTAGAAGAGGAAAACCGGCGTTTCATTTTAGATTTAGGAATTACCACGAAAAATATAATTTGAAAAAGATGATAGCAACAGATTTCGGGAACTCTATAGGAATTATAGGCGGTGATTCTGCCTTTTTTTTAGGTTTAGAAGCTTATTTTCATAACGATTTCAATAGGGAATTGAATTTAAATGCGATAAAATACTATGAGGAAGCTTTTATAGAAATTGCTAATGGTGTTTTAATTGAAACTGATATGGTTAACCAAACAAACCTCGCTCTTTCTGATTACATTGAAATGGTATCGCTAAAAACTGGAGCTTTAATTGAAAAATCAATTTTAATAGGAGCAAATTATGCGAGAGCAACTGAAGACTGTATAAATGATCTTTCTATTTATGGTATAAATCTTGGTATTGTTTTTCAGATAATTGATGATATTTTAGGTACTTTTGGGGATGAAACGGTAACTGGGAAGCCCACAGATGGTGATATCCGAGAGAATAAACTCACTGCTTTAAAATTAACTGCTTTGGATAATTTAGATAACTCAAATAAGATACGACTTACTGAATTACTTGAAAATCCTAATATGACTAAAAATGATGTTCAAGAAGTTAAAGATTTGTTCTCTAAAGCAGATGCGGTTGATTCATGCAAAAAATTAGCAGATAAATATTATCAAAAAGCAAAATCATCTTTAGATAATTTGAGACCATCAATCACTAAATCAGAAGCAGAATTCTTTGAAAGTCTATTAAATTTTGTTGTAGAAAGAAAATTCTAAAGAGAAACTATCTTGATTTGATATTTCATTTTTTTCATTATCTTAATATAGAAAAAGATAAGAACTAAAATTCATAGAAGAATTATTAAATTCAACTATATAATTACTATTATCAAATTAATTGAGAATTAGTCAGATGTTAGTAGCAATAACTGGAGCAACAGGAGTTGATTTAGCGGTTAAATTTCTAAAAACTCTTAAGGAAAAAAACATTGAAATTGAACTAATCATCTCTAAGATTGCTGAAAAAATAATAAATATTGAAACGAACTATAAAATCTCTGATATTCGTAATCTTGCAGATAAAAATTATGAGGTAGATAATCTTTTATCTCCTCCAGCAAGCGGTTCTTACAAGATTGCGTGTATGATAGTAATACCTTGTTCAATGAAAACTTTATCAGCAATAGCAAATGGATATGCAAATAATTTAATTACAAGAGCAGCGGATGTAATGATAAAGGAAAAAAGGAAATTGATATTAGTCGTAAGAGAAACTCCATTTAATGCAATCCACCTTGAGAATATGCTTAAATTAGCAAGATTGGGTGTGATAATTCACCCCCCAATCCCTTCATACTATATTAAACCTAAAAGTGTTGAAGAACTTATTGATCACACCGTAGGAAGAATATTAGACCAAATTGGGATTGAAAGTAATATTAAAAGATGGGGGACATTGTAAAAAAGATAAAGATAATGAATTTGTTATTGAGATTTAAATAAATTTTGTATAGGGTTGTTTAATTGAAAGTGCTTCAAGATATTTGGATTCTGAATAAATCTGGAATAGTAATGTTTAATAGAGTATTCAATGAATCCATTTCTTCTCAAGCATTTGGAGCGATGATGAGTGCGTTAAGTACTTTTGCCGATCAATTAGTTGATGGAGGATTATCTAATTTTGAATTGAATAATAAAAGATTTACTATAATTAAGAGATATGAACTTATGTTTGTTGCCAACTCTTCAAAACTTTTTAATCAGAAAAAAATAAATCGTGAACTAGAAAGAGTATCAAAAAAATTCTTTAAACTCTATACGAAAAAAATTGAAGACTATAAAGGTCAGATTGGAGCATTCACACAGTTTGAAGAGATTATCAAAGATTCCTTGGAAGATAATCCGTATAAGACTTCTGAAGAATCTCTCTAATTTTTTTTAAAGTTTCAAATTTAATCAATTTAAAGAATAAAAATTGAGCTACTAATCTTTTTAATATAAATTATTCTAATTGAATCTTAATAAGAGCTATCAAATTTTAAAATGAAAAAAAAATGAAGGAAGATATAGAACCTATTCCAGAAGATATTGCTTTAATGATATGTGAAGAAATAAGAGAATACAATCGGGAGAAAAAATTTAGTTTAGCTAAAGTTCAATGCTGGGGATGTATGAAATATTCAAACAAAAAGGATGATATTAGGCACAGGTGTATATTTTCTAAAGAAAATAATAGAGGTTGCCATTTAGTCAATAAAATTTACGATATAAAACATTGAGAACGTAAAATTATTGGTTTAACCATCTATACAATTCACCCAAAAGAACATATTTATCCCTTCTCCCTTTTAATTTAGCTAGTTCATCTATATTCATTAACCATAGACACGAACGCAATTCACTTTTTAACGTTCTTATTTCTTTGACAGTGTTAGAAATAGATTTTTCTTTTCTATCTTTCCATGAGGATACGAGAAAGTTATACGCAAAACCCCCTAAATCAGCGCCTAATGCAATTGATTTAGCAATATCTATTCCAGTTCTTAAACCTCCCGTAGCAATTATAGGTTTCTGAGACACATTTCTTACATAAATGATACTTATAGGTGTAGGGATCCCCCATTCCCTAAATACTTCTGCTGGATCTCGAGTATATCTTTGATTATTAAGATTATTACGTTTGGATTCAATAGCTGCAAAACTGGTCCCTCCAGCACCTCCAATATCAAATCCATCAAAACCGAGTTTATCAAGATTTAAAGCCACTTCTTGGTTAAAACCGGTTCCTACTTCTTTTGCAATTATTGGAATATTGTAAGTTTCTCGCAGCTTTTGAAAATTCTTACGAAAAAGTCTATAAGATGTATCACCTTTATCTTGAACCAATTCATGTAAAACATTCAAATGAATTGCCATTACATCAGCGTTTATCATTTCTATGCATTTGCTGAAATCTTGTATATCAAAATTGAAGTCACTGACCTGTCCAATTCCAATATTTCCGATTATAGGAATATAAGGGGCCACATCTCTGGTAATTTTAAATGAATCTAATAAAGTAACGTCTTCGATTCCTGCACGTTGACTTCCGACACTCATTAAAATATTCTCCTCCTCTGCAGCTTTAGCTAAAATTTCATTAATCTCTTTTGAGATTGGATGACCGCCAGTAATCGCTGAAATACAAATGGGTGCAGAAATTTTTTTATTAAAGAACTTTGTTGAAAGATCAACTTCTTCAAGATCTATATCTGGAATTGGATGATGAATTAATTTCATATCATTAAAATAGTTTTTTGAGTGCTGTACATCATGCTCTAATGGTATTTTAAGGTGTTCTATTTTTCTTTCCTTTATATCTTTTGAGTTATTCTCCTTTGACATGCTTTTCCTCTCTGTTTGAGTCAATTTAATAAAAACCTGTTTTTATTTAATATTTATATTTGTACAAGTTATTTTTTTATTTTTTAAGGATAGATATATATAATTTTCTTTCAATCCATTTATTAACTGAACAGGAACATTGAATTTACAAATTTGTTTTATAAAATCAATTTTACCTTTAATACCTCCTGTGACATCTATTTTTTTCCCTAAATCAGCTAAATCTAAGTCATCTAATTCATCAACAAATATTTCAGATACTAATTTTACTTTAATTTCTCTAGAATCTTTATTATTGATGAAAATTCCATCAGTTTCGAGTGCGAAAATAACTTTTGAAACATAATATTTCCTTAATTTCTCACATAACTCAAAAATGATCTGATCTCCCGAGATTATCGAAAAAGAGCCTTGCTTGCTAAAAATAATATCCCCATATAAAATAGGTAAAATATTAAGATCTAAGGCTGTTTCAATGATGTCAACTGATTTAAATATGATTTTATCTGCATCTTTTATAAAAATACTAGAAGGTTGAATTGAAAAAGATGGATAATTCCGTTCTAAAAATAAATTTACTAAATATGAATTAAATTTAGTCATTGCTTGGTGGGTTTCAGTTAATCCATAGATTTGATTTGGTATTGAATTATTAACACCTTTCGAAATACTGTATTTTTTTGCTAGAGGGTGCCCAAAAGAGCCACCACCATGAATTAATATTACTTTTTCATTTGCATTAATAATTTGTTGAATCGTACTTTTAGCAACATCCTCTCTAATATAAAAAGGTTTATTTTTATCTGTTAGTAAACTTCCTCCTAACTTTAATAATAGAATTTCATTCTTCCCTTTCAATTTCAACTCTCTCTCATCCAATCATAGTTTTCCAAGCATCAAATCCCTTATTTTCAACAGCATTAGCAATCTTTATTTGATCATCCTCATTTTCTGCCAAAGCAATAACCAAACCTCCTCGACCGGTCCCTGTCATTTTAGCTCCAACGGCTCCATTTTGTAATGCCATATCAACCAATTTATCATTAAGTTCTCCTGAAACTGTTATTTCTTGTAGAAGTTTGTGGTTTTGATTCATTAATTCTCCGATCATAGTAATATCTCCATTAATTAGTGATGTTTTAGCCTTTTTTGCTAAATTTTCATATTCATCAAAAATCTTTTCGAACCTTAAGGAATTTTTTTCCTTTAATTGTCGAACATCAGCTACAACTTCGGTTGTTGATGCAGTAATTCTTGTATTTGCTATTACTAAATGCATCTTTTTTCGAGCTTGTAAAAGGTCCATTGTATTTTTTCCTCCAGTCAGGTTTTTTTTAAACCAAATTAATCCACCATAAGTAGAAGCTGTATTATCAATTCCAGAAGGTGTACCGTGATAAGATTTTTCACCTTCATAAGCTGCTTCATTAATTTTTTCATCATCTAAATATAGATTAAAAGTATCATTGAAGGCACGAGCTAAAGACGTACATTGAGCAGCAGAAGCCCCAACTCCACTTGCAGCAATTAAATCACCACTAAATGATATGTCTAATTTTTGATCTTTTGTATCAATTTTTAAGTAATCAATAATATTTTGTATAGATTGCATCGCTTGATCGTATTTTTGTTTTTTATAACCTGGAGTAGCTGGTCTTTGATCGTCTACAACCCATCCATTTCCTTCTACAACTTTAACATCTGCTATTGTATAGGACCCTAATGCTGATGCAATTGCGGGAAGACCGTAAACAACAAAATGCTCCCCGAATAAAATTGTCTTTCCGTATCCCTTTCCTGTACCCATTTATTTTACCTCCACAGTCCCTTCTGAACCATTGACGAAAACAATTTGTCCTGAGTTTATTTTATCAATGTCAATTTTATCGACACATGGAATTTCACTAATTATACAACCTACTGCTATAATAGTATCAATTTGTTTATTAACGATTGCAGCTGGAGCTGTATTGTTTTTCTTCATTCGATACATTGTATATGATCCTACTGTTGATCCTTTACCAGTAGGAAAAACTAAAACCTTCCCTGTTATTATTTTTCCTTCAAGTTCATGACCAACTTCAACCACCTTCCCAGTATCGGGATCAACACCTCCATAAAAGGAAATTCCATCTTTTGTAACAATCGCTTCTGCTTCAGCAATACCCTTATAAATTTTTCTTCCCATTTGTTTCATTCTGTCGCCTCCTTAATACATTCTTCAATTGATCCTATTTTTACTTTAAACTGATTCTTTGCGCGCCCATAATAGCATGCTTTTGCTGAATCTACCATGATTCCTTTAAAGCGACCTTTGATAGGGGCTACCACACAGCAAGTATCCGCTGCAAATTTAGCCCCGGCTTTTTCTATTATTTTAGAATAACCTGCCTCATCAGAAATTCTTTTCGTTGGTCGAGCTGTCGTTATCCAAAATTCTTTCGTTACTTTCTTTCCTTTCAATAGATTAGCAATTCTTTCAATTTCATGAATAGAAGCATGAGGACAACCAATACTTACAAAATCTATTGCAAAGTCATCATCAATTAGCTCTTTCCGTGCTTGCTTTAGTAACTCGTCGTCAATATTAATAACCATATCACTTGGTTTGTGGTATTTATTATATTCTGGAGTAATTCCCTCCATATGAAACAATGCAGTTCCACCATAAGTAGCAACAGAAGCACAAAACGACTTGAGTTCCTCAACAGTTGCTCTCAAGATTCCTGTTATAAATGGTATTTTCTTTCCTAATTCCACCAATTTGTCGCCTATTATTTTACCTAGAACTCCGAATTCGTGTGTTCCTTTAATTTCGGTAGTGACTTCAAATAATACTTCTCCATGACGATTTTTGTTCAAATGATATCCATATTTGGGCGTTTTTCCTGTAATAGCTGACGCTAAAGCACTTGGACCCCCTTCACGATTAGTTTGGGCTCCAATAACTGAATTAGCATAACAAACAGCGCTACTTTCAGCCCAAGCAAGGTGTTGACCAAAATGCGGGGTATTCCCAATTAAATAAGGTGTACAAGAACAAGTTGTTATTATACCCATTTTAGCAAAAGCGTCTATAGCTCGATTCTGGTTTTTTACAAATTCTTTATCTATTCCCAGGGTCTTCCAATTTTCACGATCCATTCCTGCAGGATTTAATGTTGTTAATACTCTTACCTTGCCATCTTCTGCCATTTCACTTAAAAATTCTAATCCTGCTTCACCAAGATTATCATATGACACACCAGCTATCTGAACACCAACAACATCAACCATGCATTCCGCATCAAAAATTTCACCCAATGTGGTTAAGATTTCCATAGATTTTTTAGCAGCTTTTCCATACTTTCCATTAAGCATATCTAATTCTTCTGATGTTAATTCCATTTCAATCCGCTCCAATGTTAAAAGTATTTATTTATGTTTACTTTAGGAAATTCTGCTATTTCAAAACTCTTTCCTTTTGGAACCAGTGGTTTGGTTAAATCAAAGCCAATTTTCGTTGTCATTTTTGTTGTAGGTTCAGCACTTGGATCCAGACTACTTCCTGGTTCTTTATCTTTAATAATCATTCTAGTATCTCCCTGAAACCGGGTCGCCATTGCCCATTCTACAGATAGAGGATCATAAATATTGATGTCTTTATCGACAATAAACGCGTGTTTGCAGCTTGTATGCCCTGCAAAAGTCCCTTCTATCGCCTTTCTTCCATCTTCTTCTGATTGTTTATCAATTTGAACTATTGCATGTAACCAAGAAGACCCTCCCGGACTTATATTCACATCTAAACATTTAACTCCTGCTTCATTTACCTTATTAAAAATAGTAGGTTCCCTAGGCATCCCCATTAATATTTTATGTTCAAGTGCCCCTGGTAATAAGGCTTGCCAAATTGCATCTTTTCTATGAGTAATTCTTTTCACCTCAAAAATGGGTTCTTCCCGAATTACATCGTATGTTTCAGTTAAATCAACAAAAGGTCCTTCTACATGTCTTTCTTCAAAATAAACACGTCCCTCTAATATAAATTCTGCTTCTGCTGGTATTATCAGATCTACTGAGTTTGCTTTTACAACTTTAATTGGTTCTAATGCGTTCGCAATGGTTAATTCATCAACACCAATATCAACAGAGGTTGCTCCAGCAATTAGAATATTAGGAGTATTTCCTATACAAAACGCTACTTCCACTTCACCATTCTTTTCTAAAAACTTATAAAAATGACGACCTTTAACTATTCGAGTAGCAAATTTATCTTTAGAATATTGCATTGCTCGATGAAAATCTAAGTTTTGCCCATAATCAGGATCTCTTGTTACAACAACTGCAGAACTAATATAATTTCCGCCATCTTTTTCACAGTGAAATAGAATAGGTAATTTGTCTAAATCTATGCTCGATTCGATTATTTCTTGACAAGGAGCATTGGTCACTATTTCTGGTTCAGATCGTTCAGAAATTGCTTTTGAAAGCATTGGAATGATGTCTGCGGGAGTCACATCGAAATATGAAGCAATAACATTTTTAGTACAGAACATATTTCCAATCACACGATAATCTGATTCTTTCACATTGTTAAATATTATAGGAGTTGGTTCAATTTCCTTTAAAATTCCAGCAATTTCTAATTTTTTAGAAACTTCTACATCTACCCTCTGGAGTACTCCTTCCTTATCAATTTGGTTTATGTATTCTCTAAATCCCATAAAAATCATTTTTTATATTTATTTATCTTTAAAATATGAATAATAATAGTGGTTTTTCTTAGAGGAGTTACAGAACCACTTTTTATAAAACTAAAGGTTTTCACCATCATTTATTTTTTTTAAAATTTCTCTAGCATAATCAACTCTGATTTTTTTCTTTTCTACCATTTTTTTAGCAACTTTTTCTATTAATTCATCAGGTACACCTGCGATTTTAGCGATGTTACGAGAATGAAGAGCCATATGACCTTTTTGAATACCCTCTGAAGCTAACGCTCTCAGCGCTGCGACATTTTGAGCCAAACCGAGGGCAGCTCCAACCTGTGACAGTTCACTCGCACTCTTTACATTTAAAATCTTTAAAGCTAGTCTTGCCATAGGATGTATTTTAGTCATCCCTCCAATGATTCCCAGTGCAAGAGGAACTTCAATTTCTCCAACTAAATTTCCTTTTGAATCTAATTCGAATTTGGTTAATGGAGAATATTTCCCACTTAAAGAAGCAAATGCATGAGCACCTGATTCTATAGCTCGAGTATCATTTCCAGTTGCTAATGTTAAGGCAACAATACCATTCATAATTCCTTTATTATGGGTGGTTGCTCGATATGGATCAGCTAAAGCGAATTCATATGCATTTATTATTCCTTCAACTACATCCTCTCCCCCTAGTAGATCTTTATCAAACGTCGCTTTACTTCTAGCTATTCGATGAGTAGCTAGGTTCGATAATATCCTCAAATATATTTTCCCTTCAGTGATTTCTTCAATCAAAGGACTTACTGATTCTGCCATTGTGTTAACTATATTGGCGCCCATTGCATCCAAAACATTAACCAACAAATGTAGTATCAGCATCTTACCCTTTCTTGTATTTAATTCTCGAATTTCCAGATCAATTGCACCACCACCTAATTCATTTACCAACGGATCCTGTTCATTTGCGATTTTCAGAATTCGATCTTTATTGTCTAAAATTTTTTTTTTTGCATATTCAATATCTTGCAGTTGAGTTATCTGGATCTGTGAAATCATGACAGACTGGACATTTTCTGACATGAAACCTCCATGTTTTCTTGCAAATCTAGCAGCATTCGAAGCAGCTGCAACAACAGAAGGTTCTTCAATAACCATAGGTATTATATAATCTTTATTGTTAATTTTAAAGTTGAAAGCTAATCCAAATGGTAATTGAAAACTTCCAATGACATTCTCAATTAATGTATCAATTTGATTTGGCTTAAAATAACCTAACGTATTTAATATTTCAATTTCATCTTGAGTTAAATTAATGAGCTCAGATAACAATTTTTGACGCTCATCCATTGATAATTTGTAGAAACCAGATATGTCTGAACGAAATTCTTTCATTATCTTTTCACAATTTTATAAATTAATAAATTTTTCTAAATCAATTCAGATTTACTATATCCTTTAAGATTAAGTGTGCGTATGAGATTGAGAAAGATTTCAAAATATTCTATAATTAATACAATAGATCTGGAGTTCTTAAGAGTGTTATAAAATTGAAATTAATAAATATGGTGTTCAGGAATTGGTATATATATAGGAGCCCAATTAAGTAATCCTTTAGCGTTAAAATTTGGCTCATTCTCTGTTTCTACTCTCCTTATCTCATATTCTAGAGAATTACCTCTACCTACATTTCCTGCTATTCTTACAAAGCCTTTCTTCAGATACTTTAGACCACCAAATTCGTTTTGAGCAAAGGGTTCAGATGTTAATTTTGCAAATAGAGGAAAGAACCGTTTATAGAATCCAGAATGCCCCTTAGGACAGTGGTTTAAACCGCTTATATTTGGAATTATACACCCTTCATCACAGAAATGAAGTGTAAAACCCCTTTTATTATTTAATTTATGCTCAGCTATTTTTCCCACTAAAATTATCGGCTTCACATCGCCATTTTTGATTAGCTCATATTCTAAAACACTCTTCTTTTTCTTAAAATGAATGAAATCATTAATGTTAGGTCCATGCTTAACTACTTCTTTGAACCCTTCTTGGATTTTAAGTAATCCTGAAATACAGGTAGCTCCTGAACCATAGGACCCAAAATAAATTGTATCATTAACATGAGCATGATTTTCAATCAAGTATATAATTTGTGCCCACACTGCAGCATTGTACATATTTCCAAAGTGCATTGGTACTCGTAATTGAGGAAACACTCTCGCTTTTATATTAGTGTTCACCCATTTTGATAGTCTTTCTAAGGTTGATGATGAAAAACCTCTCTCATTAAGTTTTAAATAGAGATATTCTGGTAAAACTGTAACATCATGTAAGAAAGCATCAATTTTTTTTAGGATTGATGATCTAAAATGATTGCGTTCAAATTTGGGCAAATCACTAATATGTTTGATCCAACGTTTTAATATGATTTGTTGCATAATTTTTAAAGGTAATTTAGAGAATGGAGCATGAAAAGTATAAAAATCTGCATGAAAATCTCCAATATTGTTAATTAGATCATCGTAAGCTTTCATTTGAAAATCTATATAAGCGTTTTGAGAATATTCCCCAAATGCTTTTGCATTTATTTCATTCGCAGGTCTAAAGAAGTCATTTACATTCCCGGATATTTTTCCGAATTTCTGACTAAAGGCTGTAACTCGAGGATTTCTTGAGATGACGAGACCAATCGCACCTGAGCCTTGGGTTGGCTCCCCAGGGGATCCTAAATGATATCGAGATATGTCACTACTAATTATAAGAGCTTTATTCACCATTTTTTTTTCAATCATTGCAATTGCATTAAGAATTGCTAGCGTGCCGCCAGCGCAGGCGTTATATGTGTCCATTGTCAAACTATTGGGCGATATCTCTAACATTTCAGCAAAAATGTTGGAAATACTCTTAGCTGCATATACTTCAGTCTCAGTACCAACGAATAATCCATCGATGCTCTTAGGAGAGATGTTTCCTCTTTGCAAGGCATTATATCCTGCCTTGAGCCCCAAGGAAATTATATCTTCATCCACATCAACAACACGCATTTCTTTAGACAATAGACCTTTAGAGTATTTAGCAGGGTCTACTCCCCTTTGCAATGCAAGTTCTTCTAATTTAACGAAGTGTATTGGGGCATAGAATCCAAAACTGTCAATGCCTATATTTGTAAATAGATGGTCGTCAGAAAGCATAGTTAATATCTCGCATAATAATTGACTGAAAAATAAAAATAAAAGTTACTATTCTATTTTTTAATTTTTGATCAGTTAAATCTTTTTTTATTTGTTTAATTATATGTTTTAGTTAAATTCTCTATTTAAACGTTAACCACATAAACATATTTTCAACAATTCAAATTCTTATTAGTGTGAAAGGAGTAATTTTTAATATATAATTCACAAATCATGATCAATTTTTATTGAATCAGAATCGGATTCATTATCAAAAATTCGTCTCGTAATAAAGCTCTATAGTGATAAATCTTTACTTAAATTTAATGATTAGCTAATTTTGTAGCTTTTATAGGTTCGACAGCCACTTTTAGTGCTATTTTTAATAATAAAAAATAATATGAAAGATTGAATTAAATCTTAATCTACACTTTTTGTCTCAGATATATTGCCTGTAGTCTAAAGGCTTGATATATATGACCAATAGTGTGATGTATATTGAATCCAAACCAATCTTCATAAGTCATTTCTCTCCCGAAAGGTGACATAAATTTATTTTGAAGATCTTCTTCCTTAAATTTAGTTCTTGCCTCTATATAGGCATCTATTGCGATATTAAATAAATTTAATAATTGTTCGTGCAAAGGTTCAGTAGATTCTGGGTCTAATTTTATCGCAATATCTTTATTATCTGCATCAGGATTAAGCATTTTCTTCATTGCCCAATTTAACAAGGTGATAGCATGTATAAATACATTGAGAGCCGTTTCCTCCCCTTCAAATAAGGGATTTTTCATAGATTCTTCAAAATGATTATCCTTTCGCTTTTCAAACAAGCTTTTAGCATAATCATATACAAATTTCAAAGATTTGATACTTTCTGTCATAATTTTTATTATAGGATGCTAAGTTTAAAAATTTTTAGCATCTTGAATTATATTTACTCAGGATTAGAAATATCTTTAAGAAATAGATCATGAATAGGAAAAAAGAAATTTTAACAATTTAGATAAATTTAATATTTTTGATATTCATATTAATATTGAAATTATTACTAATGGTTACTTTTTTTCAAATGGTATCTACTCTCGAAGAATTGAAGGAAGAAGCTAAAAATAAGCTACCAAAACATGTTGGTTTAATAATCGATGGAAATCGTCGATGGGCAAAAAAAAGAAATCTTGATATAAATTTTGGCCATTTGGTTGGATACGAAAATCTAAAAAAAAGATTATTTGATTTTTTTGAAGCAGGGATTCATTACCTAAGTTTATATGCCTTATCTCTTGAAAATGTACGAAAGAGAAACACTGAGGAGCTTGAATACATATACAAAATAATGATAAAAGCAGTCGATACTGTAGTAAATGAGTCAATCGTCAAAGATGAAAAAGTGAAATTTAATGTTATAGGTAGGTTATCCTTGCTCCCCCCCAAAGCCAGAGAAAAAATCTTGCAATTAATAGATTTTACAAAGGATCATGATCAAAATTTTATTAATCTCTGTATAATGTATGATGGTCATGAAGAAATTGTAGATGCCGTGAAAAGTATTATCAATGATGGAGTAAAACCGGAGAAAGTCGACGCTAAGTTGATAAAAAGTTATTTATATACTAAAAATTTTCCTAATTTAGATTATATTATAAGAACAGGGATGGATGATGGCGCCAGAATTTCTGGATTTTTACTTTGGGATTCTTCCTATGCCGAATTCAAATTCAGAAAGGAATTATGGCCTGATTATAATAAAGATATGATAATTCAAGACTTACTTGATTATTCAAAAAGAAGTAGACGTATGGGAAAATAAATTTATAATTGCTCATTTTACGCTCATTCCTTTTTATTTTGAGATTAAACCTAAAAATAAATATCCGAAAGATCATTCATTAATAAAAGAGATTTTTTTATTTTTATTTGTAAAATGTCAAATTTATCTAATATCATCTCATTAAACATCATAAAATTTCCACAGAATATTTTAATCCCTGATGTTGATAATGATGTTTCAATTCAAGTAGTCAATAATTCAGAGAAGAATGAAAATTTTAAATTTGTATTTGAGGGGGAAAATCTAGATATTATCCTAAAATCAGCAGAGTTAACAGATCAAATTGAATTCACCTCAAAAGAAACCAAAAATATTGATATAGGATTAAATCCAACTGCCAATGGCTTCGGAAAATTAACTATAAATGCATATTTGTTAAAATTTTTAGAATATACAGTTAAAGTCCAGAAAGTTAGAGAAATAGTGCCAAAAACTAAAATCCATAAAATTTTCGAAAATTATAACTTAAAAGGCGCAGAAAAAGTTGATATGATAAACCCAAATGAATTTATCATAGAAAAAAAATTAAAGGAGCTAGAGAAAATCGAAGGTCAATTAGAGAAAATGAGAAATGATTATGAATTAGCTGGTTCCTTAGAATCAAATAATACAGAAGCCTTTTCAAAAGTAACAATTGAAATTATTGACAAAACGATAAAAGAATTGGCTAAAGGACATCTATATAATAATAATTTATCGATTTCTTTAGGGTTAGCTTTAGAATTATCAAATCCAAATGAACAACTCAATTTCTATGCTAACTTGATTAGAGCTTATGCAATCGAGCATCTAAACGAAGTAACTGAGATAGTTAAAGGTTTAGATGATTTAGATCTACAACAAAAGCTCTTTAAATCATTAGTTTTTGACCAAATATCACATAATCCAATACAAGCCTCTAATTTGGCTGAAAACATTACTGATTTATCTATAAAGATAAAATTACTATTTAACATTGCAAAAGAACTAATGGATAGCGATAAATCGTCTGAATTAGTTACTGTTCTTAAGAAGATTATTGAAATCATTTCTAAATCGGAATTTGATGGTATAGACAGCAAAAATCAAAAATTCATTTATAAGTCTCTCAAGGATGCCATACATGGAATAGCTGAAATTGAAAATCCGATTGCTGCCAATTCTATTATTGAAGGTTTGAGTAAACAAGAAATAAAGGAAGCAATAATAAAAGATTTATTTGATATTATTTATAAACTCGTTGATGAGATAAAGACAAAAATAGAATCTGAATTAGTATTTTCTCAATACTTTTTACTTAATACTTATACTTCAAATATTACTAATGAAGTTAAAAGCTTTAGCAGTATTGGTGGAAATGTTAGTAACAATATTCTTTCAGGAGATTTTAATTTTCAAATGGTCTTTCTATCTCTATTTAGTTTTAATTTTAGTATTTTTCCCTTCATTGATCGTATATATAATGACTTAAGATTTAATCTAAAAAAATCAATAGCATATTACATATTCCCTTCTGTTAATAATTATCAAGACAATGAATTAGCAATTCTTCAGAAGACAACAAGTCAATTTTTTAATAATTTTGCAAATGTACCAAGTCGGGTGCTTATTTTTAATCTGGATTTTATCCCCTACTTAGGAAAACCTACTGTCATTCTGTCGTCTGAATCCCAGTTAAATACTAATTTAAAATCCAAAATAGAAAAACTTGGAGAATCTGTTAATCTTATCATTGATGATTCAATGTTTAAGGGTGGCAAGATTTATGAAAATCTAAAGAATATCCTTCCACCAAGTAAATGTGAGATAATTAATTTAATTTTGTCATACGAATTTATAAACGATTATAATGCGTTTTTAATGTTTATCCAATCATTATTTTAAAAAAAAAGTAATTTACCAAAATTATATAATAGCATTTTTTTATTAAGATATTATTAAACTGGAAAAACAGGGGTAAAGCCTTAATGGCGAAAGATAAGAAAAAGAAAGAAAAAAAAAAGAAGCAATCACGAGAAGAAAATAGCACTTTTTCTCAATTAATAACTCAAAAAGGAAAAGGAAAATCAAAAGCAGCTGCTCTTATAGGTGTGCCATTAGGACAATCTATTGATAGGAGCAGTGACAAACTGTTTTTGGGAACAGATTATAAAGAGGTACTTATACCTGAAAGACCATGGGCTGAAATGCTAGCTGACACCGAGCATTGGACACCACTACCTTACACTCATGGTATAGAAATGGAATTGATCATAGCAGATGATAATGGTGACTATCCACCAGGAGATGAAATGGTTTTTCGGATGAAGGAAATTGTGAAAGATGCTATTAAAATTATGGATGAAATTCTATATGAAGGTAGAAGCGACTTTCTCCCTGTCCCAGATTATATTAGGCAAAAAGTCTTGGCTAGGCCTTGGGGAGTTGATGACCTTGAAAAGGGTTATGCTATGGA
>Ga0209427_10001638_pt1 | contig 25953 bp, 20 predicted proteins | sample DeeMarSWOR136_30_FD_187465 | JGI IMG/M metagenome (GOLD analysis project Ga0209427, IMG submission 187465) | Marine sediment microbial communities from White Oak River estuary, North Carolina - WOR-1-36_30 (SPAdes) (version 2) | ecosystem: Environmental > Aquatic > Marine > Intertidal zone >...
TCCTTTGAGTCGTATGCGTGCATCTAAACAAAAAGACTACCAATCTTCTTCTGTTCATACAGATTATTGATGTTATATTAATGGTTTGAGGAAGAAAGCTGTACTCACACAATCATTCAAAACGAGATTCGGTGAATTAACGGGTGAATGAACGCCAGTGCGCCGCAAGTCTTCAGAAAACGTAAGTGGAATATGGAATAAAAGGCCAGAGCTTTCCCGAAAAGGTTTTTAGTTGCATCTCTACAAGAAGACAAGCAAACCCAGATTCGAAACGAGAGGTGATATATATTGTCCATATTTGCGGCCCCCGGAGCCTACGACCGGGCCATTACCGTCTTCTCCCCAGATGGCCGCCTCTTCCAAGTCGAATACGCCCTCGAAACCGTCAACCGCGGCTACACCATCCTGGGGCTCACCTGCTCCGAAGGCGTCATCCTCGGAGCCGAAGAAAAAATGGAAACCAAACTCCAAGATCCTGACTTCACGTTAAAACTGTACGAGATCGATGACCACCTCGGCGCCGCCATCGTCGGCCTCTCCTCCGACGCCCGCATCCTCATCGACCAAGCCCGCATCTACGCCCAAAGCAACCGCCTCATGTACGACGAACCCATCGACGTCGAAATCGTCACCAAACGCATCGGCGACGTCAAACAACTCTACACCCAACACGCCGGCGTCCGCCCCTTCGGCGTCTCCATCATCTTCGGCGGCGTCGACCAAAAAGGCAACAAACTCTACGTCACCCACCCCAGCGGCTCCTACGGCAGCTACAAAGCCGTCGCCGTCGGCATCGGCCGCGAAACCGTCGAGAACGTCCTCAAGAAAGACTACCGCGAAGACATGACCCTCAAAGACGCCGTCAAACTCGCCATCAAATGCCTCACCAGCTCCCTCGAAGCCCGCGGCGAAGCCCCCCGCGTCATCATCTCCGTCATCCCAACCAAAACCAAACGATTCAGAATGTTAACCGAGAAAGAACTCAAATCCTACCAAGGGGAGTCCTGAGGGCAGTGAAGCCCAATGAGCGACCGCTACACCATCGCACGCCTCACCCGTGAAGGCGACACCTTCGAGATTCTCGTCAAACCCGAACAGGCCTTCTCCTACCGGCTTGGAAAACCCATGCCCCTCGCGCAGACCCTCGCCTCCGAAATCATCTTCAGCGACGCCAGCAAAGGCCTCCGACCTACCGACGACGCCCTGCAGAAAGCCTTCGGCACCACCGACCTTACCAAAATCGCCGAAACCATCCTCAAAAAAGGCACCCTCCAACTGACCACAGAGCAACGAAAACAACTAACCGAAGAGAAGCGGAACCAAATCATCGCCTTCATCGCCCGCCAATGCATCGACCCCCGCACCAACCTCCCCCATCCCCCTACCCGCATCGAACAAGCCATGGACCAAATCCACTACGCCATCGACCCCTTCAAAGACACCGAAGACCAAGCCAAAGACATCATCAAACTCCTCCGCCCCATCCTCCCCCTCAAAATGGAACAAATCCAAGTCGCCATCCGCATCCCCCCCGAACACGCCGCCAAAGTCTACGGCACCGTCAAAGGCTTCGGCACCATCAAACGCGAGGAATGGCGCGCCGACGGCTCCTGGACCGCCGTCGTCGAAATGCCCGCAGGCCTCTACGGGCCCTTTCTCGAAAAACTCGGGAACATGACCCGAGGCAATCTGGAATCCAAACTACTTGAATAAAAGTTAAAAAACAAGAGGTGAACAAATATGCCAGTCTTTTACGAAAAGAAAGACCTAGTCACACCCGGCGACTTGCTCGCAGAAGGCGACTACATTCCCGGCGACAACACCTACAAAGAAGCCGACAAAATCTACGCCACACGCGTCGGCCTCGTCGACTACACCGCCAAAAAAGTCTTCGTCATCGCCCTGAAAGCCTTCTACGTCCCCAACGTCGGGGACATCGTCATCGGAAAAGTAACGGAAGTCAGCAGCGGCAGCTGGGTAATCGACGTCAACGCCCCGCTCCCAGCCATGCTCCGCGCCGCCGACGTCCTCGACCGTTCCTTCAGCAGATCCCGAACGAGCGATCTGTCCTCCATATTCGACATCGGTGACCTCCTTATCGCCAAAATCGTCGCATACGACCGAACCCGCCCACCCCTGCTCACCGTCCAAGAACCAGGTCTAGGCAAGATCATGCGCGGCCAACTCGTGGAAGTCACCCCGACAAAGATCCCGCGCGTCATCGGACGACAAGGGTCGATGGTAAGCATGATAAAGAACGAAACCGGATGCCAAATCACCATCGGCCAAAACGGCCTCATTCTCATCAACGGCAAAACCCCGAAAGACGAGCAACTCGCCATCATGGCTATTCGCCAAATTGAAGAAGAATCCCACACAAGCGGCCTCACAGACCGCATAACCGAGATGATTAAGAAAGAAAAAGGAGAGTGAAAAACACGCCTAAAAAAGAACCAGAAAAATTAATCGGCAAAAATGACACCCGAATTGACGGAAGAAAACTAAACGAATTAAGACCAACAAAGATGGAAGTCGGCATCCTCGCCAACGCCGACGGCTCCGCATACCTCGAACAAGGAAAAAACAAGGTCCTCGCCGCCGTCTACGGCCCCAAAGAGGTCCATCCCAAACACCTCGCCCAAGCCGACCGCGCCATCATCCGCTGCCGCTACCACATGGCCCCCTTCTCAGTCGAAGAACGCAAATCCCCCGCCCCATCACGACGAGAGATCGAGCTCTCCAAAGTGATCCGCGAAGCCCTCGAACCCGCCATCTTCCTCGAATACTACCCCCAAACAGCCATCGACGTCTTCATCGAGATACTCCAAGCCGACGGCGGAACCCGATGCGCAGGCATCACCACCGCAGCTCTCGCCCTAGCCGACGCCGGAATCCCAATGCGAGACCTCGTTGCCGCATGCGCAGCCGGAAAAGTCGAAGGCCACCTAGTGCTTGACTTACAAGACGAAGAGGATAAGAAAGGCGAGGCAGACATACCCTTCGCCCTCATGCCGCATATGAACGCCATCACACTGCTCCAGATGGACGGAAGCCTCACCATCGACGAATTCGAACAACTACTAGACCTCGCCACCGAAGGCTGCAAACAACTCTACACGCTGCAAAAAGAAACCTTAAAAGAGAAGTACGTCACGGTTGGCGAAGAAGAAGGAGAAGAAGAGGTGGAAGCATAATGACCTCAACAATCGTCGCACGCGTCAAACAAAAACGCATCGCCGAACTAATCGCCAGCGGCAAACGACTCGACGGCCGAGGCCTAACCGACTACCGCGACATCCAACTCGAAGCCGGCGTCATCGAACGCGCCGAAGGATCCGCCCGCATACGCCTCGGCAAAACCGAAGTCATGGTCGGCATCAAAATCGACATCGGCGAACCCTTCCCCGACGTCCCCAACCAAGGCGTTCTCACCGTCAACGCCGAACTCGTCCCCCTAGCCTCCCCCACCTTCGAACCCGGCCCCCCCAACGAAAACGCCATAGAACTCGCACGAGTAGTTGACAGAGGCATACGCGAGTCCAAAGCAATCGACCTAGAAAAGCTCTGCGCAGTACCAGGCAAGAAAGTCTTCATCGTATTCGTCGACCTCTACGTCCTCAACCACGCCGGAAACCTCATCGACGCCTCCGCCATGGCCGCCCTCGCCGCCCTCCTCAACACCAAGATGCCCAAATTCGAAGTCAAAGACGGCGAGATCGTGAAGAAACCCGGCTACACCCAACTCCCAATCAAAAACTATCCAATCCCCGTTACCTTCGCCAAAATCGACAACACCTTCATCGTCGACCCGTGGCTCGAAGAAGAAGAAATCATGGATGCAAGGCTTACGATGACCATGGATAAAGACTCCAAAATCTGCGCAATCCAGAAAGGCTGCTGCGGCTACTTCACCAAAGAACAAATCCTCGAAGCCACAAAGATCGCCCACGAAAAGACGCAAGAACTACGAAAGCTGGTAGTGAAAGACTAATGGGCCGACGCCGCACAAAGAAGGTCGGCATGACACAGGGACTCGGCCCCCGCTACGGCGCAATGGTGAGAAAACGCTACACAAAAGTAGTCACAGAAATGAGAAAACCCCACAAATGCCCCCAATGCGGCACTGCGTCCGTCCGAAGAAAAAGCGTCGGCATCTGGAACTGCAGAAAATGCGGCTACACCTTCGCCGGCGGCGCCTACACGCCAACCACAAAACTCGGCATTGTAGCCAAACGCACAGCCAAAGGAACTTCCGCAGCAGAAGCTACGGCAGAAGCGTAGCTATGACCCAAAAAAATGGAAACCCGGCAGCTACACCCCCTGCTAAGTCACTTTCATCGCGTGCAGAATGGTAATAAACCAGTACCCACTCGCTATTGCCGAACCTGCCCCTTTTGAAGCCGAAAGCCGGTCGAATCTGTCTCTCATAACGAGGGCCCTCCAATAGATAGATATCGTAAATCTTACTATATAATAAATATTTCCAATCTCGACATATGCACAATTAGATACCTATCCTCCGAAGTTTCCAGACTGACGGTGCCCAGTCACATCGCGCCAACTCGTTGAAATACCACGTCGAGCTTATTCCTACACGGTGACTACTCAAAATGATGGCAAAGGCCGCCATCTCGCTGCACTTTCCATCCAAAAGCACACTACAAGCTACACTTCAAGCGCTCAAACCGGAAACAAGAGCCACCCTCTCGCGCCGATGTCGAACGCAGATCCACGCTAAAGGAAACTCCTTGACGTTAACCATAGAGGCACACGATACCTCCGCCCTCCGGGCTGCCATAAATTCCTATCTCCGCTGGATGCTCCTAACCCAGACCATCGTGGACTCCGTTAACCTGGCAGGTGCCAAAGTCAAGGACCACCCCTAGAGTCCCGCGCCTATCCTGTCGCAGTATGACCACAGCCACCAAAAAAATCGGGCTCTACAGCAAACGCTTATTTAAAGCGATGCTATAAAGCAGAGAGAGTCAGAAACCCTGTATGAGGAATCAAGATGAGCGAAGAGATATCGCAGCTTCCGCCACAGGTTCAGCAACGATTACTACGGCTACAACAGCTCCAGCAGACATTACAGACGGTCTTAACGCAGAAGCAACAGCTCGAACTCGAGTCGAGCGAGGTAGAGCAGGCCCTGACCGAGCTGGAAAAGCTGACCGAAGCCGCCGTAATCTACAAGTCAATTGGCGCCCTCCTAATCAAGTCAAAGAAAAAGAAAGTCACGACCGAGTTAACCGAGCGAAAAGAACTAGTCACCATGAGGATCAACGTGTTAGGGAAGCAGGAGGAGCGCCTACGGAGCCAAGTAAAGGATCTGCAGACGAAACTCCAAAGCGACCTCCGTCCATATTCGCCTTCTCCGTAGGGGAAGAGTTTTTGGAAGAGATCGGGATACCTGAGCTAACCTCTGACCAGAGAGAAGAATTATGCGAAATCGCTGAGAAATCAGCCCGAAAATACATCTTGTCAAGGGTTCCTTCAAGCCAGATCGCCACCCTCAACATCACCATCGACGCCCACGGCACCAAACCCCTCACCGTCGACGTGGACATCGAAATCACCTTAGCACCGCCCATGAAAGACTACGACGTCGAAACGCTGACCCACGACGCGAGGGAGAAAGCCTTCACATCCATCGAAACATACCTGAGGAAACTCAAATGTCAGCAAGCGAAATAATATCCCTAATCGATAAACTCGATGCAAAGCTAGCTGTTTTGCTATGTCACCACAACGCCGATCCCGACGCCGCCTGCGCCGCCTTCGCGTTCTCGCAGCTCCTAGAACGCCTCAGACCCAAACTGCATACAGAAATCGGCGCGGCGCTAGGCCCGAGCAGACTCACAAAACATGTGCTACAGTCATTACCCGTGAAGCTGGAAAAGCAACCGCACATTGACGAGGCCGACGTCATTGTGCTACTGGACACAAACACCATCCAACAATTAGATGAGTGGAGCGACCGCGTTCGAACCTCCAACGCGCCCCTCATCGTCATTGACCACCACGCACGACACCCAGAAACCGAACAACTGGCCACCCTCTCCATCGCCGACGAAGACGCCTCCTCAACCTGCGAGATCGTCCACCGCCTCTTCAAAGAAACCAAAGTCAAACTGACGAAACCCGAAGCCACAGCGCTCTTTCTGGGCATCGCCTTCGACACGAGACACTTCATCCTCGCCAACTCAGCGACACTGAAGACCGTGGCCGACCTCATCGACGCTGGAGTGAACGCCAAAGAAACCCTGGGCCTTCTCTCTCTGCCAATCGAACTCTCCGAACGCATCGCCCGCCTCAAGGCAAGTCGACGCGTCAAACTCATGAAAATGGATAACTGGCTCGTAGCCCTCTCCCACGTCAGCGCCTACCAAGCATCCGCGGCCAGAGCACTCGTTGCACTAGGCGCCCACGTAGCCATCGTTGCAGGCCAGCGAGAGAACAAGGTTCAACTCAGTCTCAGAGCCTCCCCCGAGTTCTATGAAAAAACCGCAGTCCACCTCGGTCGAGACGTCGCCAAGCCTCTAGGTGAATATCTGCACGGCATGGGAGGCGGCCACGCGGTCTCAGCCGGCGCTAACGGCGTCGGCGACGTAGAAGCCACCCTCAAACGTTGTGCAAAGCTTCTGAAAGATAGACTAAAATGACCCTTTTTTAAGTAGCTACTCTTTTATGGATGAGGACTTGCTCCTAAGATGGCGGACAAGACATTGCCGATCATCGAGACACAGGAGTTAACCTACACCTATCCCGGCGGCACGAAACCATCCCTCAAAGACGTCTCCATGACGATCGAGCGCGGAGAATTCGTCATCCTCACAGGCCCCAGCGGCTGCGGAAAGACAACCCTCTGCCGATGCTTCAACGGCCTAATCCCCCATTTCTACACCGGAAAATTCGACGGAGACGCCACCGTCGCCAAACTCAAGGTCAACCAAAGCTCAATCCACGAACTCGCCCAACACGTCGGCCTCGTCTTCCAAAACCCCGAAAACCAGCTCTTCGCCCTCTCTGTAGAGAAAGACGTCGCCTTCGGCCTCGAAAACCTCGGAGTCCCCAGAGACGAAATCAGAAAGCGCGTCGACTGGGCCCTCCAGATTACGGGCATAGAAGAGCTACGAGAGAGACCGCCCCACGAACTCTCCGGCGGACAGCAGCAAAGAGTCGCCATCGCCTGTGTCTTAGCAATGCAGCCCGACGTCATGGTGTTAGATGAGCCCACCTCTTTCCTTGACCCCGTCGGCGCGCAAAAAATCTTCGACGTCATCAATCAGCTGAACAAAGACCTGGGCATCACCATCATCCTCGTGGAACACCGGTTGGACTTAGCCTCACAATACGCCAACCACGTCATCGTCATGAATGAAGGAAAAATCATCCTAGACGGGTCGCCACGAGAAGTCTTCACGTCGGAAGGCGCCCGCTTGATCGGCATAGGCATACCCAAAGCCACCAGACTGTACCAGCTTCTCGGAGAAAACGGCGTACATCTCAACGAGATCCCAGTGACGTCCCAAGAAGCAGCAAACCTGCTCAAAGAGGCCCTTCAAACATGATCGAAGTCAAAGACGTCCACTTCGCCTATCCCACCGGCGTAAAAGCCCTACGAGGCGTCTCCCTCACAATCCACGACGGAGACTTCATCGCCATAATGGGCCAAAACGGCGCCGGAAAAACCACCTTAGTGAAACATCTCAACGGCTTACTCAAGCCCACTGAAGGAGAGGTCATCGTCGACAAAGTCAAGACGAAGGAAACCAGCGTGGCAAAACTAGCCAGAAAGGTCGGTTTCGTCTTTCAGAATCCCGATCACCAGCTTTTCTGCGAAACCGTCGAGGAAGAAGTCGCCTTCGCCCTCAAAAACTTCGGGTTCAAAGAAAAAGCCACCAAGAAGCGGGTAAGTTGGGCCCTCAACCTCCTCGACTTGGAGGGATACCGCCAGACCTCACCGTTCATGCTGAGCGGTGGCGAAAGAAAACGCGTTGCCCTGGCTTCAGTCCTTGCGTGGGACCCCAAGTACGTCATCCTTGACGAGCCGACGATCGGACAGGATTACCAACAAAAGGAGAAACTGCGCCAATTCATCATCCAACTAAACGCGCAAGAAAAGACCGTAATCATCGTCACCCACGATGTAGAGTTTGTCGCCGAATGTAACCCCCGCGTCGTCCTGATGACCGACGGAAAAATCGTGGCTGACGGAGAAGCCCAAAAGATCCTCACAAACGAAAAGCTAGTTGCCCAGGCTTCAATCGTACCGCCGCAAATCACCCAAATCTTCCTCGGCCTCGCAGATCTCGGGCTCCCCACGGACATAATCGACGTCCATGAAGCCCGAGAAGTTCTGATCACTCGGTTGGAGGCCACCTCATGAGCGTCTTCGAAGGATTCCGGTTCAGAAAGGTCTCCTCCCCCATCCACGACTTAGACCCGCGCGTGAAATTCTTCTACGTCTGCATCTTGTTCGTAATCGCGCTCATGTTCAACCAGCTACTACCGCTCATCGTGCTCTTTTTCGTCCCATTACCCTTCGTGTTTATGGCCGGCGTCCAGCGGCAGTGGCTACGATCTCTGAAGGGTGCCATCTTCCTGGCCACTATCATCTTTGCAACAAACCTGGTCTCCAGGTACATCTACAGCGGCTACGTATGGTCTGCAATTATGCTCGAGGAATCGATCGCCCTGACCTTCCGCTTCATCGTCCTAGTCGCCGCCTTCTCCGTATTCTTCCTAACGACCTCCCCCGACCACCTAGGCCTCGCACTAGAACAGAGCCACGTGCCCTACGAATTCTGCTTCGCCTTCACCACCGCCGTCCGGTTTGTTCCAGTCTTAGCTGAAGAAGCCCAAACCATAATGGACGCCCAAAAGGCAAGGGGCCTCGAGCTGGAGCGGGGAAACTTCCTTAAGCGCGTACGAAACTACATTCCGATCCTCATCCCGCTCATCGTAAGCGCCATCCGAAGAAGCCTCGAACTTGCCGAAGCGATGGAGTCGCGCGCTTGGGGAACTACGAAGAACCGCACCAACCTCTACGTGTTAAGGTTGAAAACCGGCGATTACGGGTTAGTCGTCATCTCCATTGCCCTGCTGATCGTTGCCACGTACATCTGGCTCTCCGTTCCAATCCCGACAGTAACCACCTTGTTGCACATGTGATCGATAGCCTCATGTTTACTGTGACATCGCAAAGTTAATAGGTCAGTGTCCTTCAAGCATGCTAGCTCACACACGGAGAAGATGCTATGCCCAGGTTTAGGCAGACAAGTGACATCCTCAAACTCATGCGTACAAAGGAAGACATCCGAGACATCGGCATCATTGCCCACATCGACCACGGCAAGACCACCATGACGGACTCGCTACTCGCGGAAGCGGGACTCCTATCCCCAAAAATCGCGGGTGAAGCGAGAGCGCTGGACTATCTAGAGGAGGAGCAGAAACGCGGCATCACAATCAAAACTGCCAACATCTCCCTACTGCACGAAATTGAGGGTAAACCCTACGTCGTTAACTTAATTGACACCCCTGGGCATGTTGACTTCACCGGGAAAGTAACAAGGGCGTTACGAGCCATCGACGGCGCCGTCGTCGTGGTCGACGCCGTGGAAGAAGTCATGGTCCAAACCGAGACTGTTACCAGACAGGCATTGCAGGAGAGAGTACAGCCTGTCTTGTTCATCAACAAAGTAGATCGCCTGATACGGGAGCTCAAGCTAAAGGAAGATCAGATTCAAACCAAACTTCTTAGAATCATTCGGGACTTCAACAACCTCATCGCGCTGTATGGCGAACCCGAGGACAAGAAGAAGTGGAGAGTTGACCCATCGAAGGGAACCGTTGCCTTCGGTTCTGCCCTGCATAAATGGGGCTTCACAGTAGACATCGCCCAAAAGAGAGGAATCAAGTTTAGCGATGTCATCGAAGCGTATCGCCAAGACCGTTGGCAAGAACTTCAGAAGACAATACCTCTTTACACAGCCATCCTGGACATGGTTGTGAAGAACCTTCCAAATCCCGTAGCGGCTCAGAAGTACCGAATCCCGAAAGTCTGGAAAGGAGAAATGGACTCGGAACTGGGGCAAGCCATGCTCAACTGCGACGATAAAGGCCCGATTGTGATCTGCATAACCATGGCGCAGATGGATCCCCAAGCAGGATTAGTTGCCACGGGACGACTATTCTCAGGAACCGTCGAGGATGGAAGTCAAGTCTACCTTGTCGGCGCAAAGAAAGACTACCGCGTCCAACAGGTCTCCATGTACATGGGCGCCTTTCGAGACGTGGTAGACCGCATCGATGCAGGAAACATCGCTGCACTACTTGGTCTCGACCTGGCCAGAGCAGGTGAAACCGTCGTGGACACGTCACACAAAGCCGCCATGATCCCCTTCGAACGCATCAGATACGTCTCTGAACCAGTAATCACAGTCGCCATAGAGCCAAAACATCCGAAGGATCTACCCAAGTTAGTCGACCTCATGCATCGTCTATCCATTGAAGACCCCAACCTCGTAAGCACGATAAACAAGGAAACCGGCGAATACCTCCTAAGCGGAATGGGCGAGCTGCACCTCGAAATCGCCGGCAAATTCCTCAAAGACTACGGCGGAGGCCTAGAACTTCTTACGTCCCGCCCCATAGTCGTCTACCGCGAAAGCATCCTCGGCCAAGGCGTAGTGGCCATGGCGAAAAGCCCCAACAAACACAACCGATTCTGGATCCAAGTCGAACCCCTCGAACAACAAGTCATAACGATGATTGAAAAGGGAGAACTGATGGAAGAGATGGGCCGAAAACGACTGGGCACCATCCTACATTCCGAAGCACAATGGCCCACCGATGAAGCACGAAACGTTTGGGCCATGGAGGAACACAAAAACATCTTGATCGACCTCACCAAGGGAATCCAATATCTCCGCGAGGTCCGAGATATGGTAATCTCAGGATTCAGGTGGTCATGCGAGAACGGCCCACTCTCCGAAGAGCCGATCCGCGGCCTAAAGGTAAAGCTCATGGACGTTAAGTTGCACGAAGATCCAGTCCACCGAGGCCCCGCTCAGATCATGCCCGCCACCCGCCGAGCCCTCCTCGGTTCCTTTCTCACCGCCAAACCCGCGCTCCTAGAACCCGTCTACAAGATCGGCGTCTCGGTCCCGGCCCAATGGGTCGGAGACGTAACCAGCCTCATCACCCGCAAACGCGGAAGAATCGTGGCCTCCGAGCAGAAAGGTCCAGTGACCATGATCAACGGCTACATACCGGTCGCGGAGACTTTCGGGCTTTCGGCCGACATGCGATCCGCAACCTCGGGCCACGCCTTTTGGCAGTCCACCTTCGATCATTGGGAAAAAGTGCCCGAAAACCTTGCTGCAACCATAATCCAAGACATCCGCAAGAGACGGGGCCTATCGTCCGAAGTTCCTACGCCAAGCAAATTCATTGACGAAGCGTAAGACTGTCACTCAGCAGACGTTGATTGTTTCTAGTGATACGGCGGCCCCGCTGGCGCGCGCACGCAGAAAACGCGACTTCTGTACTTTTAGGCGTGGTTGTCGGCACACTCTGCACGTGTTGGGCGTCGTGGTGATATTCCTGCTAGTACGTACTAGGCGAACCAAACAGCGACTAGCTCCGATCAGCTTTGGACTTCGTGTTGCTAGTCATGCCTTCTGTGTGGTCGGGGAGTCGCAGGCGCGCGGTGTTGTAGGATATAAGCGCTAGGTTTGATGGCGCTTCAGCTGCCTGGGCGCGCGGTCATTTTTGGTTCTTCGAGGATTCGGTAGAGGATTGCGAGGGTTTTGCCGTCGGGGGAGTTGGCCGTGTTTGCGATGAGTATGGGTTTGCCGGTTGTTCGGGTGAGGGCACAGGCGATGGAGCTGCAGATTGGGCATCCGAAGGTTCCGCAGACGTTGGAGAGTTCTCGTAGTCTGTTGCAGAAGTCGGCGTATGAGGGGGCGAGCCCTTCGATTTTGACGTAGATTCTATTGGCTTTTGTCTTCATTTCGAAGTTTTCGACGATTTCTAGCCCTTCAATTAGGAGTTTGGGCAGGTTTCGTTGTAGGTAGGCGAAGTCGACTTTGGCGAAGTCGGTTCCTAACTCGGTCTCGTAGAGATTGGTGAGACCGAGCCCGGATGGCACGAGCAACAGGCCCTCTGGGTTTCGCAGGAATACGGTTCCTTCGGAGAGTTGCTCTGCAGTGGGGATAGGTGAGCCCTTCTTGGGAGGGATGAACACGGTGCCGCTTTTGAAGTCTTTGAGGTATTTGGGGGGCAGATAGACGCCCTGCCCTTCGTAGTTTAGGTCACCTAACATGTGGTCGATCGTTGTGATAGAGGCTATGGCGGTGGAGTCGACGAGGCCGGCTTTGACGTACTGAACGGGGTTCGCGTAGAGGAAGAGGATGCCCCAGAAGCTGAGGCCTAGGCCGATCAGGGCGAGGATGGTGGACGAATACGCGATGGAGATTGCTAAGGCAGCTGCGCCGGTCAGGAGCACTGCGTAGCCGATTATTCCTGGCGGTCTTCGCTTCATTCGCCAGAGTTGGAGCCTGAGCGCTTCCTTGTCGCTTTCGAGCTGTTCGATTGTTTTGATTAACGCCTCAAGCGTCTCTGGTTTAGCTGGGTTGTTTTCGGACTTTGTGGGGTTTGACATGATCTATTACGCTCCTTAAACTATTTCGTAAACGGGTGATTGCACGGGCAGGCAAGTTAGACAGATAGGCGAGGAGTCGCCACATTAGGGTTTCAAGCTTAGAGGGTGGGGAGAGGGGAGTCCATGTTCTCCACGTCAATATCGGTTCGTCGTCTTGGTTGGTTAGATCTTTTCTTATGAACCCACCTTCATCGGCTCGGCTGAGTTCTTCGAGCAGGAGGCCGGTGTCTATGGGGCTCCCTGCGAGTTCTTCGTAGACACGGGCGATGGCCTCTGCCGTGGGGCTTTGCTCGGCGGCGGTTTTGTCGACGGCGTCTAGAATCAGTTTCTCCCGCTTGGCGACGAGGCGGTTGTACGCTTTGAAGTTGAGGTCTCGTTGTTTTTGGTTTTGGGCCCTGTGATACGCGAGTACGAGGGTCAGGAGGGTCATGGTTATGGCGATGAGGGTGAGGCCGTTTTGGGATATGAGGAGGGTTGCGAGAGACCAGGTCTTGATGGGGAGCCAATGGTCGGCCATGGCCTCTCCAAAAGGGAGGAGCTGCGCTTCAACGGCGGGTATCTGTTCTGGGCTGTCCGCGAAGGTGATGAAGCTGACCTTCGCATATTCGCGTTCCATGCTTGAGCCCGTGTTGAAGAATGAGCATTCATACAGGTATAGGACGACTTGAGTTGTGCCGGATTTGAGGTCTTGGAAGGCAAAGTAGCGGGCGACGACGGGAGGATTTTCTAAGAGATGGATGTCTCTCTGACTCAATTTTGTGACCTGGGGCTGGTAGCCTTGCGCTATCTGCCAGGTGATGAGGCAGATTTCCCACGGGTGCATCGATACCCGCGTCTTTGCGATCTCTATGACTACCCATATGGTCTCCTGCGAGGTGTTTCGGGGCGAATAGCCGTAGATCAGGGATGCGTCTTGTTGGGCCATTTCTTCGAAGGTTCGGTCTCGATAAACGAACATGACGATGTAGCCCGACATTTGAGGGAGCATTTTGGTCACGGTCTCGGCGCCGCTTAAGGTTTTGATGTTGAGTTCGACGGGGCCTTCGGTTAGGGTGAAGACGGGGACTTGGATGTTTAGGATGAGGATGGCGCTCACCAGGATGGTGAAGATTTTAGAGAAGTCTCGTTTGGTGAGCCGTATGTTTGCGAAGTTTAGGAGTCGTCCGCAGGCGGTGCAGAATTGGTCCTTCAGGTTGGGGTTGCAGTAGGTGCAGGGTGGCGGCTTTCGTTTTGTTTGGAAGAGTTGGGTCTTGAAGGCTTTTTCTGCGATGATGGAGAGGATGAAGGCGCCGAGGAGGATGAGCACCCAGCCGCCTAGGAGATGGAACGCCTGGAGGGCTGTTTCCCTGCCGTACTGGTTGCCTATGACCACGATTATGACTATGCGAATGATGTTGAGGGTGAGCATTAAGGGGATTCCTGTGAGGAACACCACGGCTTTCTTGGGCAGTCTCGCTTTTGTCAGATAGGCGATGAAGGTGGCGAAGACGATGAATCCGCTGAGCGAGTAGAAGCCGGCACACGCGATGTCGATGGTGAAGGCGATTGGCGAGGTGTCTGGGCGCGTTAGCATGATGACGGGGTTGCCGTATTGGGCGGTTAGGGTTACGGGGAAGCCGATGGCTTTCAAGATTGTGTAGGCGGACTCTGAGCTTATGATGGAGATGGCGGCGCCGACGGCGTTGAGGAGATCCTGCGGCGGCGGGGTGAGGAAGATGAGTAGAGCGATTGGGAAGGCGAGGGCCACGAGGGTTTTGGCGTTGAACATGGTGAGGATGATGCCTGCGAGGAAGATGGGGAGCGAGAGCATGTGGTATTCCAGGGGGTAGAAGGTGTAGGAGCCGTGCCAGTAGAGGAGGAAGGCGGTGAGGCAGAGGAGGGCGCCGAGGATTTCAGGAATGTACGCGGGTATCGTCGGCCGCTTTCCGAGGATTTCGGGGATGTAAGTTGGCTTCTTGAGGCTCTCAGGAGTCTCGAATGAGACTGCGGCGCGTATCATCCTTCGTTTTCGGTAGATGAGGTAGAGGAACAGTAGGGGGATGGCGAGGATGTAACTCAGAATTTCGCTGTGTAGGGCTTCGTTTGCGACGAGCGCGAGGTCTTGGGAGTAGATTGCTAGAATTATGATGAGGATGGCGGCGGTTTTTATGCTGAGTGCCAGTTTGCTGTGGGTGAGGCTGCGCTGGAAGGTTTTCATTTGTGTGGGTTCCTTTTTTTGGTCGGTAAACCTCTGCTGTCTTGACGCGCGGTGTGCGCGTGGTGTGCTAGGCGAACATGATTGTGCCGTAGATTTGGAGGGCGACGCTGGCGAGGAAGAGGAGGCCGAGGATGAGGGCGACGCGGCGTATGTTCTTTTTTTCGATGACGAGGCCGATTCGCCCGTAGTAGGGTGAAAGTAGCTCGGAGGTGATGAGGAGGATGATGGCGGTGAACGCGATCCAGAGGGCTATGTCCCAGAGGGTGAGCGGCAGCCGCATGTTTCTCACTTCATGAGTGTTTTCTGTTTCTTGCGTTTGGATCGTCTGTGGATCAGACAAAAAAAGGGAGAAGGGATTAGGGCGCTTCGAGCGCTCTCTGTTTGTGGTTTCTCGATCGCCAGTAGATGCCGAAGCCGGCGAAGCACATGGCGAGGGCGAGGATGGTGCCGAGCACGTATTCGGGAATCACGAAGAAGCCGGCGCTGCCCACGTCAAGGTCATCGAGAGCATCGACGCCTGCATCGTATTCGCCGTTGCTGTTGAAGTCAACGACGATGTCATATTCTCCGACGAGGGCTAGACTCCACACCTCTGTTGCTGGGATGTCCCCATCTGGGTTTGAGGACACGCTGGTTGCTGTGCCGGAAACACGCGTTGGAATCGTCATGCCGTCGCTCCAGGTTTCTACGTCGTCCACGACGTGGATGGGATAGCTTGTGGAAGCCGCATAGCCGCTGCCGGTGACGTAGACGGTTTCGCCTACGTTAAAGGTGTCTTTTGTGGTTCCATCGGAATCGCAGCTCTCGATGGTGGCGAGGGTCTCTTCGGACCCATACGTTATGAAGGCGTCATCCATAGCGAGGTACGAGGCTTTGATCCAATCTTCGCTTCGCGCAGTCTTGATGATACGAACCTCATCGATGATGCCGTTGAAATGATCGTCGTTGTATGTGTCTTTGGAGCCAATGCCCATGTTCGCCGTATTGTCAACATCTCGACCCGCACTACCTGCAGAGGCTTCTAGATCTCCATCGACGTACAGTCTTATCGTTGTTCCTTCTCTTAGAAAGACGGCATAGTGCCAATTGTCATCATTGTATGTACCAGGAGTTGTAACAACTGAGTTGCCGCCATCGTAGAGGTTCCCCGAGATTTTGTTATCCAGTAGTTCAAGTTTGTAATTATTCGGTCCTGTACCGGTGCTACCTTTTCTTAGTATGTCAGAATCGCCATTGGTGGTGTACTTCACCCATACTGAGATTGTGAAGTCGCCTGTTCCAAGGTTGAGCGAGTCAGCGTGAGATACCGCGATATAATCGTCGACACCGTCAAATTCGTCTGCCCCATCGATTTTTCCGGTAGCGTCCTGAGTAGCACCACTATAAGTTCCATCATTGTCATATGATGTTGAGTCAGTCACGGTTCCGGAGGTCTCTTCCAAGTGGTGAACCATAACATATGGATCCCAGACGCTGGTAGCGTCATCACTGACTGTGTCTGTGCAGTCATAATAGGCGTAGATGAAGTCGGTGGCGGAGGCATCTATCTGGGGCACCTTCACCCAGATGTAGCTGTTGCCTGCTTCATCCCAGAGTTCGGTCTCCTTCGGAAGCAGCGTATCTCCGTCGTAGAACCGGATGTCAGTCGCGGCGGTTTTGTCGTAGTCGATTCTTGAAGGGGTCAGGACCACGAGAACTGGGAAGTCTGAAAGCGCTCCTGACGAGAGTGAATTGTCAAAGGTCAGCTTTATACGGTGCTCGCAGTTGGGGCAAGCCCAGCTTGGTGGTTTTTCAACTGTGAAGTCGATTGTGGTGGAGGCCGTGTTTAAGGGATCGGCGCTTTCCTCAGCGTAGACGGTTATGCTGTGGGTTGCGTAGGTTAAGCCTGTGAGGCTTGTGGAGAAGCTTTGCGTGTTTTCTGCAACCGTTACAGGGTCTTGGCCATCGAGGCTGTAGGTGATATCGGCATCTAGGTTGGTGGTTCCGTCGAGAGGTACCGTCGCTGTTTTTGTGTAATATATCGTGTTTTGTGGGCTCGTGACCGTCAGTATCAGTTCACCCTCTTCTTCCTCGGGGCTAAAGGTTATGAACTCGTCATTCATGGAGAGGTACGAAGCTTTCACCCAATCCGCACTTCTCGCAGTATCTGAGATTCGCGCCTCATCCAGCTTACCGTCGAAATACCGATTGGCAACGTCTCGCTGCCTGCCGAGGATTAAGGCCAGGTTATCAGTGACATCGCCAATGCTACTGATACTGGCTTCTTTTGTTATGTCATCACCGTTGACGTAAACGAACATTTTGTCTTGTGTTCTGTCAACAACAACCGCAAACATTGCCCAGACACTTTCACCCCATGATAAATGGGCTCCCGTATCGATTCGGACATTGGCGGAACTGTCTCCTAGTGCAACAGAAAAGCATTTGGCACTATCTGAGGATATACCCATTTTAAATCCCTTAGCAGCCGAGCCGAGTGTCCCATCTTGCTTGTTAAAGACATATTGAGTGCCTTTGTCTCTTGAATATAGCCAGAACATGTAAGAGAATGAACTTGTGCCGAAATCCAGACTATCAGCGTCGCTTATGCTTATGTAATCGTCACTTCCGTCGAAGTCGTCTCCACCAGCTATTTTTCCTGCGGCATCTTGTGTTACACCGCCGTTAGGTGCTCCATCGTTATCATGGGAGGTTGAGTCATACACGGTTCCCGACGTCTCCTCCAAGTGCTGAACCATCACGAAGTTGCTGTCCCACACCTGTGTGGGACTATGGTAAGATGATTCAGTTGCGCCTGCGTTGCCGTAGTAGACATAGATGAAGTCGGTTGTTGAGCCGGCGTCGATTTGTGGCACCTGAACCCATACGGAGGCTTCTTGGTCCCCGTAGTTCCAGTATTCTATTTCGAAGTAGAGTTCCGTGGTGGCGTCGTCATCGATGAAGCGCAGGTCCCTGTAGTCTGTAGCGACGTGGGTCCAGAAGTCGGAGCCCGCTCCAGCGAGGTTGACCATGACCGGGAAATCGATGAGGTTTTCGCCGCTAGCGGAGTTGTCGAAGGTCAATTTGATGCGGTATGCCCAGGCGCTGTTCCACCATGTTTCAGATGGTGCGAAGGCTATTCGGGTCATGCCGGTTACGAAGAGAATGAAAATGAGGATGCTGACGATGGATAAGCCTACCCTTTGTTTCTGTTTAGACTTCATGTTTCTCCTTCCTCGTTAAAGCTAAGGTTGTCGAGAAACTTAAAGACGTATGGAAATCTTCAGTCAAGTTTTCTATAGTTTTTTGCATATCTATCGATCGACCTTTTTCTTTTTGATGAAGGCTCGAAGTTTGAATCCGATGAATAAGGCAATCAATGCACCGAGCGAGCCGAAGGCTATTTCCGGAATGACGAGTAGGAGTCGTGGGGAGGGGCTTACATCTTTTCGGGCGTAGTACCAGGTTCCTATGGGGCCCTGCCAATCCGTCCCGTACTTGAACTTGATCGATGTGGTTACAGGGAGATTAGGGGGAATGGTCCATTCGAAGGTTATATTTGATGGCGACGGTCCAAGGTCGAAGCTGTCGATCAGTATGTTGTAGGGGTGATCGGTTACGTAGCGGGCCCACACGGTTATCTGTGTGTTTTCGTATTCCGTTATGTTGGCGATGGTGAAGTTGTACGTGGCGCCAGGATAGACGAGGTAGTTGGCATCGGCATTCTGTTCGATTTCGCTGTCGTCCGCGTACACGTAGAGGACGCCGCTGCCTCGACGGCATTTCCCGTAGTTTTTGCAGAGAAGGAATAAGTCAGTTACGTCGACTGTTTTGTCGCTGTTGAAGTCGCATCTTTCGTTCCAATTGGAGTCGCCTTCCTCGCTTCCGTAAGCCTGCATGAGCAAGATGAGGTCATCGCTGGTCACGCATCCGTCGTCGTTCGCGTCGCCTAGGAGGTCTTCTGTCCATGGGAGTGGAAGTGTGGTGAAGTTCCAGGTGTCCGATTGGGTGGCTGCGCCGTGGGTGTCCATGGCGATGGCGTACCAGCGATAGGTGGTGGCGTGGGTTAGTCCCGTCCATGCTATTGATGCGACGTCGCCGCTTGCAACGTCGGTGTCGACTCCGATGAGGGTTGGGCCTGGTGTGGGACCGGCCATAGCATAGTCTAGTGTGAATTGGCTGTCAGCGTCGGTTTCGTAGCTGTCTAGGTATGGCGAGTAGGTTTTGACGTATATTGTGTCCTCTGCAGGCGAGAATTCGAGGATTCGGAGCCATCCATTTCCACCGTTGGTTCGAGTTTGATAGTTTGCCAGCATCTGATGGACTTTGCGATCACCTATTGTGTCGGTGCGTCTTGCTTCGGCTCCGATGTGGCCGCATAGGACCATGAAGACGTTATCATTGGGGACGATGATGTCATCCCAGAGGGTTTGCCCCCAGGCGGTTCGTTCGCCCGCTGCGGTTAACGAGTTGTGCGTGGTTAGTATTGCTCGCTTTTCTGCGTGGGTCTGCAACGTGCTGTTGACCCAGTCTAGGGTGGTGCTGTTGGCAAGGTATTCGATGTGGATAACGATGAAGGTCATGCCTGAGATGGTGAAGTTTTGGGCGTTGTTCTTGTTTTGGACGTAGCCGTCAATCCACCAGTCTTCACTGGCGTATCTTGATTCGGGGAAGTAGTTGTCGCCGATCCAGTCGCCGTTGGTGGTCTCTTCATCGTGGTTGCCGGCGCAGAAGCCGTATGGCACGTTATCGTCGAGTGTGCTCAGGCTGCCGTCTGCGTTTTCCCATTCCGTCGCTACATTCCAGTGTTCGACGATGTCGCCCTCATGTGTAACGAAGACGATGTTCATGCCCTCAGCGTTGTCGACAATCCATTGGGTTTGGCTATCAAAGATCGTGGGATAGCTTTCCGAATAATATTGCGTATCGGGTAATACGATGATTGTGAAATTCTCCAACGCTTCTGCTGGGGCGGCTGCTTGGTAGAAGTAGACATCCATTGGGTCGCCGTCGGGGTCTGTGACGTCAACGGAGAGGGTGGGCGAGGTGGATATCCACACGGCTCCATCAGGAGGATTCGGGTTGGTGGGTTTGTTTGGTGCGCGTCCAAACGTGACATATTGGTCGCTGCTGCTTAGATATTCCGCGTTTAGCCACGCGACGCTTCGAGACGTTTTGGACACGCGGAGCTCGTCGATGATGCCGTCGAAATGATCGCCTAGTTGGGGTGGGTTCTTGGAGCCGATGCTCAGCGCCGCGGTGTTGGAGACGTCGCGGCCGGCGCCCGTTTCAGAGTCTTCGAGGCTGCCGTCAACATAAAGGTAGATGGTCGCGGATGCCCGGCGAAACACAACGAAGTGCCAATTGTCGTCGCCGTAGGTGGCGGTCGTCTCAACTCGGGAGTTGCCGCCATCGTAGAGGTTTCCCGCGATTCTATCATCTGATAGTTCAAGTTTGTAGTTATTAGGAGGCGAGTTCTGCGTGTTTCCTTTTCGCATGATGTCGGCGTCGTTGTTGGGACCGGTATCGGGATATTTCACCCATACGGAGATTGTGAAGTCGCCTGTTCCAAGGTTGAGCGAGTCGTTGTGGGGGACCACGACGTAATCATCGACGCCGTCAAATTCGTATGCCCCATCGATTTTTCCTGCGGCGCCTTGGGTAGTGCCGCTGTAGGTGCCATCATTGGCATACGAGGTGGAATCGGTTACGGTTCCTGAGGGCTCCTCTAGGTGCTGAACCATTACGAAGTTGCTGTCCCAGACCTGGGTGGGACTGTGGTAGGGTGATTCGGAGGATTCGGGGTTGGCGTAGTAGAGGTAGATGAAGTCGGTGGCGGAGCTGGCATCTATCTGGGGGACCTTGACCCAGACGTGGGCTTTCTGTTCTGCGTAGTTCCAGTGTTCGATTTCGAAGTAGAGTTCGGTGGTGTTGTCAGCGTCTACGAAGCGGAGGTCTTTGTGGTTTGGATCGGTGTGGCTCCAGAAATGTGGGCCTGCTCGGCCAAGGTTGATCATTACGGGAAAATTGACGAGGGTTTCGGCGATTGCGGTGTGGTTGAACCATAATTTCATGGCGTATTGCCAGTCGCCGGTTGTGGTTAGCGTTTGGATGCCTGTGTCTTCCATGTTTCCGAGTGTGTCGTTGCAGTACCATCGGAAGCCGATGACGAGTCCCGCTGTAGTGTTCAAGGTTTTGGTGATGTTTGCCCAGCTCTCGGTTCCGGAGACAGCGATTGTTTCGTTCGGTTGCCAGGTTCCCGTGTTGTTCGTGGTGAAGAGGCAGATGTCTAATCCATCGGGGTCACTCCATTTCACTTGGAATTCACAGGGATCACCAGCGCGAGTTGCGTTGGCTGCAATGTTTGAAAACGTCGGGGCTCCCGTGATTGTTTCTTCAGCGCCGTAGGTCAGCAAAGCGTCGTCTTCAGAATGGTACGTTGCCTTTATCCAAGCAGCAGTTCTTGGGGTGTCTGAGACGCGGAGTTCATCGATGATGCCGCCGAAATAGTCCTGACGGATTGGACTACCACCATCGTTTCGTCGGCAGCCAATCTCTACCGGAGTGGGGCCACTCCACGGAGTCGTGGCATCTACAACATCTGTTTCTGAGATGCCTTGGAGGTACACGATTACTCGTCCACTCGATTGCTCTCGCGTCGCGGCGACATAATACCACATACCTGAAGAGATGCTGGTGGTGCTGGGAAAATAGTGATCATTATCATTAGCTTCTTCATACCATAATTGGACCTTATCTGGATTTTGTGCATCATCCAGTTCGATGATCCATTGGGCCTTGTCGTTGGTCCAATCTTCACCTCGACCGAGCAAGGCCTGAGTGGCGACCGAGGCATCATCAGCTTTGAACCACAATTCTAGGGTGTAGGTAAGAAGATTGATACTGCCGGAATCGCCGATGGTGACGTAATTGCTGGACGTGCGGACAAATTCGTCGGCTCCCCCGATCTTCCCCGTCGCGGACCCTTGGGTCGTAACGCTCACGATTGTCGAGTCATTATCGCTAGAGGTCGAATCGTAATGAGTACCGGAGGTTTCCTCCAGGTGGTGAACCATCATGAAGTTGCTGTCCCAGACGTTCGTTGGGTCTTGAGCATCTGAAGCGGTGGGATTGCCGTAGTAGAGGTAGAAGTCGGTGTCGCTCGTGCTTGAGACGGCGGGGAGTTTCACCCAGACTTCTGCCTTTTCAGCGACGTCATCCCAGCGTTCAATCTCGTACTTCAATAATGTTGTGCCGTCGGAGCCTGTAAACCGAATATCCTCACCGTCGCCCTGTGCCTTGGTGAAATCAAAAAACGATGACTCCAGTTTGACTAGGACAGGGAAGTCGGTCAGGTCTGCATCAATCAACGTGTTGTCCACAGTTAGTTCACGACGGTAGCTCCACCCATCCAACCAGCTTGGGTCAGCGTAAATGCGCGGTAACTGGTGATTCAGAAATATGACTGCGAAATTCGTAATTGCCAGTAGGGTTAACAGCAGGATTGTATATAATGACGATCTTGCTGTTTTACGTTTCATTCTCCTCTCTCCAAAACCAGCACGTACAGCTTGTTATTTGAAGGAAGAACTGTCGTTTAAAGCCCTATGGAAATCCTAACTCATGTTTTCTATATGTAAGTAGAACGGAGCCGTGGCGCTTTCGGTTTGCTATGTTTAGATCTTTTGTAGACTGCGAGTCCGGCGAAACACATGACAATAGCGAGGACGGTTCCGATTATGTATTCGGGAATCACAAAGAAGCCAGCGTTTACATCTATGTCGTCATCGTCGACAGCATCGAACCCAGCGTTGTATTTCCCATCGTGGTTGACGTCAACGACGACATCGTATTTCCCAGGAATGAGCGTTGGGCTCCACACAATGGTTGTTGAAGGGATGTCACCGGCAGGGTTTGGGGTGACGCTGGTTTTTGGTGTGACCGGTGTTGGGATGGTTTGGGCATCAACCAACGTTCCATGCTGCACTACATATATATCGTATGTTTCCGAGGGGGGATAGCCGCTTCCGACTACGCGTACGGCTTCGCTTGGTGTGAAAGTGTTCTTCTCGGTTCCCGCCGCGTCGCAGCTTTCGATGATGCAGGACAATGTCTGCTCGCTTCCAACGCTGTAGAATGTTGATGGACTGTACTGGTTTCTGTATTCTGTTAAGATCCAGGTCTGGCTTCTGGCGATGTTGGAGATGCGGACTTCGTCGATAATGCCGTTCATACGTACGGTTGTGTAGCGGCCTATGTAGCATGGATGACTGGTGGACCCAACCGTACCGGTGAGTGATGAAGGTGTTCCTACTTGCGCTCCGTCTATATACAATTTGATATTTGACCCATCATAGACGCCTGTTAAGTGACGCCATTGGCCAATAGCAAAAGCTGACGGGGACATCATTGAGGCATAATTTGCTCCGGTGATTACGCCCCACCCGATTTTTCCGTAGCTGCCTTGGTAAAGGATGTAACTTCCTGCCGTCCAAGCGCCCCACTTGGATACTATCCCGTTGTTCCATGCGTCGGGCTTGAACCAAGCCTCTACCGTGAGAGCGCTCATTCCCTTTAGGCTACCGCTGTCCCCACAATCTATGTGCCCATCAACGCCGTCGAAGTCGTCCGCACCATCAATATAGCCGACTGCATTCATGTCTACGCCGCTTAGAATTTGGCCGTCGTTGGCGTTTGAAGTTGAGTCGTACGTGAATCTGGCTGCGGTGAATCTTCCGAGCGCGTCTGATATGTCTGGTTCTATGCACATACCGGTCCACCAATTAGCGCCACTTCCTGTGGGGGTGCCTGTTGCGGAGTAGTACATCCAAAGCTCGTTTCCTGAGGCTTCATAGGTGTCTCGGTAAACGGTGTCAGTGAACACAGAAGGTGTGTCGAATCGCCGATCGTCCCAGGCGCCTTCAGGGCCAGGGGTGATTACAATGCCAAGATACTCTCTATCACCTGTGTAAAATGTTGGATTACTGCAACGGTACAGTTCTATTAGGCCGTAGGGAAATGCATGGTAGTATGGAACCAGCATGTAGTAGTATGCTCCATACTTGAACGGGAAGATGCAGTATCTACCGCCTGTGAAGATTGGGTTGTTTAGATCCTTTGTCCAACTCGTAAGGTCTGTGGAGGTCGCTAGTCCCGTGGAACGGGGGGAGGTTGCTATGTTGTTGTACCACAAATAGTAGGTCGAGCCGACTTTGATTACCCCCCAAGGGTCAAGACCATAAGATGGATCATCCCATTCTCCAGCATCCCCTACGAGGACGGGGTTTCCTTCATACTTCGTCCAGTGGATTCCATCTGTGGAGTCGGCAAGCCCTATTACCAGCGGATCCCCATATCTGTAGAGCATGTACCATGTATCGCCTTCCTTCCATGCCATCGGGACGCCCGCGTCGGCTAGCACGGGGTTGTTTGCATCGTCTGGAGTCCATTCCTTTCCGTCAGATGATGTGAAGTGGAGGACTGAGCCCCAGCTGCAGAAATGATGGTAGGTGTCGGTGTCGCTGTCGTAGATTGTTGATCCAAAGCCGTGCTTGGTTCCGTCCAATGTGGGATTTCCATCGTATCTTTGCCAGTAGAGGGGTGCCGATGTTTCTTCGAGGTGGTGCACGAGCATGAAGTTGGAATCCCAAACGTTTGTGGGATTCTCTTGGTTGGATGCGTCTGGGTTCCCATAGTACAGGTACAGCATGGTGTCTGCTGGTGAGGAGAGATCGGCGCTGACCCAAGCAACCAGATGGCCGGAACTGCTGTCGTAGGACTCGATCTCATGGTTGAGTTGGTTACCATCGTCGTCTGTGAAGGCGATGTCGTCACCGTCATCTTGGGCGTGAGATGCCAGAGCGGGCGAAGTGATGTCTACTAGGACAGGAAAATCTGTGAGACTGCCAGCTACTTTGGTGCCGTCAACCGTGATGTTTCTTCTGTACTGCCAGCTGGCTTTCCACCAGCTTGCGGGATCAGGTGGAGGCGGAGGTTCTACTTCGAGGCTGGCTTTCTTCAGTTTCGCGTTCCACTGATGTCCTGGGCCGACGCGATGACTGTAGTAGAAGTAGAGCGTGTTGCCTTCAACGTGGGCGAAGCCGCAGGCATCGTCGTTGGGCAAAATGGGGCTGTTGGAGCATTCACAGGCGCCGTCAAAACAGCTGGGTCCTAGGGTATCGCTGTAGAAGGCCCTTGTCGTCCACAGAGTGGGGTGTGCTTCGTTCGTCATGTAATACGTTTCCATGCCGGCCCAGTAGAAGATGCTGGGGGATGCCAGCGTGTTGTATGACGTGTCTGTTTCGATGCGCAGAGTCATGGTGGATGCCGAGGAGAGGTCTTCGATAGTGGTGGCATGACGGCTTTTGATTGTGAACATGTCTTCTTTCCAGAGGAGCCACCATTCGCCATCAACGGGGTTGTGCCAGAGAAATGGGTCGTGGGGGTTGTTTGGGTTGTCTATTACAAGCTCCTGTTCGGTGAAGGTGTATCCGTCTGAGGTGGGGGAGGTAGCGCGGTAGATCTTTTGGTTGGGGGTTGGGTAGCCTTTTATGTAAAACATATGGATTGTGGTGCCTTGGATTCCAACGGTGGGCCAACCGACGCCGTCTATTATCGGCGTGGTAGTTGAGTATCGTACCCAGTTCTCCAAATCGTCGGAGAATGCTAGCCCGACTGCATCATGCTCAGCGGTTCCATAGTATCCCCAGTATCGGTGGCCATCCTTATTTAGTTCTACAACGTCGAAGTTGTGAGGTCCTCCGCGAGTCCCGTCCCAAACTGAAGGGTTATAGTCGAGTACGAGGATTTCATCTCCAAGCGTTGGAAAGGATGAGTATGGCGCCGCTTTCACAATAAGAGGAAACGTAAATGATCCTGCTAGTAGGTTCACTAAAAGGACTATGAGGATAATTGAAACAGAATAGATTCTTGAATTCAACTTTGAAGCTAAAACCATTTTCTCTTTTCTCCTAGCGAGCTAGTTAGCTGGCGCCTTCCATTGAATTTCTCGAAATAACTCGTAGTTAAAATCATATGGAAATCCTGACTCAAGTTTTCTATTATTGTGTTGCAGGGACGCGTGGGTTTAGAGCGGGGCTTTTCCGAG
>Ga0209427_10001639_pt1 | contig 25946 bp, 22 predicted proteins | sample DeeMarSWOR136_30_FD_187465 | JGI IMG/M metagenome (GOLD analysis project Ga0209427, IMG submission 187465) | Marine sediment microbial communities from White Oak River estuary, North Carolina - WOR-1-36_30 (SPAdes) (version 2) | ecosystem: Environmental > Aquatic > Marine > Intertidal zone >...
ATGGATTTTAACTTTGAAATCAAATCCTGAACCGAGAATGTCTTCACCCAAGAGCCCCAGTTCTTCTGCTTGTTTAATGGCTATCTCCATGTTCTCTACTGCGAGCGGGTATTCTTGCCGCACGTAGATGAATCCCTCATGCGAGCCTATCGCATAAGCTCCTATAATAAGCCCCTCAAGAATGGAATGTGGATTTCCTTCCATCAATGCCCGGTTCATAAAGGCTCCCGGATCGCCTTCGTCGCAGTTTACGATAACATATTTGGGTTCTCCTGGTGCATTTCGGCTAGATTCCCACTTTATGGAAGTTGGGAAACCGCCTCCACCACGACCTCGAAGACTGGAGTCCTTTACTTCTTTCATCACGTCCTCAGGAGTCATTTGAAAGAGAGCTTTTGCTAATGCTTTGTAACCGTCGATAGCTAAATAATCCTCTATCTTCTTAGGGTTGACTTTGCTGTTGCTTTCCAGAAGAAGCCTGTTTTGATATTTATAAAATGGAACTTCAGACAGATATCGCGCCTTTTCACCAGTGACCGGATCAGTGTAGAGCACTCTTTCAACAATTTCATTGTTAATCAAAGTTTTGGACACAATTTCGGGTACATCGCTTGCCTTCACTTGGAAATAGTAAATTTCTTCAGGATAGATTACTATTCTTGGACCCTTTTCGCAGAAACCCAAGCAACCTGTTTCTTTAATTTCTACTTTACCTTCCAAACCCTGTTTTTTGATTTCTTCATTAAAAGCTTCAAGGACATTTTGGACACCTAGAGCTTGACAGCCTGTACTCACACATACTGCAATAGCCAGCCTCTTTGGATCTTTTTTAGCGAGTATATCTGTTCTAAGTTTTTCCAGATTAGAGGGAGATTTTAATTTCATCATAACTTTTCACTTCTGTTAATCACAGCTAGAAAGCATCTTCTCAAGTTTTGCTGAATTGAGCTTTCCAAAATATTTTCCATCTATTTCGATAACGGGTCCCAAGGCGCAGCAACCCAAGCAGTTGACAGTCTCTAAGGTAAATTTCCCGTCGCTTGTTGTCTCACCCGATTTAATTCCCAATTTATTCATTACGGAATCCAGAATTCTAGGTGCTCCTCGAACATAACAAGCAGTACCGACACATACTCTTACAAGATGACGACCTATAGGCTTGAGACTTAGCGCAGTGTAAAAACTAGCAACTCTAAATATTTGACTGTACGGAATTTTAAGTCTCTCGCTAATTCTTTTTATCGCTTCCTTTGGTATCCAATCAAACTCATGTTGTATATCCAGCAGCAATTGAATCAAAATCCCTTTTTCAGTGCCATACTTATCTATAATTTGATCTATCCGGTCCTCGTACATAATGACCTCAACCTTGCCATTTTTTGGAAAGCTAAACTTAATTATCCTACTAAATAAAGGTTTACAGAATTCTCCGAGTTTCATAGTTGATGAGATTTAGGGACAAAAACCACATGTAACTTCAGTTAATCTATAAGAATTTGAACATTCTTATCAGATAAGTCTGACACAAATTTTTCCAGAGATCTTTTCTGTTCATCGACTTTCACACGTGTTTCTTTATGTTGTTTTTCAAATCTGATGTCTCTGGCCTCAAGGAGTCTCTTTTGTGTCTGCAATTCTTTCAAGCGATTCTGTAACTTTGTTCTTTCATCTCTAGATTCGCTTATTGTCCCTGATGTTGACAATTCGTTTTTTTTGCTGAAGGCTTCTCTGCACTTCTGATGAAGCGAAAATAAAGCGTCTTTGTTGAGAATACTGCTTATCTGGTCTTCCGCTTTTCTCAAGCGACTTGGTTTTAGTTTCATTTTTTTATTGTCTAAAGTAGTGTTTATCTTTTGAAGAATGCTTCTGAGAAGAGGATATCCCTCTTCCTCTGTTGCCAAAGCGTTGAAGGGATTTGTCAAGTATTCGTTAAGTTTCTTGGTTTCCTCGGGCAAAAGACTGTAACCTGGGCTGTTAATTAATGTTTGAAATTTTAGAAGCGGTTTTTGGAGATGACGCAGCTCATGTTTAACAGTATCTGTTAACTCTTTGACTCTTTTATTTAGTTGAGCGAGTTCAATTACCTCGCCTTTAGTTTGGATCGCCTGTATTTCTTGTTGACTTTTCGATATATTTATTCCAAGAAGTTCTTTTTTCTGCTTCCTCCGTTCTTTAGATTCTTCAAATTTTTCTAATTCTGCTAAAGATTGATGCAACTCTTCAATTTTAGAAGAGATACTTTCAGCGCTTTTGGCCTTAGCGTAGTCTTCCGCCAAGAAGTTAGTGAAATTTCGAAATGAGTCGTCTGCTCTCTTCAACATCAAATCAAATCTGCGACGAGACATTATGAAGTAAGGAGAAATCGCGCGGAACCATTTCGTTCTCTCTTTATCGATTGTTTTTAGAGTTTTTTCGATTTGTTCAGAAGTTTGGTGAAGACTTTTTCCGGAGATTTCTTCAGGAATGGTTACTTCATGAATTAAGTCGGAAAACTTTCCAGCGAGTTTATAGAGGAATTTTGCGCGTCGATATGTTTTGCGGTTGCTTTTTGCTATCTCTTTTTCTGCATCATCTAACAATTTGTCGCAACTGTCTAGGAGATCTTCAAGTTTGTCTTTGGTGTCTTCAAGTAGCTTTTTTGCATCCGCCCTCAGGGGTTCAACTATAGAAGTTGTTTCTTGTTCTAGCCATCCCTTAAGATCGTCCAGTTTTAATATGAGCGCCTCAGCCATAAGTTCAATTCACTTACAGTAAAGATGAGATTACATCATTAAAAGTTTTTGAGATTAAAGATTATATGAGCCTCTGTCTTGTGTTGACGTCTCGTGTTTTAGTGGCGGTTTGTGATCAAAGAACATGCTGGATTAACTCAATTTTTAGTAGCTACTCTTAAATAATTAGCCATTGTGCTAAAACTAGGCTTGAAACATAAATGAACTCTAAAACCATAACAATCATCGCCGTTTTCGCTGCACTCTCGATAGTTTTAAGCCTATCACCACTCAAATTTTCAGCGCCATATGCCCCATTCCTCAAATATCAACTCTGGGAGATAGCAATAGTCACCGCCTTTCTACTTTATGGAATAAAAGTGGGAATCTCCATCTCATTCATAAACACTCTAGTTCTTTTTGCCTTTTTTCCAGGAGACCTTCCAACAGGACCAATCTACAACCTTATGGCAGTCTTGAGTATGCTATCAGGCATCTACCTCGTTCAACGAGTTGCAGGCAAACGTTTCAGCAGAGGCAGAGAGGCAATTTTAACATCTCTTTCGACGGTATTTGGAATCATCATGAGAGTTATTGTCATGTCCATCGTGAACTGGACTGTACTTCAACATCCTCCTCCTTTTGGTTATAGTATACCTCTGCAAGAATTGCCATCCATGCTTTCTGTCATCGCCTTGTTTAACGCCACAATCGTTCTTTACACAATTCCTATCAGTTACATTATAGCCAGAGCAGGAGGCCTCAGCACAAAGACACAAATCTGGAACCAGTAATCTTTGGATGCCTAGAAAAGTTAAGTAAACATTTTAGGTTAATTCGAAATACAGATTACCGAGTCCTCATAAAAGAAACTCCAGAAGAGGATTAGTGATTTTGAAAAAAGAAATAGTGTTGAAAGGAAAAGTTTCTAGCGGTAACAAAAGGGGAAAGCAGTTCGTTAACTTACCGTGGGTAAAGAAACAAATTAACGAGAAAATAGGTTTCAATCCCTATATAGGAACTCTAAACTTGCGACTGATAAATGAAACGGATATTCATGAATTACGTAAAGCGAAAGGAATCAAAATAAAACCCGAGGAAGGCTACTGCGAAGGAAAAATTTTCAAAGCTTTATTGATAAGAAAAGTTGAGGTAGCAGTAATTTTGCCAGACGTTCCAGAATATCTAGCCGATGTTTTAGAGATATTAGCCCCAGTAAATCTGCGAAAAACCCTTGAGCTCAAGGATGGAGTAGAAATCGAAGTCACAATAACAATAGAATAGAAATCTTACAGCACTTCGAACTTTATTGACTTCTTAAAGACTTCCACACCGATTTTTCCTGCTCTAAATGTTTTGCCGGTTTTAGAATTGTTGATCACGATGACTGCAGGAGCAAAAAGTCCAGGATCAATCTTGTAGAAATCGTAGTCAGCTTCCTTGAAGATTTCCATGAAGGGCTTTCCATAGCTTTTGGACGCTGAAGCCGGTGCCTTCTCTAACAGCCTCTTCAACTCTTCGTCGTCATCGCAACTTACTGTATAGTATGCAGTGCCTGCGTAAATTATCGCGTCATTGGTTCTTCCCATCGCCTGAGCCATTTTAGGATGCACTGGAGCTAGTGGCGCGTATCCACAAGCATGAGTAACCAGTTTTGGATCAAACCCCAACTCCGTCAACTTGTGCAAGCCAGTCTCCACAATCCTTCCCGCAATCTGAACCGAGCCAGCAACAGATGAAGTGGGCACCAAAATCAAAAACAGATTCTCAGGATCAACGTTACATTCTTCAGAAATCTTAGCAATCGCCTCTTCTGGAGGCTCATTGGAGGTCTCAAGAACTAGCACACCGACATCTGAAGAGTCCTCATATCCTATCTTTTCGTAGAGTTCTTTGGGCTTCAAAGATAAGGCGCGAGCTGGACCTGAACCCATAGCTACATATTTTCCTGATTTGATTTGCCAGCCAGCAAATTGAGACCCTAAAGTCGAAATAGTCGGATAATCAGTGTAGACGAAGATGGAGGGGAGCTCCAGATCACCATAATCTTTGTAGAAGATTTCTGCTTTGCCAAGGCCTCCGAGGCAGATTTCTGTTATTATCTGACCTGCAGCAAAACCGCCCTGTGCTTCGATTCCAGCGTCAATCAGAGTTGCCCCCGAAGGCGTCTTTTTAACAACAACTCCGAACTCGTCAGCACGGTCACAGAGCTTCTTAACAAGACTGTATGCCATCCGGTTAACACTCAGTTTCGGTGTTGACATCTTTTTTCCCTCTCTAAATTAACCCTGAAACGAGTTTAATCTTCCAAGTACTTGTCGTAGGAGCTTAGATACGGGTTTTTCGGTTTGGAAACAAAAAGTTTTCCTTTACCGTTGTCCGCTAGATCGCCGGTGAATCGGTAAAAGGGTCCTTCGATTTTTTCGCCGTCAACTTTGACGTTTGCTTTAATCTCGTCGATTGTGAATGTTGGCATTACATCTTCAGAATGACCAGCCAAAATGATTTTTCCGTTAGTCATCTGCGCGCCAGCTCTTCCCTGTGAAGTGCCCTGAACAAGGATTGTTCCATTGACCATGTGGATGCCAGCGAATATGCCTACGTCACCCAATATTTTGATGAGCCCGTCATTCATGTAGCAACCGGCTTCGTGACCAGCATTCCCATGAATTATGACTTTTCCTCCTTTCATTCCTTTAGTGCTTCCACGATACGCTGCACCTATATAATCGCCTGCGTTGCCTTTGATTTCTATTGTTCCCCCTTTCATTTGTGATCCAGCCCATGAACCTGCATTACCTGATACGATTATGCTGCCGCCGCTCATTTCTTCGCCAAGATGCATGCCAGCATCTCCGTCAACTATTACTTGTCCCATGGACATTTGAAAACCAATGTTTCGTATTGTACTTACATTGCCTTCAATCTTTATCGTCAATTCTTCTGAGGATGGATTGTCCACTTTTATGTGAAAAAGGTCTCCGATCGAAAGTTTTCGGTTGCCCTCCCACATTTCAAGAGTAGCTATCTCCTTCGCTGATTTCTTGGCAAAAATGTCAGGAGATATATTTTTTCCTTCAATGGGAAATTTGGATACACGTTTTGGAATGAGGTTGATCAATTTTTAGACCTCCGCTTTGACGGTGAGTGGAGCGGAAGAATGCAAGAAGCCTTCCTGAATAGGATAATTCTCGTATTCTACAGTCCAATATTCTCTGAATTTCTTTTTTATGTCATCATTTACTTCTTGTGGCATCGAGGTTTTTACGTCAACCCAATAGGTTTTTCCGAAGATTGGCTTCACAATCTCTCCGTTTTTCACCACGATTTGTCCGCTTTTAATTGTGTAAGCAGCACTTGTGAACGCTTGTCTAGCAGCCTCAAATTTTTTGGACGGATCAGCACGTTCAGGATTTATGTTATAGATTGCTATGTCGGCGTCTGCGCCAACTCCCAAATGTCCCTTATCCTTCAAACCAAGAGCTTTAGCTTGACCCGCCCGAGTGACAACAGCTAGCTCGTAGAGACTAAGTTCCCTGTCGATTGTGGGCAGCAAGCTTTTCTTTCTTGCCCGTTTGTTAATTTTTCTTAAGACTTTCTCTCTTGCCCCTTTGCTAATTAACCATGTCATGATCTTGGGGTAAGAAGTGAAAGGTCCACCGTTAGGATGGTCTGTTGTCATGAGGATTTTCCACGGGTCCTTAATTAGAAGGGCGATTTCAAGTGCGATTGACCACTGTGTTGCATGGACAGCACTTGACCGTTTGTATCTGAAGGGAACTATTCCTCCGCTTGTCTCGGTTTCCACATCGTGGTTAACCCATTTGTTTCCTGTAAGGTGATAGAGACCATACTGGAATGGACCATCAGCGGTCAGAGTGGTCGTGTCAGAGAAGACTACCTGTCCCATGTCAAGGGTCACGTGACTGTGATTGTTTATGTAATGCGAGATTTCTTCTGCTCCAGAACTTAAGTTTCCCCAATCTTCACCCTTGAAGGCACAGAATTGAATGTGAGTGATATGCATTACTGGTTTGTCTTCTCTAGCCAAATCCTCAACACACTTCATGCTCTCTAAAGCCGTAACATAGTTTCCAGGCCTTCCAAGATTGTTGGTATGAAGGTGAATTGTGTGAGGAAGATTTAGAAGAGTGTTAACTTTGCATAATCCACGGATGATCTCACGTGGAGTTATGCCAAAGTTTGGCACCGTGTCGTCGAGGCTGTGAACGTTCCGTCCAAAGCCCCATGCTTCTAGGCCTCCGGGATTAACGAGTTTTATAGCGTATCCTCTTGTAGCTTTGAGCATCCATGCTATGTGCGCAGCGTTCTCTTCGATTAGGCCATCTCTTATGTGTTCTAGGCTGAACCACCAGTCTCCTATCAGGGGATAGGTTGCTTTGTCAATCATGGGTGTGTCGCTGAGTTCCTCATGAGTGTGACGTGCCTGAAGAGGCGCCATGGATGGATTCATTACAGTTGTGTAACCCATCCTGGAGTAACGATAACCTGTTGTGAAGGTGGAAGGAAGCGAATAGCCGACCCCAGATCGGGTTAAAGCTGTTTTAACCTCAACGTCTTTTACGTGGTCTTCAGGTCTCAGCAAACGAGCAGTATCTACTTCACCGCCGGCTATGTGACTGTGAATGTCAATTCCTCCAGGCATAACAATCATGCCCGAAGCGTCGACAACATCTGCCTTGTCCTTAACTGAGTCTACAATCTTTCCATCCCGGATGCAGATGTCCATTTTTTCGCCGTTTATACGGTTCAGGGGGTCGTAAATGAATCCGTTCTTGGCTATCAGTTCTGTCAATCCATATCCCTCTTTTTCAATTCGCGAACTTTTTCAAGAATTCTCTGCAAGATTTCTTTGTCTGAAAGAAATCCTTCTGGTGGTTCTACAACCTTCTTTAGGGGCAATGGAACATGATCCATCCGGTAGGCTGTTCCCTCAGTTTCAATTCCAACGAAAGTAGGAGGCAAAATCACATCAGCCAACATTGTGGTTGGAGTGATCTCAGGATCTATAGATATGAGCGGATGCTTTGCTATGTTCTTGGAGGCTGCTCGTGGAAAGTGAGCAACCGGATCTGAAGCAATCACAAGCATAGCATCGGCTTCATTGCGATTAAGAATGTCCACTGCCGAAGTTTCTCCCGGATTGTATCGTGGATACCCATTAGATAAGTCAACAGCAAAGGGGTATCCGGTTTGCCACGTAGAAACTATGTCTGCTCCCGTTACATTGTAATGTCCTCGCATAGGCATGATGAGGAATTTTGTTCGGCTGTTTAAATCACGAGTGAGACTGATTGCCGCATCTATGTTCCGATGTTTTCCTTTGCTCATGGTCAAACCTAAACCAAAGAACAGAATGCCTAGTTTGCATCCGACCATTACATCAACGAGGTCCTCAAGCGTTTTAACGGGAATTCCTGCGACTTCATCAACATCTAGTTCCCCGTCATTGACAAGTACACGCAGAGCTTGCAGAAGTTCATAGTCTTTGCCTGGTTCCACCTGAATGAAACAGTCAGCTGCATCTGCTGTGCGGGTTTTGCGAACGTCCACAACAATGGTTCTACGTTTCTGTTGATACATACTATAGGGCAAACCTTCTTCGTGACAAGGAGCAAAGTGGAAATCCTTTTTTAGAACCAAGTTAGAGGCTCTTTGAATTTTTTTCTTTGACATTTCGCCTCTGAGTTTGGAAAGATAATTTGTCCAGCTGCTCTTTTGAAATCTGCCATCCGAGAACATGGTGTATCGTTCTGGATGTCGCGGATGAGCATCCCACGGATTGCTGGCCCAATAAATGATTAGGTCTGCACGATGCCTCATCTGTCCTAGAGTGGCTGATGATATACCAACAGCTTGAACACCCAAGATGGAGGGGCCATGGCAGATAGTTGAAGTGTTATCCAGGACTCCGCCAACCTCTTCCGCCAATTCTACGCCCACTCGTTGTGCTTCACAGCTAGTGTTGCTCCAGCCATACAATAGGGGATAGTGTGCTTCAACAAGAATCTGTGCTGCCTTTTCGATAGCCTCATCTATTGTGGCTTCTACTAATTCCCCATTTTTTCGAATAAGAGGAGTTTTAATACGGTGATCAGAAAAGTTAAGAAATTTTGCTGCACCCATAGCGCATGCATTTCGAGCTTCAATAATCTTGTTGTTGTCATCAACAATTATTTCGATATCGTCACAAAAGGTTCCGCACACTGGACAGGTTACGCTAGTAATAACTGTCATATTTATGCTTCCTTAAGTTGGTTAACTAACTCCTGTAAACTCAATACCTTTTCATCAGGGGCAGGTTCGAGTTCTCCAGGAATCCCCTTTAATGAGGGCATACCTGATCCGTGTGTCTCTGGGTCCGCTATTACACTTGCCCAAGGACCGTAGCTAATAAAAACCATTTTGGGATGGGGACCTCTAAGGGATTTGACGGCTTTGAGGACAACACTACCAAATTTTGTAGTGACTTTAACGCTAGCGTTTCTTCTTAGCTTGAGATCGTTCATGTCTTCGGGGTCGATTTGACATTGTGTCACATCTTTCAAGTATACATCCGATAGTTTTCCCATTTCTTTTCCTCTGCCTTGATCAATAGTGCGGCCGGTCAAAACAAGGACATTCAACTTTGGCATTTTCTTCACTTTGGAAAAGTTACTACAGTTAGCAACCTATTAACGTTACTGGTTTTCCGCATTTCAAAGCCTTCAATACTGCTTGAACATCGAAAATGTATAGGTGCTTGCGTTTTTACACGTAGAACTTTTCTGTTCTCTCTTCTTTCTTTTTCGTGACTTTTTTTGGAGACTTTAACCCTTTTTTGGCTCCTAAGCTGGTAATCTCTAAGTCGTATTTTACGAAAGAGCAAGTGAACTCAGATAGTTTCTTTGTCATCTTCTCTAAGTCCTTTTGCGAGAAAATACTCATTATGTCTGGATTGTTTACCCACTGAGTCCAGCCGAGCAAGCTTCTCTGTAATACGCTTAGTGTAAAACGTAGGGACCTAACTAGCTCCAAACGGTCTTTATCTTTAGTATCCTCAAGACGCTCTAACTGTTCAATAATCTTCTCAGAAACTTGAATCCACCTTTCACTCAAAAACGCGTTCCTCCCATTTTTTATTGTCCCAGCTAACCATTTAAATGAGTGCATTCGCATATAAAAGTTAAGAGACTGAACAAAATTTTTGACATACTTTCATTAACTCAACTCAATACAGTAATTTTTCGCACAAAATTAAAATTTTTTTCATTTATATTTTATTATACGTCTATGAACACAAATTTAGGAGACGCCTGTAGAAAGATTCGTTCTGAGAATCTGGCTAGTTAGTTAACCTTGTCTGCTTCGTGGTTGATAATAGATTTGATAGTCTAACACCTATCAAGCGGATTTTTCTGTCAGGACGTAAATAATCTTGAACAAGGTCTCTTGTGCTCCTCTGTATATCTTTCAGTCGATCAGTAAAGAATGGAAGGGTCTTGCCGTGGGTGTGAGTTTCGAAGTTTTCATATCTTATCTTCACTGTAGTTGTCTTAAAAACGAAATTGGAAGCCCTAAGTTCTTGATACAAATCTTCTGAGATAGCATCCAAAGTATCGAAAATAAGTGCATAATCGGATGAGTCCTCTTCGAAAGTAATTTCTCGGCTCATGGACTTTCTTTCCCATCGTTCTTGAACATCGCTATTGTCGATTCCTTGCGCTGAAAGAAACAACTGAGTACCCGCAACACCAAATTTTTCCACCAAAACAGAGGCATCATAATTTGCCAGATCACCGATAGTCTTGATTCCCATCTTGTTGAGCCTACTCTCAGTTTTATTGCCAACCCACAGTAACTTACGCACCTGCAGAGGCGACAGAAACGCTTTTGCATCCTCTTCTCTGATAACTGTTAAACCGTCCGGTTTCTCGAAGTCGCTGCCAATTTTAGCCACAAGCTTGTTCGGTCCAACACCTATAGAACAGGTTAACCCTTCCTTTTCGTAGATTTCTTTTTTGATTTTCTGCGCTAGTTTCTCTGCTTCCTCAAAATTCTTGACTTTGGAGGTCACATCTAAGAAGGCTTCATCTAGGCCCCAACGCTCAAACTTATCCGCGTGACTCTGCAGAATCTCCATGATTCGGGCAGAGACTTTCTGGTAAAGGCGGTAGTTAACAGGGAGGTAAACAGCATTGGGACATAACCGCCATGCTCTTGCTATGGGAATACCTGACTTGACACCGTATTTTCGTGCCTCATAATTACTGGTGCTGACGACACCTCTTCCGGTTCCTTCTCTTGGGTCGGCTCCTACAACAACTGGTTTACCTTGAATTTCAGGATGTTCTCTCTCTTCTACGGCAGCAAAAAATTGGTCCATGTCAACGTGAAAGATTATTCGGTTCCTCTTTTTCGCCACATTCAAGGACCCCCTTTTTTAGAAAATGGCCTGCAGAACATAATCAATAGCTTTGAGTGTCTCTACTGCCTCCCTCGAGTCCTCATCGCTTAACCGTTTCGTTTCCTTGAGTCTAACCAATCTTGAAACTGTTTCGTAAACGGAATCGAAGGCAGCCTTAACCTGAAGATCATTATTCATATTCTCCTCAAAATCTGCTTTTATTTTTTTAACCAATTTCTTTGCTTCAACGCTAGATTTTTGTTCAAGACCTTCAACAACACTAAGGTTATTCACCATATCACGAAAACTCTTTAGTTTATTACAGACTTGGGTGTATTTTTTGAAGGTGAAGTTTAGTTTTTGTCTATAGTGACCGTAGATAAGGAAAAACCGAATATGACTCCATATACATTCGGTTTCCAAGAGGCCACCCGGATATTCTATGTTGCCTTTACGCTTAGACATCTTTTCTCCATCTAGCAAGAGGTGACCGGCATGGAGCCAACAGCAAACAAAGGTTTTGCCTGTTATAGCCTCAATCACTGCGATTATGTAGTCGTGATGACGATAAGTGCTATCGATTCCGCTGCACCAGATATCTGCCTTGAAGTCAAAATTTTTTGGCATCATAGCGGGGTCTTGAATGTTCCATGAGGGCCTGCCCTTGCCTATTCTCGTGTCCCAGCATATTTTATCACCCTCTCTATAGCCATGCCATAAGATGAAGTCCCCTTTGTTCCATATGTTGCCTGTGTAGGTGTCTCTGTGGAAGCGACGTTTTTTCTTAGGCCACTTAGTCATGTCTAATCCAAAAAGTTTACCGAATCCATCAAACTTCAATGGGTCATAGTAAATGTTTTTTCGACCCTTATGGGTATGCCAGTAAGCATAATCTTTCTCCAGCAGTATCGTTATAAGATTCACAGCTTGATCAACAGTTGTTGAAGATCGTGGCAAATAGTCGGGAATCTTGACTTTCAGCTGCTTCAGTTCGCTGATGAAGGTTTCGATGTTGCTGTTGGTCAGTTCCTTTAGATTTAGATTTTGTTTTTCAGCCTCAGCTAGGGCTTTGTCCTCCACGTCAGTGATGTTTAAAACTCGCTCCACTCTGTAGCTGAGATACTCAAGGTAACGTTGAAGGATGTCTTCAAAGACAAATGTGCGGTAGTTTCCGATGTGTGGCAACTGGTAGATGGATGGCCCACAGGTGATCATCTTCACTTTTCCTTCTTCTAGGGATTTGAAAGTTTCGAGCTTTCGGGTTAATGAGTTGTAAAGTTTGAGCAAAGACATCACCGTTTTTGAGAATACAAGGGGTTAAATCGGTTATATTTCGTTTGGTTTGCACTATCTTAATGTCGAGATAAGGAAGGGGCGAGATAATTGCATTCTGGTCTGTGATCTGATATAAACAAAAAATTTTCTTTGACGATGAGTTAGAAATATATATTTACTAGGCTCAACATATACATTAAATATTATCTGTAAACTGTGAGGGTTATACTTGGATCAACGCAAAATTATGTCTCTAGGACGTTCGTCATTAGTTATTTCCTTGCCTAAACATTGGATAGAATTAACCGAGTTAGAACGCGGCGACTTTGTAACTTTGAACATTCAAAAGGACAATTCGCTGATCGTTTTCCCGGGAATAAGAAAGGAAAGAGAGAACCGAGAGATTACCCTGAAAGTTGACCCCTCCGAAAACAAGGACCTTCTAACTAGAAAAATAATTGCCTGCTACTTGAATGGCTACTTTGGAATCACTTTGGTTTCCACAGATATATTCACGGCTTCTCAACAGAGAGCAGTTCGCAACATTGTCGGAATGTTGTACATGAGAATCTTGGAATCGGATTCCAGAAGAATTTATGCTCGAATATTTGTTGACGAATCCAAGGCACCAATCGACACCGCGATTCGCAGAATGCATGTAATCACCAGTTCAATGGTCCAAGACGCGTTAAATTCACTTCTAAATCAAGACGTAGAGCTGGCGAGGGTGGTAAATGGACTTGACAGCGATGTTGACAATCTTGCCTTCTTTCTCCTGCGGTTACTTCGTGGCGCAGTTCTAAATCCCGATCTGGCAATGAAATTGGGTCTTGAGCCTATTGATTGTCTAGATTACCAAACACTGGTTCACAGAATCGAATATGTGGCTGACCATGCGGTAACAATTGCAAAAAATGTGATAATGTCGTCTGGAAGAGGATTGTGGTTGTCGCAATCTATGCTGGAATCCCTCATGAATTTTGGTAATCATGCATTTGAAATTTACACTGAGGCAATTAGAGCCTATTTTGCAGCGGATGTAGAAGCTTCGAATAATGTGATAGAACGGTTAGAGGAAATAGAAATGCTTAATCAGAAACTTGCTTTGAGTACTATCAGCGTTACCGAGGCCTTGACAGTGTGTATGTTGTGCATAATACGAGACAGCATAAAAAGAATCGCCGAGTACGCAACAGATATAGCTGAGATCACAATTGATCACGCATATAAACCAAAACCAGCCCTGACTACCTAAAAAGAAGAGAGAAAAAATTTAAAAAAAGAAAGAAAAAATGTGCTCAATTGAGCACAGGTTTTGGCTGTTCTATCACTTAGGGTTGTTTCTGAATTACTTTGAGCGGAGCAGCTTCTCGAAGCATATCTCTTGCCTTGAATAGCGCATATTTGTAGTCATAAACTTTTTTGGTTTGGGTTTCATAGGCTTCCTTAAGAATCTCTTTCTGCAGCCTATATTTTAGATCGCCGATTATGAGGGCTCCGATACCGAAGATGCCAGGCGCTAGCTCTTTCATGTAGTCGTTTAGTTCCAATCCTTCTATGCCAAGGGGTGGAACAGCGTTAGTGTCAACCAGTACTTTGGTTGGGTTCAATTTGTCGATTATATCTTTCTCGATTATCCTTACTCCTCGAGCTGCAACAGTGAATATTACGTCGGCTTGCTTCAAGATTTTTGTTTTCTCATTTTGGGTTGGTGCAGAAACGCCGTGTAAATAAGCGCCGTGTCTCTCTAGGACTCCTCTGAAAGCCTCGTGTTGGAGCAAATAGTCTGAATTCAGCATGGGATTTGGTTCAGCTACAGTTACAACGCAGTCAAGGCTTGTGAGAATCTCTGCTACTGTGATTCCTACAGGTCCAGTTCCGAATACAGCATAGTTTTTGCCAGTTAACCCTCCTAATCCTTGTGCGTTCATAGCGTCTTCAACTTTGGCCACTAATGCAACAGCTGTGGTGTAAGCTCCGCTTGGATCGATGACTATGTTGGTTTCGAAGGGAGGAAACATTGCCTTCTTGACAGCCTCTAAGGCTTCTTCAGCCTTTTTGACATCTCTACCATTGACGAAGAAGCAGGTGTGTTTGAAAGCTTTGGGACTTCTAGAGAACATGGCATCTTGCGTGAGACTTGTAGCATCTCGTGGTGTTACATTTTCGTAGGGAATTACTGCGTCGAAGCCAGCGTCGTATGCCATTGTTAGGTCAAAGGGGCTTGCTCTTCTATCTGTGTCTAACATAAATAATAGTTCTTTCAATATTCTCACCTGAAATATAGTTAAGCAGTGGCTAGTATATACTTTATCGTAATGTCATATATGTTAGTAATAACATATATTTATCTGTAAATACATATTAACTTAATCTTTACTCATACATACAAAAGACATAAATTACAGGCTACAAAATATCATTGACAAAACTTCATGAGGTAATGAAGCATGTCGAGTGTCTCTCCGTCTAAAACGAATCGCAAAAATGTGATAATATTTCTGGACACAGATAAACACGCAAGCCCTTTTGACATCTTGATCGCCATTGACCTGTTTCCAGACGCGCAAATCCTCCACTATAGCGATGTTACACTTCGCGATGCAAGACGAATAATCCAAGATGCTATGTTTCCTAGAGGACCTGGAGGAGCCAAGTATACCAAAATTTTCATAGGAGGTCAAGATGTTGAAAAAGCTCTTGGAATTCTAGAAGTCGCAAAGAAGTCGCTATTCCCACCCTTCGAACTGTCCGTCATAATAGACCCCAGAGGCGCATACACAACGGCGTCGGCAGCAGTAGCGAAAACCCTAAAACTCTTCAAAGAAAAAGGATTTGGCGATTTCAACGGAAAAAACGCAACAATTCTAGCAGGCACCGGACCCGTTGGACAAGTTGCTGCTCGTTTATACGCTATAGAAGGAGGCAATGTCGTCCTCACCTCACGGAAACTACAGAAGGCAACGGCTGTTGCAAGCAAAATCAACACAGAGTTTGGCACAACAAAAGTTCATGGTGCACAGGCAGCTGCTCCTGACGAGATAGGTGAGGCCATAAAAAATGCTGATTTGATTTTGGCTGCTGGTGCTGCGGGCATTCAACTTTTACCTCTGAATGTTCTTAGGGATTATGGAAAGCGATGTAAGGTGCTCGGAGACATCAACGCTGTGCCGCCTTTAGGTATTGAAGGATTGAAGTCCACACATAACGATAAAGAATTTCTGCCCGGCAAATTTGGCATAGGCGCCCTAGCGATAGGTCCCTTAAAAATCCAGATTGAAGGTGAGATGTTCAGGCAAGCAGTAGAGTCTCCAAAAGGCATAGTAGATTACAAGGTCGCTTATGAAATCGCAAAAAACCTAATCTAATAACATAGATATATTGCGGGAACCTGTTACCGGGGTTGCCGTAAAATCCTTTTTCTACTTTTCCGTAATCAGTATTCAGAGTCAGTATTCTCTGTTCATAGTCTTTTTGTATTCAACGAAAACAAGGTGATAAAAGATGAAAAATGAGGCTTTCAAACAAAATCTTGTTGATGTGGCTAGCGGTTATGTGGATAATCTTTTCCATCTGGATATTTGTGGTAACTCAATTTCCGCTAAACTTCGGTTTTGTCGGCTTGCAATCCCTCACAGGCGTAATTCTGATGTGGACGATGCTTCTGTACAGAGACAGTTAAAAAGAAACTGATGTGCCGTCAGAGTAACTCTGAGATGTCATCCTAATGCGTCAAACTAATGCCTTTTCGTCATCCGGCATAATAATTATTGTTCAAACAGAAATAAAAATTAATACACAAATTTGAGCGATACTGAAGTTAGTTGGATTCCTTGAACACTTTAATAATTTTGGGTTGAAAAAGATACACCGAAACAAAAAGACTGTAGACTATTTCGCCTAAAGCAGCAGTCCGCGGAACCCCAGCTATCAGTGAAACACCTAAAACTGCAGAGACATCCACCACAATAACGAATAGGGACACAATTATTGTGCCTAGCAAACCTGATTTTTTGCCTGCCCAAAGACCATACGCAAAAATTATAGTAAAAACACCATACAGAAGCGTATAAACGTTATAGATCAACTCACCAGACACTGCGAAGATGAGACCCAAACCGATGATTGCGTGAATTGCCCCGCCCAAAAATTGTAAAATAACCAAAATAAAAACGCCGAGATGTTTTCCCTTGAAGGATGCGGGATACTTGAATTCGCTCAAATCCACCACTTTCTTCGTTCAAGTATAACGTTTTAAAGTAACAGCAAATATAAGATTTGTAGCAAACCCGCCGCGGTAACAATACAGTTTTGCGAATCCTGAAACGTGAGGGAGGTGAAGAACCATTAAAACAAAAGTAACCAAAACAGAAGAGGAATGGAAGAAAATTCTCTCTCCAGAAGAATATCATGTGCTGAGAGAAAAGGGAACCGAACCCGCCTTCACTGGAAAGTATCTGAAAAACAAGAAAACGGGAATGTATGTATGCGCTGGCTGTGGAAACGAACTGTTTAGTTCAGAAACAAAATTTGATTCTGGCACAGGCTGGCCTAGTTTCTGGGCTCCATTATCCGAGGCTAGCCTTGAGGAAAACGAGGATAACCGTTTCGAAATGCAAAGAACGGAGGTAATATGCACAAAGTGTGGTGGACATCTTGGACATGTCTTCAAGGACAGCCCCACTCCTACAGGTCAACGTTTCTGCATAAATTCAATATCCCTTAAGTTTAAGGAACAGAAAGATTCTGCAGAAAAGCCGGAAGAGTAAACTTTTTGTTAGCAGTGACGGAACAGACAATTTAATTTACTGCAAATGGAATAAAGGTATCTTCTACCCTCAGGTGTCGATATTCATGTTCAGTAAGGGGCAACCACTATGATAATTCCTTCAGTAGAACAGATAAAGACGTTTCTTTCCAGAATAGATCGTTCCTTACTTTTGAAGACTGTTCTCATTTTCGCTGCTTTCATTGTGCCAATGATAATACTTTACATAATAGACTCTGGCTCCTTCGATTACCTATGGAAAGGCAGAGCACCATACTTTCTTTTTCTCTGGCTGCTTTTCTTGGAGGCAATCCTTGGATGGAAAAACCTCAAAGAAGAACAGATTACATTTTGGACCAAAAAAACAGTGTTAGCTGCAGTAATCCTGTTTCTGCCAACAGTATATGCAGTTGGGCTAAACTTCGGTTTGAATGATGTAATTCTGGAATTGGGAAAAGTTGTTGGCGTGCCCGCTGAACAATTTGGTGAATGGTACTTGACGCATTCTTGGCCATTTTCTCTCGAGTATATTCTCTTCACAATTTTCTTTCTGACATCAATTTGGTTGCTATATGGAGTTCGCGGACTCAAGAGCTTCGCTGTATCCTCATTCTTTATTGGAGGGGTCGGCGTTTTTTACATGATCGACACATTTTATCCCTATGGAACCTTTACGATTCTGCAATCTTTTGTTCCCATCACGGTATCTGGAGCCACTTTCATATTGAATTTTTTGGGTTATGGAACTCGAATATTTTCGGGAGGCGCGGATGGCCTGGGTCTTGTTGTCACGGGAGCAGGTGAGAAAAGCTATCGCGCTATTGTATCATGGTCTTGCGCAGGAAGCCACAGCCTCTTTCTATACTCTTTCATGATTATGCTGTTTCTCAGGGGCACCAGTATATCCCGAATCCGAAAGATAATCTACGTTGCTGTGGGAGCAGCTGGAACATTTTTCGTCAACATCCTTAGAATTGTAGCTATTTTTGTAGCTGGAGTCAACGGTGGGGCTTCCTTGGCCACGACCTTCCATGAGTTTTATGGAGAATTCTTTTTCATAGCTTGGATGTTCATCTACCTTTCCATCATCTTTCTGTTCGAAACACGGCTTGTCGGAAAGATTAGTAGCATACGCAGGTCCAGTCAATCTCCTATAAACACAACACAACCACGATTGCCCTAACAATTGGGAATAAACCATAACTATGTTTTCTTTGCTGTTTTCCATAATGGTTCAAAACTGTTTTGAATCAGCGAAACCAAAGACTTGTTGCTTGACCATAGTAGTGGAGAATCCAATAGATCTTTTTCAGGGGTTGTTACGATATATGTTTCTTTTTCGTCACATAGAGAAAAGAATGTTTGTGGAAGAGACTTAACATACCTGATCTCAAAATTTGGGTGCCCCATGATATATCGTAATGAATTAGATTTTACATTGCCATTTTCTGGAAGGTTCATGATGTATCGAATTTTTACGCCCCTCTCTATGGCTTCAGACATATATTTGCCTGAAACAAAAACCACCTGACAAAATCTCTTCCATGAAGTAACAACTTTCAGAGAAGATTGAAGAGTCTCGCATTCCTCTTTTCTTATTCTTTTATTATACTTCTTCACTAGAATATGGTTAGTTAACTGCAAAAATACTATATTATTAAATCAGAGCCATTTGCCTGTTTTAGTTTTTTCTATATGGTGAGTTCGGATTGAGGTAAGTAAATAAAAAGTAAACAAGCTCAACATTAAGAGTTTTCGAGAAGTGTGCACGCAACTGTCAGGGTTAAATTTTAACTCTTAAAAGAAATTTGTTTCTGCAGCCTTCGCACATCCACAACTGAAGACCAGGATTCCCATAATTCTTTATCAACAGTTTTGGTCTATGGTAAAATCCTATGTAGTTCTTGGATCCCCGCCTGCAATCCCCGCCTCTCGCTAACATAGGATATGAAACCTGAAGATGAGGATTAACCTTCACGGTCCCCTTGACTAGCCTTATGTGCATGGCTTGTTGGTTGCTAACTCCGAGAATACGCAAAGATTTTCAGAAAAAACAATTTCTGAAAAAATCCAGAAAAAATTCTGAAAAAATTTTGGTCACCGCAAGTTTTGGAAATTAATGGTGTAAATCATTCACTTTTGGCAAAATGAACTTGTCCTTAAAATTTAAAATTTCAGAAATCTTCTGCAGAGACAGATTCAAGTTATAAGGTTTTGTTCCACAATTCCTCAAAGTAGTTTTGAGCCAGCATCAATATATTTGGATTATTCGACCACAAGCAGGGTAGACCACTTTCCTTTGATATTGATAGAGTAACTTCCTTTTTGTCAAATATGTGCATTCCAAAAGGGATAATGGCTAAGTATTTATATTCTAGGTTTGTATTTTCTGCTAATGCTTGCTGTTTCCACATTGATTTCTTAGGTTTATCTGTAATACAGCGAATCTTAACGCTTCTTTTTGTCATATTCAGCTCGTGCAAGTAAGCCCATATCTCAACTAGTTTCGATGGTTTCGTCACAAATGGAATAATAACATCTATAGTTATGTGAGCTTTCTGAATTAGTTCTCTGTGCAATTTGAGAATAAGCGTTATTTCAGAAGTAATTTTGAACTGAGCGATGTCTTCCTGTAAGATCATTTTGGTGTTGTATGAATTGAAATTGTTGAGCAACCAGCTTTCTTTCTTTTTTAGTTCAACATATTCCTCTTTTCTTTTTTGAAGTAGAATCGAAAGACCCAAATTTAGTGGCGTGGCTCTATAAATGGTTGGTTTAGCTATAATGTTTTCTCCAAGCCCCATTTTTATTAGAATGGGCATTATTCGATAGATGTCTTGTCGCGCCACCTTTGATGTCTTTGCAATTGTTTTCACGTCTGCTTCATCGAGTTTAACAAGATTTAGGTACACTTTTGCTTGCAAAAAGCTGAGACCAAAGGACATAAGTGTTCGTATGTGATCATCATCATCAAACATGGAAGCTCCTTCCGTCTCAAGTTTTTATCTGCGCATAGTCATGTGTACTTTTGCCATTTTAAATTTAACTTCCATTCGCACGCCAACATCCAGGTTTTCCCGAATCGTCAAAATGAAAAGGTGAACCAATTATATGACTTAATATTTTCAAAATAAATAATTGCATAACAAAAGAAAGAACGATAAGAAAGGCTGAGTGGGCTCTGCACTGACAGACGACAGCGTCGCAACTGCCGACATTTCTTCTTTTCTTCATTAATCTGGCATCTAAAGCCCACCAATGTTGTGGTTGTCAGAAGTCGCGCTTGTTACAAGATCTTAAATCTTTTTTGACCCAAATTTGGAAATAACGCATGCGCGTGCATGCGCATTAAGGAGAAAAAAAATGAAAAAAGGTGCAAAGAAATGAACATAGATAAGAAATCTAAAATTTTAACTGCTATTTTGATACTAGTATTATCTATTGCTTCAACCTTCATAACTTTTGTGCCAATCATAAATGCTGATGGTGTTCCTACTATCGCTTTCATCACTGTTACACCCAACCCTATAGGTGTTGACCAAACCGCAACAGTTGTCACTTGGCTTTCAGTAGTTCCGCCGTGCGCAGGCTATACTGGCCCTCAAAGTTGGGAAGGCTACACAGTAGAAATCACAAAACCTAATGGATCAAAAGAAACCATAGGTCCGTATGAATCCGATCCGGTAGGATCTCAATGGTGGCAATACACGCCAGATCAACTCGGCACATATACTTTCAAGTTTACCTTTCCCGGACAACATGTAACTGGCCGTGGTAGCATTAGCAAGGTTCAGACAGGAGACATTGATTGGGATTATGCAGCCAGCAGTGATACGACAACACTTACAGTACAGGAGGAACCTCTCACCTATTTGCCAGACATTCCCCTTCCAGATCCAAACCAATACTGGGAACGTCCAATAAGCGGAGATAACAGATACTGGGGACCAATCGCAGGAAACTGGCTGATGCGTGCCTATAATACAACATATCGTTCACATTTGACTGGTAGCGCTTTCGCTCCATACACCAAAGCACCAAACAGTGCTCACGTCGTTTGGGCAAAAGAGGTGGCTTTCGGAGGCGTCGTCGGAGGCGAATTTGGATCTACAAGCTACTACTCAGGGCTATCCTATGAAGTGAAATTGTATGACAAAATAATCATGAACGGAAGGCTCTATTACGAATCACCTGACCCACCTCTATATGGACTCTATTGCGTAGATCTCCGCACCGGAGAAACAATATGGTACAAAGATCATAACATAGAAGGACTGTTAGTTGGTCAAATATATGATTATGAGTCACCAAACCAACACGGAGCCATTCCATACCTATGGGATGTAGGCAGCACATACAGAATGTATGACGCTTTCACAGGAAACCTGATATTAACCATGGAGAACGGAACCTCCACTTCAAGGGAAGGATTTGCATTTTCTGAAAAAGGAGATCTCTTGCTTTACATTCTCAACGGAAGAAACAATTGGCTAGCTATGTGGAACTCAAGCAAAGCTATCCCAACGGCAGCACCGTCTGGGACCAGCTTTTGGCAGTGGAGACCAGACAGATTTAGAGATACTCCACTCGACTGGCGCGATGGAATAGAATGGAACGTAACAGTACCTGACGTGCCTGGATCACAAAGTATCCTTAACATTGGTGGTGGTGTAATAACCGCGACTGTAACCATACCAAGGGCAAATCCAGAAGACCCCCAAGATACCTATATACACATAGGTTACAGCATAAAAGAAGGCGAAGAAGGAAAACAGCTTTGGGTATATAACAGAACAATTCCTGCCGGAACCACAGTCTATCCTTATCCAAACTGGCAAGCAGAGGGAGTCTACACAATATGGGTTCAAGATGCATTACAAACAATTGCCTACGATATTTACACAGGAGAACAATTATGGATAACTGAGCCCTACGAAAATCCGTGGAGCATGTATCAAACAGGACGAGTTATCGCATACGGCAAATTTTACCAATCGGGCTACGACGGCTGTATCCACGCACACGACCTAGAAACAGGAGAAGAATTGTGGACATACTATACTGGAAATGCAGGATTTGAAACTCCTTATGGTCATTGGCCAATATATGGTGGCCTCGTTGTTGCTGATGGAAAAATCTACGCAGCTACAGGTGAGCACTCTCCTACTACACCTTTATGGAAAGGGGAAGCATTTCACTGCCTAGACGCAGAGACAGGAGAGGAAATATGGAACATTTCGGGATGGTTCCATCACTCATGCATCGCCGATGGCTACCTAATTACAGTCAATGTAGCTGACAATCGTCTATACTGCTTCGGTAAGGGCCAAACCACTACTACAGTCTCAGGACCAGAGGATGTTCAGCCACTTGGAACTCCCGTACTGATTAAAGGCACAGTCATGGATCAATCTTCCGGAGCAAAGGATACTCCTGCCATAGCTGATGAATACATGCGCGAGTGGATGGAATACCTGTATATGCAGAAACCAATACCCAAAGACGCAACCGGAGTAAAAGTGAAATTAACTGCTATTGACCCCAACGGCAACTTCCAAGACATCGGCGAAGCAACAACGGATTTGAATGGTAATTTCGGTAAAATGTGGACTCCGCCAGTTCCAGGCGAATACCATATCACTGCTACTTTTGAGGGATCCGAATCCTACTGGTCATCAGGTGCAACAACCTACATGGGCGTAACAGAAGCTCCGTCACCGGCAGTGCCAATAGAGCCTGAGCCGACTGAACCTATACCAATAGAGCCCACCCCCACAGAACCTACACCAACTGAACCCACACCAACTGAACCAGAACCAGCCGAGACTGAACCTACAGAGCCTGCAGCAGTAGAACCTACGGAGGCACCACTATTCAGCACTACAGACTTAGCCATAATAGCAGCCGTTGTTGTAGCGGTTGTACTCGGCATAGCAGCCTATTGGACACTAAGAAAACGCAAATAAACCACTCAAATTCCCTCCCTCTTTTTTGGGGAGTAAAAGCATCGATAAGAGAGGGGCTGAGAAGGCTCCAGCATGAGGCAGAACGAAAGCGATAGCGGATAGGTTAGGAGGTTTTCGATTTGTTTTTCCTCCTCAAATACAGCCTGTGCAGGAGCCTCAGCAAATCCTTTCTTTCTTAATGTCCTTTGTTTTCATGCTTAATTATCTTTGTTATATCCCAATCCTGAAAGCAACAGTTCCAGATCCAAATCCAGAGTTCCATCCATTATTTTCCGATAAACCATAATCTTTACACTCCACAATATTCAAATTTGATGTTAACAGGATCAACAGCGAGCTTTCTTCCACAACATGGACATTTTCCGTCAGATTTTCTTCTTACACGATAGAGATTAATCATGTCTCTTCCGTCACAGAGTATTTATCCGCAACCATGACAGACCACGCTGAAACCCAACCTATAACACCATATGGAGATAAGGAAATGAGAATATACTGCCTATTTCATAAACTAACTTCTTCTCATGCTTTACCTTTTCATGAAACCTAAATTCAATGAAATAATAGATTATAATACAAAAGTATCCACAATCATATATGTGTGCACGTCAGCCTCCATACCAAAACGAGTAACTTGTAAGGGAGTTATTCTCAGTGGGTGTATTCTTCAAATCTGTCTGGAGACAAAGAGTGTATATCCCTTCTCCGTATAAAGACTGAGCCGTTGAAAGTTTGAATTTTATTTCAAAGTTCTGTCCAGTTTGAGTCCATACTTGAGCGGGTATTGTGATTCCATCGGCTGCTTCCCAGCCTGATGGCAGAGCCATACCCACAAATGTGCCCATGTCATAACCACCTTGAAATGGTGGACTCATTAACTGTTCAACTGTTAGGGGCACTGGGTTATCATAGTAAACAGCAACATGTTTTATGGATAATCCCTGTCTGAGAATTGTCCCCTTCATTGTGACTTCATTATTCGAAACAGTCAATGTATCCCATTTGACATAGTCATTCTCAAAATCTTGGACAAGGTAAAGGTAGTTATCGTTGTATGCGATTCCAATGCTCACTTTGTTATGAAAGGGTGTTAGAATATTATTTTTATGTCCCCAATTACTATCCGCATCATCATAAACCATTTGCCATTGCAGATTTTCTAAAATTTCTTTTGGGTCAATGAAATCAGATCTGTACTTCCAAGCAACATTCTCTGAGACTGAACCTTTACCACCAGCAAGAGTATATCGCATATGTGGTTTGTAACCATTAAGGTCCCAATGACCAGCAAAATTGTTTTCCAGCATATTGTCAGCATGCAACTGTGCAGAATTAACACTGCTTAACGTGACGTTTTCCAATCCGTTTAACTGTCTATCATTGTTAATGAGTATTAAAGCATAATTTACCAATTCTGAACTAGAAGCATTGTTATCGGGGGAAGAACCATTTGAATCAGGTGAAACATCGGGTGTGCTTGGAGTTCCGTCAGGTGTTTCAGTTGCATCAGGTACGTTTGGAGTCTCGTCAGGTGTAGACTCAGGTTCAGTGATGTTGGAAAAAAAAGGTGAATACTGGAAAAAAATAAACAGAAGAACAGAAATTGATAAAACAACCACAATTGCTACTGCCGCCTTTTTGCTTGTGCGCATGTCCTTTCCCCATTTCAATAGTTTAGAAACTAGACTTTGATATAAGTTACATTAAAGATTAACTAGAGAAATTTCTAGAAAAAGCTAATATTTTTCCAAAAAATATTATTCTACGTTACCTCTACTGACACTGGAGTACTTCAAGACAAAAGACATTCCATACCTCAAAGAATGGCTAGGTCACAAAAACATAACTAGCACACTCATTTATACTCACCTAGTAAACTTTGAATCTGACGAGTACCATACCGCAACATCTAAAAGTCTAAAACGAGATGAAGAACTTCTAAAGGCAGGTTTCGAGTATGTCACCGAAAGAGACGAAATCAAAATCTACAGAAAAAGAAAATGAACTTGAAGTCATAAAATTCGATAAAGAAGCCGGCGAATTTGTGGTTAAAGATCGTCAGAGTGGAAACATTCTACGGATAGTGGATACATTTGCTGAAATGTTTCCCATGTGGGTAGGCAGAATAATGATAACCGCCGCTAACGAGAAATGGGCTCTAACAGCGGCAAGAACCGCAGCTGGCTTTGCATCTTCAATTATCATGTCACCAGCAGAGGCTGCAGTAGAGACTCTCGTATCTCCTAAAGAAACCCCAGACGGACGCCCAGGAGCCATAATCCAAATTTATCATAATTCAAGAAGTGACCTCAAACATCAGATGAGCCTGAGAATCGGACAATGCATCATGACATGCCCAACAACAGCAGCCTTCGACGCTCTACCCAAAGCTAAACGCAGAGTGAAGATAGGAAGAAGTTTACGCCTCTTCGGAGACGGCTTCCAAAAGAAAGGCGAAGTTGCGGGAAGAACAGTTTGGCGCATCCCAGTTATGGAGGGCGAATTCATAGTTGAAGACGACTTCGGCATCATGAAGGCTGTTGCCAGCGGAAACATGCTCATCTTAGCAAAGGACTGGAAGGCTGCTCTTAAAGCATCAGAAGATGCGAAAGAAGAAATCAGTAAAAATGTTCGGGGAGTAATTATGCCATTCCCAGGTGGTCTCTGCAGGGCAGGATCTAAGGTGGGATCTCTGAATTACAAGCTTCCAGCAAGCACAAGTCATCAATACTGTCCTACAATCAAGAAATTGGTGCCAGACTCTAAAGTTCCCGACAATGTTGAGAGCGTCTACGAGATAGTGATAAATGGCTTGAACC
>Ga0209427_10001642_pt1 | contig 25926 bp, 26 predicted proteins | sample DeeMarSWOR136_30_FD_187465 | JGI IMG/M metagenome (GOLD analysis project Ga0209427, IMG submission 187465) | Marine sediment microbial communities from White Oak River estuary, North Carolina - WOR-1-36_30 (SPAdes) (version 2) | ecosystem: Environmental > Aquatic > Marine > Intertidal zone >...
GGGATGGCTCCTATGCCGAAAAGCCCGTAGCACACCGTTCCTATCACACCCAATTTGAAATACTCCTTCATGTGTAGAAAGGGGTCATTGGCGATCAGGACCAGTACCGTGGGAAATATCATCATGTAGGCATGAGTTAACATATGGGCTGATGTAGCTACGAACACCACCTTACGTTCCTGCCTCACTTTTTGTAGTTTAACAGTGTCCATTGAGTATTGAGCGTTATCCGTTGTCTGTTAATCGTTGTCCGTTCACCGTTATCCGTTGGCCGTTGGCCGACGACAAACCTCCAGGTCAATATTTACTTTCTCAGCGAATTCGATAGCATCTCTATATACTTCTAGCTTTTCAAAATTGAATTTCATATTCTAATCACCTCCATTATCAGTCGTCCGTTGTGTGCCGGTGAACGGACAACGGTGAACGGTGAACCTCATCAAGCAACCCTCGTCTGGTTTGAGCTATCAGCCTTGAGCTATCAGCTTTCTCTTACGAAAGACCATGGCTACCGCCATTGAAAAGGCCAGGCCTATCAGTACCACAATCTTCCCTTGAAACGTAGGACCAGCAGAAGTGCTCCCGAGTACCCAGGTATATACCAAGGCACCACCCGTGAGCATACCTAAGGTGGCTATGCCAGCATCTACGTCACCTTCCCCAGCCTTTATCAACTGCCTAAAAGGGCATCCGTCGATCAATACGGAGGCAAGACCCACCAGTGCCATAGCCAAGAAGGTCCATCCATGGCTTAGGTGGGATGCTGGCTGTCCATTCATCCCCCAGTTGAACTGGCCGAAAACGAAACTGAACACTACTGCCACCAGAAAGGCAGTGATGACGCCGTTAAGTAAAGTGCGCTCCCTTGCCAGACAAAAATTGCGAATGCCTCCCGTAATGCATAGTCCTGATCTCTGGGCAAATCCCCCGATAGCAAGCCCTATCAACAGCGATATGGGTAAGGGAGCGTGCAAGGCCGCTGGCCCTTTTTGCCCTGCCTTGACAAAGGAGGGATTGAGCAACAAGAAAACAAGGAGGAGGAGGGCAAATAGAGGAACAACAAGACCATTTATCTGGGACATCTCCTTGGCTTGGTCCAGGGCAACCCCTCCTTTGATATATCTAACACCTATCCAAACACCAAAGGTAAGCCCCAGTGTGGCCGCAACCGCAGTCAGGTCACCAGCCGCTAAGCGTAGAAACATCTTGATGGGGCAGCCCATAAAAACAGCACAACCTACTATGATAAAGAAGCCCATGAGGAACCGAATAATAGGTGAGGAGCCTCCTTTCACTCGAAACCGACCAGTTCGCAAGGCAATAAGGAAAGACCCCAATATGAACCCTATCAGTTCCGGGCGTATGTAGCTCATACGAAGATTATCATGGAGTTGCAATGCCCCGGCCACATTTTCGATAAAACAGGACACGCAGATTCCGGAGTTTGCGGGATTACCGAGATACGCCAGGAGAACACCACCAACCCCCAACAAAACACCGGTCACAATGGAAACATCGATTATTCTAAGCGCCTTCATTTATTCACATCCTCCAGCGACTCTACTCTGAAGATAGTAGATATCCTTTAGAGTTTTCATAACCTTCTTGTCTTCAGGCTTTAATGCCTTTTCTCGCCCAAACTTCTCCCTACCTTCAATGACCAGTTCCTTAATCTTGTCTCCGATGAACAGGGGCGTTCTTTCATCCACATAGTCCGGTTCCATCTCCACCGCTCGGCGATAATTATGGATGCCATCTGCCAACCTTCCCTGTTCAAGATACAACTGTGCCAGATATACATAAGACATGGGCTTTTCAGGATACTTTTTTCTAATATCTTCTAGCTTAGCCATTGCTTCAGTATAAAGCCCTTGCTCCTTGTACGAAGCGACCTCTTGGTATATCTTCTTATCTGTCTCCATTTGTAAAGCGTAAGAGCTCTTTTCATTCTTGGCCTCCGTACCGGGATTGTCATGCCGTCTTTTGATTATCTCATGATTTGCCAACATACCTATGGCTATCACGGTTATTGCCACTATGGCAGCTATGCTTAATTTGTCCAGCCAGTCCATTATCCATTCACCATGGGACTCCTGCCCCTTGAATAGGGGAAACGGCAAAATCAGAAAAGTCCAATCTTCCCAAGGTTTCATCCTCATCTTTATCCCAGATCAAGTCTTTGATTTTCTTCTTATCCGTGGTACCCCACCAGTTATTGCGGGCATCCACATCCCCTATCTGACCTTCCAAGAGGGAGATGTTATATTCCTCATTGTCAGAGATATTGTTCTCACTAAGCCGTACTCCCTCCATGGCATAAAGTATAATCCCTTTGCCATTGCGGACAGTATTGTTATATCTTACATGACAGGAGGCCCCCTTTTTGCCAAAGATGCCAAACAATTTGTTATTACTGATCTGGTTATGACTAATTGTAGGGCTTGTCCCTTTACCAAACAGGATGCCCCCACCATTTCCGGTTATCCGATTATAGAGTATCGGCACTACGCATCTTGTTTCGAATTCTTCCACGTTTTTTTGTCCAATAGCTACGCCATTATGATGAAAATAGCAGTTAGCCACAGTAACCTGACCTCCATGGCAGTGGACTCCGGTATGGGCATATCTGATCTCACAAAACTCTAATATATTGTCCTGAGTGTCCAACAAATTGATGGCTCCCCAGGCACCGGGATGTGGGGATTTCTCAGCAGAGGTAAAGAGAATCATCCTATCCTTGGTCCCCTGGGCAATTATCTTACCCCTGATAATCAATTCGGCCCGAGGGAAATAAGTCGCTTTGTCCTTATAGAGCTTGGAGGGACCAAATTCCTCTATTTTGACAAATTTTACCACAGTTCCCGGCATCACGGTTAATGTGGCCCCCCGAGCTATCTCTACATCACCTCTTATAACGACCTCTTTCTCCCAGGTCGTATCACATTTAATAACGCTCTTTTCCATTATCAATGGCTTTCCCAAAGCAGGACTTATTGACCAAAAAGACAGGGTCATACCCAAAAATGACAATAAAATACCCTTTGTCAGAATCGGACCGAGGGCGGACTTCTTCAATTTGGGACCTCCGTTTCCAAAGAGTTGCTATTTTAGAATATGCGTTAAGGTTAAGATAAGTACTGGCAACATAAAGTCCAATTTCCACAATGTTTAATGTGATCAAGCCCGATTCATTCAATATTTCCTATACGGTGCCATATTACACTGCTTCAGCCGCTCCCGAATAGTATCGTATTCGCTATCATCGGCTTCTACGAATCCCTCTATCCATGCACTATCCGCAATCCTTAATACTTGGCCGTTTACCAGCACGGTCTCGTCTTTCCTCAGATTGAGAAGAATCTCCTTTACCCTTTGGGCCAGCCCACGATCCACGTGGGACATCACTCCCACAGTTCAGTATGGCATGGGAACGCTTTCGGCGATGATGTTAAAATCATCCAGATTAATCTTGCCCTGCTGGGCCATATGATCTAAGTCCAAACGAGGTGGCGTCCCCACATCGTATGCCCCGAAGAGCACAGCGTAGATTATCTTCTCGTGCTTGAAGGAACCCCAGGGGATGGCGTAATAGGCCAGATCTTCCTCTGGATCAAATCCGTTGTCCAACATGAGAGCGTATTGTGCCATATAACCGAAGGGGGCCAGCGCAGGGCCAAATACCAGAGTCTTGCCCCGCATATCGTCAAATGTCTTAATACCGCTTTTTTTCAGCGAGATGATAGCCCCTGTGTCTTTGTGACCGTGCCTTCCTCTTATCTCGACGGCTAGGAGTTCTAGCCCATACTCCTCTTGGAAAATAATGGGAAGTATGGAGTTCGTATGTGTAAACTCGACCTTCTTATCCCGGACCAAATCTTCAAATTCGAAGGTATTAACATATACCGATTCAAACTTTTGCCCGGTCTTCTCGCTAAGGTAGGCTGTTAGTGGCTCAAATCTGGCACGGGTCTCTTCTAAGCTATTACAGATCATGTAGCCAATTCTTATGGGCCTCTCTTCCTCACCTGATACACTACCTTCTTTTCTCTCGCAGCCCACAAGCAAGGATAATATGACGAATAGCATGAAAAAAGGATACTTCCTCTTCATGGGTCTTTTACCTTTCGTTGGCCGTTGGCCGTCGTCCGTTGTGCATCGGTGAACGGTGAACGGAAAACAGTGAACGGTGAACTCCTACGGACCCCCAACCAATTGTAGTTCTTTCTCTATGTTCTTAAGTTCAACGGGATCCGAGGTAAGGGATCGCGCCTTTTCCAATTCACTACTGGCCCTTTCGGGCAATTTCATCTTTTGATAAACGACAGATAAGTGGACATGGACCATTACATCCTGTTCATTGATTCTTACTGCCTTCTCAAGGTATTTTAAGGCCTCTTGACATCTTCCCATCTTAATGAGGACAATTCCCAATCCATCCAGGGCATCAAAATTTAGAGAATCCCTTTTCAGTATATATCTAAGTTCCTTTTCGGCTTCCTCTAATTGGTTCGTTCGGTAAAGAGCCATGGCTAGACTATTGCGGGGAGCTGGATCATCTGGAGTCATATATAACAACAGTCTATATTGCATAATCTGTACCGAATTGGGAAGCTTTGAAATATCCCCATGGGCCCAGGCCCACCCTGCCCAAACCAGGCACAAAATAAGCGTGAGGGACAACTTCTTCATCTCTTCCCCCTTTTTAGTTTGAAATAAAATTACACGTCCCTGGGGCGTAGTCAGAGCGAATCCGGGAAGCTTGTTGTCGTCAAGTCGCCTATGGGTTCGATGAGTTGCAGGAATTGGGACGTTAAATCACATGCCTTATAGAATTAACAAAAGTCAGTACTCCTAGTAGGGTTATGAGGCCGGCGCTGCCAATAGATATCTTCCTGGCAAATTTTTTAGCATCCAGGAAACGGCTGGCCAATTTACCTGCACTTACCACTGCAATCCCTATGGCTATCAACACTGAGGCCAGTCCTACACTAAATAATAGTATATAGGTAAGCCCCTCTCCCAGTCGCCCAGCGCCTACCGCAGCCAGCAGAATGGCAATCGCTGCCGGACAGGGGACCAATCCCCCGGAGACACCCAACAGGAAAAGCTGCCAATAGCCCACCCTTTGTTCCCCTTGCACCTCGACGCTCTCTAAGTCATGTACATGTCCATGGTTGGGTGCATGGTTGTAATCATGGTTGTGATCATGGTTGTGATCGTGGTCGTGGTCATGAAAATGACCATGGCCATGATCATGAGATAAGTCATGTCCGTGTTCATCATCGTCCTCATGGCTGTGCTGATGGGAATGACTGTGCCCATGAATGGGGTTGTGGTTATGTGTATGGTTGTGGTCATGAGAATGCACATGGCCATGATCGTGAGAATGACCGTGGAAAGGTTCCTTGCCCCGAATCCTACTCACCAGCATCCATATTCCCACTGCAAGGATTAGAAGACCAGCCACTAACCCTAAATATCCGTGCAAGGATTCTTCGGTCAGGGTTAATCTTGTCGAGGCCAGCTTGGCTGCGATGGCTAAAAGGATAACGCTGAAAGTATGAGTTAAGGTAACCACCAGTCCAAGAAGTACAGCGTCAATTTTCCTCCCTCTCGTGCCTATTAGATAGGCAGCCACCACCGTCTTCCCGTGGCCAGGCTCCAATGCGTGAAAACCACCTAATACGATGGCTGTTAAGTAGTAGATTATACTTACTCGCATGAGAAAATCTTCCCCCCTTTTTGGTCATTGATCATCAGTCATTGGTCATCAGTCATTGGTCATTGGTCATTGGTCAAACTATTGACTGATGGCTATTGACCGATGGCATTGTCTCAAATCAGCCTCTGGGCTTTCAAAAACTCTCTCACCGCCTCTTTGATATCCTGTTTTTCTGTCCTTTTTCTCAGTTCATTCATGGTATTACTATCTATTCTGCCTCCAAGCTTGTTTATCACCCTATCCAAAATAGGAAACCTCCTTAATACATCCTTAGTGGCTACTGGTGCAGCCAGCGTAGCACTGTCTTTTTTGTAATTTGCTTCCAAACTCAATGGCCCCCGGAATCCAAATGGTTTCAGCCAGACCATCCCAAATTTTTCATTGTAGAACTGGCTGACCAATGTGTAGACCTTTTGAGGATCATCTGCCTTGCTTGACCCTCCCGTGCCTACCCGCGCCATTCCTATATAATCGATATAAATGTCAGCCTTTCCCTTTAACACCGTTTCATGGCACCTCTCCAAATCACCCGGTTGTATGATCTCAACTGTCGTTCCTGTCCTCTCATTAATCAGTATGGACAACATTTGCCCCATGATAACCTGGTCAGTGGAATTGCTTACCGCAACAACGAGAAGGCGTCCTACACAACTATGCCCGGGATTGGACAGTAACAGAAAAAATAGAAGGCCTAAAATAAGAACAAGATAATTTCTTTTCATGAGCGACATATCTCCTTACTTTACGGAATCAATAACAGAGGGCTTGTGTCACAAAGTTGTGACTGTTCACGGGTTCAGAGGTTCATGGTTCAAAGGGTCTTGAAACAGCTTCTAGTGTCATGTCCCGGAAATAAGTTGTAAAATCTCAGTACTACCGTGGTCCCAGTCCAAAGCCATTTGCCTCGCTCCATCAGGTCTCACAAGGCCTTGGACATGTCCTAATTATGGAAGGTATTTCTGGGACACGACACTATAGAAGGGGGGAATTACAAACTCAAGAGGTCGAGTAAAGGCAAACAATTGAGTTCATCACAGTCTTTTGTAAATTACTTCAGGAATTACACGTCTCCGCCGATTTAACACTGCCCCAACTATCTTTGCACCGGCTTGCTCCAGGTGCTCTTTGGCCCGGATGGCTACCTCCGCATTCTTGTTTTCCGCCTGAATGACAAGGACCACGCCGTCCAGCCGGCGGGCCAAAACAGTAGATTCAGGATAGAGATCTGTGGGTGCACAGTCGAAGATTATCCAGTCAAATTCCCTCCTCAAGACTTTGACCAGGTCATCCAGTTTCGGGGATTCAAAGATGACCATGGGATTGGGAGGGCTGATACCGCCGGTGAGAACAAATAGATTGGGAATAACCGATTGCTTTATGGCCTCATGAACATTGGCACCTTCATGAATAACCTCAGAAAATCCAGGACTGGTTGGAAGTTTACAGCTACTGTGTAAAGAGGGATTTCGAAGGTTTGCATCCACCAGAACAACCCGGTATCCACCGTCTTTGGCGAGGAAAGTGGCAAGATTGAGTGCAACCGTGGATGAGCCCTCTCTTGGCGTGGGGCTGCAAATGGATAACGTCTTTATTCCTTTCTCTCCAGCATGCATCATGATATTGCTCTTGAGGATCTGATAGTGAAGTGGGGGTTTAGGACTAACAGCAAGGGCCTCCAGATCCTCTCTTTCTTTGGCTGGCAAATCTTCAATGGTACCAAGTACGGGCACCTTGAGATTATCTTTGATATCTTCCGGAACTTTGAAGGTGTGATCAAAATATTCTATCAATAAGGCCAGGCCTAAACCTGCCACACCTGCAATACACAGGCTCAAAAAGATATTTAGTCCCTTGTTTTGCCCAATAGGACCAAGAGGGGTTGTGGCTGGTTCAAGAAGGCTCACACTGACCATCCTCGCGGCGTCCATAGCATCGGATACCCGACTCTCTTCAAATTTGATGAGATACAGTTTGTAATTTTGCTCATGGATACTGACAGCCCTCTCCAGAGTCCGAAGCTCGGGCTCCAGGCGCGCCAGTCTTTCCAACTCCAGGCCATATTCGATCGACTGCCTCTCTATCTCTTTTCCCCTGACATGATATGCCTCCAGATTGACTTCTTGCGCCAGAAGTCCTGATTCTAACTGTTGATAAGCTCCACTTAAGCCGGTGGTGACAGAACCGTGGAATTTTTCCTCTTCGCCTGCCAACATCTCCTTAACTTTGGCAATTGCCTCATCTACACTAACGACTTCATAATTATCTGGTTTATATTTGTGCATAAGCTCGGACTTTCTCAGCTCCAATTCAGCCAGCCTTCCCTTCAATATACCGATCACCCCAGAATCCGTGCTCTCGGATTGCCTCATATACCTATTTTCGGAAGTCTTACTAAGATCTTCTTTCAATTTATCTATTCTTTTCTTGGTCTCTTTAATTGCCCTCTCGTTGTCTTTTTTCCCATGATTGACGTCGGCATATTTCTCAAGGGTAATATCCTTCAGTTGGTCAAAAGAGACTATACCGTACTTCTTTTTAAAGTCTGATAACCTTCTTGCCGCATTTTTTAGCTCTTGCTCTAATTGATTCGACTGAGCTTTAAAGAATTCATATGATTGCAGACTTCGGTGCACCTCGAGATGGCGCTCAAGGTATCTATCTACCAGGGTATTAACAAAATTGGCCGGGGTGTCAGAGTCCTCTGACCTGAATGCAACCTCGATAATGTCTGTATCCTTGATTCGCACTATAGACAGATTCCGTAACGCTCGGTTGACGGCAACTTCTATGGAAAGGGATTCCTCATCCTCAGCATGCGCTACCATGGAACTTTCCGGCAAACTATTTGGAAGAAGTCCGGCAACACGTAATTGCTCTACAACCCTTCTGATGAGGACCCGGCTTTTCAGAATCTGGATTTCAGAATTAATTACCTCCGCTACTCGTTGAACTATGGTGGGTGGATGCGTCCCTTCTGGCGCTCCCACCGGTGACACATAGATATTCTCCCTACCCGGTTTTATCAATAGACGTGACCTGGACTCGTACGCAGGCGGAATCCGAAGGGTATAAACAGTCACCGGTATCAAGGTGGCCAAAAGGACCCCTATGATAACCCATTTTCTCCGAAAAAGGACGTATGCCAGATCTCGAAGGGAGCTCTTTATCTCTGTACGTTGTTCGTCCATAACTGGCAACTGTTAAAACTATTCCACGTCAATTGAGTCAAACTCAATTGAAGTGGTATCTGGCATTGGTTATCCGGTACCGGTTTGAAGGAATAATTTTCATTTTTCATATCTCTATCTGCCAAGAAATATGAAATGTAATGTGAAATACAATAAAACCAATACCTAATAACAAATACCCTCTGATTGAGCATCGCTCAATCAGAGGGTTCCAACACCCACTTGTATCCAAGAGCATAGCCAATACCGTGAAGTAACGAGTCAAGAAAAAGCACTTTTCTCATATACTGATCCGCAACCTTACCTGCCTTGGCGATCCAGGTCTTAGGCACATAGACAATATCAGACGGCATAAGATAGAGGTCATTTTCCATTTGCTCTCCAGACATAACAGACCCCAGGTCAATGACCATAGCAACGGGTTTGTTTTCAGGTCCCTTTCGTATAAGAATTACATTTTCGGGTTTGGCTGTCTCTTTAAACCCATCTGCCGCGAAGATGGATTGGAGAATGCTCATATTCCCCTTCAGGGAAACAAAACGAGGCATCCCCACCTCCCCTCCCACATAGACCTTCAGTCCGGAGTATTCCCTCACGATAATATTGATACTAAAATTTTCTAAATATTTGTCATATTCTCTTGTAAGAACATCATCCAATTGGGACGTAGTCAACCCTGCTGCCAAAACCGCATCAATGAGTTGGAGAGAAATCTTTCCATCGGGTCCAATTGTCAATGCTTCGTTTAGCTCCGGATGGTAAAAGAACTTGACCTCGATTTCATCTCCAGGTCTCAGGTGGTAGTCTGCAATCGGTTCCGTTCCCATTGCGCCTTGCATCGCCTGCGGACCTAAGGACGGTGTTGTTGAGCAGGCAGCAAACATAATGAGGGAAAAAAATGGCCATAATATTCTAAACAAATGCCAAGTCATAACTTGTCCGGACCTCAGCTTGCCAATCTTGACCCCACAATGAGATGATGACATATATTTATACCTTATGTTTGTTGTGTCAAGTTTTCGCCAAAATTGTAAAACCCGGGCCGACGCCCTACAACAGTTACAATTTTTTGACACTTCGCTTCGCTAAGAACTCTTGGCAAAAATGGCCAAAAAGGAGCCGTCAAATGGCTTTGAAACGAGACCTTTGCATAACCTCTTTTCACTCGTTTGTTATGAACTTTTTGACCCATCTGCGGGCTTGCTCACTAAATTCCAACACGGAGTAAAGCGGAGTGAAGCCTGCGCTCATACTCGGTCCAAGGGCCTCAAACAGTTTAGAATTTGCCCACTGACGTGGGCCGTTCGCTTTGCCCGGATGGGTGCCCCAAAAAGCTCATAATGGTCGCTCAAAGTGGTTATGCAAAGGTCTCTAAACGACTTGTAAGCGATGTTTGCAGGCATAAGTGAAAATAGGTTTTTCAAAGCTCTCTTGACCTTGTTTCTAATTTTGCAAAAAACACGCCAAACAATTGGTACGCCGCAGGCAAAGCATACATAGCCCGAGCTATTCACCAATTACACGCCCAAAGCCTAACCCGGACAAACCGGAACCAAACAGATAAGAAACTAATCACGAAAGCGCGAAAGTACGAAAATGCGAAAAGTGGACCTCAATTGCTGCGCCAATTATCTTCTTACTCAAATCTTTAAACTGATGTCTGTTTTTTTTCGGCCCTGCAACCGGGTTGATTTGTTTAAAGCGCAGCTTACCCATGGTGATAGTCTCTTTCGTGCTTTCAGTCTTTCGTGCATTGCGGCGTTCGCCTTGAGAAGAGGCGTGATTAATTTTGTAATTTTCTGCCAGTAGAAACACGAATTTTAGAACTGAGGAAGTCCTGCTTAATTTTTATCCTTTCGACCCGGTGGACTTTCCCAAAAAATCCTTTATGGAGTTCACAACACACTCAACATGTTGTTCCTCCATTGCCGGAAAAAGCGGCAACGTTACCTCTCTTCTCCCCACATATTCTGTAAGTGGCAAATGGGTACCTGGCACCAGTTTCCTGTAATACGAAAAGAGATGGATAGGAGGATAGTGGATACTGGTTTGGATACCCTCTTTGTATAAATACTCCATGAAGCCCTTTCTGTCAATCTTTTCGGAAAGCAAGATAGGAAAAATGTGATAGGATGAAATTCCACTAAAGCGAGAAAATGGGACTTTGATCTCTTCAAGGCTACTGAGCTTCTCCGCATAAAGCATCCACAATAATCTGCGTCTCCTATTGTTTCTATCCAACTTATTCAACTGAACGAGTCCCAAGCTGGAACGTAATTCATCAATTCGATAGTTAAAACCCGAGCCCACCACGTCATAGCTGAAATCATGACCCTTATACCTATCCCAGGTCAAGCTTGTCATGCCGTGAGACCGAGCTATTCTGATCTTGTCTGCCAAGTCATCCCTGTTGGTTACAACCATGCCGCCCTCAGCAGTGGTCATATTCTTGTTACCAAAAAAGCTAAAGCAACCGATGTCACCGATGGTGCCCGCTTTGTGGGCACGTCCGTTTTCCGTTGTCCGTTGTCTGTTGTTAGTTGTTAGTTGTCCGTTGTCTGTTGTCTGTTGTCCATCGCCTTCCTTTGAGCTTTCAGCTTCCTGCTTTGAGCTATACTCGGCTCCCGCTGCATGGGCTGCGTCTTCTATGACAAATAGGTCATGATCTCGTGCCATTTCCATTATTCTCTCCATACTACATGGAAAACCTGCGTAGTGGACGACCACAATACCTCTGGTCCTCTCGTTGATCTTTGACTCTATATCATCCGGGGAGATAGTAAGCTCATCAAAGCCCCTGATGTCGGCAAAGACTGCCGTTGCTCCGGTATACAATATGGCATTGGCAGTAGCCACAAACGTAAGGGATGGGCAAATGACCGCATCACCCTGCTTCAGACCAACGGCATGATGGGCAAGATGCATGGCAGCGGTCCCCGAGCTCACAGCCATCGCATGCTTCACCCCAAGATAGTCTGCAAAGGCAGACTCGAAATCCTTGGTTACCCGACCCATGGTTAGCCATTTGGAATCCAAAACGCCCTTGACACTTCCATATTCCTCCTCTCCCAGATCCAGATCGAAAAGAGGTACCTTCCATTCATTCAAGGTAAAGTTTCTCCTTTAGAGTCTCAAATTCCTCTTGGGCTCGGACATAGTCCTCTTGTCTACCTATGTCTAACCAATATCCGTCAAAGGGAAAGGCTATCACCTTCTTACCGGCCTTCATCAAAGCCAGAACCAGGTCGGGAAAGTCTAGATATCCGTTGGGCTCAATAAAGCTTAATATCTCGGGTTCAAATACGTAAATCCCCATACTTACATGGTATCTAAGGGTAGGCTTTTCTATATACTGCTTCAACCGAAAGCCTTCATCCATTTCTAATACCCCCAGATCGATTTTTACCGCTTTATTATAGGTGGCGATAGTTGCTACTGCGTGGTTCTTCTTATGGAAGTCTACCAATTTCCAACAATCCAGATTGGTAAGAACGTCGCCATTCATAACCAAGAAGGTTTTGTCCAGCCCGTCAATTAGTCTGAGGGACCCAATGGTACCCAGTGGCTCATCTTCCCTTGAATAATCAATTTTGATCCCGTACTTGTTCCCATCGCTGAAGTAAGCCTCGATCAATTCTGCCAGGTAGCCCACAGCCATGGTAACTCTAGAAAAGCCATAGTGTTTCAACTGTCTTATGATTACGTCTAAAATTGGCCTATCTCCAACAGGCATTAGCGGCTTTGGTATTACCGTGGTGTAAGGACGCAAGCGTGTACCCTTCCCACCAGCTAGAATGACTGCCCTCATGATGTTCCAGTCCTCACTGTCACAAAGCTGAAAGTTGAAAGCTTAAAGCTGAAAGATAGAAGGTGCAAGAAAATATTAACCTCAAGATATCGTTCTTCAGACACTGTTATATGCAAATTTCACCGAAAGAACCTTCCTTCCCTTTGAGCCTTGAGCTTTGAGCCTTGCTCTTTGAGCTTTCAGCTTTGAGCTTTGAGCTAAATAGCATAAGATCTTCTATATTCACCAACATGGGATCTGAACCAATCAATGGCTCGTCTAAGACCTTCTTTAAAGGTTATCCGAGGTTCCCAGCCCAAGAGCTCCTTAGCCTTAGAATTGTTACACATAAGCCTCTCAACTTCACTCTTTTGTGGTCTAACCCTGCGCTCCTCTTTAAGTATTGCTGCTTCCTTTCCCATGACAGAGAGTATCACCTGTGCCAGTTCCGCGATTGATATCTCCCGGCCACAGCCTATGTTAATAACCTCGCCGACAGATCGCACTGATTTGGCTACTTCTATAAGGCCACTCACAGTGTCTTCCACATACGTGAAGTCCCTCTTAGGCTCCACTGAGCCAAGCATTACCTTGTCCCCATATAGTGCCTGTAAAATTATGGTGGGTATAACAGCCCTCGCAGATTGCCGTGGACCATACGTATTAAAAGGCCGTGCAATGGCCACTGGAATCCCAAAGGCTCTACAATAGCTTTCGGCCAGCTTATCGGCAGCGATCTTTGTAGCAGAGTAAGGAGATTGCGCTTGAAGAGGATGCTTCTCATCCATAGGGCAATAAATAGAGGTGCCGTAAACCTCGCTGGTTGATGTGTGAACTATCTTCTCCACGTTATTGCCCAAACAGGCATTGAGTAGATTGGCCGTCCCTACTATGTTCGTTTGCACAAAATCCATGGGGTTGATATAAGAATACGGGATGGCAATAAGTGAACCCAGGTGAAACACAATCTCACATCCCTTTGCCGGCCGGCGTAATGCCTCCGGATCCTTCAAGTCTCCGGCAAATACCTCTAATTCCTGTTTGATCTCTCTTGGCAATCTCTCCAGCAGTCCCAGGTCACCCCTGGAATTATAGCGGACGAAGACTCGCACCTCGGCCCCCGTTCTGACTAAGGCCTCCACTAAATGGCTGCCAATAAATCCTCCGGCCCCAGTAACTAGAGTCTTCTTACCTTCAATTTCCATAGGAGTTCACCGCAGAGACGCAAAGGACGCAAAGGCATCTCCTATTGTACAATTCCCGTGAGAGGCGACAATTGTAAAAACTTGGATGCGTATCCAAAAGATCAATCCCAAGCCGCTTATCTACTCCTTTAAGTCATTCACAATTCGGACCATACCGTCGCGCATCTTGGCTACGTTGAAATTCAAAAGCAATCGCAACCTCAAACCCGATAACTTGAGATACGTCAAAAGTTGCGCTCTGCGGATCGGCTCAATCTTGTCGCATGATTTCAGCTCGAGTATGATTCTGTTCTCCACAACAACATCCAGCCTGTAACCCATATCGAGCTTTTTGCCTTTATATTTGACAGGCAAAGACCTCTGCCTATCAAATGACATCCCCTGCAGGCTCAGCTCATGGCACAAGCATTCTTCATACGCCGATTCAAGCAAGCCCGGCCCGAGCGCTTTATGCACCTCTACGGCTGCACCGATTATCTTACTGCTTAATTCATGGCTATCCATTATGCTTCTATTACCAGAAGGGCTGAGAAACATCACTTTTTTCTTTCTGCCCTCTCAGCAGAAAGGAAAACAGATAATCTCTCTGCGATCTTTGCGCCTCTGCGGTGAGGCGTCTGCCTAGTTTGCCAGGGCGAAGACCTCGCACTCAACATTGGCCTTTTCACACAAAGACTTTATCTGTTCAAGATCCCCAAAACCAATATTACGCGATGCAATAAGGATCTGATCTATATGGTAAAGTCTGACTAGAGACTCAATATCGTATCGATTTCCCAAAACCTTAAGTCCTTGAAAACTCTTTCTAATTTTTTTAGGATCATCATCCATAAAGGCTATTACGTTGCCCCTGCCTTGCGTCCTCAGATAGCGCAAGGCAAGATCCCCCGTATCTCCGGCTCCGTAAATTAATATGTTCTTTTTAGACGCATTATTGCTGCGCTTCACATAGTCCCTCAAACTCTTGAATGACAACCTATATCCTGACAGGAGAATGACCAAGATAAACCAGTCAATGACAAAGACAGAACGGGGATGCGATCTCTCGCCAATGAAAAAAGTCACGAGTATGATAAGGATCGAGCTCAAAGTTGTCCCTTTTATGACTCTCATGAGTTCATCGAACGAAATGTAGCGAACTAGGGTCGAGTAAAGACCGAAATATGTAAAAGCACACATTCTCGCCATTACCAGGTAAGGTAGGGTATGCAATAATATGGCCTGTTCAACGGAGGGCAGCTCCCCTTCCATACGTAAGAAATATGCGAGGAAATAAGAAAAAGCGCAGAGAAAAGAATCACAAATAAAGAGTGCAATCTGTTCAGCGTTTTCAAAGATCTGCCGTCTCGTGATAGCCCCGCTAACAGTAATCCATATTCCCTGCAAAAGGTGTCCAAAATCTCTCAAGAATGTCCGGTTCTCCACGTATTCTAGATCCATCTCCAGTTTCCGTGGTAATATGTGATTGACATAGTATTCTTGAGGGTCCACGTCCTCTGCATAAAGCTCCTCTTCATTTCGCATATGAATCTGACTTGGCCCCACGATACCTGGCCTGACGGATAATATCTTTTTCTGTTCCTTACCGTAGAATTTCACAAACTCTGGAACCTCTGGCCTAGGGCCTACAAAGCTCATGTCTCCTTTAAGAACATTTACAACCTGTGGCAGCTCATTTATCTTGAATCTCCTTAAGATTGCACCTAGGTCAGTCACTCTGGGGTCATTCCTTGGCGAGAGAGGAGGCCCTGTCCAGTGCTTTGCCTCTACCATGGTCCGAAATTTCAACATTGTAAAAGGTCTGCCATTTTTCCCGATCCTGATTTGACGGAAAAACACCGGCCCCTTGGAATCAAGCTTAATGAAAATAGCAATGGCCAGGAAGAAAGGACAAAGCAGAATAAGCCCAACGAGGGATAGTAATATATCAAAACCGCGCTTCATCTATTTATGCGTTCACCTGACTTTAAAAGATCGAATATTCACCGCCCGTTCGATTCTCTCACTCGAGGCACAGAGTGCGCAGAGTTTGTGTGTTTTTGTCCAATCGGGAGATGACGATTGGACAAAAGAACTCATCCCTTCGGGAGTGATTCAGGTAAGGTATAAGGTGCGATGTTTAAGCCCACTACCAACAACCACTTTCCGCCAGCGGCGGAGTGATGGTTTTGATTTGCAGCCACCTGCCCCGCCTACCCCGTAGGTAGGGCACTATCGTACTGGGGTGGAATGTGAAGCCTATTTCTCTGGGGTCTCCCGGCAAACCAAAAAGACTAATGTCTCTGCGACCTCTGCGTCTGCGGTCAAATTCTATCCAGCAAACAGTTCGATACTACGCTTTGAGCTTTGCGCTTTCAGCTTTGAGCCTAAACTCCCTTCTTTATCACTACCAAATAATGCGTCCTCAGCCACGGTATCTTTTCCAGCAGATAGCATAGTAAGAATGAATGCGGGGCAATGGCTCTGGCAATAGGAGGAGCCAAGGTTACTTTATTGAAATCAAAGGCGCAATTTGGAAAAAGCCTTATAACTTCTCTCTTGCCTATCCCCCTGACGTCCAGGTTTGTGGGTTTGCTGATGACGTAATCATACCATAAGATGATGCCGTCCTGCTTCAAAACCCTAAGCATTTCTTCAGCAGCGTTTCGTTTCATCCTGTCCTCAAGAATAGACGTAAACATCGCAAAATGCATTACGACATCAAAAGTCTCATTCCCAAAAGGGAGGGTGTCTGCAGACCCACATGCAACCGCAACATTAGACCTGCTCCTTTTGCCTTCTTCAATTGCATGCAGCAGGAGATCAATTCCGACAAGATTCTCTTGCCTAGCACCATATCTCTTAAACTCTCGGAATCGCCAGCCAACACCACAACCTACATCCAGAATCTTTTTGTCATCCAGGGGATTGATTCTGTGCCGACGGAACAACTTGATTAGCTCTTTTTCTAACTCTTGAGCCATAAATAGTTGACCCGGACTGAACAATGAGTACACAATCCCATCGGCATGACGCTTGCCGTATGCTAATCTTATCCGCTCTTTCTCATTCATCCTAAATCATTTAATGGCAGATTGAGCCATTCTAAAAACTGATGCCAGCACCCATTCGCACTTTTGGAGACCTTTGCACAACCCCTTCTCACTTGTTCCTATGAGCTTTTTGACCCATCCATGGGCTCGCTCACTAAATCCTAAAAACTCGGCCCAAGGGCCTCAAACAGTTTAGGATTTACCCACTGGCGTGGGCCATTCACTTCGCCCGGACGGGTGCCCCAAAAAGCTCATAATGGTCGCTCAAAGTGGTTATTCAAAGCTCTCTTTTGCATTCCTTCTTGAAGTGGCGTATTCTGTTCTTTACCAGCAAGGCAGCGGATTCTGTCACGATTCTGGTAGAGAATACCGCCGTCCGGTGAATCTCTAGGCAGATTTCTCCAATACAAGGAATGCAGCCATCGCCCTTCTGTCAGCGCTGTCCTCAATCCTGCCGATGAATAACGTGGAGAATATCGGTGTCATCCAGGCAAGTATTCCTTTAACCGGTAAAGGTAAGGAATCCCAGATTCGCTCAAATCTTGCCCCAGTTTCACCATAGTATTCAATTCTTCTGACCTTCATGCCTGAGGGTTCAACCAACCTTGTGGCCAGAGATGAGACGTCATAATGCCTTTGATAAAAGACCGGGCCTCCTGAATACGCCCTTTGGTAAATGTCTTGATTGACAAAGGTCTCTCTGTATCTGTAACAATACGGCACAGTCACAAGGGCAAGACCTCCCCCTTTCAAAACCCTACAAAGCTCTTTCATGGCCTTTGTATCTTCTTGGTCTGGAAGGTGCTCAAGCACTGAGACTGCTGTTACTCGGTCGAAAGTCTCGTCTTCATACTTGAGAGCTGTCGCGTCCTGCCTTTCCACTATTAATCTGCTGCTTTTTGTCTGCTCTGTAAGGCCCAACTTTCTTGCCAGTGCTACATGATTTAGAACACGCTCATCTATGTCGGTAACAAAAACGACATACCTCCTTCTATACGCTAGAAAAAGTGGAAGTAAGCTACAAGACGAGCTCCCAATATCAAGGATCCTCTGGCCTTCGGCTAGGCATAGGTTATCAATTACCCACGGATATTCAACGTACCTCCAGTAATTCACACCCCTGACAAACCGCTCCATACCTAGCCTAGCATTTAGACGATAGAACGCCATACCACTGCTTGTATCACCAATCATACCCAAGCATTCCGCGGCCATACCTCTGCTAAAGCTACAAGTGACTATACTCCTACCCCCCCAGACACCTTCTCCGCCCACATGCGAATAAAGCCGCAGCCAAATCCCATTCCATAGCCAAAGTGAAGGGCAGCGAAACTGACTGGCAGCAGACCTAGATATTTAAAGCCTTCTTTTGCAGAAATAAGCACAGAAGAAAACAGAGACATTGCGAGATATGCCGCGGTAATTGCCATCAGTACCCAAAGAAACAACTTACTGAATGCTCCTAGAATCCCACTCAACAACAAAGCCAGTACAAACATAGTAGGAATGACATGCTTAATGCGAAGAAAATTGGGATGCTTTTGGATAACCCTGACTCTGGCCAAGCCATAGTTGTAGTATTGCTTGAATAGTTTTCGAAACGAATCCCTTGGATAGTAAAAGAACCTTATTTCGGGCGTAGAGAATATCTTGTAACCCTTCTCCCTAATTCTCCAATTGATTTCTTCATCCTCTCCAAACTGAAGCTCTTCATCAAAGACTCCAACTTGCGTAAAGACATCCTTCTCGTACATGCCGCATTGAACCGTGTCCACGAAGTTAGCTTCTCCCCCTATGGAGTAGATCCCTTTTCCTACCCCAAAACGTGAAGATCTTGCCAAAGCATTTGCTCCAGCAATGATAGTCTGAGCCACTGGGCTTATAGGTCCGCCAACACATTTTATGTCTTTCTCTGAATAAAGATACTTTTCACCCATCCTGAGAAAATCCGGCGCCACGTAACCGTGCGCGTCGATCTTACTAACTAGCTTGCCTCTCGCGCTCCTAATGCCAATATTCATAGCGGCTGGGCAATTGACACCTGCTCCGCCCATGAGTTTGACATTCGGATGCCTGTCCACAAAACTCTCGACAATTGCTAATGAATTATCATCAGATCCTCCATCCACCACCATAACCTCTATCAATTCTTTGGGATATTCTTGATCCAGTATGGATTCCATACATCTGGCAATGTACTTCTCTTCGTTCTTCATAGGAATAACGACCGAAATTGTAGGACGGCTATCGTCTTCCTTATTATCCATGATCAACGGGCCGTAAATTCACCTCTGGAGTCCTTTGGCAACACACAAAACGAGAAGTGACGCCTACTTCTGCATTCTGTACTTGATCGTGCCGGCCAGCCAGCCGAGCCATCTAGATAAAACATAGCACGGAAGGATTCTAAGATAGGAATAGTGATTATGTCGCCATATATACTCCAGGTTTTGCAACATTGAATTGAGAGTCAACAATAAAAATACTGCCAGATCATACGTTCCAAGTAAAATCGATTGTCTTTTTTCGTTCATCAGCGCCAGGGCGTAGGCACAGTTTTTCGAGTTTTTGTAAGTGCCATAAATACTCACCTCATGGGTGTGGTAGACGGCAGCATCTGGAACATAAGAGATTGAGAAGCCTGCGCGAATAACCTCTCTTTGCCACAACGCGTCCTCTGCGTAAGGTACGGACTCCCTGAATTTGAATCGCTCCCATACAACTCTTCTAACACTGGCGTTGCTATTGGAAAAACTAATGTGCCTCAACATGTTCTTGTCCTTCATACTAAATACTATTCGTGTCGGTCCGAAAAATCTCTCATTTTGCAGCGCTTCAAAAGGATTTAGACGGGCCACCGAAAATTGCCTTCCGTAAGTCCCTGCTACGTTCTCGTCGTCGAACCCTGTAAGTAAATTTCTCAACCACTGCCTGTCCTTGGGAACAGCATGAGCGGATAAATTCACAACGAACTCACCCTTGGCCCTGCTGGCACCCAGATTGAGTGACCGACCATAGCTGAATTCTTCTTGGAGAATATGTAACACTTCTACGTCATACTTCTTGACAATGTTGAGCGTGGAATCAGTCGAGCCTGAATCTACAATGATTATTTCATAGTTTCCACCAAACTCCTGTTGATATATTCGTGTCAGTGTATGCTCAATATATTCTTCTTCGTTTTTAGTTCGAATAATAATAGAAGCGTCCATGGCTTATTGCATTACATAGGGAGAGTAGCCCGTGCACCATCTTGTCGCAAATCCTCAAGCATTTCGGCCAGCCTCCTGGTCTGGGCTTGTCTCGTGTATTGAGTGATCCAGTTAGGCGGCTTAAAAGCATTTAGTTCGCCGTTTCTTTTTCTTGACATCAGCAACTTCAGCTTTTCAATAATTCCGCTTACGTCATTCGGCTTGACGATAAAGCACTGTGGACAATCCCGCAAAAGTGCATGCAGGTCTCCTCCTTGGGGAATCATTGCCAAAATGGTCTTTCCCATCGCTATGTATTCATACACCTTTCCGGTCATGAGACCTCTGACAGTCTCGTCGGCTTGATTCACTATTAGTAATAGGACATCAGAGCTCAACGATATTCGTAGACTTTCACGATGGGAGACATGGCCCACATCCCCAACAACTTGATCTAGCCGAAAGTCGTCAGCCAAATTGGCAACAGAAGTTGGCAACCCTGTAAACGTGCATTTCAAGCTTCTATGAATGTCAGGCTCATCTTTCTTGAGCTCTGCTAAGGCCTTGAAGAAGAAATGCGGCAACATCCCACCCTGGATTGATCCATTATAATGAATGTGTAACCTTCTTGAAGCATGGCCCCGTGCTGTGGGCTCGCTCGCGTCATCCGGAATATCATTCGGGTCATAACCATTGTAGATTACACTGACCTTTGTCTTTGCAGGGTGTTTCAGCTTTTGAGCGAGAAGCTTGGTCCAGCTTGGTGACACAGAAATGACGCGATCGGCATTTTTTAAGACCAGCCGTTCCCACAGGCGGTCTAACCTCCGGCTAATTCCCAGCCTGCCAGCCTGTATGAGGCTGTCAACCCACGGATCGCGAAAATCGGCAACCCACTTAACTCGATAAAGCTCCTTCAACATTAAACCGACCATGTGGGTGATGTGAGGTGGGCCACTCGTCATCACTGCGTCAAAATGTCTCTTTTTATGGCATTCCATTGCTTTCCTGGTTCCGAGAAAGACCCAAGACAACAAAGGTTCAGGATGTATATAATGAAATAGGTTACAAAGTTTCAACTGTACATTTTTCCGTATTTCCTCCTTAGGAAAAAATCGGTGAAGAGGAGATAACACATTGCACGCCATGGCCGAGGCAGGCTCAGTGTAATCGGCAATCGTACTGAAAGAGACGCGAAATACAGCCACGTTGGCGGGCACCTCCTCAACTAAAGTGTTGTCACGGAAATTGTGCCATGTAGACTTTTCTGCACATATAACCGTCGGTGTCCAGCCCTCCTCCGGCAAATACCGGGTAAACTTCAGAACTCGTTGCACACCAGGCCCACCAATAGGAGGGAACTCAAGATTGATGATCAATACGCTGCGGCTCACACATCCCGTTCCATAATTTCATCTTTGAGAAACCCTGGCTGATTGAGGAAAACTCCGCGCTCCTGCACAGAGAGTAGCATAGACCCATTGGCTGTTCGCACCGATAAAACGAAGCATAAAGGAGTCTTGTAGTATTACTTAACCAATAAGCTTCTTGACTACTGCCTTTATCTCAGTTGGCAGCGATCTACCCAATTTTATAACCAAATTGGCACATTGCGATCTTTCCACCCATTTTTCGTGTTCATGGACGTTCACCATGGGTAATGAATGCAACGGCGTCCGTCGGCCTTTGACGGCTAAAAGTGTTATCCGGTCATATCCGTGATATTGCCTTGCTATCGTCGGATTAAGGCATTCATAAACACTGCTAAATCCTACACGCTCGAGAAGGTTGAGCAACGACGGGCGAGTAAACCAAAAGCTAGTTGGATTGTCCAAGGAGGCCCATAGGGCGTCCGCCCTTTCTTCTTCCGTTGAGGTGTGACTATGTTCACGATATATTGACCCCCAATACTTTTCGCCTCTCCACAAGTAATATTCTTCAGTGGTAAGGCTTACATGCGTGTCAATAATTGCAAAGCCTTGACAGACTTCAAATATATTCTCAAGAAAGTGAAGAGAATCAGGGACGTCCAGATGGTACAATATACCTATACACAAGACAACGTCGAAGGCACCATACTTCTCCTTGCTGAGGTTTCGAACATCATCGTGAAAGACTTCAAAGTCGTCTAGTTTTAGTACTTCCTTTGCAAAATTGGCCTTCTCAATATTTGCCGTTCTTCCTTCTATTGCAACCACTTCTGCCCCATGACGCGCCAGCTCTATCCCATATAGACCTTCCAGGCAAGCAAGATCCAAAACCCGAGCATCTGGCAAAGACCTCTTCAAATTATCAAAGACTATTTGAGTGATGCGTCTGAGCTTGGAAGCACACCAGAAGACTTTCTTGTCAACAGTGTAAATGTCTCCGGCCAGTTGGATGTTGTGTGCAGTCCACGCGCCGAACCGTTCGGTAATCTCGCTCTTTCTCTTCTTTATCAACTCACTATCCAATGACCTACCTTTCAACATTAACAGAAAATGTTTACATCATATTTGCTACTTTTACTGCTGGCAAGACTGGGACATTTTACGTACTTCTCCAAGAACAATTGAAAGAGCTTCTTCCAAAAAGCTGCTCTCACTATCCAACTGGGTCTTCGGAAAACGGATTTCGCACAAAAGAGAAAGAACCTGTGTGGGTTGTGGTTCTCTAAATAAAGACGGGCAATCTTAGAAAGAAGTTTGATTATGGCTTCATCCTTGTAATAGTCGAACTCAGGGGGCGTCTCTGTCAAAATTTTGAAGACCGTGACCTCCCACCCACTAGCCATTCTCGCCAAATCATGTTGAGTGTTGTCGGGATGTATCCTGATCTTCACGAGGGGCTCCTCGATTTCATGAAATCTGACATGTGCGGCGATCCGTCTGTAGAGATCGAGGTCTTCACAAGCGTTCATGGACTCGTCAAAAAGCCCCACCTCCTCTAAACATGTGCGCCTGACCATAACTGAAGAGGTTGAACCGGTGATCACATTGCTAGTCATCAAGTCCTCGTATAACACCTGCCGTGTTGGCACGTCCCATGAAATCTGGCCAGTGTAAAGATTGCCGTTTGTACTGATGAATTCGACTCCGGCGTAAACAAGACCCACCTCAGGCTTTTCATTCAAGACTTGAACCTGTCTTTCAATTTTGTTTGGGAGCCAAAGGTCATCTGAGTCCAAGAAAGCGATATAGTCTCCCTTTGAGGATCTGAACCCATTATTCCTTGCCCTAGATCTTTCGGATCTTTCCTGATAAATATACTTAATCTTGTCACCATATTTGTTTAGGGTGTGGCGAGTATTGTCAGTGGAGCCGTCATCCACTACGATCGTCTCTATTGCGTTGTACGTCTGCTTGAGAACACTTTGGACAGCCTGGTCAACCAAATCCGCCCGGTTATGGGTTGGAATGATGACACTCACTAAAGGTTCCACGATCCTCCGCCTATCTCGGGTGGGCCGAGTGAAAGTAGATCCACTTATTTTTGGTATTCCACTATCACATCGCGAGAAAATCGCTTCAGGCAAGGGAAGCATTTGAACAGATAATGATCAAGAGAGTTCACGAGGGACATCAAACGGACGCTTTTGATGAATCTGTCGAGTCTATTTAGTAGGCCAAAGGCTCTGAGACGAACATCTCTGAATGGTGCTCCCGCATGAAATAACTCCTCATTGGTCATATCCCTATCCTCTACTTCTGCAAGATATCTAGACCAGGCTTTCGTGGATAATCGAGAAGGGCGATAGTAGCCAGACTCTTTCCTTCCCGCTGGCAAAATATTCTGTAGGAAATTGAACGTCATGCTGTTTTCAACTGGCTCCATGAATACGGCTCTTCCCCCATCACTGAGTACCCTGTGCACCTCTTTCAATGCAGTTACCACGTCAGGTTTGGATAGGTGATGTAATATTGCCATCCCAACTACAATATCAAACGAATCGTTAGCAAAGGGAAGTCTGGACATGTTTGCCCGGTGAAATTCACACTCGATACCATTAATCTGTGCAACCATGCGAGCAGCCTGGAGCATTTCTGACTGTAAATCAATTGCTACTACCCTTGCCCCTGCCTTTGCAGCGTACACAGAAAAATAACCGAGCCCACAACCGACGTCCAAGACACTCTTGCCATTTAAAGAGTTTATTGACTGCGTAAAGGCCTGAGCCCATGGCTCCTTGCTAAAGGGAAAGCCACTGACCATGTAGGTTTCTGGAGACCCCTTTATCTCGGCTTGCGACCAGCGACCGAACTCGTCCCAGACACATTGTTTTGAAGTCATGCCATCAGGAACATCTTCAGGATTGACTGTTAGACAACTTTCCATCATACGAGATCCTCGGGTAGCCTAACAGGCTCGGAACCCTGTCTGGCCACCTTCAGTCACGTATTCAGGATGCTTTGAATAGTCTGGAGACACGCCTTTAGTTGGTAAGAAGCTTCCTTAAAGCTGGCTCTTCGTAAAAGAAGGTTACTCGAGATCAAACAGAACCTTAATGCATTTTCTACAACACCTATTGTCTTCACACCGAAAATGGATGCTGTACCAGTATGTTTCTTAAGAAATACTTGTCGATCCTGAGCCTGCCGAGCCACGCTGCACCATCCGTCAACTTTATAACGGATCTCTTCTCGCGGAACCTTGTCTTTAGCAAAGCTCTGACGCTCATGATGAATGGCAGTTGCGGGACGGACATAATATACAAACCAACCTGCATCGGCTGCCCTCTTGCACAGATCCCAGTCAGCATACCAGACAAAAAAATCCTCATCGAAATGACCTATCGTTTCAAACACCTCTCTCCGAACCATCATGCACGCATCCCAAACCCAATTGACCCGACAAGTAGATTCGTGAGACCACTCTATGGGGTTACGATCTCCTACCAAGTGCCTCCCTCCTGGCAGCCTCCTCAGCAATCTAAAAGAAAAACATAGCAAGTCATTCCTAAAAGTAGGAAACAGTATTTCACACGGATTAGGAGTACCGTCCGGATAATAAAGATTACCGCCCAGTATGCCAGCCCGGGGATGCAATTCAAAGAACTCCACAAATGACTTTACTGTATTCGGCAGTAGCTCCATATCCGGATGCAGGAGCAAACAATAATCTCCTTTCGCCTCAGGTAGTAACATGTTGATGGCTCTAGTGTAACCCATGTTTTGCGTGTATCTCAACAACGAAACCTGAGGAAACTTTCTCTCCACTACATCAGCACTGCTATCTCTAGAGTTATTATCCCCAACAAACACCTCTAGTTCAAAATCACCCTTTGAATTAAATATCGAGCTCAGGCACTGTTCCAGCAAAGCACCCGTGTTATAATTGACAATAAACACCGATACGCAGGGAATCCCCATTCTCACCACTCCACGCTTTATGAACAGTAATCATGCCTGCCAGTCAAAATCCCGGTAGCCGAAGCATATAACTCTTCATTTCTTTCTGCCATTCGTGTCTATAGCATGAGAGCTTCGCATAACCACTTTGAGTGACCATTATGAGTTTCTTGGGGCACCCAGCCTGGCGAAGTGAACGGCCCACGTCAGTGGACAAATCCTATACTGTTTGAGGCCCTTGGCCCGAGTTTACCACAAAGGTTGCGCCTGACGGCTTCAACAACTGCGCTCCGTGTTAGGATTTAGCGAGCAAGCCCGTAGATGGGTCCAAAAGTTCATGCAAGTGAGTGAGTAGGACTTTTTCAAACTCTCAAGGGGTTATGCAAAGGTCTCACTGAAACTGCCTTGAACCGGTTCTGAAATCATTCTTTGAGCTATATCCAGTACGCTCTCAGCATTCTTGTCCCACGTATG
>Ga0209427_10001644_pt1 | contig 25910 bp, 25 predicted proteins | sample DeeMarSWOR136_30_FD_187465 | JGI IMG/M metagenome (GOLD analysis project Ga0209427, IMG submission 187465) | Marine sediment microbial communities from White Oak River estuary, North Carolina - WOR-1-36_30 (SPAdes) (version 2) | ecosystem: Environmental > Aquatic > Marine > Intertidal zone >...
TGGCATGAACACGACGTCCGTCCCCTCCTGCTCCAGCAGGCGCAGGTCGCGCTCGGGGTCGCGAGGGTAGCGCTGGTAGTCCTCCTGCGGGCCGAACTGGGTGGGGTTGACGAAGATGGTGACCACCAGCGACGGGTTCTCGGCTCTCGCCTGCCTCACCAGAGAGAGGTGCCCCTCGTGAAGGTAGCCCATGGTCGGCACCAGGCCTACCGGTGCGGTAAGCCGGTGCCTTGCTCTCTGCATATCGGCGATGGCAGTAACAACCTTCTCTTCGCCTTTAGTTCCGCCAGTATGCTTTCGTCCATACTGAAGCTCTGCTTCTCGGTGGGGAAGGTGCCGGCGGTCACCTCACTGTGAAACTGGTCAACTGCCTGGCGGACAATATCGGTCAGCTTGGCATATTGCTTGGCGTGCTTGGGCACAAAATCGGTAAACGAGCCCAGAATATCATTGATAACCTGAACCTGACCATCGCAGCCGATGCCGGCCCCGATGCCGATGGTCGGTATTGATATCTTTTCCGTAATCAGCGCCGCCAGCGGTGCCGGCACCGTCTCCAGGACCACGCTGAAGGCACCGGCTTCATCCACTGCTCTGGCGTCTTCCAGCAGCCGGGTGGCGGCCTCTGGAGTTCTGCCCTGCACCTTGTAGCCGCCGAACTGGTGGACGGACTGGGGGGTGAGCCCGATATGGCCCATCACCGGGATGCCACATTCTATCAGTCGCTTTATCTTATCGGCGACGGTGACACCACCTTCCAGCTTCACTGCCTGCGCCCCCGCCTCCTGGATAAAGCGGGTGGCGTTCTTTAGTGCCTGCTCAACACTCAGGTGATAGGTCATAAAGGGCATATCGCCGATGACCATCGCCTGCTTGGCGCCCCGGGTCACCGCCTTGGTGTGGTGCAGCATCTCCTCAATGGTTACCGGGATGGTTGATTCATAGCCCAGCACCACCATGCCCAGGCTGTCTCCGACCAGGATTAAAGGCACACCCGCCTCATCAACTATCTTGGCGGTAACGTAGTCATAGGCGGTGAGGCAGGAGATTTTCTCTCCCTTGGCTTTCATTTCCCTTATCTGGTTTACGTTGACGCGCATTTTCGGCCTCCTGCTAGATTATTGCTTCAAGCCCTCTCTGACGGCGGTGAGGGCATTTTTCTCATTAACATAGACTATTCGGGGGATAACATTCTGCGCCGCCCGGTCATCAACGTGGCTGTAGGATAGAATTAGAACGATGTCGCCAATGGCGCCCGAGCGGGCGGCGGCGCCGTTCAGGCAGATTTCACCCTTTTTGCCCTCAATGGCATAGGTGGCGATGCGGGCGCCGTTGTTGATGTTGAGCACCTCCACCTGTTCAAAGGGGAGAATATCGGCGGCCGCCATCAGCTGGCGGTCAATGGTGATGCTGCCTTCATAGTCCAGATTGGCGCCGGTAACGCGGGCGCGGTGGATTTTACTTTTCAGCATTACTCTCATTTGGCTTCTCCGGGCAGTTTCTGCATCAGTATTTTTTTCAGCTCCTTCACCTGTTTGGGGTCGATTTTGCCCTTGGCCAGGGCAATCGGGATGGTCTTCAGCCCCAGCTCGCGGTAGGTGGAGAGCAGGTCGGGGGCTTTCTTCTGCAGTGCTTCCAGGTGCTTCTTGATGGTGCCGGTGTCACCGCGGGCAATGGGTCCGGTGAGGCACTGGGGGATGCCGATGGTGTCAATGTTATTTACCGTCCCGTTTAGCAGGGGCAGCAGGGAGCGGGTCGCCTTGTGGGTGGGCACGCCGAAGGTCTGCCACAGGTCGGTGGCCAGCTTGACTAGGGTGACCAGATAATTGCAGGCGATAACGGCGGCGGCATGGTAGATTACCCGGTCTTCCGCCTCCAGCTCTATCCAGTAGCCGTCGAGGGCGCCAGCCATCTCCCTGAGGGTGTCAACCAGGGGCTTCTCCGCCTCAATGGCAAAGGTGGAGCCGGGCAGGTTTTCCATGGCCTGTTTCACCCCGGCAAAGGTCTGCAGGGGGTGAAAAGCACCCACCTGAGCCCCTAATTTCCTGGCTGGCTCCAGAATATCGGTGGCCAGGGCGCCGCTGCAGTGGACCACGCTCTGCCCGGGGCGCCAGGTAACTTCGGCGGCTACCTGGCTGATAACGCCATCGGGGGTGGTGATAAAGACCAGCTCGGCGTTGTCAGCCACCGCCTGGCTGCTTTCCAGGGCATTACAGCCGCGGACTAGCCGGGCTAGCTTCTGGGCTGAGCTCTGGCTCCGGCTGGAGACACAGACCACCGGGTAGCCTCGGCCACTGAGCCTGGTGGCGAGGGCAGTACCCACCGTTCCGGCACCGATAAAGCCTAGTTTGAGCATTTGGCCAATAAAAAACCTTCTCTGATACTCCAGAGAAGGTTTAAGTAATCTTCTACCGTCTCGGTCGTACCAGATCCAAGCGGCTATTTAAAATTTTTAAAAAGCTCACCGCCAGATGGTCGGTGGCTAATATTAGATAATATCAGGCTAATATGGCGCTGTCAACGCCAAAAACTACCTCTTTTTGGTTAGCTCTCGCATTAATTCATCACCCAGGCTGGCGGGGAGGCGGGGAGAGGAGTTACCGGCCAGGCCGATGTGGAGCGGGGTAATGGAGATAATATCTTGCTCTATCGCCCAGACATCGGTCCCTCGCTCGCTGGGCTTGTCTATCTTGCGCCGTATCAGCCGGTAGTAGCCCGCCCCTCTCTTGTTTTCTTCTTTAACCATATCGGTGTGGCTGACATTGGCTAACCGGGTAACTTCAATGCTCTTTATTTGGTCCTGTGTTACATTGGGCAGGTTGACGTTCAAGAAGAAGTGGGCGGGCAGCGATTTGGACTCAACCTTTTGGGCAAGCAAGGCGGCTAGTTCGGCGGCGGTATCCAGATAGGGGTTGTCCAGAGAGTCTACCGAGATGGCGATAGATGGGAAACCGTACAGGTAGCCCTGCAGGGCGGCACCCACTGTTCCCGAGATGAGCACATTCTCACCGACATTGGGGCCGTGGTTTATCCCGGAAACGACCAGGTCGAGCCGGTCATCAGCCAGTCTGGTCAAAGCCAGGATAACGCTATCGGCGGGAGTGCCGTCGATGGCGTAAGCCTCTATTTCCGGCACCTTCGGCTTGACGCGGTGCATTTTAATCAGCTGGTGCAGGCTGACCGCGGTGCCGACGCCGCTCTGCTCTTTATCCGGGGCGACCACGATTACCTTGCCCACCTGGCTCAGCGCCTTGGCCAGCACCCAGAGCCCCCGGGCGGCTATGCCGTCATCATTGGTTACCACTATCTTCATAATTGGCTTTACCTCTAGAGTTAGAAGAGTTCGGTGGAGAGATAGCGCTCCCCGGTATCAGGCAGGATGACCACGATTAGCTTGGCTTTATTTTCGTCTCTTTTGGCGGCTTCCAGCGCTGCCCAGGTAGCCGCCCCCGATGAAATGCCGACCAGGATGCCCTCTTCTCTGGCCAGTCTTCGGGCGGTAGCCCGGGCATCTTCATAGCTGACCTTGATGATTTCATCAATCAAGTCGGTTCTTAAGACATCGGGGACAAAGCCGGCGCCAATGCCCTGAATCTTATGCGGCCCCGGCTTTCCCCCGGAGAGGACCGGGGAGTCAGCCGGCTCAACGGCAATCGCCTTGAATCCAGCCTTTCTCTTTTTTATTACCTCGGCTACCCCGGTGATGGTGCCGCCGGTGCCGATACCAGCGACCACAATATCAACTCTGCCCCCGGTATCCCGCCAGATTTCCTCAGCGGTGGTCAGCCGGTGTATCTCCGGATTGGCCTGGTTCTTGAACTGCTGGGGCATAAAGTAGCCCGAGTTCTGCTTGACCAACTCCTCAGCCCTGCTCACTGCCCCCCGCATCCCCTCTGCCCCCGTGGTGAGCACCAGCTCGGCACCCAGGCTAGCCAGCAGCTTGCGGCGCTCCAGTGACATGGTTTCGGGCATGGTGATAACAAGCCTATAGCCGCGGGCGGCACAGACAAAGGCGAGGCCAATGCCGGTGTTGCCGCTGGTGGGCTCCACAATGACGGTATCTTTATTGATGAGTCCCTTCTCCTCAGCATCCAGAATCATGGCGACCCCGATGCGGTCTTTGACGCTGCCGGTGGGGTTAAACGACTCCAGCTTGGCGACCACCTCCGCCTTTGCCCCCCGGCTAATCCGGTTCAGCCTGACCAGCGGGGTGTTGCCAATCAGCTCGGTGGCGTCATTGGCGATGCCTCGGGTCAGCTCGGGTATCTCGACTGACTTATAGCGGAGCTTGTTCCCTTTTATCTCGGCCATACTGCGTTTCTCCTTCTATGCCCCAATTCTACCCAAACTGGCTCCGGCTGGCAAATAGGGAGCGCGTTGCCCGCTGGCGGTTATTATTCTATAATTAGAGGGCAGCGGCCGCGTTGAAGGAGGGGTGATATGTGGCTTCAAACCAGGATGTATCTCTTGGTGGCGCTTATGTTTGCCATTCTCTACGGTGTCATCACCGGTCTGGGTACCTATATGGGGGCGGGAAATGCCATGTTCTACATTGTCCTCGCTTTTGGTTTTATCGGCCTTCAGTACCTGATTGGCCCGGCGATAGTGGGCTGGACAATGAAGATAAAGTGGGTTTCCGAGAAAGAGGCGCCGGAGCTACACCGGATGGTGGCAGAGTTAGCTGAGGCATCCCGTCTGCCTAAGCCCAAAGTGGGCGTCTCCCAGCTCTCCATACCCAACGCCTTTGCCTTCGGGCGGACCCAGCGGGATGGCCGTATCTGTGTTACCCGCGGCATCTTAAAGCTGCTCAGCCGGGAAGAGCTCAGGGCAGTTTTGGGGCACGAAATGGCGCACATCAAGCACCGCGATATGGCTATCATCACCCTGCTTTCGGCAGTACCGTTGATGCTCTACTGGCTTGCCTTCAGTATGATGTGGGGCGGGGCTTTGGGTGGCCGCCGCGGGGGTGGTGGCTATGCCGCTCTGATTGGGCTGGGCGCCTTTATTCTCTATTTTATTACCAATCTCTTGGTGCTCTACGGCTCGCGGATACGGGAGTACTATGCTGATATGGGCAGTGTTCAGCTGGGCAATATGCCCCATGACCTGGCCACGGCGCTCTTTAAGCTGGTCTACGGGAACGCCCGCGTTAAAGACAAGGCAGAACTGAGACGGGTGGAGGGGGTGAAGGCTTTCTTTGTAAACGACCCCTCCCGGGCGTGGTATGAGATCAGGGAGTTATCCCAGATTGACCAGGATATGAGTGGCAGCATCAATTATAGCGAGCTTCAGGCGCTGCGCCAGAAGCAGGTCAGGCTGGGCACTTCCCATAAGTTGATGGAGCTTTTCACCACCCACCCCAATATGCTCAAGAGGATAAAGCACCTGTCCACGCTTACCGTTTGATAAAGGCGATGATGCTGCCCACCGCCCCCACGATGAAGGCGGCCGGGCAGAGAAAAACGGCGATAATAAAAAAGACGGGCTCTTCGATGCCGAACCAGCCGCTTATCAGGTTGTGGGCGAGGACACTGACCACGAAAGCCCCGGCGGAGATACCCATCAGCCACAAATATTTCTTCAGCATTTTAATATGCCTCCTTTAGGCTCAACCGGCCTGGGGATTATCAGCCAGGCAATTCCGGCGGCGGTAATCACCTTGATTAAATCACCGACGACAAAGGGGAAAAGCCCCATGCCCAGCACCTGGTAGAGACTGGTGGTTTGCCCCGTGACCAGATTCAGCCATAGATGCAGTTGCAGTAGTCCCGGAACATAGATTAAAACAAAGTCGGCAAAGAGCATCAAGCCCAGTATAGCCGGCAGGCTTCTTGCCTTCGGGTATTTATTAATAGCATAGCCCAGAAACAGGGCGGCCAGTATGAAGCCAACGATATAGCCCCCGGTGGGACCAGCAAGGTGGCCAATGCCGCCTGACCAGCCGCTAAACCAGGCCAGACCGGCGGCGCCAAGCCCGGCGTAAATGGCCAGGCTCAGCCCGCCGTACCACCGGCCGAGGAGAACGCCGGCCAGTAATGCGGCGAAGGTTTGCCCGGTGATGGGCACCGGTGTCCAGGGCAGTGGCACCCGGACCTGGGCCGCCAGTCCGGTAATCGCCGCCATACCCATTACCAGCGCTATCTTCTTGATTAAGCTTAGCTCATCCCGCCAGCGGTAGGCATTATATCGTGTCATCTGCCATCTTTCCCAAGTACTTACGGCCATTCTTGTCTCCCTTCTTGTGACTTTATAATCTGGTTGTCGGTGGGGATACATCCCCGCTGATAACCCGCTCTACATTTCCATCCCTCCTTCTTAACAACAAAAAGCCCTCGCCATCTATATCCAGGGCTTCTCCCTCTATTTCGGCCCCGCCACTGTCTATCTTCACCCGGGAGCCAATGGTGTTGCTCATCGCTTTCCATTGTTCCCTTATTTTGTCGAACCCGCTGGCGAGAAACTCGACGTAGAGCGCCTCAAACTCGTCGAAAAGGCACTGCAGCAGCTCCAGCGGCGCAATATTCCGCCCGCTTTCTTCGGCTAATGAAGTGGCTGTCTCTCTTATTGCCGGCGGGAAGAGTGACCGGGCTGTGTTCACGTTCAGGCCGATGCCGAGAACAGTGTGGTCTATTTTACCCTTTTTGGTGCTGGTTTCGGTCAGTATTCCGCCTACCTTCTTCCCGGCGATGAAAATATCGTTGGGCCATTTCAGCCTCGGCTGAAGGGTGGTTACTTTTTTAATCGCCCCGGCTACCGCCACCCCGGCAACCAGGGGAAGCCGAAGAGCCCGTGCCGGTTCAAGGTTGGGGCGCAATATGATGGAAAGATACAGGCCGCCGTCCGGTGACGCCCAGTGCCTTCCCCGCCTCCCCCTGCCCCCGGTTTGTTTCTCGGCAATGACGACAGTGCCTTCCTCGGCCCCCTGTCGGGCCAGTTTGCGGGCGATGTCCTGGGTTGAGGCAACCTCTTCATAGTGAAAGACGCTCTTCCCGATGAGCAGAGTGCCCGGGTTCCGGGAAGCGTAGTCTCTGAGTAGTCCGGTGCTCGGAATTTGTTTTCTGGTCATAGGCTGAATGACTTCCTGGCTATATCTCAATATGTAGGGATATTCTTACCAGCAGTCCGATGGCAAAAGATAGGGCGGCGATGCCCAGGCCGATTACTGTCATCTCGGTGAACCTCTTTCGGAAGGAGATTTCCCGGGCTACCGAGATATAAAAGCTGAAGAACCAGATTACGATAACAGCGTTTAGAATCATAAAGCCGAGGGACAAATACACATTGGTGGAGATGAAATAGGGGAAGATTAGAAACAGGGCCGTGATTAAATTGGTCAACCCGCCATAGAAGACGGCTTTTATCGGGCTGCGCTGACCACCGGCTGACTTGGTGGCGATATATTCGGTGCCAGCTACGGAGAGCGACATGGTGATGCCGGCAATCAGTCCGGCCATGATAATGAGTGTTTTCTCCTGCAGGGCGAAGGTCAGCCCGGCCACCACGCCGGTAAGCTCAATCAGGGCTACATTCAGACCGCGGACCATGTCGCCGGTATACTTGAGCCGCTCTTCGTCAATTAAGCGGATAAGCTCCTTTTCATGCTTTTCTTCATCTCGGGCAATCTCGATAGCCTGCGGCACAGAGCGGGCGAGTTCCGAATAGTTAGCTTCCGCTTTGCTTTCCCCCTGCTCCATCAGCTTTATGCCGAAGGTCAGCCCCAGCATCCGGGAGATGATATAGTAGCGCCATATCTTAAACCGGTCTGGCTCGATTTCCTTGTCGGTGTATTTCTGCCAGGTGTGGTAGTGTTTTAGCTCGTCATCTGAAATCTGCTTCAGGACACCCCTGTTATGGGCGTCTTTTATACTCTGGGACAGCTTGCGGTAGATGAAGTGCTCGGTGATTTCATTCCTTTGCGCCGCTAACAGCTTATTTTTTATTTTCTGGTCCAGCATTGTCTGAGTCCAATCAATATCGTTTCGGATATATATTATCGCTGAGCATCTTTCGGCGAAATAATATAGATATAATACTTACCTCGGAAGTTAAAAGCAACATTGGCTTTCGGGTTAGAGTCCATAGTATAATACCTCAAAGCTCGGGGTATATTTACCGCCGGGTACGGAAGCAAGCGCGGTAAACCGGTTAAAATATGGCTGGAGGTTAGCCCTGTACACAATATACCTGGTTCCTCATACCCATTATGACGCCGTCTGGGCGCTGAGCAAGGAAGACTACCTCTACATCAACATCGATATCATCATGAAGCAGGCCCTGGACCTGACCGAAAACCGGAATTACAAGTTTCTAATTGAGCAGACGGCGCTACTGGAAGAGATTGAGAGAAGAAACCCGTACCTGTATGACCGAATTGCCGCCAGTATCCAGGCGGGTAAGATTGAAATCGCTGGTGGCGAGTATCTGATGGCGGACACCATGATTCCCGGGGGGGAAACCCTGGTCAGGGAAATATTTTCCGGGAAGAGGTATGCCAGAGAAAAATTCGGGGTTGATGTCCCGGTTATGTGGGGGGCAGACAGCTTCGGCTATAATGCCCAGATGCCTCAGATCTATAAAAAATCGGGTTATAAGTATTTTGCCTTTCGCCGCGGGGCAAACCGGGATAAACCATCTGAATTCTGGTGGCAGGGATTAGACGGAAGCAAAATCTTGACCCACTGGATGCCCCTCGGCTATCGGGCCGGGCTTGAGTTTCCCCAGCTTGAAGAAAATTTCAAGATACTTAAAGCCGTGGCCGCCAGCCATCATATTTTAATGCCCTCCGGCAGCGGCTCAATACCTCCCCAGGCTGAAATCTTTAGAGTGGTGAACAAGTGGAACAAGGCTCACCGCGACTCGCGGATGAAAATTGCCAATGTATCCGAGTTTTTTACCCAGCTGGAAGAGGCAACAGACGGGCTGCAAACCCAGCGCGGGGAGCTCTACTCAGGCAGGTACTCTCAGGTTTTCCCCAGCGTTTGTTCCAGCCGAATCTGGATAAAACAGGCCTTGAGAAAATATGAAAATCTGCTGCTGGTGTGTGAGAAGTGGGCTACCATTGCCTGGTTACTGGATATTCCTTACCCCACCTATGAGTTGAAAGATAACTGGCGGAAGGTGCTGTGGGGGGCTTTTCATGATGTTGCCCCCGGGACGGGCATGGACGAGGCTTATGAGGAAGCCAGCCAGAATTTTGAGTATCTTCAAATCCACCTCTATCAATTTCTTAATAACTTCCGCTCGGTTATTTCGCAAAATTTACAGGCCGAGGAAGATATTATCGTCTTTAACCCCCTCTCCTGGGAGGTGAAAAACTGGGTGGAGGTAGAAATCGGCTTTGATAAGGGGAAAATAAAGAGAATCGGTGGGCTGAGAACGGGAAGAGAGGAAATAGAGGCTGAGATTCTGGAGTTTACCCGCTATGCTGACGATTCCTATCAGACGGTCAGGCTCGGTTTTGTGGCTACGGTGCCCGCCTTTGGATACCGCACCTATAAAATCTTGAGGAGAAACCCCCGTGGTTATGAAGTTCCCAAGATCAAGATTACCGGCAATACTATTCAGAACCAGTTCTTCCGGGTCAGGGTGGACCCTTCCAATGGCCTGATTGATGTTTTTCAGGATGGGGAGCGGTTGCTCAGAGGAAATGAACTGGTTCTGGACGAAGAGATCGGGGACCTCTATTATCACCGCCAGAATTTGGACCAGCCTTTGGGTACCGAAGGCGGCGAGGCAGGCATAACCTTCGGTAAGTTCAGAATGAAGAGTTTCCGAATTATTAAAACGCCGCTGCGGAGAGTAATTGATATCGAAAGTGATTTCTATTCTTTAAGGTGGCCCTACCGGCTTTTGAAGAAACTGAGGCCCCTTTTATGGCGTCACAAGTACCTCTCCCTTCACAAGAAAATAATTATCTATAACGAGATACCCCGCATCGATTTTGTGACCGGTATTGACAATCAGCACCCCCAGGTGCGCATAAGGGCGAAGTTTTCCACCAAGATAAACTCGCCCCGCTATCAGTCTGAAACCCAATTCGGGGTAATAACACGCCCGGTCAATCAATATTGCCTGAATCCCAAAAGCAAATGGGTGGAAAAACCATCCGGAATCTACCCCGCCTTGAACTGGGTTGACTATTCCGACAAAGAAAAGGGGGTAACTTTAATCAATAAAGGCTTGCCTGCCCATGAGGTCAGGGACGGCAATATTTACTTGACCCTGCTGCGCAGCATATTGATGCTGGCTTCTGATGGAGTTATCGGTCCGGCTATCCCCACTCCTGACGCCCAGGAATTCAAGAACTATACTTTTGAGTATTCCCTGTTTCCTCATCGGAAGGGCTGGAAAGAGGCTAATTCCTTTAAGCCGGCTTATGAATTCAATTACGGCTTATTCGGTTTCCAGTTGCCGCTGGAAAAGAGAAGGGGCAATCTTCCTTACCGCTTTTCCTTTGTCGAGATAAAACCGGATAATCTTATCCTGATGGCATTCAAAAAGGCAGAAGATAGCGATGAGGTAATCTTACGGTTTTTTGAGACCAAGGGGGAAAGAACCACCGGCGAAATCACTCTCTTCAGGGAGCCCGGCTCGGTAAAAATGGCCAATCTTTTGGAAGAAGAGGCCGAGCCAGACCGGGAAATTAAAACACGGGGCCGGAAAATAAGGCTTCGGGTAAAGCCCTTTGACATCGTAAGCCTTAAAATCAAGTTCTGAAGAGATACAGCATAACATCACCGACATTAGTGCCGGTAGCACCGGTGATTATTAGCGAACCGCCAAGCTGTTCCAGTAGGGTATTGCTGTCATATCTATCCAGGTAGGCTTTCACATCTATTTTTTTCTTTTTGGCGTTGCCCAAAGAGTTATGGTCAACTATTGCCCCGGCCACCTCAGGTAGGAAGTCCGAACCGTCGCTGCCGACACTGGCCACCACCCATTCACCGGGGTATGGTGCCATCGCCAGTATGGATGCGGTGGCGAAGTGCTGGTTTCGGCCGCCTCTGCCCGCCGGGGTGGGTAGCTTGGGCGTGGTTTCACCACCGATTAGCAGGGCATCATAGCCGGCATACCGGGCGCTCAGTAGCTCCCTGGCTCTAGACTGGGCTGCCACAGTGGTGTCACCCCTTTGCTGGGCGGTAATAATACCGGCCGTAAAGCCCATTTCCTGGGCTTTATTTTTCATGGCTTCCAGGGCTAACCGGTTATCGCCGATTATGTAGTTATGGCAGTTATCCAGGGCTTTCGGTGTCTCGGTGACCTTACCCCGGCAGCCCTTTTTTAAAAAGCTGGCTACACTCCGGGGCGTTTTGGCCAGCAGCTGGTGCCGTTCCAGAATTTTATAGGCGCCGGCAAAGGTGGTGGGGTCGGGGGAGGTGGGTCCGGAGGCAATTACCGCCAGGTCATTGCCGATTACATCAGATAAAATCAGGGAAACAACACTGGCGGGCGCGAAGTAGGCGCCTAACTGGCCTCCCTTAATCTGGGAAAGGTGCTTTCTGACCGTGTTAATCTCGGCTATCTCCGCCCCCGAGCTTATCAGTAGTTCGGTAATTTTTTGTTTGTCTTTCAGGCTAACCCCGGAAACGGGGTAGGGCATTAATGACGAACCCCCGCCCGAGATTAAACATATCACCAAATCGCTTTCGCCTATGGCATAGCGCTGTTTCAGAGCCAGCATTTCCTTTACGCCATTAATACCCCGTTCATCCGGAATCGGGTGCCCCGCCGTTATCAGTCTAATCCGACTGGTCTTATAATCGGCGCTCTTGCCGTTAATTATGCCGGCGGTGATTTTCTCCGGCGGCAGGATGCTCTCTAATGTTTCCGCCATCAGGCCGGATGCCTTGCCCCCGCCGATAACGAATACTCTGCCTCTAGAAAGATGATAGGTGTCACCGCTAACAGTAAGAATTTGCCTAGCTGGGTCATAGCCTACAGCAGACTTGATGACGTTGGGCGGCAGAACCCGGTTGATGCCGGCCTCGATAATGTCCAGGGCTTGTTTTCTCAAGCTGGTTTTAGCCAGCGCCTCTCTGTTCTTGATAATAGCCATTTTTGCCCAGCTAATTAATATTCGCCCCAATTATATCGTTAAAAAATAATAATTGGGAGATTGCCCCTGATTTGGGTAAAAATATTAATACAGAGTGGTAGCCGTAACCGCAGGAACAGGGGGGTCAAAAAAGGCTAAAATAGCAAATTTTCACCTATGGCGTTACCAATTTTTTAGACCCCAGTTGCTCTAGCCCGCCCTTTAATGGCGCTAGTTTTCTTGACAACCCGGATAGGGTGTGGCATACTGCTCAATGCTCCAGGTAACCGGAGTTGTTGTCACTGACTGCCGAAGGAGCGGCCAAGTAGGGCAACCGAAAGGAGCACCGGAAGCAGGAGGTGCGGGTGACAAAGGCTACCTGGAGCGCTTCTTTTTATTACTGGTTCCCCTTTAGCGCTTGCCACGTCTGGTTTTGGGTGGGCTTGGCTTGCTGAGCAGACTGATAAAAGGCAGGTTGCGGTACTCTTCCCGATAGTCTAAACCATAGCCGATGACAAACTCATCGGGTACTTCAAAGCCCACGTAGTCCAGCGGTATATCAATAATACGGCGCGTCCGCTTATCCAGCAGGGTACAGACAACCAGCTCAGACACCCCCTTAGCCTTGAGGTGGTTAATGACAAAGTTCAGTGTGAAACCGGTGTCAACGATGTCCTCAACTAAAATGACCAGCCGGCCGTCCACGTTAATATCTATGTCTTTGGTTATCTTAACTATGGTGCTGTCCTCGCCGCCATAATAGGATATGGCCATAAAGTCGACATCGAGCGGGATGGTCATCTGGCGTATCAGGTCAGCCATGAAGCAAAAAACGCCGCGCAGCACGCCTATCATGACCGGGCGGCGGTTGGCATAGTCCTTGGACAGCTTCTTGGCCATCTCGCGCACTCTACGCTGGATTTCAGCGCTGGAATGCAGTATCTCACCGACACCCTGCCCCCGCTCCTGGGCTAAGGGGCCATAGCCAAACTTAGCCAGCAGGCGGTCGAAGTCCTTCTTGTAGAGCAGGGTAATATTGACTTCAGGGTATAGCTCTCGGAGACGCCGCAGCTTGTGATTTTTTTCGGTCACCAGGCTCTGCTTCATGGTAGTTAGTTCGACATAGAGCTCAAGACCGGGCAGGTAGAAATCGGGGGTGAACATCTCGGTTACCCGCTCGCCTTCCCAGGCTAAGGGGAAAGACTGCGGCTCATATACCCACTCTATATTATAGAAGTCCAGTATCTGGGTGAATTCTTCCTCGCTGGGGTGGGCAAAGCTTGCCGAACGCGCCTGCCTCAGTGGTGCCGTGCCTGCTTCCGAGAGGTCTTTGCCGGGCTCAACTGGTGTTTTTTGCTGGCGGAGGGCGTCATTGTTGATGGCTACCGCCGCCAGGTTAGCCATGGTGGTCACGAAATTAATATCTTGGTTGCTGAACTCGATGGGTTGCCGGGTATAGACCCTCATACTGCCGGCCACGGTGACACCAATGGTGAGCGGCACGCCCAGCATGGAGACGATACCCGCTTTCAAGGCTAAATCGGGGTACTGGACACGGCTGTCCTGGGCCACATCTAAAATAGCCACCGGCTGCCCGGTAGGCACCTCGGTCAGGCTTCTATCGGCGTCCATTATCCCCTTGCGGAGATAGGACTGGGGTAGTCCCCACGAGGCGCTGTGAATCAGTTTCTTCTTGGTGGCATCAAGTAATACCAGTGAAGCACCGGCATTCATCGCCCGGGCGGTGCTGCGCACGATAGTGGCCAGCAGCGGTTTCAGCTCCAGGCCTGAATTGACCACAGCGCTAGCCCGGCGAACCGCTTTATAGTAATACCGCTCCTTGCCTACCGGCAATCAAACCCCTCCTGAATTCATTCTAGGCAGGCTAAATCCGAATGTCAACGAACACGGTAATGCGCTGCTGAGATGTCTTTTTGTCGGCTAAGCTAAAACCATTTCCTGATCTGTCCCCCCAGAGCGCCAACCGCCAGGCCTAACCGCCCGGCTATTTTGCCAATTTCCTCCCCAAAGGCGAGCAGGGCGAGACAGCTTTGGAAACCGATATACAGTAAAGTGGGCGGAAGAAACACTGGCCACGGAAATGCCGGCGAATATACGTCAAAGTTGTACACGATAAACAGTATCCAGAGCACCAGCGGTATGAAGCTCAGTCCGAAAGCGGTGGTCCATTCCCTCTTGTTCATCACCCTTCACGTTATTTAGCTTTTCTATTTTATAGCACAAATGAGGGGTTATTTTATATCTCTTGTCCACTCACTTTGGCTATTCGGCTTTGATTTCGGTTGCTTTTTTTTAAAAATGGGATTAGGCTAGAATAGGAGGCGAGCAATGACAGTATTTTCCGATAAAACGATAAAAGAGGCCTGGCAAAGGGCAGAAGGAAGGTGTGAGTGCCGGCTGGTACCTCATGAACACCCTGGGGGCAGGTGCGGTAAAACTTTGGCCTGGGAGAACCGGGGTAAAGACTTGAAGGATGGCTGGGAAGCTTACTGCAGAAGTAAAATTTGCGATGATGATGCGTTATGGAATCTGGAGATTCTCTGCTGGGAGTGTTACCAGCAAGCTCCCTAGTAAGGTTAATTTTCCTTCGGCTATTTAACTTAAAATCAAGCACCTTATAGCGGTGTAACTAAAATCAGGATCTATTATGCAGTCTGAAAATATTGAACAGTTAAAAAAACAAATCAGAGAAAATATAATTAACCTGCAAAAGCTATTGGAAAAGATGGAAACCAACCCCAAGGTTATAGAATACGCCAAGGCAACCAAGGAGGAATTTGGTAATTTACGCTACAATTTGGCCGGGGTTTCCAGGGTTGAAATTTTGCAGACTAGCGTCCTCGAATACTGGATTGCCCTGCTCACCGACCAACGCAACCCCTACACCCATAGCGTAGAAAACGTCCATGCCGCAATGGATGCTCTGGATGAAGTAAAAGATGAGCTCAGTGCTGACCTGGGCATTGAGATTTAATTGCCTAGCAGGTTAAGCAAAGCAAAAGGCACAGACAAAAGTCTGTGCCTTGTAATTTCAGGTGTGCTATCAGGTTACTTCTGGCTTTTGCCCCTGAGGTAGTCAATCATCGGCTGGGTGACCAGCGGGACGACATCACCAATCATGTGGGGCATGAGATTATCCATCACCTTGGGCATTAACTCCGGCATCTGTTCCCGCATGTAGTCGGGCATTGGTATGCGCTCCGCCACCCGCTTGAGCATTACCGGCATGACCTTGGGCATCATCATCGGCAGCAGTCGGGGGAACAGAATGGGGAACATTGGCTTCATTAGATTTAATGCCCCCGGAACCCTGCCCATGGCCCGCATCATCTTGCCCATACCGAAAGGCATGGCATCAATCATCTCGGGCCACATGGTACCCATCAGGTCGGCAAAGCCCTGGGGCGTCATCAGCGCAATCATGGCTTCAAAGACGGCCCATTGCTTCTGTACCTCGGGGTTGGGGTCGGGGAAGTCATAGCCGAGGACCGAAGTGGCGAAACGGGCCAGGTCTACCGTCTCGATGGGCAGTTGCTTCTTTTTAGCGGTGACCCGGAACTGGAACTCACAGCAGGGACACAGCGCCAGTAGCTTCTGTGCGCCGGTCTCCATGGCTTCATCCATGCGGAACTTGCCGATATCAGCGGCGACCGGTGGGTCCTTGATGAGGGTGAGCACGCTGCCGCAGCAGTGCGCCCATTCGCGGTTGTGTTCCATTTCAACTAGTTTTACCCCGGGGATGGCTTTAATCAGGTCACGGGGGGCATCATACACGCTTGACACCCGCCCGATATGGCACGAGTCATGCAGGGTTACCGTCGTCTTCTGCCCGGTGTCGGGAAACTTGAATTCCCCGCTCTTGATTTTCTCGGTGACTACCTCACTGTAATGCTTGGCGGTGATGGGGTAGTCTATGCCTAGCTTTTCCGCCCATATCGGATAGACCTGGCGCCACATCATGTCACACGCCGGGCAGGAGGTGACCACGGTATCAACGCCAGCGTCTTTCATATTCTGGATATTTGACCGGATTGTCTCTTCAAAAACATCCCATTTGCCGCAGACGAGCATTGGTGTCCCGCAGCAGTTTTCTTTCTCCCCGATGTAAGTGAAGTCAACGCCGGCGGCATCAAGCAGTCTGACCGCAGCCATAGCAATGTCATTTTCCACATGGCTGGCTGTACAGCCGGCAAAGTAGGCTATCTTTGCCTTATGTGACGGGCCGTGCTTTGCCTTCAGGTCTTCGGGGAACCAGGCGCTGCGGTCTTTGCGGTAAGCCGCCCAGATATCGCCTTCCTTGCGTAGCGAGGCAGCCATCATCTCGAAAGGCGGGAAGGTCATTTTCTTCTCGTCGGTGACCAGCTGACCGCGCAGCTTCATCCACGACGGCTCAATGGGTAGCGCTGCCGAGCAGCGCAGGTTGCACAGTTCACAGGTGGTGCAGACCAGAATGGTATCCACCATGAACTGGTCCCAGTTTTCTCTGCCCTCAACATACTCCCGTAGCCAGTACCACTTGCCTCTCGGGCTCTGGCTCTCCCATTTTCGCCCGTAGAACTGGTCGCATTCATCGATGCAGTAGCCGCACTGGGAACAGCCGTAGGCGTACCAGACAACATCGGGGGGAATATTGCGCACCGGTTTGGTTGGCCTTTCCCCGATGTTGGTAATAACCTGGTTACCAAAAATCCGGAGCAGGGGCTCAAACAACTGGGCCAGGGATATGGCTAGGCTTAGTATGCCGCCACCGATAACTTTGCCCGGATTCAGAATCGCCTGGCGGTCTACCTTTTTCTTAAATGCCTTGAGGCGGGCAAGCCTTTCCTTGCCAAATACTTGGGGTGCTTTGCGGGCGAAATAGAGCCCGGTGGAATAGGCACGACCACCGTGCTTCTCGGCGATTTTCATGACGCTCAGCGATAGCGGAAAGACAAAGTTGTAGCTGAACTTGCGCTGGTCGCCGGGGATAAACCCCAAGATTACCACCTCCGGCTGGCCGGTCTGGCTTTTCTGGATGATGACACCTTCCTTTACTATGGGCTGGTTTACCTTTTGCTCTAACTCGGCCATCATATTGCCCAGACCGGACAGGGGGACCACCACTTCGGCCGGTACCAGGCTCGGTCCCAGCCGTTTGACAATCATCAGCTTGAAGCGGTTCTCCCATTCGTGCTCGGCAATCTTGTCGCTGAGCAGCTCTGCCTGGCAGGGCTTCATAATCTGGGGTAGTTTAGCCATGACCGCCTTTTCATCCTTCTGGCGGAAGGCAAGGGTGAGGATATACGACGCCGGCAGCAGCACGTGTTTCTCAACCGGGTGTCCGTAGTGTTCCATCAGTGGCGCCTTGTTCTTGAGCTCAGCCATGCGCGGGTTGATAAAAATTATTGACCAGATGGGCAGTTTCTGGTCAATAATGGCCTGTACCAGCTGTTGCAGGTCGTGGGGGTCGGGGCAGCCGATAGCTATTATCTTCATATCCTCTAGGGGCTGGACGCGTAGCGTCACCTCGGTGATGAAGCCGGTAATGCCCTCGGCACCGGAAATCAGGTCAAGCTCTGCCCCGCTGAATTCCTGGACCTTACCATCGGGCAATACCACGCGGGCACTGACCACATTATCCTGAAACCAGCCGAATTCAAATGAGCCGATGCCAGTCCCTCCCTGGGCCAGCCAGCCGGCGACGGTAGCCGCCGGGTAGCTGGTGGGATAAAGCCGCAGGGTCAAGCCGTGCTTCTGTAATTCTTTGTCTAGCTTCTCCCAGACCACCCCCGCCTGCGCCGTGGCGGTCATGGCTTTGGCATCAATGTGACTGACCTGGCTCATCTGGTAGAAATCTATGACCACTCCCTTTTTGACGGGGAGCACACCACCGTAGCCCGATGATGCCTTGCCCCTCGGGGTCAGCGGCGCGTTCTGTTCGGTGGCCCAGCGCACCAGCTCAACCAACTCTGCTTCGGTTTGCGGCTGGACTACTGCCTCTGGGGTGGTGTTGCCGATGAGCGGCTTGATAAGGCTGGGCATGGCGGCAATGTCGTGACTGTAGAGTTTTCTTTCTGTCTTATGAAAAGAAACGCGTTCACCGAATTTCTGTTCCAGATACGCCCGCTGTTGAGAATTTAACTTACCCATTTTTAGCCCCCTCTTCTGTCCTCACCTTTTATCGGGATAAAACGGGTAGGGATTAAGATACTAGTCTTTGCTTAAGCCGTCAAGTTTAATTATAGCAAAATTGGGTAGTATCTTTAAAAACTGGCAGTTATCCTTGATTTGGGGAGAATACGCGAGTATTTGGGAGGGTGTAGTAATACTGTTGCCAGTATAGGAACAGGAAAACTTCCTCAATATGCATATTTCTATCAAATACAAATTATGGCGGTCATTCTTCTTAATCAGCCGCTTTGACTTGGCAGTTCTTGGCTGTTAAATTGCAATAGCCACGAAAGGGGGAATCGTATGAAGAAAATCTTAATCGTGCTATTGCTTTTGGTAATTGTGCTGGGCTTGGGCGTAGGCGGCTGCGGCGGTCCGCAGGAGCCGGAAGCGAAACCAACTATCGTTATTGGCGATAACAACTGGGGCAGCGCCCATTTTCTGGCAGAGATGCAGGAAATAATTATAGAGCACGGGTATGGATATCCCGTGGAGCTGATTGCCGGTAAGACCGTCATCCTCTGGGAGGCAACCATAGCCGGTGATGTGGACGTGGATCCGGAGGTGTGGCGTCCCAACATGGCCGACTGGGATAAAGCCATATCAGGCGGCGAGTTGATAGATTTAGCTATCATCAATGAAGATAACTGGCAAAGCCTTTTTGTAGTCCCCACCTATATGATTGAAGGCGATGCGTCCCGGGGCATAGACCCTATGACCCCCGAGCTGCACAGCGTTGACCAGCTCTCAGACCCGAAGTATAAAGAGCTCTTTGCGGACCCCGAAAACCCCGGCAAGGGCCGGATATTCAATTGTCTCCCTGGATGGGAATGTGAGCTGATTAACCAGAGACAACTGAAGGCATACGGGCTTGACGAACACTATAACCTGGTAAACCCGGGCAGCCAGGAAGCCCTTTTTGCAAACCTGATAAAGGCGTACGAAAATGGTGAGCCTTACATCACCTACCTGTGGGGTCCCACCTGGATAGCCGGTAAACTGGACCTGACACGACTGGAAGAGCCGGCGTATAACGAACAGGACTGGGAAACCGATAACAGCTGCGCTTATCCCTCGGCTGACATACACGTCGTAGCACACCCCAGCTTCCCGGAAAAGGCTCCGGACGTTACCGAGATGTATGAAAGCTGGTACATGGAAACGGCGTACTTTAACGAGGCGCTAGCTTACATGGACGAGACCGGTGGAGAGCCCTTTGATGCCGCCCTCTGGTTCCTCAAAGAACGTGAGGAAGTGTGGACCAAGTTCGTCCCCGATGATATCGCTGAGAATGTGAAAGAGGCGGTAGCCAGCGGCATGGTGACACCACCAACCACTGCGGAATAACTCGGGTTAGGTAAATCAGTAAGGTTGATATCCCCGCTTTACTGTCGCCCTCTTTTCAGGTAGAGCGGGGATATTGGTAGATTCAGTTAGGGAGGGAATGAGCCATGTTTAATTTCCCGGAGATAATCGTTATCCCCTTGGGTGACTGGATTAACGCCGCCGTGGAATGGTTGACGATTAACCTGGCCGCTTTCTTTAACGTCATTACCATCGCTATTAGATGGCCTTTGGTACAGATTGAGCATTTCCTGTGGTGGATACCCTGGTGGGCAATGATAATTATCCTGGTGGGCGTGGCCTGGAGGTTCGCTGGCTACAAGGTAGCCCTGATTGCCCTGTTTGGTATGGTGTTCATCGGGGTGATGGGACTCTGGGACCACACCATGACCACCCTGGCCATAATTGTCACCTCGGTCGCGGTCTCGGTATTAATCGGTATTCCGCTGGGCATTCTGGCGGCCAAGAGCGACCTCTTTGAAAGAATAATACGGCCCATTCTGGATGGTATGCAGACCATGCCCAGCTTTGTCTATCTCATCCCGGCGGTGTTCTTCTTCGGTTTGGGCAAGGTGCCGGCGGTGGTGGCTACCTTTATCTACGCCGTGCCACCCTGCATTCGTCTTACCAACCTGGGTATCCGTCAGGTGCCCAAGGAAATAGTGGAGGCCGGTAAAGCCTTCGGCAGCACCGGCATGCAGCTCCTGCTCAAGATACAGCTGCCGCTGGCTCGCCCCAGCATTATGGCTGGTGTCAACCAGACGATAATGATGGCGCTGGCGATGGTGGTTATTGCCTCTATGATTGGTGCCTCTGGACTGGGCCTTGAGGTCCTGCGCGGCATTGAGCGGCTTGATGTGGGGCGTGGCTTTCTGGCGGGCATTGGTATTGTTATCCTCGCCATCATGATTGACCGAATCTCGCAGTCCTTTGGTAAGGCAAATGTCACCAGACGCCCAAGTTACTAGTCGCTGGTCAGCTGGGGAACTGGAAAACAAAATATGGTGCCAACCAGATTCAGAGTTGCTTCTGCATTTTGATGTGTTTGATGCCGACTTCCCAGAAGGGCGTGCCTGTTTCCGCGAAGCCACACGATTTATAGAAGGCAGTCGCCCGGCACTGGGCGTGTAGCATCACTTTTTCGACGCCCTGGTTTTTTAATTGCTTCTCCAGAAAAGAAATGATTCCGCTCCCGATGCCCCGCCCCCGGAACGATTTTAGTACCGCCAGTCTCTCCAGTTTAGCTTGGTTGTTGCTCAAAAATAGTACTCTGGCGGTGCCGATGGCCTTTTCCCCATCCTTGGCTAGCATATGAAGTGCGGTTCGGTCCTCTTCATCGTATTCCAAATTGGGCGGGACGTTCTGCTCGGTGATAAATACCTGTCTTCTTATCCGGAAAGCGTCTTTTAGCTCACTTTCATTATCGACTAATTTATAGTGGTATACGGCGCCTTCATGAGCCATATTTCGGCCTCTCTCACTCGTAGCAAATATCGGTGTTATAATACTAGCATATTAAAATATTCCTGATAAGCCGATAGGCGGGGAAGAAATTAAACATATTTCACTTACTTGATAGGGGATAGGGAATAGTCGGCTGATTAAATAAACTTGGTGGCCGTGCTATAATTGGTAAAATTATTAACGGCGTTAGCGATATCCGCCAGGTGCTTTAAGCAATATGGGCAATGTCAAAAAGTGGCGGAAAAAGAAGATGAGTAAAAAGCACCACCGGCGAGTTCTGAACAAAACCCGGTGGGAGAGAAGGCGTAAATAGGTTAAAAAGCTGAAATTATTGCCGGATTAATAATTTCGGGAATGCTCAACTTGACTCTTCGTCGGAAAGTTTGCCTTTGCCTTCTATTGCCTCATAAATAGCCACATACAGCTCGCCAAGTTTCGTGCCTATCGTTGCCGTGTCCCCTTTACGGACCCCTGGTGGGATAATGTTACCCATGAGAGCGCCGTGATTTAAATAGGCAATGGCTAGAGCCTGGGCTACTTCGGCGACGGTTGTTGCCATAATATACCTCCCATTATGCAAAGTGTTCCATTTAATAATGTTCTTATTAAAACCTTCGGGTTTGAGACCGGCGAAAACTAAGCCACGAAACGGACATAAATCCAGAGCCAGATTAAAAGCCAGCTAAAAGCCAGGATAACCTTCAGGGGCATTGACCGGATAAGTACGATGATGCCGAGTAAACCAACAATACCCAAAAAGGCTAAAAATAAGTTCCCCATAGGCTATTATATCGAGTTTTACGATTCTGGTCGGGGTGGCCGGATTTGAACCGGCGACCACCTGAACCCCATTCAGGTGCGCTACCTGGCTGCGCTACACCCCGTCTTAGCTCTAATATACTAGCATAAATCAGGGGGCAGTTAAAGACGCCTGATAGCCGGGCACGGCTTGATGGCTTGGCTCTCAAGCCATTAGACGGCACATCTCAAATTATGTTACATTAAGTCTTTGGTAGAAGGAATTTGGTATACCCGTGTCTCAGGAAGCAGAGCAGACCCTGGTTCAGTGTGACTTTGATGGCACCATCACCCATGCCGATGTCAGTTATATGGTGCTGGATACTTTTGCTGACGGGGACTGGCGCAAACTGCTGGCTGAGTACCGGGCGGGCAGGATAACCGTCGGTGAGTTCAATACCCGGGCTTTTGCCATGGTTAAAGCCGATAAAAAGACCCTGCTTAACTTTATCAAGGGCAAGGTGGAAGTAAGGGCCGGGTTCGGCCAGTTACTGGACTACTGTCAGCGCCGCGGCTTCAAGTTCGTTATCGTCAGTAACGGGCTGGATTTCTATATTGAAGACATTTTAAAAGAGCTCGGTGTGCCCGACATTGAGGTATATGCCGCCCGGACCGAGTTTAATCCCGGGGGTGTCAGGGTGAGGTATATCGGGCCGGATGGTAATGAGCTGCAGAGCGATTTCAAGGAAGCCTATATCAGGCTATTCATCAGTCAGGGCTATCGCATAATCTATATCGGTAATGGTGTCTCTGATTTGTCTCCCGCCCGGCAGGCTCATCACATTTTCGCCACCGGTGACCTGCTGGATAGCTGCCGGCAGGTAAAGGTTGACTGCACTCCTTTTCATGACCTGGCTGACATCATCAAGGGCCTAGCGCTTCTGGACGGGGTTGGCTCCAGCTAGTCCCGCTCGCCGAATATCTTACTGCCGATTCTGACGATATTGGCGCCCTCTTCAATGGCGACCTTATAGGAATTGGTCATCCCCATAGATAGATATTTCATCTCTACATTGGGTATTGGCTTCTTTTTTAGCTCTTCAAATATTTTTCGGGTGGCGACGAAGTAGGGTCGGGAATCTTCGGGGTCGCCCGAGAAGGGCCCCATGGTCATCAGCCCGCTTACCTTTAGGTTGGGCAGCCCTGAAATCTGCCGGATTAGTTGTTCCGCTTTTTCGGGGAATACCCCCGCTTTCTGTTCTTCCCGGCCGCTGTTTATTTCGATGAGCACCGGCATTACTTTATTAATCTGGGCGCATCTCTTATCAATCTCGCTGGCAATGGCCACCGAATCGACGGTTTCTATCATGTCAAACAGGTTTACCGCCTTTTTTACCTTATTGCTTTGCAGGTGCCCGATAAAGTGCCACTCGGCTCTGTTGCCGATGACCTCATAGGCATGCTCCGCTTCCTGGAGGTAATTTTCGCCGATAATCTTTACCCCGGCTTCAATCGCCTGCCCGATTTCCTCGGCGGTTCTGGTCTTGGCGGCCGCTTCCAGCGCCACCCCCTCAGGCAGCTCGCTGAGTAACTTAATAACGTTTTGCTTGATCACGGCTGACATTCTAACACTAATTAAGCGTCTTGGCTATTTTGGACGCCCTGTTTTAGTGACAGAGGCGCTTTTAGGCATTATAATGATAGGCAGCCGATAACATTCATTAAGATAGGGGGCAAGCCATGGTAACTGAAGCGAAGGCGAGGAAGTGCCTGCAAGAGGTGGCGGTGCCCGGGGCGACGCGTAACCTGGAAAAGCTAGGCCTGGTGCGTGGCGTCGCCATCTCCGGGAAGAAGGTTAAAATCACACTGGCGTCAACCGCGCTCAATAATGAGGCCCAGGCTCAGGTGAAAGCCAGAGCGCAGGAGGCGGTGGCCAAGCTACCTGACGTAGATGGGGTGGAGATAGAGTTCGTCGAGGTCGGTCCATCCGAGATAAACCAGATTAACTATGTCGTGGCCATAATGAGCGGCAAGGGGGGAGTGGGTAAGTCCCTGGTGTCCGCCCTGATGGCGATTGCCTTAAAACGTCAGGGTTTGGAAGTAGGCATTTTGGATGCCGATATTACCGGCCCCAGCATCCCCCGGATGTTCGGTATCGCCACCCGGGCGAGTGGCAGCCACAGCGGGATTCTCCCCGTGGTATCAAAGACGGGGATTGAGGTTATATCGATGAACCTGCTTTTGCCTGAGGAGGATACCGCGGTTATCTGGCGTGGTCCGCTGCTTTCTAAGGCGATTACCCAGTTCTGGCAGGATGTGGTCTGGGGGAAGCTTGATTACCTGGTGGTGGATGTGCCGCCGGGCACGGCGGACGCCTCACTCACCGTGCTGCAATCAATCCCGGTATCGGGGGTAATCATTGTTTTTACCCCTCAGGACCTGACGGCAATGATAGTTAGAAAAGCGGTAAACATGGCGCAGAAAATGAGCAAGCCCATCGTGGGAGTGGTCGAGAATATGAGCTATTTATATATACCGGAGATAAATAAGCGGATTGAGCTCTTTGGCAAGAGTAAAGCGCAGAAGATGGCCCAGACGGCCGGCGCCCCGCTGCTGGGGCAACTGCCCATCGACCCGGAGCTGGCCAAGCTCTGTGATGAAGGCAAAATAGAAAGCTATAGCTCTGAGTCGTTTGCTTTTATGGCGCAAAGTATCATTCAGATGCTATCTCAGGCGGCGTCGGATAAGTAAAAGGCTTATCGTCAGCGCTGGTAAGCGTGGGGTGGCACGAGTTGGCAAGAAAGAAGGAGGTAGGTCGGGGATGTCCCCTTTAGTTTCAATCGTGGGTAAATCAAAATCAGGGAAGACGTTTCTTATCCAGAAGCTGATTGCGGAGTTAAAGTCAAGGGGCTATCGGGTGGCTACCGTTAAGCATGTCCCCCAGAATATAAGTTTTGATGAGCCGGAGAAAGACAGCTGGCACCACATTCAAGCCGGCAGCGATGCGACGGTTATCGGTTCACCCAAGCGGGTGGTATTAATCAAACCGGTTGGCGCTGAGCCATCTCTTGATGAGGTAGCCCGCCTCCTGGGCGGGGACTACGATATTATTCTGGCCGAGGGTTTCAAGAGTGGTGATGCGCCCAAGATAGAGACCCACCGACGGGGAGCCGGCGCACCTCTGGGAGTGCTGCGGGGACTGGTGGCTATGGTTACCGATGAACCGACTGAAGCCAAGGTCAAGCAGTTCTCCTTTGAGGAGGTCAAGGGTCTGGCTGACTTTCTGGAAGAGAGCTTTATCAAGCGGGAGGGCGAGTGGCTCTCACTCTATGTAAATGGTTCCCCGGTCTCCCTGAGCCCATTCCCCGAGGAAATCATCCGCAATATTCTGATGGGTATGGCGTCTTCACTGAGGGGGGTGGGGAAGATAAAAAGCCTGGATATTTTTCTGAGGAGGAAAGCCTAGTCAGGCCATGGGGCTTTACTCTTTGAAACTTGATTGATTTCAAAAGAAGTGCCTTTCAAGCCGTTAGTAACCGGGTGTCCCAAAATGATAAAAAGCCTATATTTTACTAGAGAGGGGCTTAAGCTTGGCTAAGAAGAATGCGGAGAAGCCCAGACGTGAATTTACCCAGCGCCAGCTTTCCCACTGGCGACAGCAGGAAAAAAGGCGTCGTATTATCTTTACTGTCGGTATTAGTATTATTGCCGTTGTTGTCGTTCTGGTTGGGGTGGGGTGGTATATTGGCGATTACCAACCGCGGCACGAAACGGTAATCAGGGTAAATGATACCGAGTATGACATGAATTACTATATAAATATGCTTAAGTTATATGGGAAGGGTCAATCTGCTACCGATTTATTTGCCCTATCTGATGAGGTGGTAAATGTTATTCAGCAGAGTGAACTCGTTAGACAGGCAGCGGAGAAGGTGGGCGTAACCGTTAGCGATAGCGAGGTTGATGCCGAGCTTATCCGGCGGAACCTGCCCTTAAGCCGGGAATACCGGGATTTAGTCAGACCGGAGCTAATAATTACCAAATTGCGTGATGAGTATTTTGAGAAGCAGGTGCCGCTTTCCGGTGAGCAGAGACACATAATGGCGATGTTCCTGGAAAGCGAGAACCAGACAATGGAGGTTGAGGCCAGGCTGGAGAG